>WNEY01004034.1_pt1 | contig 11113 bp, 13 predicted proteins | sample 5400531 | NCBI WGS metagenome assembly WNEY01 (sample SAMN13153338, study PRJNA577476) | soil metagenome | isolation source: 200 cm saprolite under Douglas fir tree site 1 | place: USA:California | collected 2015-04-18
AGACGGCGAGATTCCGCTGCTACTGCTGTTCAGCGGCACCGTTTTCTCGACTGTCGATGGCAAGCTCTCGATCCAGCAGGTTCCTTGGAGCAAGGAGGCCCACTTCCGCCTCCCGCTGACCGTCTGGCAGGAAGCCATCGACGTGCATTTCCCGGACAGTGCCTGGATCAAGATGAGCCGGTCGACCCTGGACGAACTGCTCAGATTCAAGTCGCGCGCCGTGCTTCCGACCTGGGATGCCACGATCGCCGCGCTGCTGTCTTTGGCGGGAGAAAACTCCGGGCGGGCTTATGACGTCTGATCCGGAGCACCTCACGCAGGCCAGGAAGGTCGCTGACGCGGTCCTGTACGAGGGCTATCTGCTGTACCCGTACCATCAGTCCTCGCAGAAGAACCAGTCCCGCTTCCAATTCGGCGTCCTGATGCCGGTCGCCTACGCCGAACTCGATCCCTCAGAGCCGTCGGCCAGCCAAACGCAATGTCTGGTCGAATGCGGCGACGACGCCCAGGTGCGGGTCACGGTCAGGTTCCTGCAACTGCAACGGCGCGGTGTCGACGAAGTCGTCGAAGCGGGGGGCTTCCGCCCGGTCGCCGCGCTGACGGTGGACGGGCAGGAGTTCACCGCCTGGGATGAGGCCGTCGAACGCGAAGAGCTCATCACCATCGGGGTCGGCGAACTAATCGCCCAAGAACTCACCCTGCCGTTCACCTTCGGCCCCCAGACGACGAACGAAGATCTCACCGACGGGACCGGTCGGCTAGCCGGACGGATCACCCGGACTCTGGCCGCGATCTACGGCATGGTCAAGGTGACCGGCGCACGGGTCGCCGGCCCATACGGCGCCCTGCGGCTGACGATCAAGATAGAGAACGCCTCCGTTCCGGCCGAACCGCTCAGCAACCGCGACGACGGGCTGGCCTATGCGCTGATCGCGACTCACGCGCTGATCGCGGTCCCCGGCGGATCGTTCATCTCGATGACCGATCCGCCCGAGTGGGCCAGCGCCGAGGTGGCCGCGTGCCAGAACACCGGCGTCTGGCCGGTCCTGGCCGGCCCGCCGGACTGCCGCGACCTGATGCTCTCTGCGCCGGTGATCTTGTACGACCACGCCGAGGTTGCCCCGGAGAGCGGCGGCGACCTGTTCGACGCGACCGAGATCGACGAGATCCTGACGCTGCGCACGCTCGCGCTCACCGACGCGGAAAAGCAAGCGGCCCGCGCGACCGACCCGCGCGTCAACGAGCTGATGGACCGGCTCGAAGGCCTGCCGCCGGAGATGTTCGACCGCCTGCACGGCGCGATCCGCTACCTGAACGCCGTCCCGACCTGGCCGTCAAGCGCACCGCCTGGTCAGACCGACCCAGCGACCCCCGCCTTGAGACTGCCGTCCCCGGGCCTGGACGAGGCAGATCGAGTGCCGTGGTGGGACCCGGGCGCCGACACTGGCGTCTCCCCTGACACCGACTGGGTGATCATCGACGGCGTACCGATCTCGCGCGGCAGCAAGGTGATCATGCGCCCGGGCAGCCGCCGTTCCGACGCCCAGGACCTGTTCCTGGTCGGCCGGCGGGCCACGGTCGAGGCCGTCCTTTACGACGTCGACGACAAGGTGCACGTTGCTGTCTCCCCCGACGACGACCCGGCCGCCGACCTTCAGCGAAGCCATGGCCGCTACCTCTACTTCGCGACCGACGAGATCGAACCCGCCGATGGCGCGGGCTCAGGCACACCTACCGAACTGGAGGATCCGGCATGATCATGAAACTGGTTAAGGCTGCTGTGATAGCGGTGGTCCTCGTGGTGATCATTCAATCCATCCCTGACATCAAGCGGTACCTCGAGCTGCGCGAGATGTAGGTACTCGGGAACGCGACTCGACTGACAAGACGACGTGAGGCAGGGCAGCAGGCATGGAGACCATCATCGGGTTCGCGGCCGGGTATCTGGTCGGCTCCAAGGAAGGCAAAGCGGGTTACGAGCGGCTCAAGACCTCAATCCAAGCGATCGCGAAGTCGAATGAGGCGCGCAGGCTAGCGGCTGACGCCGCGTCGCTGGCCGGAATGCTGGTGCGCCAAGTCTCCGCGCGCGGCGTCGGGGCGAGCGCCAGCGGAGTCGCCGAACTCGTCCTGGGCCGCCTCAACGAAACCGCGACCGCCAAGCGGAACAAGGACTAGTCCGCAGGCTGCAATCCAACTGCAAACCTTGGCTCGCACGATGGCTCACAGCAAGCCAACGTAGCGCCAGCTGATGAGGAGACGCAGATGGAAAGCAGCACATCGGTGGTCGACAAGTTCCTGCACGCAATCGAGAACGCGGCTATCCCGGCCTGCGATGCCTGGAGCGCGGACGCGGCTCTGGACGCGACGGTACCTAACTGGCGGTTGCACGCGGTCGGGGCGGATGCGATCCGAGCCGAGTACTCCAGGTGGTTCGCCGACCAGGCTCATTTCGACGAACTGCGTCGGTACCCGGTCGGCGGCGGGGCGAGTGAGCTGATCGAGTACACGCTGAGCTGGGAAGAAAATGGGGTGCCGCACGCCGCGCACCACATGCACCTGCTGACTGTCCGTGATGGTTTGATCGTGTCCGACACGGTGATGTGCGGCGGCCGCTGGCCGGCTTCGCTGCTCGCTGACATGGAGGCGGCCAGTGCCTGACGAGCTGGCCAGACTGCTCGAAGGCGCGACCGAGCGGGTCACGCTGGATGAGGCGCCCGGCAGGTCAGGGGCCAGGCTGGAACGGGTCGTGATCGGCGGCCAGCCGTACGTGCTCAAGCATCTTGACCTGGCCGAGGACTGGACCATGCGCGCGTCCGGGTGTCTGGGCGGGCCGCCGCTCGCCCTGTGGCAGCTCGGGGTCCTGGCCCGGCTGCCCGACTGCTTCAACCAGCCAATCGTCGGTGTAGTCGCGCGCTCAGGCGGCTGCTCAGTACTCATGCACGACGTCTCCCCCTGGCTGGTTCCGGTGACCGACGAGCCGATCGAGCTCGCCCAGCACGCCAGGTTCATCCAGCACATGGCCGCGCTCCACGCGGTCTTCTGGGCCTGCGGCCCCGACCTCGAGGTCGTGCCTGCCATGCACCGCTATCTCGAGTTGTCCCCTGGACCGCGCTCGCCGAGGCCTCGACCGGCGAATCCCATCTGGTTCCCGAGCTAATCGGCAAGGGCTGGCCGCTGCTCGCCGAGGTCGCCCCGAAGGCCGCCGAGGTTGTGACCCCGCTCGCCTACGACCCCGGCCCGCTCGTCGACGCCCTGGCCACGACCCCGCAGACCTTCGTCCACAGCAACTGGAAGCTCGACAACCTCGGCTCCGATGACCAAGGCCGCACCGTGATCATCGACTGGGAACAGCCAGGCCGAGGCGCCGCCCTGAGCGACCTGGCCTGGTACCTGGCGATCAACTGCCGCCGCCTCCCGGCGTCCAAAGAGGAATCGATCGACCTCTACCGTCAGTCGCTGGAGCACAACGGGATCGACACCGCCGTATGGTGGGATCGCCAGCTCGCCCTGGCACTGCTAGGCGCCCTAGTCCAATTCGGCTGGGAAAAAGCGCTAGGCGGCTACGACGAAGAACTCGCCTGGTGGGAGTCCAAGGCCGTGGCCGCAGCCCCGCTGCTGTCTTAGAGCTGCCATCGGGGCACGGCATAGCCTGGCCGCATGCCAGACCTGATTCCAGACGCCAGTCCAGACTGGGAGACCGCGCTGCTCCTGCCCGTTCCGGCCGCCGAACCAGCGGTCGGCCAGCACCGAGCCAGGCTCGACGAATCCGCTCGGGACGGGGTTCCCGCGCACATCACGGTGCTGTACCCGTTCCTGCCGCCCCCCGAGCTCGACGAGTCGCTGCTCGCGTCGCTAGGCAGGCTGTTGGCCGACTTCGGGGCGTTCGAGTTCACGCTGGACCGCGTCGACTGGTTCGGCGGAGAGGTCGTCTGGCTCGGTCCGAGCGACCCGGCGCCGTTCACCGCGCTGACGAACCTGGTCTTCACCGCGTTCCGGGCCTGCCCACCCTACGCCGGGGAATATGCCGAGGTAATCCCGCACCTGACCGTCGGCCACGGCGACCAGCCTCAGGCCTTGCGCTCAGCCGCCGAGTCGGTCCGTCCCTGGCTGCCCATCCAGGCGGCCGCCACTGAGGTCATCCTGATGGCCGGCCCCAGGCCCGGCATCCCAGGCGCCCCTCCAGGCCAGTGGCGCACCATCGCCACCTTCCCGCTCGGCTAGCGTCCGCATCTCAGCAACATCGGTGCCCCGCCGATGTCGTTGCGTCCACGGAAGCTACCGCCTCGGTGCCCTCCTGGTGTCGCTATAACCGCCTCGGTGCCCTCCTGGTGCTGTTGCGTCCCAGGAAGCTACAGCATCAGTGAGGCTCTGATGCTGTAGCGCTTTGGGCTAGCGCGCGCCATGGTCTGGCCGGGCCCGCAGGCGGCGGTCGGCCGCAGCTCGGAGAGTTTCGGCGTGCGGACCAGCCTGGGCGGCGAGTCGTGTCACTTGGTCCGCCGCCCGCGCTAGCCAGTCTGGGCGTCCGAACTCAACTGCCACGCCGGCGGTCCACCACCAGGCCTCGATCGCGATCGAGGCCTGGTGTGCATCCAGGTCGGTCTCGACGGCGGCTTGGTCGACGGACAGCCCCAGACCGTGGTCGGCCCGATGGCGCAGCAGGCGGGCCGCGCTGACGTAGCACGGCACGGCCAGGGCACTGGCCCGCGCTTCGAGATCCGCCGCCTGCGCACTGGCCCGCTCGAAGTCACCGGCAGCCAGGGCCAGCCGGCAGTCGATCAAGCCGTGCTTCAGCTCAAGCCGCCAGCCGAACACCAGGTCTCCGGTCAGCAGTGCCCGCGCCTGCTCCAGCCGCGCACCGCATCCGTCGAGATCACCCAGATCGAGGCTGTGCTCGGCGAGATCCTCGAGCGCCGCGACCTCGACCTCGGCCGTCCCCTGCCCCCGCGCGATCTCCAGAGCCGCCACGTGCCGGTCGAAGCCTTCAGACCCAGCACCGAGATTGCGCAGGACCCAGCCGGAGAAGTTGACCGCCCGGCCGCCGAACCTCGGCACCGCCATCGCGATGCTCGATCCGGTCCGGCCAAGCACCGAGCGCAGGCGCGACATCAGCACCGCGAGCTGGTCATCGGGGCGGGCCGGGGGCACGTCCCCCCAGAGCGTCGACCAGCACGTCCGATCGCAGGCTGTTTCCCTGCGCCAGCGCGAGCAGGTGCAGCGCGAGCCGCGCTTTGCGGCTGCCGAGCGCCTGGGGCGGGGCGCCGTCCACGCCGAAGTCGCTGAGCACCTGGATGGCCAGCGACTTCATGCAGTCATCAAACCGGGGGCCGACGCCGGCGGCCAGCCCCTCCCCTGGTTTACCGGCTGGATCGGGTGAAGATGCGCAGGAAGAACAGGAATACGTTCAAGATGTCGAGGAAGATCGACGCGGCTAGCAGCGGAGCCGACGCGTTGTCCTGTGACGTGCGCAGCCGCTGGAAGTCGATCATCGTGAACCCGGCGAAGATCACCAGGCCGATGATCGAGTAGATCAGAGACGCGTGCGGGATGTTGACGAAGATCAGCACGACCCCGAACAAGATCAGGCCAAGCAGCGCCCAGAAGCAGATCCGCGCCAGCGCCGACAGATCGCGCCTGGTCGCGTAACCAGCGGCTCCGAACCCGGCGATGAACAGCGCCGTCGCGCCGCCAGACTGGGCCAGCGCGGCCGCGTCCGTGTGCGCGTAGTAGGCCAGCGTCGGCGCCAGAGCCAACCCCATCAGCACGCCGAACCCGACCAGCAAGCCAGTCGTCACCTGCGTCGAACGCCGCACCGTGAACCGCATGGCGATCAGGCAGACAATCGCGGCGATGAACCACACGATGCCGAGCCCGTAGGAAAGGTTCCGGCCGGCGTAGGCACCGGCAGCGAACAATGCGCTAGTGAGTGCGACAAGTCCCATTGTCTGGCTGAACAACGTGCGCGTCTGATACTGAGTCGCGGTGCCGCCATAGTCACCATAAAGGGCAGATCCGCTCACGATAAATCCCCTTTCTCAGCATCCCTGGCTTCCGCTTCCATCATCGCGCATGGGTCAAGGTGCTTGCGACAGCACGCACTGGCATCATTCCCTGCATGCGACTACTGATCATCGGGGGAACCGCGTTCGTCGGCCGACACGTCACGGAGGCGGCGCTGGCGGCCGGCCACGACGTGACGCTCTTCAACCGCGGCCGCCGCAATCCCGGCCTGTTTCCGCAGGCCACGCACCTGGTCGGCGACCGTAACACCGACCTGTCCGCGCTGGCGTCCGGCGAGTGGGACGCCACCGTCGACGTCTGCGCCTACTTCCCGCGCCAGGTCCGTGCGCTGGCGGCTGAACTCGCCGGGCGGGGCGGCCACCACATCTTCATCTCCTCGACCTCGGCGTACAGCGTCCCCGTCGCGGCCGGTTTCACCGAGGACTCCCCGCTGGCCGAAGTCGATAATCCCGAGACCGACGAGCTCACCGACGAGACCTACGGCGGTCTCAAGGTGGTTTGCGAACGCGCCGCCGCCGAACTCTACGGCGAGGCGAACACCGCGATCGTCCGGCCTACGTACGTGATCGGGCCGCATGACCTGAGCTATCGATTCACCTGGTGGGTGCAGCGTCTCGCCCAGGGCGGCACCGTGCTCGCACCCGGCGACCCGGCCGACCCGATCCAGGTGATCGACGCCAGGGACATGGCGAGCTGGATCGTTGACGACCTGGCCTTGGGACAGGTCTCCGGCACCTTCCACGCGGTCAGTCCGCCGCCCCCGTACGGCTTCGGCGACTTGCTGGACGCGATCGCCTCAGAAGTCGCGCCGCCGGGGACCGAACTGGTCTGGGTGGACTCGGACTTCCTGCTGACGCAAGGAGTCGATGAGGCCAGCTTGCCGCTCTGGCCGGCCTTCGACGGCTACGGCGACATCAACGCCGCCAGCCCGGCCGCCGCCATCGCCGCCGGGCTCCGGCCCCGCCCGGTCACCCGCAGCGCCGCTGAGGTGCATGATTCGCAGGCCACCGACCCGGTCACGCCGCCCGAGGGAGTGGGCCTGTCGCCAGAACGCGAAGCGGTGTTGCTAGCTCACTGGCAGGCCAATCACGGATAAGGCAAAACCTTTTCCGGCGAGAAAGATTTGCGCGGGTCTTTAGTCCAGCAGGATCTGGCGCGGTATTCCGGGCGGCCGGTCGCGATGTTGCCATTCCCGCGGGTAGCCGAGCGAGACTTCCTCGTGGCGGACACCGTCGTGCCAGATGGTTCGGGGGATGTGGAGGTGTCCGTAGACGACGGCGGCCGCCCGGAATCGCACGGGCCAGTCCGCCGTCCGCTCCGTACCGCACCACTGCGCGAACAGCGGGTACCGCAGCACCCGCGTCGGCTCCCTGACGATCGGAAAGTGGTTCACCAGGACGGTGCGCGTGCCGGGCGGCAGCTCGCCCAGCCGCCGCTCGGTCTGGTTTATGCGGGCCTCGCACCAGGCGTCGATGCTCGGATAAGGATCGGGATGCAGCAGCATCTCGTCCGTGGCGACGATTCCGGCCTCGTACGCCTGGGCCAGGCCTTCGGCCTTGGTCTTCGCCCCGTCCGGCCGGAACGTGTAGTCGTACAGCAGAAACAACGGCGCGATCACGATAGGGCCGGTGGCTGTGATTTCGCCGTCGGGGCCGGTCTCGGTGTCCAGACCCCGGTCCACCTCCGGGCCGGTGCCGCCCGGGCCGGTGCCGCCCGGGCCGGTGCCGTCGGCCCAGACCGGGTACGGATCTTCCGGCGTGACAACGCCGAGCCGGCGGCACATCGCGACCAGATACTCATACCGCTCGACCCCCCGCAGCTCGATGGTCTCCCGGTGATGCGTCCACAGCTCATGGTTCCCTGGCACCCAGATGACCTTGGCAAACCGGTTGCTCAGGACGCTAAGCGCCCACTCAATATCGCCAACAAACTCCCCCACGTCCCCAGCGACGATCAGCCAGTCGGCCTCGGTCTGCGGAACGAGGTTCTCAACGAAGGGCCGATTCTGCGCGTACCCCACATGCAAATCACTAACGGCATACAGGCCGGGCCGCCCTCCGGACCCGATCCCCAACCCAACTCCAGATGCCGCCTCAGCCCCACCCGCCGACCCAGCACCAGATGCCACGGCCGCACCCCCAGTGCGCACCGCCCCAGCCCCAGATCCCGCCCCAGTCCCGAAAGCCGGCGCCGCCCCAGATGCCGCCCCAGCCCCAGGTGCCGCCCCACCCGCAGTTTCTGGCCCACTTGCCCCGCTGACGCCCACGTCCGCGATCATCGCACACGCCGCGTCCAGCCCGGCCTAGCCCGCCCGCCAACCGACCAGCCCGCCCGCAGCTCAACCTCGCGTCTGCGCAGGTCAGCAGGAGCTACCAGGTTAGGGGGATGGGGCGCCACGCCGCCGGTGCTGGCTGGCTCCGCAACGCCTGCACCGGCAACATGCCGCCCCATCCAGAGGCAGCCGCAGCATCGGTGCCCCTCCGATGTCGTTCCTTCCTGGGAAGCAACAACCTCGGTGCCCCCCTGGTGTCGTAATAGCAGCCTCGGTGCCCCTCCGGTGTTGTTCCTTCCTGGGAAGCCCTGGGAAGCTACGACATCGGAGAGGCTCAGATGCTGTTCGGGCTAACGGAATCGTGCGCCGCGAGCGCCGCCGCAATGAACTGAGCGGCAGAACCCAAATAAGAGCTCGGGTCTAGCCGGTCGCGGAGCTGAGCCTCGCAGCAACCACCCCCTCGAATGTGAGAGGGGTGTGAATATGCGGATTCATCTGTTTGGGCCTGCCGTTAGGCAAATCACAATGTCACTTCGGACCTCGCTTACAACAACGGCCCCAGCTGCCGGTCGCGGCCGGCCCTCCGCAAACTGTCAGTGGGGTGCGAGAGACTTCTAAAGTGCGGGTTGCTGTGGTGCCCGGGCCGCCCGGGGCCAGCCAGGGCGGACTCTTGCGCGAACTCGACGAGACCGGCCGGCCGATGTCGGGCCCGATCGAGGTGCCCGATCTGGCGGCTGCGGTCAGGAAGTACGAGCAGGCTGGCGGTGTTCGGTGGGTCTGGTCGTCGGCCCTCGGCTTCTACCCTGAGCTGCTGCGCGCCGGAGTTAGAGTCGCGCGGTGTCACGACGTGGCGCTGGCCGACGCCCTGCTGACCGCCCGCGACGAAGCGCTCAACCAAGTCGCCCAGCCCGCGGCACACCCCGACCTCGACCGGGCACTACTGAGGGCGGCCGATGCGCAGCGAGTCGCCTGGGCCAACGCGAATGCCGGTCAAGGCACGATCCAAGACGCACTGTTCGAGTCCTCCGAACTCGCTCCTTCCACCCCGACCCAGTCACCGCAGGCCAGTCCAGCCGGCACCGCACTCACCGATCAGCTAACCGCACTGATCGCCGTCCACGCCGACCAACTGCGCGGGATCGCCGCCGACGAGCACCCGAACCGGTTCGCCCTGCTAGTCGCGGCCGACTCGGCCGGTGCTCTGACGGCCGCCGAGATGACGCAGGCCGGCCTCCCGTGGCGCGCCGACGTGCACGACGGCCTGCTCACCGAGATGCTGGGGCCGAGACCGCCGGGGGCCGTCGCTGGCCGCGGGGCCTCGGCCCAACCGCTCAGGCCAGCCAAGCTGGCCGTGCTAGCGAACCAGATCGCCGAAGCCTTCAACTCCCGCCGCCCGGTGAACCCAGACTCTCCAACCCAGCTGCTCAAAGCTCTCGCCGCCGAGGGGGTCCGGGTGAGCTCGACCAGGCTCGCCGTGCTGCGAGACGTCGACCATCCGGCGATACCGCCGCTGCTCGAGTACAAGGAGTTGTCCAGGCTGCATTCGGCGTTCGGCTGGTCCTGGCTCGACACCTGGATCACCGACGGCCGGTTTCGCCCCGAGTACATGGTCGCCGGTGTGGTCTCCGGCCGCTGGGCGTCCCGCGGCGGTGGCGCCCTGCAGATCCCGCGGATGCTGCGCCGCGCCGTTGTCGCCGATCCAGGCTGGGTCTTCGTCGTCGCCGACGCCGCCCAACTAGAGCCGCGCGTGCTCGCCGCGCTAGCCGGCGATCGAGCCTTCGCTGCGGCCGCCGGCGCCGGTGACCTCTACACCGAGCTGGCCGGTGCGTTCGACGGCGACCGAGCAAAAGCGAAGATCGCGATGCTGTCCGCCATGTACGGCGGCGCCGGCGGCGAAGCCGGTCAGTTGCTCGCGGTGCTCCGAAATCGATTCCCGGCCGCGTCCGGCTACGTCGAATCAGCCGCGCGAGCCGGTGAGGAAGGCCGCGTGGTCCGGTCGGTCCTGGGCCGCACCTGCCCACCACCGTCCGCGCGCTGGCGCGCGCTAACTGAAGAGGCCGCCGACCCCGACGCCGAGCGCGACCCAAGCGCCGGGCTAGCCTCGCGCGCCCGAGGCCGGTTCACCAGGAACTTCGTCGTCCAGGCCAGCGCGGCCGACTGGGCCGCCGTAATGCTGGCCAACCTCCGGGCCGGCCTTTCAAAGATCTATAGCGAGGAGCCGGCCCCCGATCCAGAGCCCGGTCAACCCCCCAGCCACTCACCAGACAGCCCGGAGTCGCTCCCCAACCCACAACTCCGCCAAACATCTAGCAACCCACCGAATACCCGCCCCGACCTGGTCTTCTTCCAGCACGACGAAGTAATCGTGCACTGCCAGGAACACCTCGCTGACGCCGTAGTTGCCGCCGCGACCAAAGCCGCCAACGACGCCGCCCGCCAGGTCTTCGGCGTAACCAAGGTCGTCTTCCCGCTAACCACCGCCGTCGTCACCTGCTACGGCGACGCGAAGTAATCCCCAAGCCCCTGCTGGGCCGCGCGTCGGCACGCTGGGCCGCGTGGGACCCTTACGGTTGCCATAGTGCCGGCGTGGGAGCCTTGCCGTCCTTTGATCCGGCCCGACCTGCGGGCTGGGCACGCCGGAAAGCCCACCGTGCCCTCCGCAGCCGCCTCCCCACCCGTAGCCCGGCTCCTGACCGGAAACAACCACCGCATGGTGGGCAGCGGCCAGCCATGCCAGGCGGACTGGCCGCAGGGGTGGTGCCTGACCTGGGGGGAAGACGGTGGGTGCTGTGACAGCTCCGGTGCGTGACGGTAGCGGGCTGG
>WNEY01004035.1_pt1 | contig 11113 bp, 11 predicted proteins | sample 5400531 | NCBI WGS metagenome assembly WNEY01 (sample SAMN13153338, study PRJNA577476) | soil metagenome | isolation source: 200 cm saprolite under Douglas fir tree site 1 | place: USA:California | collected 2015-04-18
CTGCGGCGGTGGCCAGACCTCGATGTTGTCGAAGTTGTAATACTTGCCGTGATGGCTGAATGAGCTACCCGACCAGGCTTTGAGGATGACCTCCAGGCCATCCATCAGTCGCTCCTGCGAACCCTCCCGAGGGATGCCCAGCGCCTCGTAGTCGGCCACCACAAAACCACGGCCGACGCCCAAGTCCACTCGCCCGTCAGACATCAGATCGATCATCGCCAGCTGCTCGGCGATCTCGATGGGCTGATGCAGTGGCAGGACGATGATCGACGTCCCCAGGCGAACTCGCTTCGTGCGCTGAGCCAGCGCCGCCAGCATGATCGGCGGCGAGGGAATGATGCCACCATAGGGATCGAAGTGATGCTCGTTGGCCCACAGCGCATCAAAGCCCAGTTCTTCGCTGTCAACCAGAAAATCCACGAAGCGCCGTGTGAATTCCCCGACGCTGCCGTCGACGTCCGGGAAGTACGTGGGCAGGCAGAAATGACCGAACTTCAAGAAAATCCTCCTGGCCCAGATGCGTCGGCTACTTTATCATGGCGAGGCGCCGAGGTATGCTGGCTCGCATCTTGCCGCTAGCGTCTGGCGGGGTAAGGAGGGTTAGAAGTGGCCAACATTGTCTTGGGTATCGGCTCCTCGCACACGCCGATGCTCAGCACCCCACCGGACAAGTGGAGCTGGCACGCCGAGCGGGACGCCGTATACCAGCTCCTCGGGACCGACGGTGAATATCACACGTTCGACGAGCTGGTCCGGGCTGCGCCGCCGACCATCGCCAAGGAGATCACGCCGGAGAAATTTCAGCAGCGTTTCGAAGCAAGCCAACGGGCCCTCGCCCGGCTGGGCCAGGCGGTCGACCAAGCTTCACCGGACGTGCTGGTGATTGTCGGCGACGACCAGGAGGAGCTGTTTCACGTCGATAACATGCCAGCATTCAGCGTGTATTGGGGCGACTTCATCTTCAGCTGTAAACCCGACCCGGAGGGGAAATCCAGGGCGCTCGAGGTGTCGTCTTGGGGCCAGTATCCGGACGAGCCGACCGAGTATCCCGCCGAGCCCAGCTTGGGTCGGCACATTATCGAGCGTCTCATCGAGGATTGCTTCGATGTCGCGCACTCGCGTGAGCAGCATGAAGGCCAGCCGATGAGCCACGCCTTTACATTCGTGCACCGCCGGCTCCTGACTGGACGGATCATTCCTGCAGTGCCGGTTTGGATCAACACCTACTACCCACCCAACCAGCCCCGGGTTGGCCGCTGCCTGTAGTTTGGCCGGTCGCTGCGTCGAGCCATCGAAAGCTGGGATCCTGGCAAGCGAGTGTGCGTGCTGGCGTCCGGCGGCCTCAGCCACTTTGTCATCGACGAGCAACTGGACCAGACAGTGCTGGCCGCCTTGCGGGACAAGGACTACCAGACGCTCACGAGCCTACCGGAATCACGGCTGCGCTCGGGAAATTCGGAGACGAAGAACTGGGCGGCGCTGCTCGGCGCGGTCGAGCATCTGGACATGCAGTGGTCGGAATACGTCCCCGGCTATCGTTCGCTCGCCGGCACCGGCTGCGCCATGGCCTTTGGTGTATGGTCGTAGCGCCGTGGAAGTCGGCACCAGAGCGGCGATGCCTGGACTCGCCGGCGCCTGGCTGGCTATGCCCGACAGCACCACCAGCATGTGCCTTTAGCGCAGGTTGTTGTTCAGCCAGACTTGCGCCATCCGATTCGCCCACGGCGTAGCCCGCGAGATGGGTGTGAAGTGGACGCCAAAGTTCATGTATTGGCGCCTGGTGCGAGCGAAGATCAGAAGGCGCGGACGCCGCCGGCGAACAGGCTCTCCACGCCAAACTGGTCCGGCAACAGCCCCTGCTCGAACTGGTAGCGCATGAAGGTCCGCAGGACGTGCTCCGCTTCGTCGGTGAAGACATACGCGAACGGCTCCTGGCCGCCGAGCTTGGCACGCTCTTTGTCCCAAGTCTGGATTCCCTGCTCAGTCATCCAACGCGGCGCCAGTTCGCGCGCTTGCCTGAACGCCAGCACCAGACTGCGTACCAGGTCCGGCCGCTCCTGCACCACCCGCTGCTGGAGCACCACGGTGTGATTGATGGGATACAGCCGCGTGCGCTGGTAGTAATCGGCCTCAACCTGGTCTCCGTTGCGCAGCACCGGGCGGATGCCAGGGCCGCTGGCGAAGGTGTTGCAGCAGAAAAAGTCGATGTGGCCCTTCACCAGCTCAGAGATCAGGAAGACCTCGCCGGAAATCAGCTTGCGAGGAGTATCGTCAAGACGTTCGAGGCCGGTCCAGCCGGGATCCTGCGCGTCGGTGGAAGCCTGTACTTCCTCAACGGCCTGCCCGGGACCAAAGCCAGGCTGGTCTTTGCCGGCGGTCGTCACCCAGGTGACATCCTGGGGGCTGACGCCGTACTCGTCCTTCAGGATGCCTCGCAGCCAGACCATCACCGAGGAGTCGGCATGAACGACGCCCACCCGCCGGGCACGCAGCTCGGACAGGTTCTCGAACGGCGCGTCCGCCCGGCAGACAATGTGCTGGTGGTTGAAGCCGCGCTTGATGAATACGGGCAACGCCACCAGCTGCTCGCCGCGCAGCCTGGAGCGGAACAGCCCGGAGGTGCTCATCTCGCCGCCGTCCAGGGTTCCGGCGCGTATGCGGTTGTGGCGTTCGGTGGAGCCGAGGGTATCGACGATGTCCAACTCCACGTCGGGCAGTGTCACTAAGCCGTCCTGGAGCGCTCGGACGCGGGGCCGGCGCATGAAGCCGAGCGAGAGTCGAGTTGGCACGTGCAAACCCTCCATGTATGCGGCTCAGCGCGTGCGCAACGCGCTGGCCCCGCTAGGGTACAACGAACGTCACAGAAGTCCGGAGTCATCGATTCGCTGTACCGTTGAGAGCAGGAGAAAGCGTCCGATGTTGATTCTTCAACCCCATGAAACACGCGGCCTGATCAGCATGGCCGAGGCCGTCGAGGCCACCCAGATCGCGTTTCACGACTGGGGTTTGAGCCACGGCCTGAACGCGCCGCGGCGCCGCATCCACGTCCCCTCCGGCGTTCGCGTCAGCGTTCACCAGGGCGGAACGCCGACCCTGGGCATGACTGGCTTGTTCACCCACTGTGAGCTGGTGCATCCGCTGGCGGCGCACCAGGAGTACGACGTTGTCGCGCATCCGGCCTACGTGCTGTTCGATGGAACCACGGGCGAGCTGGCGTGCGTCATCCTAGGCGAGGTCACTCCCAGCGATATGCCGGACACCGTCGTCATGACCGGCTTGAGGACGGCCGCGACGAGCGCGGTCGGCACCAAAGCGCTGGCGCGCGAGGATGCGGCGACGGTCGGGCTCTTCGGCGCCGGAAGCCAATCCCGCTACCATCTGCTGGCTCTCAAGCAGGTCAGGCCCATCACGCGGGTAAAGGTCTACCGCCGCAACGCTGAACAGCGCCGGGCCTTCGCCGAGGAGATGAGCCGGGAGCTGGGCATTGACGCCCAACCCGTCGACTCTGCGCGCGAGGCGGTGCGGGACGTGGACATCATTCTGGCCGCCACCAACGCCAGCGTGCCCGTGTTCGACGGCAACTGGCTGGAACCGGGGCAGCACGTGACCTCAATCGTGGGCAGCAACGTGGGCCTGGTGGAGGGTGGGTTCACACCGAAGAAGCGCCGCGAGATCGACGACACGACTTTGGTAGCCATGGACGTGATCGTGGCCGCGTCGCGGGACCAGGCCATCCAGGACCAGCAGGGCGACCTGTACGATCCAATCCAGAACGACGTCATCAGCCTGGAGCAGATCCACGACCTGGGCGACGTGCTGACGGGCAAGAATCCCGGACGCACCGCTGCCCGCGAGTTGACGTTGTTCAAAAACAACGCCGGCCAGGGCATCGCCGACGTGGCCATAGCCGCCAGGGTGTACGCGCGGGCGCGGGAGCGCGGGCTTGGCATGGAGCTGCCGCTGGGCGCCTGGAAACGCCGCGGTTAACCCCGGTTGAGACTGGTCAACCCAGCCGGCAGTAAGATGGACAGCTCAGCAAGGGAGGTTTGAGATGAAACCAATCCTGGCGATCGTGACAGCGCTCACCTGCGCCCTGGGCGTCGCGGCGTGTGGCGGGGCGGCGGGGCCGGCCGGGTCGGTCGCGAGCACGTCACCCGCGGCGTCTCCGAATGCGCCTGCCGGCGCCGTCCCGGCCCAGCCCTCGCAATCAGGGGCAAGCTCCGCTCCGGCCAAGCCGGCCGCAGGCGCAAGTGTCTCTCAGGCGAGCGCGCGCGTCCGCCTCACCGTTTCCTTCCCGGAGATTTCCGGAGACTCATTGACGGCCTGGGTGGCGCAGGATGAAGGCATCTTCACCAAGAACGGGCTGGATGTCGATTTGCGCCTGATCGAAAGCGCTACCGGTATGGCCGCGCTGCTCGCCGGCGAGACAGATGTTGCCCTGATTGGTGGCTCCGAAGTGGTGGGGGCGGACGTCGGTGGCGCCGACGTCAAGGTCACAGCCATTCTCGACCCGTATTACCCGTATCTCTTCGAAGCGGCCAAAGACGTGAATGGCGCTGCCGATCTCAAGGGCAAGAAGGTCGGCGTGAGCAAGTTCGGCTCTTCTTCCGACACAGCGACACGGATCGTGCTGCAGAAGGTCGGCATCGACCCCAACAAGGACATAACCATTGTGCAGGTAGGGTCCGCGGGGAGCCGTACGGCCGCGGTCGTCGGCGGGGCCATCCAGGGCGCCATTGCCCATCCGCCGGAAAACCTCAAGATGGAGCAGGCCGGCTTCCACGTGCTGTTCGATCTGACCTCGCTGGGCTTACCCAACGACAACCTGAGCGTAAACGCGAAAGCCTCTTGGCTTGCTGGTCACCGCGACGCGATGCAGAAGTTCGTGGATTCGCTAGCCGAGGCGATGACGTTCATGAAGCAGGACAAGACGACGACCCTGAAGGTGATCGCCAAGTACTTCAAATCAGACGACGCTCAGCTCAACGAGGCGACCTACGACTTCCACGTAAATCGCATCTTCAAGGAGCTCGTGCCGCCCAAGCCCGAGCAGTTCACCGGAATCGTCGATGCCTTGGCGGGCAACAACCCCAAGGCCAAAGGCTTCGACGCAAGCTCAATTCTGGATCCGTCTTTCGCCAGCAGCACCATCAGCCGCAGCCTGGACCCGCACTGATCCCGATCAGCAAACCATGGACCTGCAATTAGCCGGCAAACGGGCGCTCATCACTGGTGGCAGCCGCGGCATTGGCAAGGCAGTGGCGCGCCAGCTGGCTTTCGAGGGAGTGGCGTGCGCGATTTGCAGCCGCCATCAGGCAGATATTGAACGGGCGGCCGCCGAGCTGGCCGCCGAAACAGGGTCGCGCTGTCTGCCGTTTGTCGCCGACATGGCCGATGGGGCGTCGATCGAGCGCTTGGTCACACAAGCCGCTGAGAGCTTGGGCGGCATCGACATCCTGGTGTGCGGTGCTGCCCGTGTCAGCGGCGGCGTTCCCGACGACTTTCAGGGGGTGACCGACGAGCTGATCATGCGCGATTTCCAGTAGAAGTTCCTCGGCTATTTCCGCTGTGCGAGGGCGGTCGTACCACACATGCAACGGGCTGGCTGGGGTCGGATCGTGATGATCAGCGGGCTTGCCGCCCGGCAGGCCGGTAGGATCAGCGCGGGCGCCCGCAACGCGTCCGTTGTTCACCTCGCGAAGACGCTGGCAGGCGAGCTGGGCAGATCCGGCATCACGGTCAACGTGGTGTACCCAGCCGCCACGGCAACCGAGCATTTTCAGGAGCGGATGGCCGCTCAAGCGGAGAGACGAGGCATCAGCCAGGAGGAGGTGCTGCGGCTCGCCGCAGCCAATACTGCCATCGGTCGCCTGGTGACGCCGCTGGAGATCGCCGATGTGGTGGCCTTCCTGGTGTCACCCCGTTCAGTGGCCGTCAGCGGCGAGGCCATCAGCGTGGCCGGTGGGGCCGGCGCCGGCGTATCCTATTAGCCGGTAAACCGAATGTCGTAATCCCTAATTTCTTGCCTTTCCGCTGGCCCACGCCGGTAATGCCGAGCCGTCCGTAGACGGAGAGCAGATCCTGCCAAGTACCTCATGGCGCCCAGAGCTCGCCGCCTTTTCGCGTCATGAACAGCTCGCCCGGCAGCTCCTGGCCGCGGCCCTGCCGCTTGGCTTCGCGGTAGAGGATGGCGCCAATCGCGGCGAATTGAATGCCCATGCCGGTGTTGTTGTGATGCAGCGTGATCTGCTCGGCTGTCTGCCGGCCAGGTGCAGCGCCTGCAGCTACCTCGGCGAGCTCGACGAGGCCTTCCCAGACCAGCTCGCCGCTTTGCACCAGTTCGCGGAACATCGGCTGACGGTCACTGATCGCCTGCTCCCGTGAGTTGACTACCTTCACCTCAGCCCGCCGCACGGCGGCGCTTTCCAGCTCACGGCGCTCGAAGGACGCGTCGCCGCCGACAATGGCGACGACATGCTGGCCTCGCTCCAGCAGCTCGCCGGGAAACAGGGGATCCACGGCATTCGTGGCTGCAATGACGATATCGGCTCCTTGCAATACCTTCGACGGCGTGTCCACGGCACGCACCGTGATGTCCAGCCGGCCCGACATCTCTTCCGCGAACCGCAGGCGATGCTCGGGATTTGGGCTGAAGACGCGCACCTGGCGGATAGGGCGCACCGCGCACATGGCTTCCAGTTGTGTTCGCGCCTGGGCGCCGGTGCCGAACAGGCCCACGGTGGCGGCATCCTCGCGTGCCAGGTGACGGGCACCCACGCCGCTCGTCCCGCCCACACGGAGCGTGGAGATGTAATGGTCATCCACCATGGCCAGGAGCTCGGTTGTGGCCAGGTCGAACAGCAGCACCAGCCCCACGAAATCGCCCGGATAGTCTTTCCAGCGCCGGCCATCGAGCTCGTGATAACGGATGAACGATGAGTCGATGCGCAGCGCCATCACGCCGCTGCCAGGCACCGCGCCCATGATGTTGTTGAAGAAATACTTGGTGTCGGGCTGCTCCGCGGGCACATAGAGGCGAGCTCGCGGCGCATTCTTGGCCACATCTCGGCCCAGCTCAACGTAGGCAACCTCCAGCTCCGAGACCACCTGCGCCATGGTCACCAGGCCTTCCATGTCGGCGTTCTTGAGGACTAGCATGTCATCACGGCGCCGGGTTGAAGCCTTTGTCCAGCCAGTCGGTCACATCCGCGCCGAACCACTCAGTCGGGATTTCATGCCCCAGGCCACGCTCCTCACAGGCTTTGTAGATGAGCGCCCCGGCCGCGGCGAACTGGATGCCCACGCCGGTGTTGCTCTTGTAATAGATGACCTGCTCGTCGCTACCGCGACCGGGGTGGGCTCCCGTAAGCACCTGGCCCAGCTCGGTGACTTTCTCCCACCCAAAGTTCCCCTGCTCGATCAAATCCAGCAGTTCCCGCTGCTGATTGGAAATCAGCGTGTCCTTGCTGTTCAGAACGATGAAGTCGCTGCGCAGCATGGTCGTTGCGTCCGTCTCGGTGCGGCGCATCACGTGATCCGTGTTGGCAATCGTCACCACCAGCTGGCCAGGCCGCAGCCAGTCGCCCTCGAAGACCGGCTGGCTGGAGTTGGTGGCGCACATGAGCACGTCGGCCCACTCGACCACGCGCCGCGCATCGTCCACGGGGATGATGTCAACGCCAAGCCGTGGGCCCATGTGCTCGGCGAATGCCTCCCGGTGCTGGCGCGAGGGGCTGTACACGCGAACCTCGTCAACCTGCCGCGCCAGGCAGATGGCCTCCAGGTTGCGCTGGGCCTGGTTGCCAGAGCCGAGCAGCCCTATCTTGCTGGCGTTGGCTTTGGCCAGCGTCCGAACGGCTACCCCGGTGGTCGCCCCGACACGCAGCGGAGACAGGCTGAAGTCCTGAAATATGGCTAGAGGCTCACCCGTGGTCAGGCTGAAAAGGAGGACGAAGCCCCAGCTGCGGCCGGAGGGATAGTCGAACTCCATGCGCCGCTGGCCCTCGCGCTCGCTCTCACGAATGATGCTGGAGTCGCAGCGCAAGGCGGCCACGCCCATGCTGGGCACGGCTCCGGCGATCATATTGGCCCAGTAGCCGCTCTGGCCAACCTCCATTTGCCGCGGCACCCGATAGCGCTGCCGGGGATGATTGGCGGCCACGCCGCGCGCTTCCTCGGCGAACGCCAGCTCCATGGCTTCGATGCAGTCGCGCATGCTGAGGACCTGGGACACCTCGGCAGCGTTGATCATCCTCGTCACGAACGGTATCCCGGCTTCGGCACGGGCCTAATGCTACTCCAGGAGCTGTGCTCTAATGGCGAACCGGAGGTGCCGTAGTGTTGGAATCCCCGGTAAACATGCGACGAACCATCCGCAGCCCGCTTCTCTTGGTCGTTCTGTCCCTGTGTGCCTGCGGCGGGTCGGCCGCTCCCGGCCCGACGGCGGCGGCAAGCGCATCTGCCGTCGCATCGCGACCGGCGTCGCAAGCAGCCACACCGGCCAGCCCGGCCCAGAGCGCCGCGGCCGGGACGGCAGCGCAGCTCACCATTCCATATACCGCGGTCAGCGTTTCCAACACCCCCATCTGGGCGCCGATAGAGGCGGGGCTGTTCAAGAAATACGGCATCGACGCTAAGACAGAGTTCGTCAGCCAATCGCCCAACGTCACCGCCGCCATGCTCAGCGGCCAGACGCCGGTGGCCAACCAGGGCGAGGATTCGGTCATCAACGCCGATTTGGAGGGCGGCGACATCGCCATCGTCGCGTCAGGCATGACCAAATTCCTGTTTTCGGTCTTCAGCTCGCCGAAGATCGCCAGCGTGGCCGACCTCAAGGGCAAGAAGATTGGGATTTCAAAGATCGGCGCGACCACGGATTTCGTCGCTCGACTGGTGCTGTCGAAGAACAACCTGCAGCCTGAGAAGGACGTGGCGCTGATCCAGCTGGGCGGGGTGCCTGAGATCATGGCTGGCATCCAATCGGGCGCCGTGGACGCCGGCATGCTGTCGCCACCCACGGACTCTAAAGCCCGGCAGGCGGGGCTGAAGGAACTGGTGAACTTGACCACGTACGATGTGACGTATTACCAGGCGCCGCTGGCCATCACGAAATCCTGGCTGGCGGGCCATCACGACCAGGCGCTGAACGTCCTACGTGGCTACGCCGCCGGCATCGCCTCAATCCATCAGGACAAGGAGCAGACCAAGGCGATTATCGCCAAGTACACCAAAACCGACGACCCGGCGGTCCTGGAGGATGCGTACCAGGCGCTGGTATCGGCCTTACCACGAGTGCCAACGCCGAAGCCGGACGCGATTCAGACCGGCCTGTCCCAGTCCACCGCGGCCAAAGCCAAAACCGCGGACCCCAACTCGTTCATCGACGCCTCGCTGGTCGATGAGCTGCAAAAGAGTGGCTTCATCGACAGCCTGTACCACTGAAGGAAGGATGCTCATGGCGCTGATATTGGGTAACGAGGACATTGCCCAGGTGCTCGACATGCCGGAGTGCATTGGGGCGCTGGAAAGCGCGTACCGCGACCACGCCGCGCTGCGGGCGATCAACCGACCGCGCACCGACGTCTACACGCCGCACGAGCGGGAGGATGCCTTCTATATCCTGAAGTCGTTCGAGGGCATGCTGCCCAGCGCCGGAGTGGCGGTGCTGCGCCTCAACTCGGACGTCATTGTGTGGAGCGAGTACGCCGGCGGCATCCGAAAGGACAAGCAGCCGCTTGCGGGCGGCCGCTGGGTGGGCCTGGTGCTGCTGTTCTCCACCAGCACCGGCGAGCTGCTGGCGATATTTCCGGATGGCGTCATGCAGCGCATGCGCGTAGGCGGGACGAACGGCATAGGGGCCAAATATCTGGCCAGGGAAGACGCAAGCGTGTACGGTCTGTTGGGAGCGGGCTGGCAGGCGGGTGGCCAGCTCATGGCCATGGCCGCTGTCCGTCGCCTCAAGGACGTCCGCGTCTACAGCCCAAATCCCGCCAGCCGCGAAGCCTTCGCCCGCGAGTATGGCAGTAAGCTGGGCCTGCCGGTCAGGCCGGTCGCCAGCGCTCGTGAAGCGGCCGAGGGCGCCGACATCATAGGCACGGCGACTAGCTCGGTCCAGCCCTTGCTCGATCCAGAATGGCTCGCGCCTGGCGCGCACATTACCTGCGTCAAGCGCGTTGAGCTGGGAGATGCTGCTCTGGCGCGCTGCCAGCAAATCGTCGTGCACAGCCATGAAGGCGCCCCGCACAATTACCTCGTTGGCGTGGGGGACGTCCCGATAGCCTCGCACGACCCGCTCGACCTGATGCGCAAGGTTCGGGCCGGCCAGGCGGTGACCGAGCAAGACATCACCGCCACTCAAGCGCACCTGGATGCGCTGCCAGGAGAGCCACAGCTCTCGGCGGTAGTGAGTGGCGAGGCGGCCGGCCGGACGAGCGATCGCGATATCAATGCCTTCGTCAACAATATCGGCTTGGGCATCCAATTTGCTGCGCTGGGTGCGCTGGCCTACCGCAAGGCGAGGGAACGCGGCCTGGGCCGCGAATTGCCTGGAGACTGGTTCAGCGAAGACGTCCACCCATGAGCGTCATGAGCCCCGCCAGCTGGGATCTCGAGTACGACGTCGTCGTCGCCGGCTATGGCTTTGCCGGCGGCATGGCTGCCGTCACCGCCCATGACGAAGGCGCGCGGGTGGCCATGTTCGAGAAGACGGCCCACTTTGGCGGCAATTCGATCCTGTCCGGAGGTTCGTGCGCGGCGGGGACTGAATACCAGCCGACCCTCGAGTACCTGCTTCGCACCTGCGCCGGGACGACCGATCGGGAGGTGCTGGAGGCGTTTGCCAGGGGCATGGTAAAGCTGCCTGAAGTGCTCGAGCGGCTCGCGGCCGAGGCCGGCTTTCAGACCGTGGTTGCGTTCTCGGTGCAACCTTCGATACTGCAAGCTTCTGGCAAGCCAGTCCCTTTCCGCCGTGCAGGCGGAAGGCAGGTCCAGGCACCACAGCACCGAACGGACCCAACGCTCAGTTAGCGATTGAACCCTACCATCATGGGCTCATCAAAAGCAATCTTTCGAGAAACTCTGCTAAATAGGGCGAGCGAGCAGGCGGAGGCGCACC
>WNEY01004036.1_pt1 | contig 11109 bp, 10 predicted proteins | sample 5400531 | NCBI WGS metagenome assembly WNEY01 (sample SAMN13153338, study PRJNA577476) | soil metagenome | isolation source: 200 cm saprolite under Douglas fir tree site 1 | place: USA:California | collected 2015-04-18
AGGTGACTGATCATGGATTGCATGATCTGGCGCAGCCTGGGATCTTGCACCGCATCCCATCGATCGAACACGATGTCGGTGATGTTGCGTTCCGTGACATAGGGCATAGCATCCTCCTCTGGTTTGATTTGCGCGCAATTCAGGACTCGGGACCGTCGGCCCGAGCCCTGAATGCTTCGCCCCATCGCTCTAGATACGGGGATCTACCAGCTCGCCCCCGTTCAGCTTCCGCGACGGCACGAACGCAGCGGGCTTGAGGTCCGCCGGCGCGGCGGCATCCTGCGCGCGGGCATAGTTGGCGGAGGCGCTGTACTCGGTTACGGAATCCTGTTTCAGCTCAATGCCGCAAACCTCGCGCGCCAGCCTCGCGTAATGGCCCGCGCCCGAGAATTCCGCGCGCTGCATGGTCAGGGAACGGATCGCCATCAGCGGCGTGCCGTTGAAATTCTCGAACATGAACAGGCGGCCGCCCCAGTCAGACAGATAGAGGTCGCGGATCACCCGGCCGATCTTGAGCCGGTCATGCGGCTGGCCGTTCGGCCCGGTGTTGAGCTTGTTGAGCCAAGGACCGAGCTTGGCGTCCTGCCATTGCCCCTCGGTCGGAAACAACAGGGCGCTGCGGCCACAGAGATCCAGCAGTTCGTACATCATCGAGGAGAAGTGCTCGAGATAGTAGGCGCGGCCGAAATCGTAGATCAGGATATTCGGCTTGTAGTGACCGCCGGGCGTGAGAAAGCCCATTTCCTCCGATGCGACCACGTGCGCGATCATCGCCTGGTGGAAGCCGACGAATTTTGCGACGCGGGTCTGTACCGCCGGGATCTTGGCGGTGCCGATATGCTCGGTGATGAGGATGGCAAGGCCGGCCATCAATTCAGCGCGCACCATCTGGCGGATGATGGCGTGATAATGCAGCCAGTCGAACACGCGATGCGGATAAAGCTTGGCGTGATCGGGATTACCGATATGGAACACGTATTTCCAGGGAATGAAGACGTTGTCGAACACGGTGAGATTATCGAGCTCGTCGCCGGCCGAGGCCATCGGATGCTCGACCGGATCGTCCTTCACCGTGCTTTCCCGGCATACCACCGTAACGCCTTTGGTGTTGACTGGGGTCATGGCGAAGATGATCTGTTCGGCCGGGATGCCCGGCCGGAAGAAAACACCGATATGGATCCAGTCGCCGAAGGCGACGCCGGTACCGATCGCCTTGACGCCGTCGACCACGATCCCCTTGTCGTTGGTCTCCACCACGCGCAGCGCCGGCGACCTCGCCTGGGCCTCGGTGGTCGACCGGTCGGCCTGCGGATCGACGAATTGCGGCGTGCAATTGAGGTCGTTGTTCCTGGCGAATTCGAAGAACTCGACGATGTTGTTCGCAAGCCCCCTGCCCTCGGCGCCGACCGCGGACTTTTCCCACGGCTGCGGATCATCGACATAGGTGAGCAGCGTATAGTTGTTGGTATCGGGCATGCGCGGAAACGAGGTACCGCCGATCTCGCGCATGATGGTCTCGTGATATTTGCGCTTGCGCCGCACCTCTTCCTTGTTGCGGTGACCGAACCATTGCATCGAGCGGCGAACGCCGTCTTCATCGACGAAGGTCATGACGTCCTGCAGATCCTCGCGGTGATGCAGGTCATAGAAATCCGCGATGCGGCGGGCATAGTCGCGGGTCTTCGGATGGGTTGCGACGTTGTCGATCTTCTCATTGCCGACCCATACATCGCGGCCGTCATTGAGAGCTTCCAGATATTGCGCACCGGTGCGTAGCATACTCTCCTCCTGTTGATGTTCGCGGGCCAACGGCCTCGCGGGTTAGGCGACATGTCGAATGGTTGCGTAGTTGCGGCTGTGGTAGATCAGGGGCTGGCCATCCGTCGCATGCACGGTCGACAAGACCTCGGCGAAGATCACGCTGTGGGCGCCGACTTCCCGGATGTCGGCGACCCGGCAATCGAGCGCGACCCGCGATTGCGTGCAGTAGGGCGATCCGGTGGCGAGCACGCTCCAATGCGGACCCGCAAACCGTTCGTTCATCGGCACCCGGCCGACACCAGCGAACATCTGCGACAGCTCGACTTGTTCGGCGCCGAGGCTGCTGACGCAGAGCACGCCATTCGCCTTGATGATGGCGTTGGCGGCGCTCTTGCGGTTGACGCAAACCATGATGGTCGGCGGGTCGTCGGTCACCGAGCACACCGCCGAGCAGGTGAACCCCGCGATCCCATGCTCGCCATCGGTGGAGACGATGGAGACTGAGGAAGCGACCCGCGACAAGGCCTCACGAAATTCTTCAGCGGAAACATGGGTCGATGGTCTTTGATCGGAGGTCTCAATTGGCCAATTTTTGAGAACATCGCCGGCTGCGGGCCGGGTCTCTGTTTGCGTGAGCATCGTCCTCTCCATGAGCTGTCGGCAGTGCCATGATCTCGAATGCGTCGTTGCACGAAGATTTTCTTGTTGTTGTTCATGCAAGCTTGTCGCAACGAAAAGCGCGGCGCTACTGGGAGCGCGGCTATCGAGACTATTGCCGTGAGGAGATGGAGCTAACGCGCGCAGGAGCGGGAGAGAAGAGATTGCCCTTAGATGTTGATGCGATCATCCTGCGCGGATTTTCATCATTTCCAATACACGCCGCCGGGCGCGATTCGTATTCAAGAGTAGGGATTGATCAGCTTCTTCTGCTCGGCGCTATGATGCACGAGAAGATCGATGAAGCTGCGGACCTTCGCTGAGAGATGGTGCCGATGCGGATAGATCGCATTCATAGCAAATTCGACCGGCCGGTATTCAGGCAACAAGCGAATCAAACGGCCCGACTCGAGATCGTCGGCGATCAAAAATCCCGCCGCCAGGCAAACGCCGACGCCCTGCAGCGCGGCTCGACGCAGCGTTTCGCCGCTATTGGAGATCAGATTGCCAGAGACCCGCACCGATGCGGGCGTACCTTTGCGGTCGACGAAGCGCCACTCATCATAGGGATAAAGCGCATGGCGGATGCAGTTGCAGTCCGTGAGCTCGGACAATTGCTGCGGCCGCCCGTGTCTTTCGAGATAATCAGGTGAACAGCACAACACGTGCCGCCAGGTAGCGAGGCTGCGGACGATCAGGCTGGAATCAGGCGGCGGCGTGAGCCGGATCGCAATGTCGAAACCTTCGTCAATCAGATCAATAGTCCGCTCGCCTATGCTCAGATCCACTTTGGCCTCGGGATACGCACTGAGATATTCCGCGACCACCGGCGAGACAAACTGAACGATATGCGTAGCCGTATAGACGCGCAGCGTGCCGCGCGGCGTCGATTGCAGGGCGCCAGCGATGTCATCGGCCTGTTCGAGATCGGCTAGGATCTGGACGGCGCGATCGTAATAGGCCTTGCCGACCTCGGTAAGACTGACCTTTCGTGTCGTGCGATTGAGCAGCCGCGCGCCGAGCCGGTCTTCGAGCGACTGGACATGGTTACTCACCATCGTCGTCGACATGTTGAGGCGACGTCCGGCGGCCGAGAACCCGCCACTATCCACTACCCGGACGAAAGCCGTCAGACTGGTCAGCCGGTCCATCCGTAAGCCCCCGATTGTCCGTCCTCACTGGATAATCCTTCCAGTTTTCAGGGAATTATCACACCGCGGACGATATTGCATCTTCACGGCGTACCCGGCGCCCTCTTGGGGAGGACGCTCTCGCGCTTTGTGAGGATGCCATGTCGACCGCTTCTTATGTCTCTGATGTCAAATCGAAAATTAGCCTTCGCCCGTCCCAGAGGGCGGTCAAGCGCGCGGCCCTCGCGCTGGCTTTGACGCTCGGAATCGCCGCCGTGGCGGACCTTGGCTACGACTATCTCACTACCGGCCGGTATCTGGAATCGACTGATGATGCCTATGTGAAGGCCGACTCCACGATCATCTCGCCAAAAGTCTCCGGCTACATCGCGCAGGTGTTGGTCGGCGACAACCAGCCGGTCAAGGCCGGCCAGTTGCTGGCCCGGATCGACGATCGCGATTTCAAGGCGGCGCTCGATCAGGCGCATGCCGATGTCGCCGCATCGGAAGCCGCAGTGCGCAATCTCGAAGCGCAGATTGCTTTGCAGCAGCCGATCATCGAGCAGGGCACGGCCGACGTCGCTGCTGCCGAAGCCAATCTGCAATTCGCGCAGGAAGAACAGGTCCGCTACGACGGCCTGATGAAGACCGGCTCTGGCACCATCCAGCGCGCCCAGCAAACCGACGCGGCGCTGCGCGAAAAAATCGCCCAGCTCCAGCACGGCAAGTCGGGTCTGCTGGCGGCGCAGCGCAAGGTCGACGTCCTCACCACCGAACGCGCCAAGGCGGTGGCGCAACTCGATCGCGCCCGCGCGGTCGAGGCGCAGGCGGCGCTGAACCTGTCCTACACAAAGATTACGGCGCCAGTTGAGGGCACGGTCGGCGCCCGTTCGCTCCGCGTCGGTCAATTCGTGCAGGCCGGCACGCAGTTGATGGCGGTCGTTCCGCTGGATGGGGTCTATGTGGTGGCGAATTTCAAGGAAACCCAGCTCACCCATGTGCGCGACGGCCAGCGGGTCAAGATCCAGATCGACAGCTTCCATGGCACCAAATTGAGGGGCCACGTCGACAGCCTGTCGCCGGCCAGCGGTCTCGAATTCGCGCTGCTGCCGCCCGACAACGCGACCGGCAATTTCACCAAGATCGTGCAGCGGGTGCCGGTGAAGATCGTGCTCGACGACCACACGCTGACCGGCCTGCTGCGCCCGGGCATGTCGGCCGAGCCGACCGTCGATACCAAGACGACCGTCTTGGCCGAGCGTGAAACCAAGGCCCGGCTTGCTTCGGACGTCGCCGCGATCCGCCCGAACGGCGGCTAAACCGCCCGTCCGGGCAGAAACTATCAAACCTGACCGGACAATCCTTCCGCATTTTCCCTGATTATCGAAACCAACCGCCTAATGCATGCTGCCTCTGCCAAGCAAGAGGAGACCGCCATGACCACGTTCCAGCCCGCCCTTAACGCCGTTTCCGCCGATATCGGCGCGCCCAAAGCCGCAGCGACCCCGGACAAGGCGACACCGGCGGTCTCCGCAAAGACCTGGATTGCGGTGATCGGCGCCACGCTCGGCGCCTTCATGGCGGTGCTCAACATCCAGATCGTCAACGCGTCGCTGGCGGACATTCAGGGCGCGATCGGCGCCGGCATCGACGATGGCGGCTGGATTTCGACCTCCTATCTGATCGCCGAGATCGTGGTGATCCCCTTGAGCGGCTGGCTCGCGCAGGTGTTCTCGGTCCGGATCTATCTCCTGACCAACGCCGTGCTGTTCCTGCTGCTGTCGATCGCCTGCGCCTTTGCCCAGGACTTGCCGCAGATGATCGTGCTCCGCGCGGTACAGGGCTTTACCGGCGGCGTGCTGATCCCGATGGCCTTCACGCTGATCATCACGCTGCTGCCGAAGGCAAAGCAGCCGGTCGGTCTGGCGCTGTTCGCGTTGTCGGCGACGTTTGCGCCGGCGATCGGCCCGACCATCGGCGGCTATCTCACCGAAAACTTTGGCTGGCAGTTCATCTTCTATGTCAATCTCGTGCCGGGCGCCGTGATGATCGGCATGCTGTGGTTCTCGCTGGAAGCCAAGCCCATGAAGCTGTCGCTGCTGCGGGAAGGCGACTGGGCTGGTATCATCACGATGGCGATCGGTCTGAGCGCACTGCAGACCGTGCTCGAAGAAGGCAACAAGGACGACTGGTTCGGCTCGCCTTTCATCGTCAAGCTCTCGGTGATCGCTGCCGTTGCGCTGACCGCGTTCCTGTGGATCGAGCTGACCGCGAAGAAGCCGCTGTTGAACCTGCGCCTGCTGTTCCGCCGCAATTTCGGCTTCGGCATTCTCGCCAATTTCCTGCTCGGCGTCGCGCTGTACGGCTCGGTGTTCATCCTGCCGGTCTATCTGTCACGCATCCAGGGTTACAACGCCGAGCAGATCGGCATGGTGCTGGCCTGGACCGGTCTGCCGCAATTGCTGCTGATCCCGCTGGTGCCGCGGCTGATGAGGCGGTTCGACCCGCGGCTCATCATCGGTATTGGCTTTGCGCTGTTCGCCGCCTCCAACTTCATGAACATCTATATGACCAACGACTACGCCACCGATCAGCTGTTCTGGCCCAACATCGTTCGCGCGCTCGGCCAGGCACTGGTGATGGCGCCGCTGTCGGCGGTCGCAACCGCAGGCATCGAGGCGGAGAATGCCGGCTCAGCCTCAGGCCTGTTCAACATGATGCGCAACCTCGGCGGCGCCGTCGGCATCGCCTTGCTGCAGACGCTGTTGACCAAGCGCGAGCAGTATCACTCCAACATGCTGATGCAGTCCGTCTCCATGCTGGAGCAGGCGACGCGGACCCGGATCGACCAACTGACCCAGTATTTCATCAATCACGGCGTCGTCGATCGCGCCGAAGCGTCGCACCGCGCGGTGATCGCGATCGGCCACATCGTACAGAAGCAGGCCTTCATCCTGGCCTTCAGCGATACCTTCTATCTGCTCGGCGCCGCGCTGATCGTCGCACTCATGGCAGCCCTGCTGCTTCGCAAGCCTGACCACCTTGAAGGCGGCGGCGCCCACTAGGATTATCTACGTCAACCCCGAAAGAGGAGAACGACCATGAAACCCCGCATGAACTTCTACCAGGCTGCGCCCGACACCATCAAAGCGCTCACCGCGCTGGAGGCCCAGGTGCAGGCTTCAGGCCTCGAACAATCCCTGATCGAACTGGTCAAGACCCGCGCCTCGCAGATCAATGGCTGCGCCTTCTGCATCAACATGCACACCCAGGATGCCCGCAAGCACGGCGAGACCGAGCAACGCCTGTACCTGTTGAATGCATGGCGGGAGTCGCCGCTCTATACAGATCGCGAGCGCGCGGCCCTGGCATGGACCGAGGCGGTGACGCTGATCTCTGAGACTCACGCGCCCGACGACCTCTATGAGGACGTCCGCGCCCAGTTCTCGGAAGCCGAGACGGTCAATTTTACCATGCTGATCGCAACCATCAATGCGTGGAACAGGCTCGCTATCAGCTTCCGTGCTGTTCATCCGGTGAAGGCCAAGGCCGCTGTGGCCTGAGCAAGCAGGAGAGAGACCATGACCAGAACATTATCCGGACTTGCGGCCATCGCCATGCTGGCGTCAGCCGTTTCCTTTTGCCCTCAGGCACGTGCGGAAGGCGATCAGGTGAAGCCGGTTCGGGCCGAGAAACTTCCTAACGTGCCTGGCAAAAGCCTGACCGCCGTCGTCGTCAATTACGCGCCCGGCGGAAAATCGACCAGCCACCATCACGCTGGAAGCGTGTTCGCCTATGTGTTGTCGGGCGAGATCCGCTCGGAAAACTCTGCCACCGGCCCGACCAAAGTCTACAAGGCTGGCGAGAGCTTCTTCGAGCCGCCCGGTAGCTCACATCTCGTCAGCGAGAACGCCAGCGCGACCGAACCAGCAAGCCTGCTCGCCGTGTTCGTTGCCGATGACGGAGCGCAGCTCACAAATTTCGAGAAATAATACGTGCAGCTTTTCCGGGGGATCAAGGTGTCCGCAGCCCTCCGGACCGCTTTACGAAATGGAAGGACCGACCCATGTCCGGACGTCTGTAAACTATTTCCTCCTGCCGCTTCCACGAGCGGAATTGCTAACCAAATTTTCCAAAGCAAAAAGCCCTTGAAAACATCATGTTTTCAAGGGTTTGTCTGGTTGCGGGGATAGGATTTGAACTATGACCTTCAGGTTATGAGGTAGAAGGTCCGCACAATAAGCGACAGGCCTCAGGTCGCCACAAACGCCCCATCTAAGTTTCGGCTCCAGACCAACCGCACCAGTTTCGCACCAGAAACGATCTCATCAAGGCACAATGAACGCGGTCGAACGCTAACGAAAATGCAGCAAGATCAACGATCGCATCCTTTATACTGCCGCTCATGACGGTCTGGTTGCAGGTTCGAGTCCTGCCGGGCCCACCAAACAAATCGGTGCCCTACCAAATCTTGTGTCAGGTTACCCCGCTAGAAACGCCCTACCTTCGTCAAACACTCTCATGCCTCGGGCAGGACGCAAACTAGCGCCGCACTTCCTGTTCGACGAGGGCTGCCGCTTTCGATCGTAGATTCGGCGGGCTCCTCGCACGAAACGGCCGGGCTGGAAGACCTTTGCGCGAAGCGCTCGGGCAAGGGTTCATGGCCAGACAGGTTGTCACGGCACGACAGTGATAATCATCGTGCCTGGTTTCGGCCAAAAGACCGTCCGGGTTGGGAACCCTTGCAGGGCCCAATGGCGGTCGGCTTAAGGTCGCCAGCAGATTTTCGACGGCCATCTGATCGGCTGTGTCGAAGCCCTCGGGTGTTCGCAGTCGCCAACTGTCTCTAGCAATGCATAACAAAGCAATTTCCAGGCTTCTGCGCTAGTATCTGGCAACCGAGCCTCAACTCGGTCAACGCAATTGCACCCGAGCCTAAGGAGTTCGACATGAGCAGTACTCAGGCGCGCAGCGAAATGAGCCGACTCGATGTGATCCGCCTTTTAGCCGTCAGCATGTTGTTGCTTCTCCCTGCGACTGCCAAGGCGCAGCAGAGCCCACCGATTGCCGAACAGATTGCCAAAGCCTACGGCCTTGATTCGTTTGGGCAAATCGAGGCAATCCGCTACACTTGGAATGCGGAGTTTCCCGGTGGCAAAGTTTCTCGCACATGGGAATGGAGCCCGAAGACCGACACCGTCTCCTACGAGGGGAAGGACAAGGAAGGCCAACCCGTCAAGGCGAGCTATCAGCGCCCGCAGCTCTCCAGCCAAAGCGATGCCATCAAGAAGGACATCGATCCCGCGTTCGCCAACGATCAGTATTGGTTGCTGCTCCCGTTCCACCTCGTATGGGACGGCGCGGCTGTGACCGATGAAGGCATGCAAAAGCTCCCCCTGGGTGACGCTTCCGCTCAACGGGTCGTGATGAAATACCCCTCGGAGGGTGGTTACCAGCCAGGCGACACTTGGGAACTCTATATTGGCGCCGACAAACGGGTCCAGGAGATGGTCTACCGCCGGGGCGCTCCCAACCCGCCCCACCTCGTGATGGCGACCTATGCGGACTACAAGAAGGCCGGCCCGCTCCTGATCTCGACGGATCACCGCGGCACCGTGGACGGAAAGCCCCTTCATCTTTCCCTTTCGGATGTGTCGGTTAAACTGACGGGATCGGACAACTGGATCAACGCGCAATGACACTCGGAAGGGTTCGTTCGGGCTGCCGATGAGGAAGGCTAAGGCGCATCGCTCGATCGCCCGCGTGGCGGTGCGCCTTGCCAGTTAACCGATGCGCAGAGTAACGATTCAATCGACCGATACGTAGGGTAGCTGTTCAATACTCTGGAGCACGCTCACATGCCCAAGAATCCCTTCACCGATGTCTGGCAGTTCCTGACCGCAACGACGGGTGATTATCTCCATCAGGGAAACTGGCGCTATCTGATCCTGGCGCTGTTCTGGGCACTGCTGCTCGCCAGCATCGCAGTTGCCTTTCGGAGCTGGCAGGAGGATTCGGCGCAACGTTCCGGCCGACATCTTGGAATCTGGCTGGTCCGAGTCCTCATCGGCTGCCTGTGGTTCCAGGGAATGTTGTGGAAACTGCCGCTACCGGTGTCCGACGGTCTGCAGTACTGGACCGAACAGGAAACGACCAGCGCCGCGTTCGAATTTCACCGCGCATTCATCAAGGATGTCGTGTTGCCTCACATGACGATCTTTGGGCCAATTGTCTTTCTTGCCGAGCTGGCGTTCGCGGTATCGATGATCCTCGGACTTGCGGTGCGCTTGGTGGGCGTGCTGGCCATCGCCTATGTGCTACAACTCTGGCTCGGCCTCTATGGCAATCCGTCCGAGTGGCCGTGGACGTACATGTTCCTGGCCATGCTGATGTTCCTGTTTGTGATCGAGGCTGCCGGCCGCAGTCTCGGATTGGATGCCTGGTTGCGCCACAAAGTCCCCGCCGTGCGCGACGAGACGGGCCTTATCGGTTGGTGCTTCAACATCGCGGGTTAGTCAGCATCTTTTGTGTGAGAGACGAGCACATGATGGCACTGGCCCGCACGGTGACGCTTCTTGTGGCGGTGGGCACAGCTTGCGCACGAGCCGCTGACATTGGTTATCTGGCTCCGCTAGGAGTCCCTGCAAAGGAGTTTCCCTCACCTCGGCGCCCGGTAGCGTCGATCGTCAGTCCGAGCCGCTCCGCCGAGGAGCACCGCGATTCGCTGAATGAGGCCGGCGAGATCGCCCGTCTTCTTGCACTGAAGCCTGGCATGACGGTCGGCGACGTTGGCGCCGGCAGTGGCTACCACACAGTTCGTCTCTCGCGCGTCCTCGGCCCCACGGGCTCCGTCGTCGCCCACGACGTCACGCGGGATTACCTCGTCGAGCTCGCCAGGCGAACGGAACGCTTGAAGCTGACAAACGTCATGTTCGCGCTGGGCGAACCGCACGACCCGCGCCTGCCCGCTTCCTCGCTGGATGCCGCCATCCTCGTGCACATGTATCACGAGGTAGCCCAACCCTATGCATTCCTCTACAATCTCGCGCCCGCCTTGAAGCCGGGCGCGCGCGTCGGAATAGTCGACCTCGAGCGTCCGACCTCGCAGCATGGCACGCCACTTGCGCTCTTGCATTGCGAGGTGACCGCCGTCGGCTATCGCGAGATCGCCACGCATCAACTTGCAGGCGATGGCGGATACCTGGCAGTGTTTTCTCCACCTGACGAAGCTGGCCGAAAGTTTCCCAGGGACATCGTTGCTTGTGGAGATGGTGCCGGCACTCGCTGATCACCGCTCCCGACAGCTATTGTCTGTGAGAAGTTCGTAGCTCAAGCGCGAGGCGAACAAACGTTACCGAAATAGACCAGGCCGCCTTGACGCCGACGATGAGATTGCCGGAGACCTTCGATACCCCGCCGATGCGGCGCCGCTGCCCGACAGCGATCTCCAGTGCCGGCAAGCGGGCGGCGGCGACCCGCATCAGCATTTCCAGGTTCCAGCCAAATGTCTCCTCCTTCATGCCGAGACGTCGGAGTTCATCCCGCCGGATGGCGCGAAACG
>WNEY01004868.1_pt1 | contig 11106 bp, 10 predicted proteins | sample 5400531 | NCBI WGS metagenome assembly WNEY01 (sample SAMN13153338, study PRJNA577476) | soil metagenome | isolation source: 200 cm saprolite under Douglas fir tree site 1 | place: USA:California | collected 2015-04-18
GAGGCCCGCGTGACCACGCGCGCGCGCTCGACCGCTTTTGCAACGAAGAGCAGCTGCTGCGTGGTCGTGCGTTGGTCGACGAGCGACGCCTGCCGCTGTCCGAGGATGTCCGCGTCGGTGGCGAGAATGAGCTTCTCGGTGTCGGACACGTTGCGCGCCGAACTGATCTCGGCGGTAACGGCCCGTAGGCGAGCGTCGATCGATGCGAGGGCTTTGTCGAGAGCCGCGAGCTGCGCGGTGAACGAGCTGATCTTCAGGTCGGCGTACCCCGACACGCTGTGCACGACGCGGTCGGCGAGCGCGTTGGCGGCGAGCGCCACCTTGCGCGGCGCGGCGCCCGTCACCCTGATCCGCACGAGCGGCGTCGCTCCGGTCGCGGACTTCTTCGACGCCGCGTTCGCAACCGCGACCGTCGACACGTGGCCGCGCAAGTTCGAGAACGGGAGCCCGCTCACGCGCGACGCCTGCCGCAAAGCCGACGCGGAGCGGACGATCTCGCGCGTCGTGCTGGGGTTCGTCGCCAGACTCTGCAGCGGGGCGGCGCCGTTCGGCGCGAGCGGCTGGCCCAGGTAGACGACCGCCTCGGCCTGGTAGACGGTGTGGCCGCCGAGCGTGGAGAGGTAGCCGAGGCCGATGCCGATCGCGATCCCGGCAAGCGGGAGCCAGAGACGCGCGAGGATCGCGTTCCAATAGCGGCTGAAGTCGACTTCCTGCTCGCCCTCGGTGTCCGACGCGGGCCTCGGGTCGCGGCTCATCGGGCGCCGACTCTACCGGAGGCCCATTCCCACTCAGCCTGCAAACCCTCCTCGAGCGGGACGCGCGGACGCCAGCCGAGCGCGGCCGTGATGCGCGTTGTGTCGGCCGTCGTGCGCCGCACGTCGCCGTCCACCCGCGCACCGTGGCGCAGCGCGAGCGGTCGCCCCGCGAGCCGCTCGAGCACGGCGATCGTCTCGAGCAGCGACGCTTCTGTGCCCCCGCCGACGTTGTAGACGGCGCCGGCGGGAGCCCGATCCATCGCCAGGATCGTCGCGTCGACGATGTCGGAGACGTACGTGAACCCCCGCGACTGCGTTCCGTCGCCGTAGATCTCGAACGGCCGTCCCTCGGCCAGCGCGCCGACGATGCGCGCAAACGCCATGTCGGGGCGCTGAGCAGGCCCGTAGGCGTTGAAGTAACGAAGGCAGACCGCGTCGAGCCCGAACTCCCGCCCGTAGGCACGGGCGAGGTGCTCAGCCGCGAGCTTCGTGATCCCGTACGGCGAGATCGGCGCCGGCACCGTGTCCTCCGGCGTTGGATACACCTCGGCGTCGCCGTAGATCGAGGACGACGAGGCTAGGACGACGCGGACGCCGGCACGGCTCGCGGCCGCGAACACGCGCTGGCTCGCGAGAACGTTATGGCGAACGTAGAGCGGGAACACGTCGCCGAAGCTGCGCACGCCGGGCTGGGCGGCGAGGTGGAACACACCGTCGAGTCCGGCGAAATCGAGCGGATCTTCGGCGAGGTCGAGCCGGGCGATGTCGAGCCCGGTCGCGTTCGCTTCCTTCAGAGCGGGGTCGTAGTAGTCGGTGAAGCAATCGATGCCCACCGCCTCGTGGCCCGCGTCGAGCAGCGCGCGCATGAGGTGCGAGCCGATGAAACCCGCGCCCCCGGTGACGACATAGTTCACGACGCCATCCTCTCCGGTCGCGCATCCACGAGCGCTTCGTAGAAACGCTCGTGCGCCTCGGCGGCTGCGTCCCAGCTCAGCGCAGCGCGCGCCGCCTCGGCCCCGCGCACCGCGGCGGCGAGTGCGTCCGTGTTGCCGAGGAGCCCCGCACAGGCGGCGGCGAGCGCGTCCGCGTTGCCGGGCGACACGACCTCACCGGCGCCGAACTCGCGCACGACCTCGCCGAGCGAGCCGATGTCGGACACGACGACCGGCCGCCCGTGGCCGAGCGCGGTGGCCAGTACGCCCGAGGCGTCGCCCTCGCGGTAGGGCAGGACGACGAGCGTCGCGGAGGCCATCAGCGCCGGGACCTCGGCGTCCGGCAGGTGGCCGAGCCGCCAGTCGATTCGGTCCTCGACGTGCAACTCCTGTGCCAGCCGACGTGCCGGCTCGACCGAGTCGAACGGGTAGCCCGCGACGACGAGCCGGACGTCGCTCACGGTCCGCGCGACCTGCGCGAGCGCGCGCACGAGCACGTCCAGACCCTTGTACGTGCGCAGCAGCCCGAACAGCAGCAAGGTCGCCCCCGCCGGGGCTGCCGCCGCCGTGCCGCCGGCCGCGGCGAAGACGGGGTGGGGAATCCTGGCGATGCGGCCCGGTTCGACCCCGACCGCGGCCAGCTGCTCGACTCCGCGCTGCGAGTGCACGACGACACCGTCCACGGCCGTGAAGATCCGTCGCCAGAGGTCGGTGCGCTCGGGGCCCTGACGCAGCATCACGTTGTGGGCGGTGAAGACCGTCGGTCGCCGGCGCGCCAGCCCCCGGAGCCAGCGCAGGTCGACGCGGGGCAGCGCCAGCCACTGGACGTGCGCCACGTCCGGATCGAACGCGTCGAGACGGCGCAGGAGCGCCCGCACGCTCGGCAGGTACTCGAGGGCCCGCACGGGCCTCCGCAGCCGCGAGCGGGGCGCGCGCGCGAAGAACCGACCGCTGAGCGGGAAGAAGGCGTCCTCCCGGGTATAGCCCTCAGGCTGGGGCGCGGTGCCGTGGAGGACGCGGGAGGCCAGGAGGTCGACGGTGTGGCCCCGGCGCGCGAGCGCGGCGGCGAGGTTGTGATCGTACGGCGGTGTGTAGCTCGGGGGGTCGAGCAGGGCGACGCGCACCGGGGGTGGAGTCTAGGCAACCGGGCAGGTGCCCCTTCCAGTGATGCTGCCGCGCTTCTGGGTCGCTAGCACCAAGCGAGACAAGGACGCAGGGAGCGTCCATAGCCGAAGCTATGGATGCGACTGAGGACGCAGGATCGCGCCGCGTGATAGCGGGCCAGAAGCCCGTAGGGCATTGCTGGATGGGGCACTAGGATCAGCGGGTGCCCGCGCCCGACCCGATTCGCATCGTCGGCCTCGGCGCGGGGGGCCATGCGAAGTCGCTGCTGGACGTGCTCTTCTCCTCCGGCCGCTTCGACGTCGTCGCGCTCGCCGACGACGACCCGGCGCGGGCCGGCGGCGAGGTGCTCGGCGTGCCGGTCGTCGCCGCGGAGGAGCTTTCACGGCTGCGCGAGGATGGCGTCGCGAACGCGTTCCTCGGGATCGGCGCCGTCGGTGACAACGAGCCGCGCCGGGAGGCCTTCGAGCGCCTGCTCGCCGGAGGGTTCGAGCTGCCGGCGATCGTCCATGCTGCCGCGTACGTGTCGCCCTCTGCCCGACTCGGCCGCGGTGTCGTCGTACTCGCCGGAGTGGTCGTGAACGCGGACGCCTCGATCGGCGACAACGTGATCCTCAACACCGGCGCGATCGTCGAGCACGACTGCCGCATCGGCGCGCACGTCCACGTCGCCCCGGGTGCGACGCTGGGCGGCCTGACCGAGGTCGGCGAGGGTGCGCACGTCGGCATCGGCGCAACCTTGCTGCAGGGGCTACACATCGGCGCCGGCGCGCTCGTCGCCGCCGGGGCCGTCGTAGTCGAGGACGTGCCCGCCGGGGCCACGGTCGCCGGCGTACCTGCAAGGCCACACTAGGCGTCGTTCGTCAGCCACGCCGCGTCCCGAACGCTGACGACGAACCAGCCGGCGGTCACAGGTGCGAGACCCGAGTCCAACGCCTCGAGGCGCGCTAACGCTCTAGCGCTTCCGTTCGCCCCAGTCGGCCCGCTGTTCGTTGTAGACCTCGTCCGGGCGGCTGATCACGGCAAGCGTCTTCAGCAGGATGCGCAGGTCGACGGCGAACGAGCGGTGGTCGACGTACCAGACGTCTAGCTCGATCCGCTCCGGCCAGGTGAGCCCATTCCGCCCGCGGATCTGGGCCCAGCCGGTGACGCCGGGAAGCACCTCGAGCCGGCGCCGCTGGAAGTCCGTGTACTGAGCGACCTGGTAGCGAAGCGTCGGGCGCGGGCCGATCACGCTCATGTCCCCGCGCAGGATGTTGAAGAGCTGCGGCAGCTCGTCCAGCGACCAGCGGCGCAGGAACCCGCCGACGCGCGTGATCCGCGGGTCGCCGTGCGAGGTGAGGAAGCCGGGGCCGATCAGGTGCGCGCCCTCGACCATCGTGCGGAACTTGAGGATCTGGAACGGCCGCCCGTGCCGGCCGACCCGCTCCTGCCGGAAGATCACCGGACCGCGGCTCTCGAGCTTGATCGCGATCGCCGTAGCGAGCAGGAACGGGGACGTCACGACGATCCCGAGAACGCCGACGAGCAGATCGAGCGCCCGCTTCGCCGCCTCATAGGCGCGGCCGTTCATCGCGTTCCCTCCGCGGGCGTCCACGTCAGCTGCGGCCCGTGTCTCAGCACGCGGAGCAGCGAGGCGATCGACGCGGCGGTCACGACGAGGTAGTACCAGGCGAGCCCCGACAGCGGGACGCGCCCGGGCCAGCGCCAGCCCGCTGCGGCAAGCAGGAGCCAGCCGAGCTGCGCGGCGAGCAGCACCTGCGCGAGGCGCGAGGACGGGGCGAGCGCGGCGCTCGAGCCGAGCAGCGCGAGATGCAGGAGGCCGCTCGCGTAGCGGAGCAGCCGGTGCGAGAGCAGCTCCACGTAGTAGACGATTCCCTGGCGGCGCGGGTCGAGCATCCCGCCGCGCACGGTGTCCCACCACGAGCGCGAGAGCATGCGCACCTTGCGCCCCCACTCGGCGCCCGTCGACGCCGCGGCCGGCTCGTAGCCGACGGCGGCCGGCTCGTAGACCGAGCGCAGGCCGAGCCTGCGGAGCCGGAACGGAAAGGCGATGTCGTGGCTGTACTGCGGGCCGAGCTCGAGGTAGGCGGAGCGCCGGACCGCATAGACGGCGCCGTTCCCGGCGGTGATCGACCCGAGCCGCGACTCCTGGGCGCGCAGCCAGAGCTCGTAGCGCCAGTAGAGGCCTTCGGTGGTCGGCCCGTCGAGCCGCAGCCGGCCGCAGACGTAGCCGACGTCCGGGTCGGCGAGGTTGCGGACGAGCAGGCGCAGCGCGTCCGGCTCCCAGATCGAGTTCGCGTCCGAGAAGGCGAGGACCTCGGAGCTCGTCTCGCGCACCGCGGCGTTCTGCGCCGCGGTCTTGCCTGCGCGTGGATTGACGACGAGGCGCACGCCCCGGTCGGCGAAGCGCTCGACCTCCTCGCGCGTGCCGTCGGTGGAGCCGTCCGAGGAGACGACGACCTCGAGCCGCTCGGCCGGGTAGTCGAGCGCGAGCGCATTTTCGAGCCGCCGCGCGATCACGTCCTCCTCGTTGTGCGCGACGACGATCAGCGTGACGGTCGGCAGGTAGCCGTCGTCGCGCCGCGGCCGGTACCTCCGCAGGCGCGCGCCGAGCGCGGCCGCCAGCGGGTAGCCCGCATGCGTCCAGACGATCAGCCCGAGCGAGCTCCAGAGAACGACCCAGAGGATCCCCATGCCGGGGAAGAGGGTACTCGCACTCGGTCGGAGAAGACGAGCGGCGCCGCGAGAACGAGCACGGCGAAGACGAAGAAATAGTCGAAGGTCATCGTCAGGTAGAAGGCGTTCGCGGCCATCGTCGCCACGAGCGCCGCCGTCAGCCCCCATGCGAGCGGGCGGACGCGCGCGGAGAGCGGATCGCCGTTCCGTGCGAGCTCCCGTCCGAGCGCGCGGGCGGCGTGGAGGCGCCGGAACAGGTATCCGAGGAAGACGGCGAAGAGCGCCGCGCCGACGAGGCCGGTCTCGACGAAGAGCGCAACGTAGAACGAGTGCGGTCCCCAGTCGGTCTTTCCGGTGACGAACTCGTAGTAGACCGAGAAGTTGTTGAACCCGAGCCCGAGCAGCGGATGGGCGTGCAACACCTGCGGAATGAACTCGTAGACGCCGAAGTGCACCGAGGTTCCCTTTTGCGTGTGCAGACGCGAACGGACGACCGTCTCGAAGTAGTTCAGCCGACGCAGAACGACGACGGCGACCAGCAGCGACACGCCCCCGAGCAGCGCGAGGGAGCGTCCCGAGACGAGCAGGCGCCGGTATGGGAACACCAGGACGAGCAGCCCGACGACGAGGCCGAGAATCCCGCTGCGCGAGAGCGTCGCGAGTTCCGTGAGCAGGAGGAAACCGAGCAGGGCGGCGAGCGGTAGGCGGCGCCGATGCCCCGGCTCGAGGCGCAGGTAGATCGGCAGCAGGACGAGGAGCGGGATCAAGAGCACGATCGCGAGGTGATTCGGGTCGCCCGTGAGCGCATTCGGCCGGTAGACGTAGGCGCCGTTGACCGCGCCGTAGATGTTTATCGAGGAGGCGCCGCCGGTCAGCGGCGAGAGGACGATGCGATCGAGGTTGCGGCCGCCCGCCTGCGCGACCGCGAGCTGCAACAGACCGTACGCGGCGTTGCACGCGATTCCGGCGACGAACCAGCCGAGCGCCCTCCCGTAGACCGCCGCGCCTCGGTGCGCGAGGTAGGCGACGCCGGCGACCAGGAAGGCGAAGTGGATCACGAAGGTGACGATCCCCTTCCCGAACTGCAGGGCCGCCTGGTGCGTCTGGAGGTTGTAGAAGCCCGCGAGGTAGACGAGCAGAAATGCGCCGAAGAACGCAGTCAGGATCGCGACGGTGCGCGGCACGCGCGCGTTCGAAAACCGGATCCGGTCCCACACGAACGCAGGGACGAACAGCAGCGCGACGACGTCCGCAAGTCGGATCGTCCCGCCGACTTCCCAGTGCAGCTTCTCGAACGTCGCGACGAAGAGCGCTGCCGCAAAGAGAAACTTCGTGCCGCGGCTATAGTCCACCGGCTCTAGCGACGGGAGGGGGCGTGAAGTGGATCGCGAAGGCAATCGTGCAGAAGGGGATCGCTGCCCTTCCCCAGCCTGAACGGGTCAACTACGTCTTCCAGCTCCGGATTGCGAAGAGTCTGCCCTCGAGCGACGACAGGTTCGTCCGCAAGGTGCAGCGGGCGAATCACCATGTGGGGGCGTTTCTCGAGTACGGCAGCCGGAGTCTGGCAACCGCGACATTCTACGAGTTCGGCGTCGGCTGGGACCTCGTCGTACCGCTCGCGTACTACGCGCTCGGCGTGGAGCGCCAGATCCTCGTCGACATCCGCCCCAACATTCGCACCGAGCTCGTCGAGCACACGCTGCAGCGGTTCGTCCGGCTGCGCGAAGAGCTCGAGCGCGAGCTCGAGCAGCCGCTGCGGCCGTGTGACGCGCGCGGTCTCGTCACGATCAACGAGCTCGAGCAACGGTTCGGGATCACCTACCTCGCGCCGCGCGACGCGCGCGCCACGGGTCTGCCGGCCGAGTCCGTCGACTTCATCTCGAGCACGGACACGCTCGAGCACATCCCGGAACCGGACATCGCGCGCATCCTGCGCGAGTGCCGGCGCCTGCTGAAACCCGAAGGCGTCGTCAGCTTCCGGATCGACATGCGTGACCACTACTCGTACTTCGACCGAAGCATCTCGCAGTACAACTTCCTGAAGTTCCCGCGGCCGATCTGGTCTCTGGCGAACTCGGCCGTCCACTACCAGAACCGGCTCCGGCACTCGGACTACATCCGGTTGACGGAAGCTGCGGGACTCGAAGTCCTGCACGAGGCCCTCGCGCGCCCGACCGAGGCCGAGTTGGACCACCTACGCCGGATGCGCATCGCGCGGAGCTTCGAGCGCTACGCGCTCGAGGACCTCGGCACGAAGAGCATCTCGCTCGTCGCCCGACCGTCCTCTGCTGCGGGATCGGACAGCCCGGGCTACCGCTTGCGCCGGGCGACGAACGCGTAGACGGCCGACCGGCCGATCAGGTACAGGCGTTTCCCGTCGGCGACGGGCGTGTACTTGCCGTCCGGGAAGTGGCCTGCCGAGGAACGTCTGGTCCGCGGCGGCGAGTTTCCTCATTGCAGCTTCGCGGCGAGTCCGGCGACGCCGTCTCCGCCGTTCACGCGGATGCGGTCGAGCGTGTACAGGCCCTGCCGCGGGCTCGCGAGCCCGTACATCGTCGTCACCGCCGCGCGGTAGCCGGCCGCGCGCACCTCCGCGACGACGGCGGCGTTGAAGCGGCCGGACGGATACGCGAAGAAGTCGCACGGAACATGAAAGACGCCGCGGATCCACGTGCGCGAGCCCGCGATCTCGCGGCGCAGCTGAACGCTGCCAACCATCGTCAGGTCAGGATGCGTGAACGTGTGCGCATCGATTTCCCACCCACCGCCTTGCAGCTCGCGCACGCGCACCGGCGCGAGGTTGCCGATCTGCAGGAAGAGCACCCCGGGCCAGTGGTGCTTGCGTAGGATCGGCAGCGCTGCGGTCAGGTCCGGCAGATAGCCGTCGTCGAACGTGAAGACGACCGGCTTCCGCGGCAGCTGCGCGCCGCGCTCCCACGCGGCGTAGACCTGGTCGAGCGTGACCTCGTGGTAGCCGTGCGCTGCGAGCCAGCTCACCTGGCCCGCGAACTCGGATCGCGGGACGTAGAGCGCCGGGTACGGCGCGCCGGCCGGCGGCGAGTCGATCACGTGGTACATCAGGATCGGCACCGCCTGCGTCGACGGCGCGGCCGCAGCTCCCGCCGGCGCGAGGGTGACGACGGCGGCGAGGACGAGGGCGCGGCTCATCGCCGCCCCAGGTTAGCCAGAGGCCGGAAACGGGCCGAGCGGAACCGTCGCCGTGTAGCCCGCCGAGCTCGTGGCGCGCAACGTCGCGCTCCACGTCCCGACAGGACGTGTGAGCAGGAACGAGCCGTTCCGCGGCCGGCGGCCGAGATCGCGGACGCTCGTCTCGCCGGAGCGCCGCAGCACGACGCGCAGCCACAGCCACGGTGTTCCAGCATCGTCGGAGAACCACGTCAGCCTCGTCCCGTCGAGCGTCGCGGTGACGTTCGGCGCTCGCACGTCCCAGCCGACGGTGACCGGCTGCAGCTGCACTTGTCCGAAGTTCCCGGCCAGGTCGGTCGCGGCGAGGCGCGCGTCGTACTGGCCGGGCCGGAGCGGCCCCGGATCGACGGAGAAGGTGTGCGCGCCGCGCGGGACCGTCGCGATCCGACGCTGCGAGCCGACGATCAGCACGACGCGCGAGATCTTCGACAGGCCGAACGAGACCTCGACGGTGTCGAGGTACCCGTCGCGCGGTCGCGGCCACGCGGCGAGCGTCTGCTTCGAGACGGTCAGGGCCGGCGGCTCGCGGAGATAGGCCGCGAAGCGCGTGGCCGCGTCCCTCCACTTCCGGTCACGCGCGGCAAGCTGCCTCAGCTCGTCGGTGACGTAGCGCTCGTACTCGAGCGGCGCCTCCGGACCCCCGAGCGAGTAGAGCGACCATGCGCCGGTGTCGAACCGCGGCAGCAGCGCCTGCGCGCTCGCCGCCAGCGCAGAGGCGAGCTTCGCCGCCGAGGCGTCGCCCTCCAGCTTTGCGTAGTCCTGCAGCGAGAGCACCGCCTGGAGCTGCGCGTTGAGCACGACCTCGCGATCGAAGGAGTAGAGCCGGATCCACGGACCGGCCGAGACGTGTAACACGAGGCGTCCGGCGCGGCGTGCCGCGCGAACCGCCGGGGCGTCGAGGAACGGATTGTCAGTCAGCGCGGCGGCGCGGGCGAACGCCTGCGCGGCGACCGCCTCGGCCATCCCTGACGTCCACCGCGGTGGACCGCCGAAGCGAAAGTAGTACTCGTAGCCGGTGCCTTCCTCCTCGCGCTCGTAGAGCGCGTGCGCGAGCCGCGCCGTCCTCTGGACATCGCGCGACCTCACGGCCGCGTTGAGCGCCACGAACTCCGCGAGTGGGTGCCACTGCAGTCCGAGGCCGGGGAAGAAGCGGTAGACGACGCCGTCGGCGTCGACGACGTCGGCTCTCGCCGGTGGGAGGTTGTGCGAGCCGAAGTAGCGCGTGTTCTCGTCGAGCATCCCAAACAGCGCCGTCGCGCGCGGCGCGTCGTAGGCGCCGCTGTACGACGCCACCTCGTCCAGGACCGCCCGCAGGTTGGCCTCGCGCTCGGGCGGCAGCCTGTTCGCGACGTCGGCTGCCCGCTGGGCGATTGCCCGGTCCGCGGCCGCATCCTCGAAGAACATCAGGCCGTTCGTAGCCGCAGCCGCGAGGCCGCGGTCGATCAATGAGACGTCATCTTCCGCGGACGCCTTCGCGCCGGCGCAGAGCAGGAGCGCGAGCCCGAGCAGGACCCCAACGACCTTCACCGCCGTTCAGGGTAGCGTGCCTTCGTGCTGGCAAAGGCCCTCTTTCCGGTGTTCCGCCGCGTGGATTTTCGAGGCAAAGGGCGCCTGCGGAGCTCCGCCTCGACCTGCGGGAGTCGCTGCAGCGCGACTTCTACTTCGGGCTCTACGACCAGCACGAGCTGCGGCTGGTGTCGCGGTACCTGCGAAGCGGCGGGGACTTCGTCGACGTCGGTGCGCATATCGGGACGTACGCGGTCCGCGCGGCGGTCGAACTGGGCGGTCGCGGGCGCGTGCTCGCCTTCGAGCCGAACCCGAACGCGCGCGCGCAGCTGGTCGAGAACCTCGCGCTGAACGGCTGCGACAACGCGATCGTCGTCGCGGCGGCGGTCACGGCCGTGGCCGGCCTAGCGGAGCTGCACGTTCCCGCGTCGGACGACCCGTCGTTCTCGAGCCTCGAAGGCGGACGCTTCGCGGAACGCGAGCCGTTGCAGGTCGAGACCACGACGCTCGACGACGCGGTCGCGGAGCACGGCGTGCGGCCGGCGCTCGTGAAGATCGACGTCGAGGGGAGCGAGCTCGACGTGCTGCGCGGCGCCGCGCGCACGCTCGCGGAGGCGCGGCCCGTGCTGCTCGTCGAGGTGAGCGCGCAGAGCGGACGGGACGTCGAACGCCTGCTCGACGGTTACCGCCCTTTTCGTGTCGGCCGGCGGCGCCTCGTCGAGGGGCTCGCAGGCGGCCGTGGGCTGTTCAACGCGGTCTTCCTCCCCTAGGGGCCTGTCCGGAAAGTGGCCACGGTGGATGACACGCGGCACGGGCCGGGAGGCAAGGACGCAGGCGCCGCCGATATGCAGGCATATCGGCGGGGCCGAGGACGCAGCATCGCGGCCCGTGACGCCTGTCAGGCG
>WNEY01013171.1_pt1 | contig 11106 bp, 9 predicted proteins | sample 5400531 | NCBI WGS metagenome assembly WNEY01 (sample SAMN13153338, study PRJNA577476) | soil metagenome | isolation source: 200 cm saprolite under Douglas fir tree site 1 | place: USA:California | collected 2015-04-18
CGGCCGTGCCCGCCGGGCGCGCACCCGCCGTCCGCCTGCGCACTACCGGCACTTCCGCCATCAGCCGCACCGACTCGGCCACGCGCAGCCCCCAGCGGCGCAGGTCCTCGCCCGCGGCGGGCTTGGACATCAGCTCCAGCGCGCCCGCGGCGATGGCCCTGAAGCTGAGGTCAAGCTGCCGCGCCTCCCCGACGGAGCAGACGATGAGCACCCGCGCGGGCGACTCGGCCATGATGGCCGCCGTGGCCGCGAGACCGTCGAGCCCGGGCATGTCGACGTCCATGGTGATGACGTCGGGCCGCAGCGACGCCGCCATCTTCACCGCCGCCATGCCGTCGCTGGCCTCGCCGACGATGCGCAGTGCCGGGTCTTCGCCGAGCATCTTCGCCAGCGCCCGGCGCAAGGTGGCCGAGTCGTCCACCACCAGCACGCGAATGGGGTTGGTCACGCGCGCGCCTTCCGCCGCGCGATGGCCGCTCCCACCTCGGAGACCAGCCTGCCCGAGACGCAGTCGCGCTTGCTGAGGAAGCCGTCCGCGCCCGCCTGCGCGCCGCGCTGGCCCTCGGCCTCGCTCTCGCGCGCGGAGACGAGAATGATGGGCATGGTGTCGAAGTCGGGCCGCGCCCGCACCGCCGAGGTGAGCTGGAAGCCGTCCATCTCCGGCATGCCGATGTCGCACACCATCACGTCGTACGCCGAATGGCGCAACTGCTCCAGCGCCTGGTGCGCGTCGCTGGCGGTGTGGACGAGGTATCCGCCCGACTCCAGCGCGGTGCGGTGCAGCGCGCGGGCGGTGAGCGAGTCGTCTACCACCAGGGCGCGCCGCGTCCCGGTGAGGGTCACATCGCCGCGCTTCTCCAGAGTGAAGAGCCACTCCGGCCGCACGATGAGCACCAACTCGCCCCGCGCCAGCGTGGCCGCGCCCTGGAAAGCGGACACCGGGCGCAGCTCGACAGGCAGCGGCCGGATGACCAGCTCGCGATCGCCCTCAACCTCATCCACTCCCAGCGCGAGCGTGCTCTCCTCCCACTGGAGGATGAGGAGCGGCTGGCCCTCCGCCGGCGCTTCGGGCTGGCGGAAGCCGAGCAGCGCACCGAGATCGCGGACCGGCACCAGCTGGTCGCGGTGCTTGAGCTGCACGCGGGTGCGGCGTACTTGAAGGTCGATGGCCCGCGCCGAGCGCGACGACCGCACCGCCACCATGGGAATACCCAGCCGGTGCTCGCCGCAGCGCACTACCACCACGGGCGAGGTGCCCATCTCGGCAGGCATGGTGAGGACGAAGCGCGTGCCGCGGCCGGGAGCGCTGTGCACCTCGACGGCGCCGCGCAGGGCCTGCACCTGGTTGCGGACCGCGTCGAGGCCCACGCCGCGGCCGGAGATCTCGTTCGCCTCCTCGCGGGTGGTGAAGCCGGGGCGGAAGATGAGCTGGTGGATCTGCGCCGTGGCCATGGCCGACAGCTCCTCGGCCGGCGCGATGCCCTTGCGCAGCGCCACTTCGCGGATGCGCTCCGCGTCGAGGCCGCTGCCGTCGTCGGACAGCTCGATGGAGACGGTGTTGCCCTGCTGCCGCACTTCGAGGAGCAGCGCGCCTTCGCGCGGCTTGCCTTTCGCCTCGCGCTCCGCGGGCAGCTCCAGGCCGTGGTCGATGGCGTTGCGCACCAGATGCGCGAGCGGCCCCTGCAGCGCCTCGAGGACGCGGCGGTCGAGAGAAAGCTCGGCGCCGGTCACCGTGAGCTCCGCCTCCTTGCCCGAGTGACGGCAGAGATCGCGCACGGTGCGGCGCAGCGGCTCGAGCACGGTGCTCACCGGGAGCGTGGAGATGGCCTTCAGGCCCTCCTCCATCGAAGCGATGATGTCGGAGACCTCTTCGCCATCGAGCGCGACGGCGCTGGAAGTCCCCATCAGCTGCGCGCGGGTCTCCGCCGTCTCCGCAGGCATCCCCAGCCGCGAGAGCTTGGCGAGGCCGCGCTCCATCTCGCGCCGGCGCTCCTCGATGCGCAGGCGCAGCTCGCGCAGCCGCTCCACTTCCCGCATCAGGGCCAGCACGCGCCGCGTGCCCACCCGCCAGGTGGCCTCGTCGCCCGCGGCCGCCGGCTGCGGGGCCTGCGGCGCGGCCGGTGCCGCGCTGGCGGCTTGCGGCGCGCCGCCCAGGCGGTCGAGCAGCGCGATGGGCTCCGCCAGATCGGGCGGCGTCTCGCTCTTCGCGGCCACCGCGCGCAGCCGCGCCATCCACGCATCGAGCACGCGCAGGAGGGTGTCGGCGACGTCGGGAGGGAGCGGACCGGCCGCGCCCGAAAGCGGGAGCACGACCTCCTCCATGCGGTGCGCGAGATCGGCCAGCTCGGAAAGCCCGAGCGTGGCCGAGCTGCCCTTCAGGGTGTGCAGCCCGCGCGCCAGCTCGTCGAAGCTCTCGCCGCCCACCGCCTCGGCCTTCTCCAGCGCGAAGATCTGCCGGCTGACGCTGTCGCGGATCTCCTGCGACTCGTCGACGAATCCGGCCACCAGCTGCTCGAGGAGTGGATCGGTGGTCACGGCCGCTTCTCCGACGCGCGCCGATCCATCAGCCGGCGCAGGTCGAGCAGGTTGAGCTGCCGCATACCTGGCAGCAGCACTTCGCTGACCGGGCCCTTGCTCCGCTCGCGCGCCTGCAGCACCAGCGCCGCGGGCACTCCCACCGGCTTGGGGATCTGCTCGCAGTCGAGCGCCACCAGCCGGCCCACGCCCGGGTCCACCACCAGCAGCACCGCCGGGTCCTCGCGCCAGCCGCGCCCGCCGAGAAGGGAAGCGAGGCTCAGGGCGGTGATCACCTGCCCCTGGAAGCGGAGAATGCCGATCACGTGCGGCGGCGAGAGCGGCACCGGCGTGACCAGCTTGAGCGGCACCGCCGCGCGCAGCGTCTCCAGCGGCAGGGCATACTGCTCCTCGCCGACGGGGAATTCCGCCATCCAGAGTAGCGATTCCTCCTCGAGGCGCGGGCGGGCGCGGGCCCGTTCCGCGCGGCGCTCGAGCAGCGCCTTGACCTCGTCGGAGACGGACTCCGGAGCGCGGCTGGCGGTCTTCATGGCGTGGCTCCCCGGAGCACGCTGCCGGCGGACTCGCGATAGAAGCTGACCGGCAACGGCTCCGGCCCGGGCAGGAGCTCCTCGGGCTTGAGCTTGTCGGTGCGCCGCAGCACCTCCCGCATCAGCGTCGCTGCCGCCGCGGTCTCGCCGCCGCGCATCTTTAGCAAAGCGCGCTCGACGATGCCGGGGACGTAGTCCGGCACCAGCTTGCACAGCTCGGCCAGCTCTTTTTCCGCCAGCTGCCTCTCGCCGCGCTCGATGTGCCGGAGCGCGCGCAGGTGAAACGCCACCGGCTCAGGCGGCGGAACCGCCCGCGGCGCGGGCAGCGGGATGGCAGCCGCGGGGCGCGGAGCCGGCTTGCGGGCGCGCGGCTCGGCCGTCTCGGGCCGGCGCCAGATCTGCTCCTCCGGCTGCGACGCGGGAACCAGCCCCGGCGGCACGACGCTCACGTCCATGGGCCCGAAGAAGAGCGCGCCCCGCGGCGCGAGCGCCGAGACGAGGTGGCCCATCACCCTGCCGATCGCCTCGGGCGAGAAATACACCAGCACGTTGCGGCAGAAGATCAGATCGAACGGCCCTCCCGGAGGCGGCGCTTCGAGCAGGTTGTGCCGCTCGAAGCGCGTCACCTTGCGCACCCGCGCATCGACCTGCACGCGCTCTCCCTTGCCGTGGAAGACGGGATGGAGAATGGGCCCCGACGCCCGCCGCGACCACGCGCCGTACCAGCCTTCGCGGGCCGCCGCGAGGTTGCGGTCGATGAGATCGGTGCCCAGCACCTCCACCGCTCCCGGCGGCAGCAGATCGAGCAGGCACGCCGCCAGCGAATAGGGCTCCTCCCCGGTGGCGCAGCCGGCGCTCCAGACGCGGAAGTGCGTCGCGCCCTCCTGCAGGCGGCGCGGAACGAACTGCGCGGCGAGATAGCGGAAGTGCTCCGGGTGGCGGAAGAAGAACGTCTCGCCCACCGAGACGGCCTGGCAGAGCGAGTGGACCACCTCGGGATCGCGCCGCCGCGCCCGCCGCAGCACCTCTTCGGGCGCTTCCCAGCCGAGGGAGCGGCGGATGGCGTCGGGCAGGATGGCGTCGCGCGAAAAGCCCGTCCACGCCGCGGCGAAGTCGGCGAGCTGGTCGACGATCTCATCGGGAGCGCGCCTCTTCATGCGGCCTTGACCGCCTGGCGCAGCTCGCGCAGCAGGCTGCGCGAGACCAGCGCGCCGGGATCGATCACCGGCAAGGCGCCGCGCTGCGTGCGCGCAATTCCCAGGAGCGCCGCCTGCAGGAGCCCGTGATCGGCGCCGCCCAGCTTGTCGGGGCGCACCAGGTCGGACTTGGGAATCTCCTCCGGATCCCTGACGCCGTCGACGCAGAGCGCGAGCGGCAGGCCTGCCGTCTCCACCATCACCAGCGTCCGCTCCTCGATCGGGCGGCTGTGCTCGATCCCCAGCCGGCGCGCGAGGTCGAGCACCAGCACCGGCTCGCCCTGCACCTCGACGAATTCGCTCAGGTAGGAAGGCCCGATCGGCAACGGCCGCGTGGCGATCTGGTGCAGCACGCTCCTGACGCTGAAGATGGGAATGCCCAGCTCCAACGCGCCCACCGAAACGAAGAGCACCGCCAGGTCCTCGCGCTGCTGCTTGCGCCGCGATTCATCCAGGACGCGCGAGACCAGCGAGAGCAGATCGGCGCCGCGCAGCGGCTTGGCCAGGAAGGCCTTGGCGCCCGCCTTGAGGCAGGCCGCCTTCTTCTCCGTCTCCGAGCTGACGACGATCACCGGAATGCGCCGCAGCTCCTCTTCCGCCGCCATCCGCTCGAGCACTTCGTCGCCGCTCATGTGCGGCATGGTGAGATCGAGCACCACCAGCGCGGGCTTCAGCTGGCGAATCCTCTCCAGCCCCTCGCGGCCGTCGGCGGCGGTGGCCACCGCATAATGGCCGGAGAGCGCGGCCGCCTCCAGGGCGAGCATCGTCTCGCTGTCGTCGACCAACAATAGCTGGGGCAATCCCAAGCGCGACTCCGTGCGCGAATGAATCGATCATCCACCCATTCCGCGGCTTCGACAAATGTTCCGCTCGCCCAGATGGGCACAGGACAACTCCCCTCGGCGGCGAATTCTTTTTGCAGCCGGAGCGGTATGGTAGTCGTGGATCAATCAGACGGAGGTCGGGTGGGTAAGCTCACGCTTCTGGCGTTGTTCGCGGCCGCTCTGCCGGCGTCGGCGGAGAAGGGCGTGACCCCCACCGAGGTGCTCCTCGGCGAGGCGTCGGCTTTCAGCGGACCGTCGGCCGGGCTGGGCGTCGAGCAGTGGCGCGGCCATTCCGCCGCCTTCCGCGCCGCCAACGAGGCGGGCGGCATCCACGGCCGCAAGATCCGCCTCGTCCTCGCCGACGACGGCTACGACGCGGAGCGGGCCGCGCCGGCGGTAGTGGAGCTGATCACCAAGGAAGACGTCTTCGCGATTTTCGGCGGCGTGGGAACGCCCACCATCGTCAAGGCGCTGCCGGTGATCTTCCGCTATTACAACTCTGACGGCCTCTTCCGCTTCGCCAACTTCACCGGCGCACAGCCGCAGCGCGAGCCGCCCTACGACCGGGCCGTCTTCAACGTGCGCGCCTCCTACCGGCAGGAGACCAAGGCGATGGTGGACGCCTTCGTCGCCAAGGGCTTTTCCAAGATCGGCATCTACGTGCAGGACGACGCCTACGGCGCGAGCGGCCGCGACGGCATCCGCCGCGCGCTCAAGGATCACGGCCTTGCGGTCCTCGCCGAGACCACCTATCCGCGCGGGCAGACCTACCAAGTGAGCACGGCGAACCAGCTCAAGATCCTCCGCGACGCCGGCGTCCAGGCAGTCATGATGGTGGGCGCCTACCAGGCCTGCGCGGCGCTCATCCGCGACGTGCGCCTCTCCGGCTGGAACGTGCCGCTGCACAACGTCTCGTTCGTCGGCGCGGACCAGATGCTGCGGCTCCTGCGCGAGGAGGAGCAGAAGTCGGGCAAGAAGCTGAGCGACAACCTCATCGTCACCCAGGTCGTGCCCTCCTACAGCGATCGCAAGATCCCTCTGGTGCGCGAGTACGCGGCCGCCATCGACAAGTACGGCAGCGCCAATCTGCCGGCGGGCGTGGGCGACGGATCGTACCTCCCCGTCGCCAGCTACAGCTTCGGATCTCTCGAGGGATATCTCAACGCCCGCGTCTTCCTCGCCATCCTGGCGAAGGCCGGGCGGGACCTCACCCGCAAGAGCTTCTACGACGCGGCCGAGCGGATGGGAAAGTTCGAGGCGGGCGGCATTCCGCTGGAGCTTTCGCCGGCCCGCCACCAGGCGCTCGACCGGGTCTGGTTCACGTACGTGTCGGGCGATGCCTGGGCGTCGCGCGACGATCCTGCATCGCTCATCCATTGAGCGATCTGGCTTTTCGGGGAGCTGGATGGCGAAGTCGAATGGGTTGAAGATCGGAGTTGCGCTGAAGCTGGTGAGCACCACGGTGCTCGTCACGGCCGCGGTCGCGCTCGCCCTTTCGATCCAGGCTTCGTCGCGGCTGGCGGAGAACATCACCGCGGAGTTCGCCTCCAAGGGGGAGGCCATCGCGCTCTCGCTGGCGGCGGCGGTGGAGCAGAACGCCGGCTCCAACATCGCCATGGTGCAGGGGCTGATCGACTCCAGCAAGGTGATCGCCGGAGTGAAGTACATCTACATCCAGGACCAGGACGGCAACACCGTGGTCCACACCTTGCGCCGCGACCTGGACTTCGATGCGCCGAGCGGCGCCATCCACGCCATCGACATCGCCGCGCCCGTCTCGGGCGGTGCGCTCGGCGCGGTGCACGTGGGCATGGACCGGATGGAGATCGCCAGCGAAGTGGGCAAGCTGCGCAGCTCGCTGCTGCTCTGGGCGCTGGGGGTCAGCCTGGCCGGCATCGTGCTCGGGCTCATGGTCACCCTGATCACCGTGGTGCGGCCCATCCGCGCGCTGACCCGGGTGACGACCGAGATCGTCAGGACCGGCAACCTCTCGCAGCCCATCCCGCGCTTCGCCAACGACGAGGTGGGCCAGCTGGGCGAGAGCTTCGCGGAGATGGTCCAGCAGCTGAAAGGGATCCACGGCAGCCTGCAGAGCTCGGTCTCGCTGCTCACCAACTCGGTCACCAACCTGCGCACCTCCTCTGACGAGCAGAACGCCATGGTCAGCCGTCAGGCGGCGGCCCTTCAGGAAACGCAGGCCACGGCGCAGGAGATCAAGCAGACCAGCTTCCTCGCCACCAAGAAAGCGGAGGAGGTGCTCAAGGTGGCGGAGCGGGCCGACGAGATCGGCCGCACCGGCGAGGCCACCATCGAGCGGACGCTGGCGGGGCTCACCGACATGCGCTCGCAGGTGGAGCAGATCGCGCGCAAGATCGCCGACCTCGGCGACCGCACCCGGCAGATCGGCGGCATCACCCAGACGGTGAAGGACCTGGCCGACCAGTCGAACATGCTCGCCCTCAACGCCGCCATCGAGGCGGTGCGCTCGGGCGAGCACGGCAAGGGCTTCGCGGTAGTGGCGCGCGAGATCCGCAGCCTCGCCGACCAGTCCATCCAGGCCACCAACCGGGTGCGCGAGATCCTCGAGGACATCGGCGAGGCGGTGCGCTCGGCGGTGGCCATCACCGAGAAGGGCGCGCAGAAGATGGAGACCGAGCTGGCGCAGGTGAAATCGTCGGGCGAGAACCTGCGCGAGCTGTCTACCATCGTGCGCGACAACTCGGCGGCGGTGCGGCAGATCGCCGCCGCCGTCAGCCAGCAGAGCGCGGGCATCAGCCAGATCTTCGGCGCGGTGACCGATCTCTCGCGGATGATGAACGAGACCGTCGATCGCCTGCATTCCACCACCGAGGCCACGGGCGTGGTGCGCAACGTCACCGAGCAGGTTTCGACGGTCTTGACCAGCTATCGGGTGTGAGGGGAGCATGAAGCCCAAGAAAGTGCTGGTGGTGGACGACTCCAAGCTGCTGCACCGGATCTACGATCTGATGCTGCGCAACTGCGCGCTGGTCCATGCCGGCGACGGCGTGGAAGGGCTGGAGCTGCTCGGCAAGAACCCCGACGTGGAGCTGATTCTCCTCGACATGAACATGCCGCGCATGAACGGGCTGGAGTTCCTCGCCGCGGTCAAGGCCGACGCGGCCCAAGCGAAGATTCCGGTGATCATCATCACCACCGAGGGCAAGGAGGCGGACGCCGAGCGCGGCATGAAGGCGGGAGCCTCGGCCTACGTGCGCAAGCCGTTCCGCAACGAAGAGCTGCTCGCCGCCATCGAGCAGCTGGGCAGTGGAGGATGAAGGTGCCCGGACAACGGCCTACCGCGCCCGAGCCGGGCGGCGAGGCCCTCAACCAGCTCCAGTCGCTGCTCGATCGCGCCCGCGAGCTGGCGAGCGCGCTCAAGCAGAGCCTGCCGGCCGATGCGCCGCGCAGCGCGAACCTCGACGAGCTGCACGCGCGGCTCGCCGATCTGGAGTCGGATCGCGCCCAGCTCTCGATGAGCCTGCAGGAGCATGAGCAGCAGACCGGCCGGCTGATGAACCTCTACGTGGCCACCTACCAGCTCCACGCCACGCTCGATCCGGTCGAGGTGCAGAGCACCATCGCGGAGATCACCATAAATCTATTAGGCGCGGAGCGCTTCGCGCTGCTCTTCTGGAAAAGCGACGACAGCGAGTGCGAGATCACTCTCGGCCAGGGCCTGCAGGACGACCCGAGCGGGCTCTTCACCGGCGGGAAATACTCGGGAGGCGATCCGGCGCTCGACGCCACGCTCACCGACGGCGTCCTGCGCATCGGACCGCTCGAGGGATCGACCCTGCTCGCCACCGTGCCGCTCACCGTGCAGGGGACCACCGTGGGCGCGCTCGCCATCCTCAAGCTCTTCGACCACAAGCCCACCCTGCGGCTCGAGGACCGCGAGCTGCTCGATCTGCTCGCCGCCCACGCCGCCTCGGCGCTGTTCGCGGCACGCGTCTATTCGGCCACCGATCGCAAGCTCAAGACGCTCGAAAACCTCGTCAACCTCTTGCGCAAGGGATGAGCTTCTCCGGCAACATCGAGGACGTCTCCATCGCCGACACGCTCCAGTTCATCCACCTGGGCGGGCGGAGCGGCACGCTGCGGCTCGTCTGCGGCGAGGAGAAGGCGCAGATCGGCTTCCACCACGGCCGCATCGTCCAGGCGTGGAGCCCCGGCTCCAAGCGGCTGGGCGAGCTCTTGATGGAGGCGGGGATCATCGACCAGAACGCGCTCGAGACGGCCTTGGCCACCCAGCAGGGAATGCATCCGCGGAAGTCGCTCGGACAGATCCTCGTCTCGATGGGCGCGCTGGAGGCGGACGCCATCTACAAAACCCTCGAGCGGCAGATCCAGGGGACGGTGCGCGACCTCGTCTCCTGGAGCCGCGGCACCTTCGAGTTCGACCTCGACGATCTGCGGCCGATGGACGAGGTCGCCGTCTATCCGGGCGACGTGGTCAACCTGCACGTCGACACCCAGATGGTGCTGCTCGACGCTCTCCGGCTCTTCGACGAGCGCAACCGCGACGCGCAGGCCCCGCCGCAGCCGAACGCCCTCGAGGCGCCCACCGCTCCCATCCGGCCGGCCACCAACCCGGCGCAGAGGCCGGTGCCCAAGCCCGCGCTGCCGCGGCCGCAAAAGGCAGCGGCGGTGCAGCCGGCGCTGGCGCCGCCCAGGCTGCAAGTGGTGTCGGCGGACCCGCAGATGGTGGAGCGCATCGTGCACGCGCTCAAGCCGGGCGAGGCCACCGTGGTGAAGGTGACCCTGCGCGAGGCGGGCACGCCGCCTCCGGGAGAGCCCTCGCCCATCGTGCTGCTCGATCTGCGCCACGGAGGGGTGGCGCTCGAGTCGCTCGCCGGGCTGCGCCGCTCGCGACCGCGCTCCTCGGTCATCGCGGTGGTCGATGCGGCCACCATCGTTCCCGCCGTTTACGATGCAGGAGCGCTCGCCGCCGTGGAGGCGAAGCCGGCGGTGATCGCCTCCTGCTTCCGCAGCGCCGTGCAGAACCGCCGCGATCTCTGGACCGGGGGCATGCGCCCGGAGTTCCTCAAGGAGAACTACGCCAAGCTGCGCCGCATCGTCGGCGACCTGCGCTCGGGGCTCATCTCCACCACCATCTCGCTCAGCCTGATGAACATCATCTCCGAGTCGGTGGAGAGGGCAGTGCTCTTCCTCGCGCGGCGCGACGAGATGACGGTGCTGGGCGCGTTCGGCGCCGGGCAGGGCGGAGAGCAGCTCGCGTTGCTCACGCACGGATATCGGCTTCCGCTCACCAGCAAATGCGCCCTGACCGATAGCCTCGACGACGGCCAGGTACGCTCGGCGAATTTCGACGAGGCCCGCTTCCCCGAATCGTTCACCAAGCTCCTCGAAAAACCCCGCTCCGGCCAGTGCGCCATCTTTCCCGTGCTCGGCGGGCAGAAGGTCATCGCGGTGGTCTACGCGGACAACGGCTTCAGCAACACCGCCATCGAGCAGGTGGAGATGCTGGAGCTGGCGGCGGTGCAAGCCGGCCTGGCGCTGGAGAACGAGCTCTTGCGCCGGCAGGTGGGGCACGCCAAGCGCGAGGGCGGCGCTTGACGATCGATCACCACTAAGGGCATCGTTCGCGGCTAACGCAGCGCAGCGGCGAGGCGATCGATGGGGTTGTCGCGAACGGTGTCCATGCCCGACCGTTTCCGGGCGATGGGGCAGTACATCCATAACCGCTTTACAGGCCGGCCCACGTCGCTGACGCTGGAGATCACCAAGCGCTGCAACGCGACCTGCGACTTCTGCCCGTACTGGGAAGCCGACGAGGTCGACGAGGTAAAGGACTTCACGCCGGTCATCCGCTACTTCCAGCCGCTGCAAGTCTCCATCACCGGCGGCGAACCATTCCTGCGCAAGGATCTGCTCGACATCGTCCGCCAGGTGAAGGGCGTTCCCGGCTTCCGCTACATCGGCCTCTACACCAACGGGTGGCTGCTCACCGAAAAGCACATCGCCGACCTGACCGAGGCG
>WNEY01004039.1_pt1 | contig 11105 bp, 17 predicted proteins | sample 5400531 | NCBI WGS metagenome assembly WNEY01 (sample SAMN13153338, study PRJNA577476) | soil metagenome | isolation source: 200 cm saprolite under Douglas fir tree site 1 | place: USA:California | collected 2015-04-18
GACGCCGACCTGCTCAGCGAGAACGCCTTCCTCGACGACGTTGCGGATTGTCTGGGCATGCGAAAGCGGGCGATCCACGGCGTCGTGCTCGTGATCGCCGAACGTATCCAGTCCCAGCACGAGTGGAAAGCCGTTCGAGGTGGTCATATCTGGCCAACCGTGGCGTGGATGGCACGCTCGAACTCGGACCGTTTGAGGACCGCGCCGAAGACGGGTCCGCCCGGCTGCAGGATCCGGCCGGCGCTCAGGCTGCCGAGCAAGACGGGGTCGTAGCCGATCCGGTCGATGACCTCTCCGACCACCCTTGCGGCGTCGGAATCGTCCCCGGCCACACCGATCGCATGGCGGTCGGGCGAGCCTGGCGGTCTGCGGCCGTCCTCGAGGTCCTGGTAAGCGATCTGGTTGAGCGCCTTGACGACTGTGGCCTGGGTGAGCCGCCGCTGCACGATCTCGCTGCTCGAAAGCTCCTGGTCGTAAAACAGAGGCACCACCCCGTCCGCCGGCGCCCAGTAGTTCATCGCGTCCACGACGAGCTTGCCGGCAAGAGGGTCGGGGTCGAGAGCGGGGAATCTGTGGAGCGGTATGGCCAGCACCACCAGGTCTGCAGCCGCCATCGCATCCTCGGCCCAGCGCGCCTGCACCCCCGGCATGACCACCTGCGTGATCAGCTCGAGGGTTTCCGGGCTTCCAGAGGCGGCGATCGCCACCTCAAATCCGGCGTCGAGCGCCATCCTCGCGATGACTGGACCGACATGGCCAGCTCCAAGGACGGCGATTCGCCTAACCGACTTCGGCATCACCGAACCATCACCTGCGCATCGAGATGCTCCTGCAGCGCGCGCAGGATGCCGCCGAGCGCCGCGAATTGCTCAGGCGTCAACGCGTCGGCGAAATGCCGTTTGATGGACCGCATGTGCGGCGCGGTTGCCCGCCGGAAGACACGCGCGCCTTCTGCTGTGAGGGAGATTTCGGCCCCGCGGCTGTCGGTCGCGCAGCCGTCCCGCCGGATCAGCTGCCGCCCCTCCATTCGGCCGAGGTGATGGGACAGCCGGCTTCGCTCCCAGTCGATCGTCCGCGCAAGCTCAGAGGATCGCATCCGCTTTCCGTTCGCCTCGGTCAAAGCCAGGAGCACCTGGTAGTCGGCGGGGGAGAGGGTGGTCTCCTGCAGCTCGGCCCCAAGGACTCTCCGGAGCTCGGCGGTGGTGTCGACGAGCGACCGCCACGTCGCCAGCTCCGCGGACGTCATCCGCCGTCTGGCGACCAAGCGGGCGTTCGAGCTGTCGACGCGTACGAGCTCATTGGCTGACATGTCATTCAGTCTACCCAAGTGATTGACACGTCAATCAGGTGCTGGGATAAGACCCCGACGGTCAGGCGGGACTAGATGTCAGGTCAGGCTGTTGGTCTTCGTCTGGCTGACGCGGGGCGATTCGCGCCGCGCGTACTCGGCCCGAGCACACTCGTGCGCCTCGTCCTGGTCTGCGTGTGGGTGCTCGCACTCCCAGATATTCCCCGCCAGGTCGCGAAGCACGGCTGTGAAGTGATGGTGGCGGCGGCCGCCGGTGGCGGGCGCCTGCCGTAGCTCGCAGCCGCAGACGATGCGACCGAGTCGTTCACGTTTGGTTTGAACAGCGGACGAGGCGCCGCGCCGGAGCGCGGCGCCGTCATTTTCGATCAGGCGACGACCTGAACCTTGGCTGCGCGAGGACCCTTGGGGCTTGCCTCGACCTGGAAGGTCACTTTCTCGCCGCCCTGCAGGCGGTCGAAGTCGGCGTCGGTACCGCTCCGGTGGAAGAAGTACTCCTTGCCGTCCTCGGCTGCGATGAAGCCGAAGCCGCGATCGCTCACGAGCTTCTTGATGGTGCCACTCTGCATGGCGGTCTCCTTATCTCTCGAACACGCTGACGCTTGAAGGAAGCTGTTCGAGAAGGAAGAAGCGACCCCAGGCGAGCACCAACTGAGTAGGTGCTGCATCCACTATACGCGTGCCGGCGCGGGCGACCTCAGCCGCCCGGGGTCACACGCTTGGTGGCGTCGACCTCGCGGTTGATCTCGTCGCCATCGCGATCGACCGCCGCCTGATTGCGAGTCTTCGCGGAGCGGGCGCGATCCAGGTCGGTCTGCGATCGGGCGACCCCGTCGCCTGACCGCTTGAGCCTCTCGCGCGTGCGATCAATCACGGCCTGAGCGCGGTCGAGCAGGTCCGGAGACTGCCCGAGAACTCGCGCGCGCTCGTCCAGCCTGGAGTTCCGCACCACGAAAAGCGCTTCGGCCTCGTTCTGTCGCTGCTCGCGGTCGTCGGCGCGCCTGTCTCGCTGGTCCGCCGCGGCGTCGCGACTGTCGGCCAGGCGGTCGCGCTCGTCGGCGGCGCGGTCGCGCTCGTCCCCGGCGCGGTCGCGCTCGTCCCCGACGGTGTCGCGCTGAGCGGCGACCAGCTCGCGTCGATCGAGCTCCTGGCCACGGCCCCCGGAAGGGACCCGTCTACCGGCCTTGTTCGCGGGCGGCCTTCGCTTCAACACTGTTCTTTTGTTGCCAACCCTACTCCGGTCGATCGAGAGCGCCGCACGGTTTCCTGCCGGCTCAGACCGCCTTGCGGTAAACCGGCGGGCGACCCTGTCCACGCGCGCCACGCCGGCGGCGGCCGGTCGAGCGCGCGTACGCGGGCGCGGGTGGAGCAGCGGCCCCGGCGTCCTCGACGTACAGCCACCCTCCCTGACGGGAGAGCTCGGCCGCGTCGAGCGTGCGCAGGGCGGGCGCTCCCTGGCGGCGCAGCTTCGCCCACTTCTCGTGGTCCTCGTGCGTGAGGAATGTGACAGCCCGGCCGGGGCTGCCGTTGCGGGCCGTGCGTCCGATACGGTGGGTCATCGCTTCAGCCGAGTCGGGCAGGTCGTAGTTCACGATCAGGCCCACGTGGCTTATATCGAGGCCACGCGCCGCGACATTGGTCGCGACGAGAACGTCGGCGCGCTCGCTGCGGAACGTCTCCATGACGTGCTCACGCGCGTTCTGGGCCATGTTGCCCTGCAGCTCGACCGACCGGTGGCCGAGCCGCTGCAGCTCGCGGTTCAGCTTCTTGACGCCGTGCTTCGTGCGGCCGAACACGATGGTGCCGCGGTGCTGGCGGAGGATGTCGCTGAGGAGTCGCAGCTTCAGGCCGGTATCCGTGCGCACGATGCCGTGCTCGAGGAGCGAAGGGCCCTCCGCGACCAGCCTGATCGTCACGGGGTCGTTCAGGTGCTTGGCGATCATCGTCTTGACCCAGTCGGGGATCGTCGCCGAGGCCAGCACCGTCTGCGTCGAGTAAGTGAGCCCGATGATGCGCTCGACGTCGTGGGCGAAGCCCGCGTCCAGCATCTCGTCCGCTTCGTCGAGTACCAGGTACTCGACGCGGCTGAGCGACACGAGCCTCCGCTCGACCATGTCCAGGATCCGTCCGGGCGTGCCGATCACGACGTCGGCGCCGCGCTTCAACGCTTGCGTCTGAGTGTGGTAGCCGACGCCGCCGTACAGCAGGGCGGCGCGAAGGTGCGAGTCCAGCGACTTGAACACAGCGTCGACCTGGATCGCCAGCTCGCGAGTGGGCGCCACGATCAGGGCGCGAGGTCCGGGGTTCCCGGGCTGGATGTGCTCGAGCAACGGGATCAGGTACGCGAGGGTCTTGCCGCTCCCGGTGGGTGATTGCATGACTACGTCCCTGCCGTCGAGCAGGGCGGGTATCGACTCGGATTGGACTCGGTTGGGTGTGGTGATGTTCTGGCGAGTGAGAGCGGCAAGCACGCGCGCGCTTACGGCGCCATCGGCGAATGTATTCAAAACGAAAGCTCCAGGGTGCCTCTCTTTTCTTCTTATTTGCCGCGATCTACTGGGCTCTGTCTGAAACAGGAAGAGAGGACCCGAGCGGGCGACGCACCGGTGCGTCCCAGCCAGTGTACGGGTTTCCCGAAGGCCGTGTCGTGCCGATTGGTGCGGATTATGATGCGGACGCCGTTCGGAACCGGGCGGACATGGCGACCGGCGCCCTCGAACGTGCCGCTCGCATGCCGAGATTCGTTCGAGCCAGGAGCACCATGGCAGCGATTGCGATCTCGGTTCCCGACGCCCCGAAGCGGATGCCCCAGCCTTACGCCGAGCTGAAGAGGAGAGTGGAGGCCGCCGGCCTGATGAGGAAGCGGCCGGTCTACTACGCCCTGATGCTCATCACCAACGGCATCCTTTTCGCGGGCACGCTCTGGATCTTCACTCAGGTGCAGAGCGTGTGGGCCACCGTGCTGGTGGCGGCGGCGCTGGCCTTTGTCTCGGGTCAGCTCGGGTTCCAGCTGCACGACTCGGGACATCGCCAGATGTTTTCGAGCCGGCGGCTGAACACCTTGGTCGGCATCGTGACCGGAAACGGGCTGCTCGGGATGAGCCACGGATGGTGGGTCGACAAGCACAACCGTCACCACGGCAATCCGAACCACGTCGACCTCGACCCGGACATCGACATCGGAGTGATCGCGTATTCCGAGGAGCAGGCTATCGCCAAGCGAGGTCTCTCGCGCTGGATCGTCCGCCATCAGGCGGGACTGTTCTTCCTGCTCCTGTTCGGCCTCGCGTGGGCGATGCACGTCAACAGCGTGCGGTTCCTCGCCAGCACCAAGGAACGCCTGCGCTGGGTCGAGGTCGGCACGCTGTGCCTCCACGCGCTGGCGTTTCCGGCGCTGCTCGTCCTGCTGGTTGGGCCGTGGCGCGCCCTGCTGGTCATCGTCGTCCAGAAGTGCGTAGCAGGTTGGTACATGGCGTCGGTCTTCGCTCCCAACCACAAGGGCATGCCTCAGATCGAGGCCGGTGAGGAGCTTGACTTCCTGCGCACGCAGGTGCTGACGTCACGAAACGTCAAGTCGAATCCGATCACCGACCTGCTTTACGGCTCCCTCAACTACCAGATCGAGCATCACCTGTTTCCGACAATGCCGCGCTGCAACATCCGGCGCGCGCACAAGATCGTTCGTGACTTCTGCGCCGAGGTGGGCGTCCCCTATTACGAGACCTCGATCTACCGTTCGTACCGCGAGATCCTCAGCTTCCTGCACGAGGTCGGAGCGCCGCTTCGGACAGCGCCGGCCTGAGCGGCCGCCCCAATCTGACCTTCGCGGGCCCTAGCTGATCGCCTTCTTGACGAGCGCGGCGATCCTTGCCTCTTCGGCGGCGGTCAAGCTCTTCAGCGCGAAGGCCACCGGCCACATGCCTCCTTCGTCCAGGTTCGCGGCAGCGTTGAAGCCGAGAGTCGCGTACCTCGTCTTGAACTTCTGGGCGCTCTGGAAGAAGCAGACGACCTTGCCGTCCTTCGCATACGCGGGCATCCCGTACCAGGTTGTCGGCGAGAGTGTCGGCGCGCTGGCCTTGACGACGGCATGGATGCGCTTGGCCTTGACGCGGTCAGACTCCTGCATCTCGGCGATCTTCGCGAGCACTTCGCTTTCCCCGTCAGCCTTGCCCCCGCGTGGGCCGCGCCGCTGCGCCGCTTGCACCTCTCGGGCGCGCTCCTGAATCGCCGCTCGTTCTTCTTCCGTGAACGTCTTTTTGGTGCTCGTCGCGGGCTTCTGTTTGGTCTTCACTCCACGTGTCCTCCTGTGGGAGTCGTGTTGGTTTCGACCCTCATGCTAGGGAGCCGTCGCGCTCGAGGCTTCTCCGAAACTGCTCAGTTCCGCGTGCGTACCATTATTTCGATGGACGTCCGCGACCTGGTAAGGCTTCGCAAGGCGAAGGACCGCATGGATCGGGAGTTCGAGCAGCCGCTGGATGTGCCCGCGCTGGCGAGCTCGGCCGCGATGTCGACGGGCCACTTCTCTCGCAGCTTCAAGGCTGCGTTCGGTGAGAGCCCGTACAGCTACCTCATGACCCGCCGGATCGAGCGGGCCAAGACTCTACTCAGGCGCGGCGACATCTCAGTCACCGATGCTTGCTTCGCGGTCGGCTGTACGTCGCTGGGCTCGTTCAGCTCACGCTTCACCGAGTTCGTCGGCGAGTCGCCCAGCGCCTATCGCGCGCGCAGCCACGCGGCGGCCGCGGTCATCCTCCCGTGCGTCATCAAGGTGAGGACAAAACCGATCAGAAATGAAGAAGCGGCCGCGTCCCGCCGCTCCTAAGGTGATCGCGTGAACAACCTGAAACTGTCGAACTGCTTCATCGCCGTCCACGACCACGACGAGGCGCTCGCCTTCTACCGCGACCTTCTGGGTCTCGAGGTGCGCAGCGACGTCAAGTACGAGGGCATGCGCTGGACCTCGGTCGGGCCGAAGGGCCAGCCGGACGTCAGCATCGTCCTCGAGCCGCCGCTTGCAGACCCCAACGCATCCGCGGGCGACCGCCAGGTCATGAAGGAGCTGCTCGCCAAGGGTCTGCTGCGCGCCGTCAACTTCAGCACCGAGGATTGCGACGCGACCTTCGAACACATCCGGGAGGGAGGCGGCGAGGTGCTGCAGGAGCCGATGGATCAGGCGTACGGCGTGAGGGACTGCGCGTTTCGCGACCCGTCGGGCAACATGATTCGGTTCAGCCAACGCACAGCCTGACGGAAGCCTCCGCCGTCGATCGCTACCTGCGCGCGGTGCGGGCTGCCGGAGCGCCCGACAGCGGCCCGATGGCAGATGAAGAGGCGCTTCGCGAGGTCGTAGCGGCGGTCGCCCCGTACGTGATTCCGGACACACTCATCGCCGCCTGGCGGCGGCTCGGGGTCCAGGATTGGCTTGTCGATCACGGCCAGCTCCAGACGCCTCAAGGTGCTCTCCAGTCTTGGGGACTTGCCACCGGGCCGGCACCAATGCCGCGTCCGTTGTTTCCGATCTCGTACGGGAGCCATACGTTTCTCTTCATCGAGCTCTCCATGCCTGGCGGGCCTTCCGGAGGCGCGCTCCTGCTCGCTCCGATTGCCGAACCGTTGATCCGTCATGCGCCATCCCTGGCGTGGGCCTTCGACTTCGTGAGCTCGCAGCTCGAGAGCGGTGCGATCCGCTGGGACGGAGCGTACTGGGCGGGCAATGACGAAGTCGAGCGTGACATGCAGGCTCCGTCGAAGCGGGTCTCGTGGCCCCCGCACCTTTTGCCCGCAATCGATCCGTCGTCGCCATTGACCTGGCCGAGCCACTGGCAGCAGGCGAACGGGATCGATCCGGCTTGGGCAAAACCGCTCGGCGCCAACGCATCGGTTCAAGACCTGTTTGGGCTTGGCTCTGGCGACAGTCGTCGGATCCACGTTCGTGTGGTGGGTCTGACCGTAAGCGGCGCTGGAAGCCGGGCCGATGTCGCTGACGATTCAGGTGAGGCGGTCGTGTGGGTCCCGTCAGCCGCAGATCCGTTCTTCGTGGTCAGGATGGGTGACAAGGTGGAGCTCGATGTCGAGGCCGCGGAGGCTCAAGTCAACCCTGACGCGAACCCCGTCGTCGCGTTGTTCGACAAGAGCTCTTACAGGCTTCGCGCAACCATGGCCAGACCGCTCAGCTGATTGATGCGACGCCGCCGGCGGCTTGCCGCCAGGCGTCGAGCACAGGCTGCGGCTTGAACATTCTCGGGAGCCCACCGATCACGAGCGGCCCGTTTCTACCGGTGACAAGCAGCGCCGGCAGCAAGAGAATCTTTTCGATGCCGGTTCGTACCTTCATATTCACGTCGGTCGCTCGCCCTGCCAGCGCGATCCATCGCGGTTGCCCGTCGAGAGACTCGATGCGAAAAACCAGGACATGCGCCGAGGTGACCGCCACCCCCAAAACCGGAGCCTGTTCGTCCCTGGTCACAGTAGCGACTTCGCCGGCCAGCATCGGCTCGTCTGGACCGAGGAGGTAGGTGGTCGCGAGCGCCATCTGCTCGAGCTTCCATGATCGGTAGTCGCGCAGCGCGGGCAGGAGGTCCGCGGCCGCGACGACCCTAAGGGCGGCCAGCGCGGGAAAGGGGTCGGTCCACGCCCAAACGCGACCACCCTTTTTCGCGCGGCGCTGGGCTTCTTGCGCCTTTCCCGCTTGTTCGAACTCGGTTGGCGGGAGCTGGGGAATCACGACCTGCGCGGTTGCAACCCAGCTCGCGCCATCCCACCACCACTGGCCGTCGTCGGAAAACTGGCCCACCGCGTCAGGCCGGCGGTTGGCCTATCTGGAGACGATTGCCGTCCGGGTCTGTGACGTGCGTGCTGCGCACAGCCTCGCCAATGATCTCGACGGGTTCGGCAGCGATGCCGCGCTCCGCCAGGCCCGCCAGGAAGGCGTCGAGGTCGTCGACGAGGATTGTGTTCAGCGCCGAACCCGCGCGACCTGAGTCGACGATTATGTAAATCCAGCCCGTGTCCGTCAGCCGCCACGCCGCCTCATCGTCGTTCGGGATGAGATCAGGCGGCTGCCCCACGAGTCGTTCGTACCAGGCCGCGGACGCATCGCGGTGGCCCACTGGAATGCCCGCGAAGACATAAGTGATCGACATTCACGAGAACATACAGAGGACGGTCGTGACGCCGGGCACTTAACCTTGCGACGTGCATGTGATCGCCGCTGTGCTCGTCGTCGCGGTGGCGGCTCTCCACGTGTTCTTCCTCGTGCTCGAGATGTTTCTGTGGACGACGCCATTTGGACGCCGCACGTTCCGGACGACTCCCGAATTCGCCCAATCGACCAGGACACTCGCCGCCAATCAGGGCCTTTACAACGGCTTTCTGGCCGCCGGGCTCATCTGGGGTCTGATCGCCTACGGGGTTCAGGCCGGGCGGCCGATCCTCACCTTCTTCCTTGTTTGCATCGTGATCGCCGGCGTGTACGGCGCAGCCACGGTCAGCCGCAGGATCCTTCTGATCCAGGCGGTTCCGGCTTTGGTCGCCGCCGGGTTGCTCTGGCTTTCCTGACCCGGCATCGATCAGTTCCGATGACCTGATCAGTCATAACCAACAAGACCTGCGTAGAGATTTCGGAGGACAGGATGGACACAAAGAACCTCGACATCTACGGCTCTGAGCCGATCCCCTGGGCTCGCGTGCTGAAGCAGCTGGAGGCCGGGGACACAAAGGGCTCCTACTGGCTGGCCACCGCCTGGCCCGACGGGCGGCCGCACTTGACGGGCATCGGCGCGATCTGGGTGGACGGGAAGGTGTACTTCGTCAGCGGGGCTCCCACACGCAAGAGTCAGAACCTGGCGCAGAACCCAAACTGCTCGCTTTCGGTCTCCCTCCCGGACATCGACCTGACCGTCGAGGGAGCGGCGACGATCGTGCGCGACCAATCGACACTGGCACGCGTTGCCGAGCGCTACGCTGCACGCGGCTGGCCGGCGCAGGCTCGCGACGGCGCTCTGACCGCGCCATTCAGCGCTCCCAGCGCGGGGCCGTCCCCATGGGATCTGTACGAGTTCACGATGGTGAAGGCGATTGGCGTCGCCACCGCAGAGCCGCACGGCGCGACTCGATGGAGCTGGTCTTAAGAGGCGGTCGCCAGGACGCGGGCGGGATTCTCGACCAGGAGCTTCCGCACCGTCGCATCGTCGACGCCGCGGCGGCGCAACCGCGGCACGATTGAGCGGAGGATGTGCCCGTACCCGAAGCCGCCGTACTTGAGAAGCTGCATCTTGGTGCACACGTCCTGCGAGATGAGGAGCCGGTCGCCAAAATCGCCCTCCAGCAGCTCGATGAGGCCATCGACGCGCTCCCTGTCGCTCGGTTCGGCCGAATCGTCGCCATCGAAGTAGGACTCCGACCCAAACGTGTCGTACTCCACGTAAGCGCCTCGCTCGAGGATGGCCCGGTGGTAGGCGGTGTCGGGCTGCTCGTCGATGTGGCTGATTACGACCCGACTCAAATCCGCGCCGGCCGCTTCGAGGATGTCCAGTGCCGCGAGCGCTTCGCGTCGAAAGATCGCAACGTGAACGTTGATCGCGAGTCCGGTTCGCGCCTGCGCGGCCGCGGCCACACGGAGGACCTTGGCCTCGTCGGGATGAACCGGCGAGCTGGTGCCGATTTCGCCGATGATTCCCGGCCGCACGTCGGTGCCTCCAAGTCCGCTCGCGATCTCATACAGCAGGCGCTCGAGCAGCTCGGACTCGGATATCGCAGCGACCTCAGGCGGGTGCGACCGCTGTGTGTAGTAGCCGCAGCCGGCCACGATATGCAGGCCGGTCTGCTCCGATACCTCGCGCAGCTTCGCCGGTTGCGGTCGAATGCCGGTGATCGTCAGGTCGACAACCGAACCGCCGCCCAGCTGCCCGAATAGAACAAGCTCGGCAACCGCCACGTCGAGGTCTTCGAGCACCAGGTTCTGCCGGTTCACATACGGGTCGACCTGCAGCAGGCCGCGGTTCGCCAGTGTTATCTCAGCGTCGACCAGCGGCGTCTGCCACTCAGAAGTGGGCCGATCCCACAGAAATGACAGGTCGATGAAGACGTGCTCGTGCATCAAAGTGATGCCGAGGTCGCGCTCGGATATCGGACCGCGCACTGTCATCACGCGGCCGGTCGACATCCTGAGGAGGCTAAGCGATCAGCTGGCCAAGAAGCTTGCGCGTGCTCGGCGCCAGGTCATGGCGGAGCCGGTAGTAGGTCCAGATGCTGTCCTTCTCGCTGTCGATGAGGCCTGCCTCCTTGAGCCTGGCCATGTGGTGCGAGATCGTCGATTGGCTCAGCTCCAGGTCCGCGGTGAAGTCGCAGATGCAGATCGGTGACTTCGCCTTCCAGAGGGCTGCGACCATCGTCAGCCGGGTCGGATCCGCAAGGGCCTTCATGAGGTCGGCCGCTTCCTCTGCCCACTCGACGTCGACGGCCGGCAGCGCGCAGCATTCACCACGCTGCCTGAGAACCGGGAGCTCCTTCAAGGCCACAAATCGATAATACACAACCCATCGACAATCGTCGATGCCTTGTGCTACCATCCAACCCATCGACATTTATCGATGGGCCAGGGAGATGACGTGATGAGTGAAATCAGGGAAGCCGTCCGCTCGCGCTACGCGAACGTCGCCAAGCAGCTTGTCGTGTTCAACCAACCCGGTCCTGGGCCAGTCGGCTGCTGCCAGGCCGATGGGCCCGACTGCGGGTGCAGCGGCTCTTATTCCGCAGAGGCCCTGCAAGAGATCGGGCTGACCGAGTCGGTCAGTCTCGG
>WNEY01004042.1_pt1 | contig 11103 bp, 9 predicted proteins | sample 5400531 | NCBI WGS metagenome assembly WNEY01 (sample SAMN13153338, study PRJNA577476) | soil metagenome | isolation source: 200 cm saprolite under Douglas fir tree site 1 | place: USA:California | collected 2015-04-18
TGCGTCCGACGATGAGCGCGCCGGACGCGCCCAGCACGCGGCGGGCCTTGTCGAGCAGCGGCCGCCAGCGCCGCGCGCCGCCGAACACTTGAGTCAGCATCACCGCATCGAAGGTGCCGTCGCGAAACGGCAGGGACTCGCCGTCAGCCCGCACCAGGCGGGCGGCGCGCTCGCACGCGCAAAACGCGCGGAGCATGCCGAGCGACAGGTCGATCCCGACGTAATCGTCGCCCGCGCGCACGAACGGCCAGCCGATGCGCCCGCTGCCGGCGCCGAGGTCGAGCAGGCGTGGGGAGGGAAGAGCGACGGCGGCGAGCACCACCGTCCGGACCAACTCGACCGCATCGTCCGGCAGTGCACGATCGCGCGCAAAGGTCGGCGCCGCCGAGTCGTAGGCGGACGTGGGGAAATCCTCCGCCTCGCCGACCGCGGCATCTTCATGAATCGTGCGCATATGCTTCCGCATGGCCCAACCGCGGCGTCGCTGCGCCGGACCGGAAGTGTCGCACGTCTACTCTAATGATGCGAAGGCACGGGGGGCCAGGGCGGCCCTACCGTGACCGTTGCCATCATGCCGCGATCCTCGTGGGCAAGAATATGGCAGTGCATCACGTAGGAGCCGGGGAAGTCGACGAAGCGACTGCGCATCCTGAAATAGCCCGGAACCAGGATGTAGTTGCCGTTCGGATCCTTCAGCGGATTTCCCTGCGCATCGGTGGCAACGGTGCCGGAGGGGATCGGGAAGACGTCCCACCAGATCCGGTTCGTCCCGGGATCGTTGTGACAATCCTTCCACGTGTCCGGCTGCGCCGGGTTCAGGTAGCACTGGGCCGGGTCCGGCGCGGGATTGTTGTAGAATACATATTTCGGAACGATCTGGCGGTCTTTGTTCCTCACGGTTTGATTAGGATCAAACACCTCCACAAGCTGGAACGGATTCAGGTGAATATGGAATGGATGCGACACCAGCTGACTGTTTGCCCCAGAGAAGCCGTAGCTCTCATTGACGATCTTCCATTCCTCGGCGGTGTTCAAGTTCGCGGTGAACGGCTTGTCGCCGTCCTGGAACTTTTTGCCGTCGATGGTGTGCATCGTGTAGCCGGGGCCGCTTGCGTCGCTCTTGAACTTGATGACCTTGGAGGTTTTGTTCTGAACCTCCTGGTCTGTAATGTCGCTGAGGAACGCCGGGAAGCGCGGAGCATTGGGTATGAAATCCGCCCGGTTGCCGGTGGCGGGCGGGATGTCCGCCCGGACCCGCACGAAGAACAGGACGACGGGCGAGGCGGACGGAAGATCGCTCGGGTCGACCGCGTGCTGCACCAGCACCGGATAGAGCCCGGGCGGAGGCGCCTTCACCAGCAGGTCCACGCGGTTTCCCGCCGCCATCAGAAAGGACGCATTCTGGTTCCGTGGACTTTTGTAGTTCGAGTCGGCGAGTTGAACCCCGTCCTGGGCGAGGCGCCTCCACTCGAAGCCGGGTGGCAGGCCGGCAAAGAACGCCCCGCTGCGCCCGGACGTGTTGGCGATGCGCCAGAGCTGGACCTCGCCCGGCGCCATGTCGAGCATCGGCTGGAAGCGGCCATTGATCGAGAAATCCGGTCCCTTGTCGGTGGCGCCCGACTTTGGTCCCGGCGCGCCCGAGCGGACGAGATTGGGGCTCACGCCGAGCTGGTTGATGACCAGCACGGGCTGGCTGTGCGTCCAGTCTTTTCCGTAGAACGTGTTCAGGTCCTCGTCATATTGCCCCTCGATGATGAAGACGCCGGTCATTCCATTCGCCACGTCGATCGCGGTCGAGCCGTGCTTGTGGGCATGGTACCAATGGGTGCCGGGCGCCTGGCCCATGATGGGGCGAACGTTCGTCGGCGCCTGTCCGGCGACGCTCTGTTGCTCGGTCGGATCAACATACTCGGGCAAACGGAAGCAGTAGGGGAACGCGCCGATATAGTATTGCGGCCATTGCGGTGGCTGCTGCTGCAACGCTTGCTGATCCAGCGTCCACAGCGTCTGTCCGGTCTTGTCCTGGTACTTCTGGAGCAAATCAGTCTGCTCTTTGATCCATTCGGCGAGCTGCGGTGCGTCGTTCCACGTCGTCGGCCATTCGGCCAGCGGATTGACTCTCAGCCGGCGCGTGCATTCGGCAAAAAAGTCTTCGAACTCCACGCTGACGCTCGTCGGCGACATGGTCGGCGCGTTGTCGCGGCGCGGCGATGGCCGGATCTCCAGAAACACGTTGTCGCCGGTTCCGTTCGGGTTGGTGTGGGTGCCGTGGAAATGGATGTTGCCGGTGCTCGATCCGTGGAAGCAGTCGGGCCACGTGTCGCCGCCGGCGGTCGGATAACCTTGGGATGGATTGCCCGGATTGGTCATGTCGCAGCCGGTGCCGCTGGTCCCCGGCTTGTCGCCCAGGTCGATGGAGGCACCGAAACGATTCGCGTTGATCTGGTTGACGAAGGTCAGTTGAATGATGTCGCCCACGCGCGCGCGCAAGACCGGCCCGGGCATCGGGTCGGTGCGGCCGGTGGCGATCGGCATGGGCGGATCGGCATCGGGAGAGCGAAACACGCGCACGCGCTGCGGCTGGCACTCGAACGATGTTCCAGGCTGGCCCGGCTTCCCGCCCGGCGAGCGGAAGATCAAGCGCTGCTCCTCGTCGGCCAGCACGATCGTGCCGCGCAGGACGCCGTGCTGCGACACGATTTCCGGGATTTTCACCAGCGGCAGCCCGACGGGAAGGCAATCGATGGCGGCATTCGCCGCAGGCGCCTGCAGCAGCGTTAGCGCAACAACCAGTGCAGTCGCGGCCAGCGCCTGGGCTACGGAGGACCATGCGCGCAATGTCCGGGCCGCTGCAATGCGTCGGCCCCCGCTACGGCGAAGATTTAGGCGATCCGTGGCCATGACACCCTCTCGTCTGGTTGACGACATTCGACTGGCGAATTCGGCACGGCGGCGCGGCCGAAGTCCGGCGCGGGGCTCCCGGTTCGCCCGGCCTCCGGCTTACGCCGCGGGACGCTTTGGGCGATGCCCGAAAGGCACGACCACGAGCTGGCCGCGCTCCTCCTGATGAAACTCGCAGCAGTACGAGATCGTGGTTCCCGCCGGGAAGGTAACGTTGAACCAGGGTGACGACGAGTCGGGCTGGATGGCTGCTGCGGTCAGCTGATACGGCGGGGACGCGTCGACCGGCACGGGCCAATGCTCGCAATCGTCCATGTTGTTCCAGCTGACGAGGTCTCCCTGCTCCACTTCCAGCGGATCGCCCGGTTCCGCGCCGTCGATGTCGGGGACAAATTGTGCCAGTTGCTGACCCTTTGGACGAATGATCTTGATCGACCAATCCGGCATGGTGGCTCTCCGCTTTTGTCGGCATCTTGGCAAAACAGCCATTGATAGTCGAGGCCAAAATATCGCCTTGCGCTATACTGCGCGTTTCGCTGAACTCAGCCGCAACCATGGATCGAACGGGACCTCGCTTCGATTTTACGGCGCGCGACATGGCGCGCACGAGTCCGGTCGGGCAAGATCGGCGGCTCATGCGGGTCATGAGCGGATCGCGTGGCTGAAGAGAAAAACATCGGCGCATCGCCGCCCGTGGACGCGGGACCGCCCGCCGTTGGTCTCGTCGAGCTGTCTCTGCTGTTCACGCGGCTCGGATTGTCGAGCTTCGGCGGCGGCGTGTCGGCATGGGTGCACTGGACGTTCGTCGAGCGCCGCCGCCTGATCGTCGAAACCGAGTTCGCCGCCGCGCTCGCGCTCGCGCGGATCATGCCGGGCGCCAACGTCATCAATCTGGCGGTGCTGATCGGCCAGCGCTTGCGCGGGTGGTCCGGGGCGCTCGCCGCTGCGCTCGGCATCCTCGTGGGTCCGAGCCTCGCCGTCATCGCGCTGGCGGTTGTCTACCGGCAATTCGCCGGATCGGCCGCCCTCACGGCCGTGCTCGAAGGCGCGGCGGCGGCGGCGGTCGGATTGCTGATCGCCATGGGCGTCCAATCCGGTGCCCACGCCGTCAGCCTCGAGCGCGGGTCGGGCCGGCGCATGGCGCAAAGCCTCGGTGCGGCCGTCATCCTTGCGGCGATGTTCGTGTTCGTCGGCGTGCTGCGGCTTCCCATGGTGCCGACCGTATTGTGCCTGGCGCCGCTGAGCATCGCGCTCGCTTTCTTCACCGCCGAGAATGCGGAGAAGTCCGGTGGCGGATGAGAAGACCTTAGGGGCGCTGGCGCTGGCGTTCGCCTCGCTCTCGCTCGTCTCGATCGGCGGCGGGCCGTCGGTCGTGGCCGAGATGCAGCATCAGGCGGTCGCCGTGCACGGCTGGCTGACGCAGCGCGAATTCGCCGACCTCTTCGCCATCTCGCGCGCGGCGCCCGGACCGGGCACGCTGCTCGTCACTTTGATCGGCTGGACGGCGGCGGGATGGCGCGGCGCGCTCGTCGCCTCGCTCGCGTTCTTCCTTCCCTCATCGCTCCTCGTCTATGGGGCGGCGCGCGTGTGGAACCGCTGGCGCGGCTCCGCCTGGCATCGCGCGGTCGAGACCGGCTTCGCGCCGATCGCCGCCGGGCTCGTCCTCGCCGGTGCGCTCGCCATCCTCGATACGGCGCACAGCGGCCCGCTGGCTTGGGCGATCGCCGCGGCCGTCGCCGCCTGCCGGCTGTGGCGGCCCAACGTCCATCCGCTGCTTCTGCTCGGCGTCGGCGCGGCCGCGTTCACGCTCGTGCGCGCGTTTGGATAGCCGCTCCTCAGGCGACGCCGGCCTCCTTGAACGCCTCGCGCGCCAGGCGGAAATGCTCGACGCCGGCCGGCACGCCGCAATAGATCGCGACCTGCAGCAGCACCTCGGTGATCTCCTGCTTGGTGACGCCGTTCTTGACCGCGCCCTTCACGTGCGCCTTGAACTCGTGATGGCGGTTGAGCGCGGACAGCATGGCGAGGTTGAGCATGCTGCGCGTGCGCCGGTCGAGGCCGGGCCAGTTCCAGACCGTGCCCCAGCAAAATTCGGTGACGAGGTTCTGCATGGGCCGGTTGAAATCGTCCGCCGCCGCGATCTGCTTGTCGACATAGTCCGCGCCCAGCACTTCGCGCCGCACCTTCAGTCCCCGGTCGTAAAGCTCGGTCATGGCATGTCCTCTCGTTCCGCAATGGATCGGCAGCGGCAGATTACGCGGTTGCGGCCGCCCTTGTCGCGCGGGAATCACCGCCGCTTGCGGGCACTCCGCTTCGGCTTGCTCTTCGGCGGCGGCGCGGCCTCCGGCTCGCTGCTGGTGTCGACGGCGAAGCAGCCGTAATAGAGCTCCGGCGCCACGTCCTTGCTGGTCGCGCATTGGTGGAACACGGAGAGCTCGTCCTCGCTGCGATAGTGCAGGTAGGGCGCGATCAGGTAGCGGCTCGTGCCGTCGGGCGATCCGCCCAGGCGGTCGATCTTTCCGGCGAGGCCCGGTTCGACCTCCAGGATGATCCGCCGCAGCGTCTCGCCTTCGATGAAATTGTCGGGCAATTGGTCGAACGGACCGTCGAAATAGTTGTTGACCCGCGAATTGCCTTCGAACACGCCGATCAGGATTTTCCGATCGCGGCGATGATCCCGATAGAAGGCAAAGCCGGTGCGTTTGCCGATCAGGATGCGATCGGTGCTCTTCGCCGCGAAGAACTCGTCGGCGACCCGGATAGTCTCGTCGAGCACGTAATGAAACACCTTGAGCTTCGAATTGTAGACGAGGAAGAAGCGGATCGCCGAGTCGTCGAACACCGGGCCGACGTATTTTTCGTCCGCGCCGAGCGCGCCCGCCGGCGGCACCACCTTCGACAGGTCGTTGAGCGCGAACGTGACCGATTTATCCCGGTACGCCACGCGGTAGACGAGCGGCTCGAGTTTTTCCACAGCGACGCCCTGCACCCGGTCGAGCACGACGTGGAACACCGGCGATTCATCCTTCCATTCCGCGAGGTCCTCGTAATAGGCGAAGTGGACCTTGCCCTTGTCGCGGTCCGACGCATCGAGCCGGATGTTTCCGGCATAGCGCGTGCTGTTGTGGATGAAGCTGAAGTAATAATAGTTCTCGGTCGGATAGACGTTCACCCGGTCGGGAAGATTGTCGAGCACATAGGCGAACATGCCGAGCGGATCCGTGATCGGCAGCTCGGTGACGCGGGTCGCCTCTTCGACGTAGCTTTCATGGGTGAAGAGCCGCGGCCGCGCCGGCGTGTCCTCGGCGCGTACGGCGGGCGCGACGGCGAGCGCCGCAAGTGTCGCCAACAGGCCGAGCCATGCCGACGCACGCGGCGCCGCGGATCCAGTTGCCGGGCGCGGCGTGATCAGCACCGCTGGCCGGGCGGACATTTTTTCGGCGGCTGAACGCGGGGCTGCGGCACGATTTTCGGCGGCGTCCGCGTAATGGTCGTGGTCCCGCCTCCTTTCGATCCCCTTGATGCGGCGGGCTGATGCACGCGGGCGCGGCTCAGCGCCGTGCTGTGCACCGGTCCGCGGCTTGCCACGGCACTATGGACCGCCCCGCGGCTTGCCACGGCACTATGGGTTGGCCCGCGGCTTGCCGCCGCGCTGTGCACGGTCGCGCGGCTCGCGGTTGCGCTGTGTCCCGTCCCCCGGCTTGCCGCCGCACTATGGCCGGTCCTGCGGCTCGCGGCCTTGGTGTGTGCCGTCGCGCGGCTCGCCGCGGTGGTGTGCTGGATCGTCGGTATCGTCGTTTGCGCCTTGCTGGCCGCCGCGCTGTGCACCGTCCCGCGGCTTGCGATCGCGTTGTGCGACCCGGGCGGCGTGTGTCCGCGCCGGCTCAGCGCCGTGAGATGCGTGATCGACGGCGTCGTCACGATCTGCCGGCTGCGCGCCGGATCGTGCGATCCGGCCGGCACGTGTCCGCGCCGGCTCAGTGCCGTGGCATGGGAACCGAACGGCACATGGTTGCGCAGGCTCAGCGCCACGAGATGTGAGCCGACCGGGACGTGGCCGATCTGGCTCAGCAGGTTGTGATGCGACTGCTCACGCGGGTGACCGCCCACCGACAGGCGCCGATCATGCTCGACGCTGCGCCGCAGATCGTGCACCTGGCTGCGCCGCGGATCGTGCAGCCGGCTGCGAATCTCATCATGAACGACGGTGCGCCGGCGATCATGCACCCAGCTCGGCCGCACGTCGTGCACCACGCTGATGAAGAGGTTATGCACCCGGCTCGGCCGCAAGTCGTGAATGAGGGTGCGGCGCGGATCATGCCACGACTGGATGCGCTGGTGGCTCATGACCGGCCAATGCGAGGCCCAGCGGTAATGGCTCCATTCGCGCCCATGCGAATAGAACCAGCCGTGGCTCAGCTCCGGAATGTGACCCTCCTCGATCCACAATAGGCCTTCCGGCGGCGCCGGCGGCGGGGGCGGAAGCGCCGCCGCGGCGACCGGGCCCGCACACACCTGGTAGATCGCAACGTCCCCGATCTTGGTCGCGTCGTTCCTGGTCAGCTCGTCGGGGATCAGGTTGCCGGCGGCATCGACGTTGATGTCGGTGTCGATCAGATAGGCGAGGCTCGGCCCGGCCGGCGGATAGGGCTCGCTGCCATCGTTCGGGTAGGGCCGGAAGGCGGCCGGCGGCGCGAGCTGGTCGAACGCCGCCTCGCGCAGGCCCTGCAGGCCGTGCACCTCCGAGTCGTCGCCCTGCGCGCCCTGGTCGGACGCCAGGGTCGGCGCCGGTTGGCCGGGCGCGGTGGGCGGCGTCGCGGCGCTCGGCGCGGGCGGCGGCAGGTTGCACGGCCCGTCGGGCGAGCACAGCGAGTCGCCGCTGATCCACACGAACTGATCGGGCTGCGACCGGCTGGCGATCCAGGCATCGGTATAGCCGAGCCCGAAGGCCGCGCCGCCGGCGCAGTTCGCGCGCAGGAAGGGCTCGCCGTCCTTCTGCCGGTTGTAGAAGCCGACGTCGTAGCGCCCGACCGGCCGCCACACCCCGTCCTGATAAAGCTCGTAGCGCAGCGTGCGCGCCTCGTGCGGATAGGCGAACGGATTGTCCGCCTCGAGCCCGAGGTTGCGCAGGCCGCCGCGCTCGGCGACCAGCATCGCGGCGCGGCCGCCGCACTCGGGGAACGCGATATCGCTGACCGGCTGGCTGTAGCCCGCCCGCGCGATGTCCTCCTGTTTCACGAAGAAGTCGGGCAGCAAGAATTCGCGCCGCACGCCGGACGGATCGAAGTTGCCGTCGGGACCGAGCCGGACCGACCATACCGAGTTGCGCTTATCGTCCTCGGCGGCCTGATTCCAGGCGGCGTTGCCCAGCGCCGGGCTGCTCCACACCGCGTAGTAGAGCCTGACCTCGCCGCTGCCCTGTTCGCGGCGCATGCCGAGGCCCCACACCCGCCGTCCCGAGGCGGCGACGTTCCAGCATTCCGGCGTCAGGTCGAATTTCCCCTGGCAATCGGCAATGCGCGCGCCCGAGTTCGGATCGAACGCGATCGGCGTCATGCTGCGCGGCTGCTTGTTCTCCGCGTCGAGGAAATTGGCGCGGCCCTGCGTGCCGTGATCGTAATAGCCGCCGTCGGCGCCGTCCGCAGCGCGCAGGCGGTGGATCATGCCGGTTTCGAGATCGGAGACGAACAGCTGCTTGTGCCATTTGTCGTAGGCGATGTTGCCGAGCGCGGCCCCGCTGTTGGGTCGCCCGCTCAAGCCGATTTGCGCCAGGACGCGCGGCCGGTAGCCCCTGTTGCGTTCAAGTACGTAGACGCCGCCGGGGCCGCCCGGGCCCCACATGCCGGGCATCCATTGCGCGTTGTCGGGCGTGCGATGCAGCCCGAACGCCGCCGTCGCCGCGACGAAAACGTTCGGTCCCTCGTCGAGCGCGACGCCGAACACCTGGCCGACCTCGGCTGCCGTCACCGGATTGCGCTGCGGCTCGTCGACCCAGTGCTGTCCTTGCGGCGGCCGGCGCGGCATGCGCAGGTCGATGATGCTGCCGACCGTTCCGTTGGGATTGATGACGGCGCGCCCGTTGGCGCCCGCGGTGCCGGCGAAGCGGGTGACGAAGGCCTCGCCGGGCTGGAGCGCCGCGTCCTGGGCTTGTGCCTGCGGCAGCGACGCAGCCAGCAGAAGGATGCACAACGTTGGAATGCGCGCGTGCGACATCCGACCCTCCCTCGCAAAGCCGACTTTTTGTTCTATGCAGGCATCCTATCACTTCTTTCGCGGAAATCCTAAGCGAATTGCTCTTTTCCCGCTTGCGGAAAGGGAATTTCTTAACCGATCCGCGCCAGCGCGCCGCCGTCGACCGGCAGCGCCACGCCGGTGATGAAGTTCGCCTCGTCGGACGCCAGGAACAGCGCCGCGTTGGCGACATCCCAGGCGGTGCCCATGCGCTTGCGCAGCGGCACCTTGGCATCGCGCATGGCCGCCACCTCGGCACGGCTCTTGCCCATGGCGCGGGCGCGGGTGTCGACCGCCATCGGCGTGTCCATCAGGCCGGGCAGGATGACGTTGGCGCGGATGCCGAACTCGGCGTTCTGGATGGCGATCTGCCGCGTGTAGGCGATCATCGCCGACTTCGTGGCCTTGTAAGCGACGTACGGATAATTCTCGACCGCGGCGGCCGACGAAATATTGATGATCGCGCCGGCGCGCTGCTCGCGCATGATCGGCAGCACGTGCTTGCACGCCATCACCACCCCGCGCAGGTTGATGGCGCAGATGCGGTCGAACGCCTCCTCGGTAATCTCGGTCGGCGGCGCGTCGCCGCCGGCGATGCTCACGCCGACATTGTTGTGCAGGATGTCGATGCGGCCCCACTGCTCGCGCGCCGCCGCCATCACGGCGGCGAGCGTCGCCTCCTTGGTCACGTCCGCCGCGAACGGCACGCACACGCCGCCTTCCTTGCGCACCATGCCGGCGGTCTCCTCGGCGGAGGCGAGGTCGCGGTCGACCGCGAGCACCTTGGCTCCTTCCTGTGCGAACCGCAGGACGGTGGCGCGCCCGTTGCCCAGGCCGGTGCCCGGCCCCTGACCGGCGCCGACCACGATGGCGATTTTTCCGTCGAGACGCATGTGCGAGTCCTCTGTTGGTGCCGCGATTTCTTACCCTCCCCTGCAGGGGGAGGGTTGCCGCCGAAGGCGGCGGGGTGGGGCGAGGCGCGCAGGTCGCAGTCGCCAAGGGGTGCCCCCACCCGATCGCGCTTCGCGCGATCGACCTCCCCCCTACAGGGGGAGGTGAAGCGCATCACGGCCAGCCGGCGCCCGGCACGTCGACGCGGATCATCTCGATGCGGCCGTCGCGCTTGGCCGCCATGCCCGGGCCGCTGCCGGTGTTGGTGCAGATGAAGAGCGTGCGCCGGTCGGCGCCGCCCAGCATGCAGGCATAGGTGTTGCGCTCGCCGGTCGCGATCGTGCGCGCGATGCGTCCGCCGTCGAGCACGCGCACGACGCGCGGCCCGCGCGCGTCGGCGACCCACACCGCGCCTTCCGCGTCGAGGCAGATGCCGTCCGGGTAGACGCCGTCGAGCGCCGCGAACAGGCGGCGGTTGGCGAGCGCGCCGTCGGGGCCGAGGTCGAAGGCGGTGAGCCGCTGCGCATAGGTTTCCGCGATGATCAGCGTGCGGCCGTCGGGCGCGATCACCGTGCCGTTCGGGAACATCAGCTCATCCGCCGCGACCGACGCGCGCCCGTCCGGATCGACGCGGACGAGGCAGGTCGCGCGCGGCGCTTCGCCGGCATGCCGGTCGAATCCGAAATTGCCCACATAGGCGCGCCCCGCGCCGTCGACCACCATGTCGTTGCAGTGGCTCGGGGCGAGCGCCGAGAGGTCGGCGACGAGCGCGAGCTTGGTACCCTCGAGCCGCATCAGCCGCCGGTCGCGCATCGACACGATCAGCAACGTCCCGTCCGGCCGAAAGCCGAGGCCCGAGGGCTGCTGCGGCACCTCGACCACGGTCTCGGCGCGGCCGTCGAGGCCGACCTTGATCACGCGGTGGGAGTAGAAGTCGGAGAGCCACAGCCTGCCGTCATGCCAGCGCGGCCCCTCCGGGAAGGTCAGCCCGTCGAGCAGCACGTCGAGCTTGTCGGGGTTGGTCATGGCGGCACCTCGTGAAAGGGCAGTCTAGCCCATCCGCGCAGCCGGGACACGTTG
>WNEY01004372.1_pt1 | contig 11101 bp, 11 predicted proteins | sample 5400531 | NCBI WGS metagenome assembly WNEY01 (sample SAMN13153338, study PRJNA577476) | soil metagenome | isolation source: 200 cm saprolite under Douglas fir tree site 1 | place: USA:California | collected 2015-04-18
CCACGCTCGTAACGGAATCCGACGAAGTCCCACGCTTCACCCGGGGCGCTCACGCGGGTCTTGCCGTGATTGAGCTCCAGGCCGAGGTGGCGCAGCTCGCGTTCGATCAGGTCGCGATGAGCGTCGACATCGTCAGGCGGCGCAAAGACGACGATGTCATCCGCATAGCGGAGGTACGGAACGCCCGAAGCTTCGAACAACGCATCGAGGTCGCGCAGGTACAGGTTGGACAGCACCGGCGCCAGCGGCGCCCCCGCCATCACGCCTTTGTGCGTGTCGACCACGACCATGCCTTCACTGACCACTCGCGGGTCGCCAAGAGTCGCCTCGAGCAATTGGATCAGCGGCTTGTCGCTCGTGATGACATCAGGCAAACGCTGCATCAGAGATTCCACCGGGATGCTGTTGAAGAAGTCGCGCACGTCGAGATGCAGGCAAGCCAGCTGATCGAGATCAGCGACTGAACGCACAGCCGCGTAGGCAGAGCGCGGACCGCGCTGCGGTCGGAATGAGTGGCACAGCGGGGAGAGGCATTCATCAAGCGGACGCTGCATCGCCTGGTTCAGCGCCTTGAAGAGCAGCTCGTCCGGCGCGGCAAAAGTGAACACGACCTTCTTGCTGCCGTGGCGCGCGTCACCAATCGCAAGCAGATCGCGCCAGAACGTCTCCGAGCTCAGAGTACGGAGCAAGGGAGAGCGCCGGTTTGACAACCGGTGTAGCCGGTTTAAGCGAACGTACAGCGAATGCCCGTCCTCACAGACTCCAATGATTCGCGGCTGGTCCGCGTCGAGGACACCCATGTCGGGTATCTCCCTTGCTCGGGTCTATTATCAGCGGAGCTTCGATGGCGGAACGCAGGCTTCGAAAGATCGACATCCTCGATCGCGACCTGCCCCAGCGCACCACGCTGGTCGAGGTCAAGCGGCTCGCCGCTTCGCTCAAGCTGATGGAGGACCGCTACATGGCGCGGCCGGCCGCCGAGCTCTTGGTCGAGCGAGGCGATGCCGAGGCCTCGCTGCTCTCCGCCGGACTTGCCGCCACGCCAGTGCTCGGCCGCGATCCGCACGGCGACCGCCTGCGCGCGGCATTCAAGCAGGCCCTGGCAAGGGAGGGCATACCCGCCGACGTCGAGAAGATGGCGCGCCGCTTCTACGCGCGCCGCGGTGAGAAATCGTCGCCGAAACAAGGCCAATCCGGATCGATCGCCAACAGCGACACGGGCGGACCGATGAGCGCCCTGCGCCGGCTGTTCGGAGGTCGATGACCTAACTGACGACCTAGGGGGCGAAGATGCGGCACAGGCTCGCCGCCAGCGAGTCCGCGTCCGCCCCAGGGTGCGTCAGGAAGTAGCTCACCGCCTCGTTGACCGCGCCCACCACCGCTCGCCCGAAGAACACAGGATCCTTGTCCGCGTAGAAGGCGTCGTGGGACATCGCGTGCCGGACCTCTTCGGCCACGGCCGAAGCGAACTGCCCCTGCAGCTCGTGGCGCACGTCATCCACCGACGCGCTCAATCCGACTGACTCGACGATCAACAGCCTCGCCACCGTCGAGCGCTCGAAGCAGGCGACCACAAAGCGTGTGATGCCCAGGCGCAGCCGCTCGTGATGGTCGTGCCCGGTCGCCGCCGCGGCCAGGACGTCGCGGATCAGCTCTCCGCCCTCGGTCAGCAAGACCTCGCGAAAGCAGTGCTCCTTGCTCTGGAAGTGCTCGTAGAAGGCGGACTTCGACATCCGCGCCCGCGCCACGATGGCGCCGACCGACGTCTCCTCGTAGCCACGCTGCGCAAACAGATCCAATGCTGCGTGCAGCAACCGGCTGCGCCGTTGCTCGAGGCGGGCCTCCTTGCGCGCCGTCACCGCCATGGTGCGGAGCGCCGGTGCCGCCGTGCTCATCGTCTCAGGCTAGTCGCGCGCGAGCGCGCGCGAGATGACCAGCCGCTGGATCTCCGAGGTGCCTTCGAAGAGGGTGTAGATCTTGGCGTCGCGGTGCCACTTCTCGACCGGGAAGTCGCGGATGTAGCCGTAGCCGCCGCAGATCTGGATCGCCTGCTCCGTCACCTTCACCGCCACCTCGCCAGCCTTCAGCTTGGCCATCGATCCTTCCGCCTTCTTGAACTCGCCGCCGCTGCGTCCCTCCCAGAGCGCGCGCCAGATGAGAGCGCGCGTCGCCTCGATCTCGGTCGCCATGTCGGCGAGCATGAAGGCGATCGCCTGGTTTTCGATCAGCGCCCGCCCGAACTGCTTGCGCTCCTTCGCGTACTGGAGCGCGAACTCGAACGCGGCGCGGGCGATGCCGAGGGCCTGGGCGCCGACGATCGGACGCGAGAGCTCAAACGTCTTCAACGCGACCGATGACCGCTGGTGCGTGCCCTCGCGGGCGCGGGCCAGCTTGGCCTCGAGCTTCTCGATACCGCCGAGCACGTTCTCGAGGGGGATGGTGCAGTCCTCGAGCAGCACCTCAGCGGTGTGCGAGGCACGGATGCCCATCTTCCTTTCCTTCTTGCCCTGGCGGATGCCTTTTGTCCCCGGCGGCACCACGAAGCTCGCCTGGCCACGCGTGCCGAGCTCGGGCTCGACGGCGGCGACAACGACGTGCACATCAGCGATTCCGCCGTTCGTGATGAAAACCTTCTGGCCGTTGATCACCCAGTCGCCGTTCTTGCGCACCGCGCGGGTCTTCATCGACGACACGTCCGAGCCGGCGTCGGGCTCTGTGACCGCGAACGCGCCGAGCGCGGGCTTGTCAGGCGTGCCGTAACAGGCCGGGATCCACGTCGCGATCTGCTCCGGCGTGCCCTGCGTGAAGATGGCCGCGATCGGCAGCCCGGTGCCCTGGATCGCGAGCGCGATGCCTGCGCAGCCCCAGGTCAGCTCCTCAGAGACCAGCGCGGGCATGATGCCTGTCGAGTCGGCGTAGGTCTGCTGGAGGAAGTCGACGCCGTACAGCCCCACCTCGGCCGCCTTCTTGACCACCGGCCACGGGAACTCCTCGATCTCGTCGTAATGGGCCGCCACCGGGCGGATCTCCTTCTCGGCGAAGGCGTGGACCCAGTCGCGGATCTCACGCTGCTCGTCCGTCAGCTCGAAAGAAACCATCCCCTCTTCGCGCTCCTTGTCTGGTTGGTACCGGCGAGTACCGATTTCGCACGCGACGTTACGCCGCGTTGCGTCATCGTGTCAATGCGTTTACGAAGAAGGCGCCGGCGGCTCGGATTCGGTCGTTGACAGCACCCGCTGCAGGAGCAGCAGCGCCGCGGCGATGTAGAAGACCCCGAAGACCCGGGCCAGGACCGCGCTCTCGAGGTGCACAGCCAGCAGCGCGCCCCCGATCGCCCCTACAACCCCCGCCCCACCGAGCCACCAGGCGGCGGCGACGCTGGCGTTGCCCTGGCGCAGGTGCGTGATCCCGCCCACCAACGCGGTGGGCACGATTGCCGCCAGCGACGTGCCCTGGGCCACGGTCTGGGTCACCCGAAAGCCGATCGTCAGGATCGGCACGAAGACCAGCCCGCCGCCGATGCCGATCGCTCCGCTCAGCAGGCCGGCGACCAGTCCCCCGATGACAGCGGCCACGTCGTTCAGCGTCACGGCAGCACCACGTGCTTGATGCCCACCAGCACCATCACGATCGCCACGCCGATGCGCAGCTGGCGCTCAGGGATGCTCTTCAGCGCCCTGGCGCCGAGGTAGGCGCCGGCCACGCCGCCGATGACCAGGAAGAGCGCCACCCGCAGGTCGACCTGCGGCGCGCCCGCGTGAAAGTAGTAGATGGGAACGGCGGCGATGGCGATCGGGATGATCGCCACGAGTGAGGTGGCGTTGGCCTGCCGCTGTCCAAGCCCGGCCCAAAGGACCAGCAGCGGGATCATCACGAACCCCCCGCCGACCCCGAAAAGCCCACCCAGAAACCCGCCCAGAAACCCGATCGCCGAGAATCGGGCCGGTCGGCTTATTCCCCGACCCTGGGTGCGGGTGCTGGCTGCTGCGGCTCGTTCGTCACCACCGAGTGGTGGCGGAACTGGACGTCCGCCGCGGCGGCGCCGCCCGGCTGCTTGGCCTTCTTCTTTTTCTTAACTTCGCGGCCTTGCTTGTTTCGGCCCTTTGCCATGGGCCCCAGTTTCGATGACAAGGGCCAGTTCGCGCAAGAAGGATTCGACGTCGGTGACCAGGCCGATCGACTGCCAGGTGCCCCGGTCGGCGAGCTTGGTCACGACCGCTGGGTTGATGTCGACGCACACGGTCCTGACGCCGGCCGGCAGCATGTTGCCTGTCGCGATCGAGTGCAGCATCGTCGAGAGCATCAGCGCAATGCGCACGCCGCCCAGGCTCGCGCGCATCCGCTGCTGGGCCTCGACCATGTCGGTGATCACGTCGGGCAGCGGCCCGTCGTCGCGTATCGACCCGGCCAGCACCACCTCTACCCCGTGCTCGATGGCCGACTTCATGATGCCGCTGCGCAGCTGACCGCTTTCGACCATCTGCTTCAGCCCGCCCGCCGCGCGCACCTTGTTGATCGCGCGCATGTGGTGCTCATGCCCGTGCTCGCTCGGCGCACCGCTCTCGATGTTCACGCCAAGGGCCGTTCCGAACAGCGCGGCCTCGACGTCGTGCACCGCGAGCGCGTTGCCCGCGAAGAGGACCTGCACGTAGCCGAGCTCGATCAGCCGAGACAGGTAGCGGCTGGCGCCCGTGTGCACGACCGCCGGGCCGGCGACGACCGCGATGCGGCCGCCTTCGTCGCGGATGTTCTTCATCTCCGCAGCGATCGCCCCGATCAGCACCTTCTTCGGTTTCTCGGCCGAGACCTCGCTCGCCATGAAGCTGAAGATCTCGGTCTTGCGCGATCGCTCGAGCGGTGTCACGCGCACGCCCTCGTAGCCGACAACGATCTCGGTACCCAGGCTCGCACCCTGGAACACGATGCAGCGCGCCAGCCTGGCCCGGCGGTCGACAGCGATCGCCGCGTCCATCTCGATGTTCTCGACCGGGATCCACGATCCGTCGAGGAACACCTCCGTGGGTAGGTTGCTCGTCGAGTAGAAGCCTTCGGGGAACACGCCTTCCTTGATGACACGTTCCAGGCGCGCCGGCCGCTCGGACTCGGAGGCTGCACCCAGCGCGCGGGCTCCCTTCACGATCCTGTCGAGCTGCTCGGCGGTGGAGGCGACCACTTCCATGCGGCAGTACGACGTGTCGGTCTTGTGCTGGCCGACGCGAAGCTCCTCGATGGTGAAGTTGCCACCGAGATCCATGACCAGGTCCATCACCTGGGGCAGGATCATCGAGTCGATGATGTGGCCGGTGAGAATCAGGCGCGCCTTGTGGCGCTGCTCGCTCATCGGCGCGACCGCCGCATCCGGACCCAAACCGCTACGACCGGAACCAGGGCCACCATCCAGATGACCGCGACGACGACGGCAATCGCAAGTGGCCCCAGACCGGCCTTGTAACCATCGGCAATTTCTCGCCCGAAGATCAGCCCGACCCACATCAATGCCAAAACGATCACGACCGTGAGCATCCCATCGAGCAGCGCTCCGGCTGCAAGCCATCCCGGTCCTGTCCCCGCAACGAGCCATGCCGCCGCGACAGACCCGGCAGCCACCGCCATGAACGCGAAGGAGGATGAGAACAACAGAGTGCCCAACAGGGCTTCGTGGCCATCGTTCGATAACGAATAGGCAAGCGCCGCAACACCCACAACTCCGCACAGCACGCCCTTGACTATTGGCGCCGCGACTGCCGACCGCCACAGCCAGTTCGACCGGCGGACTTCGCTCATGTCAGCTTGCCGATGACGGCGTTGATCTCCGCTCGTATGCCTGCGGCCGCGCGCGATGGATTGCGGTCGAAGAGGACCGCGCGGCTCACGGAGATGAGGCTCGAGGCCGGATCGCCGTTCCATGCCGCCCGCACCGAGGCCGAGACGTCGCCACCCTGCGCCCCAACTCCCGGGATGAGAAACGGGAGCTTCGAGGCCTTTCGCACGTCGGCGACCGCGGACGGTGCCGTCGCGCCGACGACCAGGCCCACGTTGCCGTGGCCGTTGACGCGCTCGGCCATGTCCGCGACGCGAAGGAACAGCGGCGCGCCATCGGCCTCGAGGTGCTGCAGGTCCTCGGCGCCAGGGTTCGAGCTGCGGCACACGACATACACGCCGCGGTCCTCGTAGCGCGTGAACTCTTCGAGCGAGTCCTTGCCGAAGTAGGGACTGACAGTCGCCGCGTCCATCGCCAGCGTCGTGAAGACCGCATGCGCGTAAGCCTTCATCGTGTTGCCCATGTCGCCGCGCTTGGCGTCCAGCAGGAACGGCGTATCGGCGAACTCCTCGTGCAGCTCGATCAGCGCCTTCCAGCCGTCGGGCCCGTACTGCTCCCAGAACGCGCTGTTCGGCTTGAAGCAGCAGGCGTGCTCTTCTGTCTGGCGCGCGACCTCGCGGCAGTGGCGCAGCGCCCCCGCGGCCGCGCCGTCGATGCGCTCCGGGTCGGGGTCCAGCCCGACGCACAGCATCGTCCGGCGCTCTTTGGAGAGCGCGCGAAGTCGTTCGAAGAAGGGCACGTCAACGGGAATGGTAAGTCGACATCCCCACCCAACCTCCCCACATGGTGGGGAGGGGAAATCTCTTTAACCTCAGAATTGAGTTCGATGGAGCGGGTATTGCGCGTGGCGCTGGCCCAGGTCAACCCGATCGTGGGCGACCTGCAGGGCAACGCCAGGTTGATCACGGACCGCATCGCGGAGGCGCGCGACAAGGGCGCAGACGTGGTGTGCTTCCCGGAGCTGGCGCTCACCGGCTATCCGCCCGAGGACCTGGTCCTCAAGCCGGGCTTCGTGCGCGACAACATCAGCCAGCTGGAGTCGGTGGTCGCCGCCACTGCGGGAATCTCCGCCGTGGTCGGTTTTGTCGACGACGACGGTGAGATCTACAACGCCGCGGCCTTCATCCACGACAGAGAGCTCAAGGCCGTGTACCACAAGGTCTTCCTGCCCAACTACGGAGTCTTCGACGAAGAGCGCTATTTCGCCGTCGGCCACCGCTGCCCGATCTTCGAGCTGGCGGGCATCCGGATCTCGCTCACCATCTGTGAAGACTGCTGGTACCCGGCGGGCCCGATGGCCTGGCAGGCCGACCACGGCGCTGAGGTGCTCATCAACATCAACGGCTCGCCGTTCCACGCCGGCAAGCGCGTCGAGCGCGAGAAGATGGTCGCGGAGCGAGCTTCGGATTATGGCGCGTTCGTGGCCTACGTCAACACCGTGGGCGGGCAGGACGAGCTGGTGTTCGACGGCAACAGCGTGGTGTTCGGACCTCGCGGCGAGGTGCTCGCGCACGCATCGTCCTTTGCGGAGGAGCTGCTCCTTTGCGACATCAACGCCGGCACGGTGCCGTTTCACCGGCCGCTCGAGAAGATCCGGCACGAGGCCGAAGGCGCGGCGCGGCTGGAGCTGGAGGTCACCGAGGTCGCCCTGGAAGGCGCCCTTTCGACCCGGCGCGCCGCGATCGAGCGTCGCATGGCGCAGCCGCTTGAAGGCGCCGCCGAGATCTACACCGCCGTCGTGCTCGGCACTCGCGACTACGTGCACAAGCAGAACCTCAAGAAGGTCCTGATCGGGATGTCCGGTGGCGTGGACTCGGCGCTCACCGCGGCCGTGGCCGCTGACGCGCTCGGGCCCGACAACGTCATCGGCGTGCGCATGCCGTCGCGTCACACGTCGGACGAGAGCCTCGAGGACGCCGACGCAGTCGCGGAGGCGCTTGGGATCCAGCTCCTCGACTTCCCCATCGAGCCAGCCCATCACGGCTTCGAGGAGATCCTCGCCGACGCATTCAAGGGCACCAGGCCAGGGATCGCCGAGGAGAACATCCAGCCACGCATCCGCATGACGATCCTGCACGCGCTCTCCAACAAGCTGGGCTACATCGTGCTGAGCACGGGCAACAAGTCGGAGCTCGCCACCGGATACGGCACGCTGTACGGCGACATCGCCGGCGGCTACGCGGTGCTCAAGGACCTGACGAAGACCACGGTCTACGAGCTGTGCCGCTACCGCAACTCGCTGAGCCACGTGATCCCGGATCGCGTCATCACGAAGCCGCCGTCGGCTGAGCTGAAGCCCGGCCAGCGCGACACCGACAGCCTGCCCCCGTACGAGAAGCTCGACCCGATCCTGCAGGGTTACGTCGAGCAGGACCTGAGCCCCGAGGAGCTCGTCGCCGCAGGGCACGACCCGGCGACCGTGGCACGCGTGATCGAGCTCGTCGACCGCAGCGAGTACAAGCGACGCCAGGCGCCGCCAGGGGTGAAGATCACCCCCCGCGCGTTCGGCCGCGATCGCCGCATGCCCATCGTCAACCGCTACAGCCCGAACGGAGCGCGCTCCCAGACCTAGCGATGGATTGGCGCCGATTCCTGCCGCTGGCTCCACTGCCCGGCGCGGTGCTTGCGGCGGTGATTTACGGGCTCGACCCGACTTACGAGAGCGGCGGCTACCCCGTGCACCAGTGGTCGACCTTCGGCGTGATCGCGGGGTGGTGCCTTTTGCTGGCGGGCCTGACTGTCGTCGCACCGAGCCTTGTGGGTCGATGGGTGGCCGTCATCGCCGCGGTCTCGTGGGTGGCGGGACCGTCCAACCCAGGGCCGGGCGAGACAGTGCTGTACGCGGTCGGCTTCGTACTCAGCGCCCTGCTCATCCTGGTGAGCTCCGCGACCTTCGCTGTGCTCCACTACGGGACGAGGGGGCGCATCGCGGCGGCGATCGGTCTGGGAGCACTCGGGGTAGCAGCCCTGGTGAGCTTCGGCTTCCCGCAGAGCCCTTACGTCAACAACCCGGCTGGTCAGGTCTGGGCGGCCCTCCTCCTGGCGCCGGCCTTCGTCGCCTGCGGCGCTCTGTGGCTCTGGCTGGACCGACCGTCCACAACGGCCGCCGCCGGCGCGGGCCAGCCCGCCTCGTTCGCCCGCCGATTTCTCGCGGGCTTTGTGAGCTGGGTCATCTTTGGGGTTGCGAGCTCCACCCTGACCAGCGCGGGCTCGCAGGCCGGCTCAGCGGTCGGTTCGGTGATGAGCGTGGCGTCCTACCCCATAAGCGTCGTGCTGCTGCAGATCATGCCGACGGCGCTTTGGGGCAGGACGCTTGGCCAGCTCGCCACCGGCCTTCGCGTCATCAGAGTGGACACCGGCTCTGCACCGGGATGGCTGCGCTCGATCGTCAGGTTCGCCCTGTTCCAGTCTGTGCCCCTGCTGGGCCTCATCTATTTCTTGGTTTGGGGTGTGAGAACCAGGGTCGGGATTGGATCCGGGGTCCCCGACCGGCTCGCCTGGGACCGCGCCTCCGGCACTGCGGTCATCAGGGTCCCCGCCACGACCCCCGCCGGGCAGCCTGTCTCACGGCCGGAGCCGCCGAAGTCGGACCGCGACGCCGTCTGGCAGTCATACGAGTAGGCGCCTCCCGGAGCCGGATCGACATAATCAGATTCGATGGCTCGTATAGATGAGGGCGATGGCTGGGCCGTTTGATGTAGTCGTGATCGGCGGCGGCCCGGGCGGCTATGTCGCCGCGCTGCGGGCCGCGCAGCTCGGCGCGTCCACGGCCATCGTCGAAAAGGACCGCATGGGCGGCACCTGCCTGGTCCGCGGATGCATCCCGACCAAGGCGCTGCTGCAGTCGACCGAGGTGTACTCGCTCGCCAAGGCGGGAGAGGCTTTCGGCCTGGTAACCGGCAATGTCGGCTTCGACTGGCCCACGGCGCAGAAGCGCAAGACGCAGGTCGTCGATCAGCTGGTGAAGGGCGTCGAGGGCCTGCTCAAGGCCGGCGGCGTCACGTCGTTCAGCGGCGCCGCGCGCCTGGCGGGCAAAGGCCAGGTCGCGATCGACGGCCAGACGATCAACGCCAAAGACATCGTCATCGCGACCGGCTCAGCCATCTCGCGCATCCCCCTGAAGGGCGCCGAGCTGACGATCGACTCCGACCGCATCCTCGAGCTCAAGGAAGTCCCGGCCCGTCTTGCTGTCATTGGCGGCGGCGTGGTCGGGATGGAGTTCGCGGCGATGTTCGCGGCGCTCGGCACCCGGGTCACAGTGCTGGAGATGCTGCCGCAGGTCCTTCCCATGGTCGACGCCGACCTGGTCACCGCCTACGCCAAGCATCTGACCGGGCTGGGCGGCGTGATCCAGACGAACGCCAAGGTGACTGAGGTCGTCAAGGCGAAGGGCGGGCTGCAGGTGCAGTTCTCGGCCGGAGGCGAGGGCGGGGCCGTCGACGCGGACCAGGTGCTGCTGGCGGTCGGCCGCTCGCCGTACACCGAGGGCCTCGGCGCGGAGGAGGCCGGGGTGAAGCTCGAGCGCGGGCGCGTGGTGGTCGACCCACACCTGCGCACGACCGCCGACCACGTGTGGGCCATCGGGGACGTGATCGGCGGCATCATGCTCGCCCACGTCGCCTCGTACGAGGGAGTTTGCGCGGTCGAGAACATCGCCGGACACGCCGATCGCGTGCCCGACTATCACGCCGCGCCCAACTGCATCTACACGGACCCCGAGATCGCGCATGTCGGGTTGGGCGAGAAAGAGGCAAAGGACAAGGGCCTCGAGGTCCGCGTCGGTCGATTCCCGTTTGCGGCATCGGGGCGGGCGCTTACGCTGGGCCAGAGCGAGGGGTTCGTCAAGGTCATCGCCGACGCGGGCTCGGGCCAGCTGCTCGGGGCACACATCATCGGGCCGCGCGCGACCGACCTCATCGGCGAGGCGACGCTTGCGATCCAGAACGGACTGACGCTCGAGCAGCTGGACCTCACGATCCACGCGCACCCGACGCTGCCCGAGTCATTGATGGAAGCTGCGCTCGCGGCGCAAGGGCGCGCTATTCACGTGGCTAATCGCAAGATATCCACTCCCCACCCGGCGCCTGCGGCGCCGACCTCCCCGCACAGCGGGGAGGTGAAGAGTTCCATTCCCCACCCGCAGGGCGGGGAGGCGAAGTCCAATAATCCTGTTGTGGCCGCCGTGGATGTTTCGCCGAAAACTCTGGCACTCAGCGGGGACAACACGGACCTGCTGCTCCGGCTGCACCGCGAGATGCAGCTCATTCGCCGCTTTGAGGA
>WNEY01004046.1_pt1 | contig 11096 bp, 8 predicted proteins | sample 5400531 | NCBI WGS metagenome assembly WNEY01 (sample SAMN13153338, study PRJNA577476) | soil metagenome | isolation source: 200 cm saprolite under Douglas fir tree site 1 | place: USA:California | collected 2015-04-18
TGCCTTCCTCCAGCTCGTCGAGGCGGTCGGGGCCGGGCGCGAGTTTGCCGGGATTCCGAACCTCATGTATCGCGACGCGTCGGGGATCCATACCTCCTCCTTGAGCTACGCTGAGGACATGTCCTCGCTGCCGCCTCCCGATTTCGACGGGCTGCCGCTGGAGAAGTATTTCGTCCCCGACAGGATCCTGCCCTATCTAGCCACCCGCGGCTGCTATTGGGGCCGCTGCGAGTTCTGCGACCACGGCGAGGGCTATACGGCCGGCTACCGGACCAAGAAGGTCGAGGAGATCATCGAGGAGATCCGTCATCTCAAGACCAAATACAACACCCGGTATTTCCACTTCACCGACGAGTCCTACCCGCCGGCTCTGTTCCGCAAGCTGACACGAAGGCTTGTCGAGACCAACATGGACATCGTGTGGGCGACCCACATGCGGTTCGAGAAGAGCCTCTCGGACGAGGCGGTCTGGAACGACGCGCGGGCCTCTGGGTGCAAGTTCCTCCATTACGGGTACGAGTCCGGGAGCGAGCGCGTGCTCAAGCTCATGGACAAGGCGACCACGAAGGAGGTTATCAAGAACAGTCTCAAGCGGGCCGCGGACGTCGGCATCTGGAACCACGTCATGGGCTTCTTCGGGTTCCCCGGCGAGACTCGCCAGGAGGCGTACGAGTCCATGCGGTTCCTCGAGGAGAACAAGGACCTCGTCCACTCGATCGGATTCGGGACGTTCGATCTCAGCAGGCACACGCCTGTCGCGAAGGACCCCGAGCGGTTCGGCGTCACGCCCTACGTCAATCCCGAGTGGGATCTGGCGCTCGACTACTACTTCACGGTGAAAGAAGGGCTCAGCGTCGAGGAGGCGGAGCGGGTCTTCGAGGAGTTCGAGCGCAACCACTATCCCGGGTGGGATTTAAAGATCTTCATCCGCGAGTACATCTTCCTCTACGTGGCCCGTTTCGGGACGAACAAGCTGCCAGCCCTCCAGTTCAGACCGCCGGAGGTGGGCGCAGGCGACCTGAGCGGCGTCGGGGCCTGAGCGGAGTCCGATGGCAAGCGACATCATCCAGGTCGAGAAGCCGAGTTCTTCGAAGAGCACGAGCGGCCGGAAGCTGAAGGCGATGCTCCTGTTTCCGCCGGAGTGGGTGCCGACGGCGCCCTACCTGGCGTTGCCCAGCCTGACGGCGGTGTTGCGTCAGCACGGCCACGAGGTCGTGCAGAAGGACGTCAACATCGAGATGTACGACTACTTCTTCTCGGACACCTTCCTGATCTGGGTCATGGCGCGCATGGCCACGCAGCGGCGCGCGCTGGAGGCCAAGGAGCTGACCGACGGGCTGACGGAACGGGAGGCGGCCCAGAAGGCCTGTCTCGAGGACGCGGCCGGCGTGGACGTGTTGGACCTGGCCGCGCGGGCGCAGGAAGCCAAGCGCATCACCCGCAAAGAGGACTTCTACGACGCAGACAAGCTGGAGTGGGCGCTCAACACCTTCCGTGAAGTCATGCAACACATCTCCGCGGCCTATTACCCGGCGTCCCTCGTCTTCTACCCGATGGAGAGCAATCTCGGGTACCGGCCGGGCGTCTCCAAAGAAGTTTTCGCCTGCCTGGATGACGAGCGGGTCAACGTCTACCGGGACGTGTGTCGCCAGCTCGTGCTGCCGGCGGTCAGCCGGGAAGCGCCGGACGTGGTCGGTGTGTCGATCGGCACCCAGATGCAGCTCCTCGCCGGCCTCACCTTCTGCAAGATGATCAAGGAGGCGTTCCCGCAGATCCATATCACGGTCGGCGGGAACATCATCACGCGGCTTCAGGAGGAGTTCCCCAAGCATGAGCGGTTCTTCACCACCGTATTTGACTCCGCGATTCTGTACGAAGGGGAACACGCGCTGCTGTGGCTCCTGGAAGCGCTGGCCGGCGAGCGGGAGATGGTCAAGGTGCCCAACCTCCTCTATCGCGATGAGCGCGGCGTCCATGTCAATTCAGAGGTCTACACCGAGAAGACCACGGCGCTGCCGCTGCCGGACTTCGACGGGTTCCCGCTGGACAGCTACTTCGTGCCGGTGCGGATCCTGCCGTACCTCGCCACGCGGGGCTGCTACTGGGGCAGGTGCACCTTCTGCGACCACGGCCAGGGTTACTTCGACCAGTACCGGGGCATGCCGGCGCACGAGGTGGTCCGGCAGATCAAGGCGCTCAAGGAGAAGTACCATGCCGAGCACTTCCTCTTCGCCGACGAGTCCTACCCGCCTGCGCTGTTCAAGAAGGTGGTCCAACTGCTGGTGGAGCAGAAGGTCGGCATCAAGTGGACGACCCTGATCCGGTTCGAGGAGACGCTGCAAGACCCGGAAATCTGGAAGATCGCGGCCCAGGCCGGCTGCTGCACGCTGTACTACGGGATGGAGTCTGCCAACGAGCGCGTGCTGAATCTCATGGACAAGCACGTGAAGCAGTCCGTGATCGAGAACAACCTGCGCGAAGCCGCGAAGGTCGGCATCTGGAACCACGTCATGGCCTTCTACGGCTTTCCGGGGGAGACCCGCGGAGAGGCGGAGGAGACCCGCCAGTTCCTCCTCGACAACAAGGAGCACATTCACTCCGTCGAGTTGTTCTATTTCGTGGCGTACCGCCACACGCCCATGGTGCGCACACCGGAGAAGTTCGGGATCACGATCCACAAGCAGGAGGAGTACGATCTCCCGCTCGACTACTACTACACGCTCAACGAGCCGGGCGGCGTGACATGTTTGGAAGCGATGCAACTGTGCGAGGAGTTCTACCAGAACGACTTCGCGCCGTGGGCCGTGCGGGTCAACGCCCGCGAGCACGTCTTCCTGTACATTTCCAAGTTCGGCACCAACCGGCTGCCGCAGATCTACGCGAAAGCGGCCCAAACCGGAGCCAGCGTCTCGGGTCTCGTGACTTGGCCCGTCGCCCGCGGCGACGCGGAGGCCGACAGCGAGCAGCAGATGGCGCGCATGCACTCGCACGCCGCCCCGTAATTTTCTTTCCCTTTTCAGAATCAAATTCCGTTCGCCCTGAGCCTGTCGAAGGGCTCTTAGTATTCCCTCGCCCTGCTTGCGGGGAGAGGGCAGGGTGAGGGGCATGGACGGGCTCACCCCGAATGGAAATTACTCTTGTGCTTCCGTGTCTCCGATCTCCGTGAACTGGTGCTCGCCGAAGATCGCCGACTCGTGCGTGTAGTATTTGAATTCGAGGAGGTTGTGGAAGGGGTCTTCGAGAAAGAACGTGGCGTGCTCGATGCGGGTATCGGGGAAGCGCCGGCGCGGCTGCTGATAAAACTTCAAGCCGTTCGCCTTGGCGAGATCCGCCATCTCCTGCCACTCCTTTTCGGACGTAAAGATCAGGCCGAAGTGGCGCGGGTAAATGCCCTTCGGCGGCCCGGGCGGCTCTTTCGTGAGGTGCCCCACGAGCTGATGGCCTTTGAGTTCGAGCGTGATGGCTGAAGCTGAGACCCGTCCAAGGCGGCAGCCTAAGCCGTCCACATAAAACCGCTTGGCTTCCTCCAGGTCGGTGACCGGGAAGGCGAGATGGAACAGGATAGGGCGAGGGCCAACCATTGATTCAGTCTACTTCTCCAGTCTGGAGATGAGCAATTCGTAAGCGGAGTGGATGTCCTTGGTCATGGCTTCGGCTTGCTTGTACTTGGCCATGTATTTGCGGGGGTTGTTGGTGACCATGGCGTAGCGGTGCGGGTGCCAGGTAAGGAGTAGTTCACGGCTCTTCTTGTCTAAGTCTTCCCGCGTGAAGGGCTCGGTGAGTTCGAAGAGCGCAAGGGCCTTGGCGAGGGATTCATTCACGGTTTCTTCAGGAACGGCGGGTCTCCCTGATCGAGGCGATAGAGGGTGAGCGGGAACAACTGCTCGCCGGCGGAGACCACCGTCGTGCCGCCGTCTGGTGTGGCGCGAAAGGTGTCGAGCGCGCGACTGTAATGATACCCGCAGCCAACCGGAGCCAGCTTGTCTTTCAGGGCTTCCGGCCGTTCCCAATGGGCGGTCAGCAGGGCGGTACGGGCGGGGTTCCGCCGGCTGAACATGAAAGAGAGATGGTCCGGGTACCAGTCGGCTCCCCCGGTGGCATACGACACGAAGAGCCGGGCCTTCGCAGCCGTGGCCAACTGGGCCAAGTAGCTGTTGGTGAGGAATCCGTCTTCCCCGACCTCCAGCCACTGCCCCGGATGAGACAGGCAGGCATGCACAGCGAACGTCCGCACCTCCTGAAGCTGTTGCTGGGAAGCGAAGATGGTGGCGATCGGTCCATATCGTTTGACGAGGTCGTCAATGACGCCCTCCGTGAGGGCGGAGCGACCGGCGTTGGTCGGACCACTGTCGACATGCACCAGCGTGTTACGGCCTCGGTCGGCGATCAAATAACAGTTCCGTGGCATGTCGATATCACAGGGGTCTTCCCCGAAGAAGGGGACCGAGGCGACACACCCGCCCTCAAAGGGGAAGGTTTCGCCGTGAGCCAGCTCGACCACGCGGGCGAAGCCCAGTTCTCGCAACAGCGCCGGGTAGTCGTAATACAGCTTTCGGCGGTTCTTGCGGCTCGGCACGATGACCGGGATGTCCTTCGGCATGGTCAGGAGTGTTCGCGGGTCCACATGGTCGTCATGGTCATGCGTGAGGAAGATGGCGGCCGGGCGCGGGAGCAACGACCCCCAGAGCGACGGGATGGGCATCTCGGCGAACCAGGGCATCAGCCACGGATCGAACAGGAAGAACTGATCTTGCTGCCGGTACAGGAGCGCGGCGTGACCGAGGTGGATCGCGTCCCGGTCTTGTGTCGAGGCAAGCCAGTGGGCGCGGATCGACGAGCGCGGGGCGATGCCCAGGCAGTCATAGGCCTTGAGGTTTTCGAGCAGCCGCGTGAGGTCGCCGGCATTGCCGGGTCCGGCGTTCTCGGCCGCGGTTTGGAGTTCCGCCACCGTATGGGTTCCGTCCAAGAGCCCAAGGAATTTTCCCAAGGCCGGCGCAGAGGCGCCGTTGAAGCGGAGAGGGAAGACCTGCTGCGTCGCGGCATTGAAGCCACGGAGCCCCATGTAGGACATCGTCGCTGATTTTCCGGGGTCCAGGGGATACTCCCACTGAAACGTGCCATCCGGCCTGCGCCCGCACCGGATGTGGGCGCGCAAGTACGGCCGCGACTGGACCAGTTCGGCGTAGGCGTCTTCCAATCTCCGGCGGCGATCGGGATCGTCGAGTGGCCCCCGGTGGGCGAACACGTCGCTAATGGCGGTGTCGATGGCGCTCTGCATGAGGTGGTGGGCTTCCTGAAGGCTGGCCACGACTTCGGGATCCACACCCCCGAAGAACGGAAAGGGTCCCGGAAGCTCCGCGCTTTCGAACTGGATCCACGTCCACGGGTACAGGCCCAGGTAGTGATCGCGGCTCCAGCTAGTCCAGATGTTGGCCATGGATGGCAGAGTAAAGCGCCCGCCAGCAGGCAGTCAAGTAGGGGCGGTTCGCGAACCGCCCCTACAGTTTTTGCAGGAAGAACAGGGTCGCATCCGGATTGACCCGGGCCTTGGGCAGGATGGCCTGGTGCATGCGGACCCCAGGCGTTTGCGCGACTGGATCGGCGACCCGCACCCGAAGCGAGACACGGCGACAGGCTTCGCCCAACCATGCGGGGCCCACCATGATGGCCGCGCCTTCCGGGGCCAGCACCTTGGACACTGTGCCGAGCTGACGCTCGCAGTCAGTCCGGTGCTGGTACTGCTCGAACGGGATCCAGCCGTAGATCAGCCCGTAGGACTTGGCATAGACTGCCTCTTGGTGTCGAGCGGCGTCCAGGAAGACGATCCGACGGAGATTGGCGAGAGTGCCCGCTGCTGCAGCTTGGTCCCAGACCCGTTGGGCTTGGCGCTGTGCGAATTCCGGGCGGGTGTAAAGGACTGTGTAGTTTCGATCCTGCGCCAAGTCCAGACATTCCGCCAGGACGGCATCCCAGCCGTGAAGAAGGGTAGATTTGAAGGCCGCAGCTCCCTTCGTTGTTGCGGCAACTCGGTCGAGATATTCCAAGGCTTGTTCCACCACTAGCGGGAGAGTCGCCACTTCATCCACCATCGTTTCATCGTCGGGATAGAGGGGCACGGCGCCATGGGCGCGTTTCGTGTCGAGCGCCGGGATTCCCTCCGGAAAGAGCACCCGCCAAGTCAAGACCGGGGCAGGCGACCGTGCAGGAAGCGGGTCCGTCCGCGTGACGCCCCATTGCGGACGCAGGAGGATCTCTTCCAGGCGCTCTCCATCCTGAAGCTGCAACGCTGTTGGGGTCGTGCCGAGCATCCGGCCGCCTGGGGCCCATCCATCTTTACGCGGGCGTGTATAGGGGACAGGTACTGAATCGTTCAGCTTCGTGACCTTCTGGACCGCACCGCCAACGACAGTCACGCACACTCCTTGCGCGAAGTCCAGGTATCGCCTGGGCATGTCAGGCCGTGGCTTCCAGATAACCTCGCCGGAGCGGCGCGGATCCAGAAAGAGCGGGAAGGGATCGGCGCCGCCCGGCGCCTCCGGCACGAAGTACGTTGAGAAAAGCTGGAAGGCCTGGGGTGAGGGATATGTAGGGATCCCTCGATACCGGAGAGGTCGTGGTGGGCCTCCGACCGTCTGATCGTCATAGAGCCCGCGGATCAACTCGAAGGTGGCACTGCCCGTCCCTGGCAGCAGCGATTGGAACAATTCCACGACGGGGAGGAAGTCGATGTGTCCCCAGTGCATGGCACCCATGCAGGCCATGAAGCGAGGCTTGGCAAAACCCCCGTCGTCCAGGATATACAGGGCATCTTTGCGATGGCGGATCGTCAGGCGGCCCTGCGCATCCATGGTCATGCTCTGGTTACCGTAGAAAAACGCGATCTCCTCCGGCGTGACCTGCAGCGTCTGGGCGGCCATCATCTGCAGATCCTTGGTCGTGTGCCGCTGCCACCCAGGTTTCCGCGAAAGGTCCAAGGTCCCGATGTTGACCAACCCCTCTGGCTTGAGTCCCACCCATTGGCCCCAGTCTAGGTACAGGCGGGCATAGAGGAGTTTGGGATCTGAGCCGGTGTCGTCCCACGCGCATTCGTGCAACGGAGTGCCGCCCGGATCAACACAGAGGATTCGGTGGCCATGAGTGCCATAGAAGATCGCGTGGCCGGCTTGCGTGAACAGGACGCGCGGACCTGCTTTGGGAGACCCGCTTGGTGGACGCCAGACCGTGCCCAGGGCATGGGGCGAGGCCACAAACTTCCCGTTTTGGTCAATGAGTGCATCCATGCTCGGCCGGTTTTCCGGGAAAACCACGTTCCCTGGCCTGGTCATTATCGCGACGATTTCATGCAGGGAAAGCATGACCCGACAGTAGGGGGATGAGGCTGCGGGTGTCAAGTGAGGGGGAGAGGGGTACTGGTAAAGTTTGAGTCCCTGCCTCTAATGACAGCTAGGAGCGAGTATGGCATGATGGAGGCATGCCCAAGAAGCCCAAGAAGAACTCCTCCGATCCTAACCTACTTGACAGAGCGGTGGTAGAGGCCGCTCAGCAACGAAGTGCGGGCTTGCAGAAACGTTTGGATGAATTGGAGCGCTATGCGGCGAACATTGCGCACGACCTGAAAGGGCCGGCGCGGCGGATGGCCGAACTCGCTTCGTTGCTCCAAATAGATTACAAAGGCCAGTTCGATGAGCGGGCAGACCGCTACTTGGGCTGGATTCGGGAAACCGGCCAGCAACTGATGAGCAGGATCGAAGAGGTTCTGAAGTTAGCCCGCATCGGGACAGTGTCCGAAGTGGTTGCGGCTGTCGATCCGGCTGAGGTGGCTGGTGACGTCGTCAAGGGCTGCGAGGGACTTATCGAACGGCAAGGCGCACGCGTGCGTGTGGCGGATTGGTTCCCGAAATTGGCCTGCAACCGCGTTCACCTCTTTCAAGTGCTGGACAACTTAGTCCGAAACGCGCTGCAGTTCTCCGCTGATGGGCGCCCTCCGGATGTGGAGATCGGCGTGGTGAAGCGGACGAACGAGACTGTGCTGTTCGTCCGGGACAACGGCATCGGTATTCCTTCATCTGACCGGGAGCGGATCTTCGAGCCGTTCGAGCGCCTGGGCCACAAGGATGTGCAGGGAACGGGGATCGGGTTGACTATCGTCAAAAAGATCATTGAGCTCTACCAGGGACGGGTGTGGGTCGAGTCGGAGCCAGAAAAGGGGAGCACGTTCTTCTTTACCCTCCCTCTGTACGGGGACCTCACAGGAGTGCCGGTGAGGCACGGAAGGGCGGAATCTTGAAAGAAGGCAAGCAGCAGGTGTTCCGGATCCTCCTGGTGGATGATGAAGCGGCCGACGCCGAAATTCTGCTTCGTTCGCTGGAACAGGAGCTGGCCGACGACGAAAACCGCGAGTTCGATTTCACGGTGGTCGCCCGGGCCGAAGGGGCGCTCAAGGTGCTGGAGGAGAAGGAGGTCCATCTGATCCTAGCCGACGTGCGGATGCCGGGCATCGGCGGTATCGAGTTCCTGAAGCGACTACAGGGCCTCAACCAATTCATTCCGGTCATCATGATCAGCGGCCTCAACTCGATCGACACGGCCGTCGAGGCGATTCGCCACGGCGCCTTCGATTACATCACCAAGCCGTTCAATCCCAAGGTGCTCGCCGCCCGGATTCATCGGGCCATGCGCATGTCCGAGATCCTGCACCAGAACTGGGCCCTCCGTCGCATGGCCATTCAGCCGGAGGGCTTCGAGACCCTGATCGGCGTCAGCCCGACGTTTCAAGCCTTGTTGCGCTTGGTCCAGGAAGTCGCCCCAGTCCGCTCGACGGCGCTGATTGTGGGAGAAACCGGGACCGGCAAGGAGTTGCTGGCCCGCGCCATTCACAATCTGAGCCCCGAGCATGAGCAGCCGTATCAGTTGGTGGATTGCACACGGTTCCCAGAAGGAATGATCGAGAGCGAGCTCTTCGGACACGTCAAAGGGTCCTTCACGGGCGCTGTCGTGGATAAGATGGGTCTGCTGGAATTGGCTGACGGCGGCAGCGTGTTCTTGGACGAGATCGCTGATCTGCCGCTGTCGCTTCAGGCCAGGCTGTTACGCGTGATCGAGGATGGCGAGGTGCGCCCGGTCGGGGGGACGCGGTCCAAGAAGATCGACGTACGGTTCATCGCGGCGACCAATCAAAATCTTGAAGAGCGCGTCAGTCGTGGAGAATTTCGCAAGGATCTTTTCTACCGGCTCAACGTCGTGACGTTGCGAGTGCCGCCTTTACGGGACCGGGCTGAGGACATTCCCTTGCTGGCTCGCCATTTCCTGACGCAGTTCGCCCGGGAGTTTGGGAAAGCCGTGACTGATCTGCACCCATCGGCTGTGACCGATCTGGTGGCCTATAAGTGGCCGGGCAACATCCGGGAGCTGCGCAACGTCATCGAACGGGCCGTGATGCTTTGCACGGGCGAGCGCCTCTCGTCCAAAGAATTGTCCTCGCTCCTTCCGTCCGTCTCAGGCGAGCAGACCGGTTCTCCTTCGTTGCCGGAGGAATACCTGCACTTGCCCTATTCTGATGCCAAACAGAAGGTGCTGGAAGCCTTCACGATGCGGTACATCAAAAGCAAGCTGGCCACGCACGGCGGGAACGTCACCCGGGCAGCCCAGGACAGCGGAGTCCCTCGGCAACATTTCCAGCAGATCATGAAGCGCTACCTCAAGGATTCCGAATAGGTCCTTCTACGCGTCGTTAGACGCCATGGTAATGACTAGGATGCCGTCACGGACAGCCTTAAAGGAGGCGATCACACGGGTATCGTCAGCAATGAGCTGGCTGAGCTGCCAAATGGCTCCAACGGCAGGATCGCGTGAATGATCCACCGGGCCAAGTGTGATGCCGCGCATATTGTCGAGGAGGAGCACCCCTGTCGGTGCCAACAGTTCCAGGGCCCGTTGATAGTAGCGCACGTAGTTTTCGGTGTCGGCGTCAATAAAAATGAGATCAAACGGTCCCCTCAGTCCTCGTAACGTTTCCAACGCCGGCCCTACGAGGACTTCGATCTTACGGCCGTGCGGACTTCGGCTGAAGCGCTTGCGGGCCAGACTGGCCAAGCCGGGATTGATCTCGCAGGTGATGACCGTACCGTCGTCTGGCAGCATCTCGGCCATCGCCAGGGCGCTGGTGCCGTCGAACGTACCGATTTCCAGCACCCGTCGGGCTTGAACTTTCTGCACCATAGCTTTCAGGAAGGTGGGCTCTTTCATTGCTGGGCGGTAAGACTGGGGAATAGCTTCGATATTATACTGGGAGTCGGACCAGCAAGCGCTACTTGAAAGAGGACACCTAGGGTACGATCTATGACCTAGGCATTTGTTCCTGTTTCTTTGCCGGATCGGCTCCGCTCTTTCAACGCCCCAGACATTTTGCGTGCCAGGGCGAAAACCTCCAGGCCCTCTTACCGTCCTGATCTTGTAACAGTTACCACCTTGATCAGCCTGCATCGACTCCACCTTCCAGTCTAATTGGAGTGTTTTTGTGGACTGCAAGTGATCCTGCAAGTGGAAATTTTCCTTACTATACAATAAGTTACGAGTCAGATGCGTCATGCATTGCAAGTGATAACTTGCACTCACGATCTTGACTCTTCGTAGACCGTAAATCTGGTAAAGGGGAACGACCATTATTTTAGACAATACAATCAATAAGTTGTCTGTTATTTCCCAGTAAGGGTAGCCCATTTAGGCAAATCGGCACACGAATTGATTACCTAAATGGGCTAGTGAGGTAGGTATGCTCCGAATTCAATGGGTTCACTGCGAATTTGACGGAAGGGGGTGGGAGATCCTTTGTCCGTGTGTGGGCGCCGTTTTGACGGACGGCGCGGACCGTCACAGTGCACAAGTCTTTTAACGTAGGAGGTTAGCCAATGTTCTTAACCAGACGGCAATTCATGAAAGCAAGCGCGGGCACCATCGTAGCGCTCGCGATTGCGGACAAGGCGCTGGCCTTGACCGCGCTGCAGCCGGTCATCGAGGTGGGCAACCCCCTCGGCGAGTATCCGGACCGGTCCTGGGAGCGCGTCTATCACGACCAGTACCGCTATGACTCGTCGTTC
>WNEY01004048.1_pt1 | contig 11096 bp, 8 predicted proteins | sample 5400531 | NCBI WGS metagenome assembly WNEY01 (sample SAMN13153338, study PRJNA577476) | soil metagenome | isolation source: 200 cm saprolite under Douglas fir tree site 1 | place: USA:California | collected 2015-04-18
GCGGGGCAGTACCTCCTGGCGCTCCTGCGTTGCAGCGGCGCTCACCTGATTGCTTCCGGGACCCTGATGACGGAGCTCGTCCGAACGATTGCGGGTGACTGGCCGGTCAAGGAGGCCTTGTGAATTCCCTGTTCGCCTTTGCTGTGTGCGTCGCGCGCTGTTTGCGGGGAGACCTGCTGATCGTCGTAGTCGCGGCTCTCGCCGCCGGCTGCGGCGACACGTCCCGGGCCACCGGAGCGCCCCCGCCACCGGTCGTCAAGATCGAGGCCGTGGTCGAGCGAGACGTGCCGATCTCCTCGGAGTGGGTAGGAACCCTGGTGGGGTACATCAACGCCCAGATCCGTGCCCGCGTCAGCGGGCACCTCGTGAGCCAGGATTACAAGGAGGGCTCCCTCGTCAAGAGCGGCGACCTTCTGTTCCAGGTCGATCCGCGGCCGTTTCAGACCGCCGCCGATCAGGCCGACGCCAAGCTCCGCCTGGCTGAATCGCAGGTGAGCCAGGCCACGGCCCAGGTCAGCGCCAGTCGGGCGCAGGTCGAGCAGGCCAGGGCCACCGTCGTACAGAACGAGGCCCAGGTCAAGCGGGCGGAGGCCACGCAGCGTCAGACGGAGCTCGACGTCGCCCGCTACACGCCGCTCGCGCAGCGCGGGTCGGTCAGCCAGCAGGAGCTCGACAATGCGGTGCAAAGCAATCTCGCGAATCTGGCCGCGGCTGCGGCCGCGCGCGCCGCGGTGCTGAACGCCCAGGCCAGCGTGACCCAGGCGGAGGCGGCGCTGGAGAAGGCGCAGGCTGACGTGCAGACACAGCAGGCGAATGTCACCGCCGCTCGGGCGGCCCTCGCCGACGCCCGGCTCAACCTCGGCTACACCAGGGTGATGTCGCCGGTCGACGGGATCGCCGGGTTCCGCGGCGCGAACATCGGGGATTTCGTGGGCCCGACCGACGTCACGGCCCTGACAACCGTCTCGCAGGTCAATCCCATCTACGCGGAGTTTCCTATCAGCGAGCAGCGGGCGCTTGCCGTGTTCCGCCGATGGGACGCCGATCCGCGCGCGCCTCGGGACATCGAGCTGAAGCTGATCCTGGCCGACGGAAGCGTCTACCCCACGCAGGGGAGGGCCGCCGCCCTGGATCGACAGGTCGACGTGACCACTGGCACGGTGCTGGCCCGGGGTGTCTTTCCCAATCCCGGCAACGTGCTGCGCCCCGGCCAATACGCCAAGGTACGGGCGGTCGTCGAGGTGCGGAAGAACGCGCTCCTCGTTCCCCAGCGGGCCGTGCAGGACGTCCAGGGGGTCCACCAGGTCGCCGTCGTCAAGCCCGACGAGACGGTCGACGTACGGGCAGTCCAGGTCGATGCGCGCGTTGGCTCACTGTGGATCGTCGCGCAGGGCTTGAAGCCCGGCGAGCGGGTCATCGTCGAGGGAGCCGATCGCGTTCGACCCGGCCAGAAGGTTCGCGCCGAGACGAGCCCAGCCACGGCACCTGCCCCGGCGAAGTAGGACTACGATGGCCAGGTTCTTCATCAACCGGCCCATCGTCGCCATGGTGATCTCCATCCTCATGGTGATCATCGGTCTCGTCGCGATGGTGCAGCTTCCCATCGCCCTGTATCCGAACATCGCTCCGCCGGAGATCCTCCTGACCGCGCGCTATCCGGGCGCCGACGCGGTGACGCTCGAGCAGTCGGTCGCCACGCCGATCGAGCAGCAGATGAGCGGCGTGGACAACATGCTCTACATGTACTCGCTCAACCAGGCCGCCGGCAGCCAGATGCAATTGCGGGTGGACTTCGACGTCACCACCGACCCGAGCGTCGACCAGGTGCTCGCCAACCTGAGATACTCGCAGGCCGCCTCCCAGCTGCCGCCCGACGTGGTGAACCAGGGCGTCAGTGTCACGAAGTCCGTCACGAGCCCGCTGGGGCTCTTCGTGCTGTACTCGCCGAAGGGCACGTATGACCCGCTGTTCCTCGCCAACTACGCGTACGTCAACATCAACGACCCGATGACGCGCGTGCCCGGCATCGGCCAGGTGCAGATCTTCGGAGCCTCCCAGTACGCCATCCGTCTCTGGGTCAATCCCGACACGCTGGCGAAGCTCGACATCACGGTCAACGAGATCGCCGCCGCCCTGCTGGGCCAGAACACCGTCAACCCGTCGGGACAGCTTGGCGGCGACCCGGTGCCCCCCGGCCAGGAATTCACGTACACGGTGCTGGCGCAAGGTCGCCTGGCGAGCCTCGCGGAATTCGAAAACGTCGTGGTGCGGGCGAGGCCGGACGGCGCGCTGGTCCGGGTCAAGGACGTCGCCCGCGTGGAGCTCGGCGCGCAGAACTACATCCGACGGGGCCGCCTGAACGGCCAGCCGGCCGCCCTCATCGCCGTCTACCAGCTTCCCGGCTCCAACGCCATCGACACCATGAAGGGCGCGACGAAGTTGATGGACGGGATCAAGGGGCGGTTCCCTGCCGACCTCGACTACGTGACGTCGCTCGACACGACCCTGGCCGTGAGCGCCGGGATCCGGGAGATCGTCAAGACACTGGTCGAGGCGCTCGCCCTGGTCGTCATCGTCGTCTTCGTCTTCCTCCAGGGCTTCCGCGCGACCCTGATCCCGCTGCTGGCGGTGCCGGTGGCGCTGGTCGGCGCCTTCATGGTCTTCCCGCTCCTGGGCTTCTCGATCAACACGCTGTCCCTCTTCGGCCTCGTGCTGGCCATCGGCCTCGTGGTGGACGACGCCATCGTGGTGGTCGAGGCGGTCGAGCATCACATCGAGCAGGGGCTCTCGCCCCGCGACGCCGCCTTCAAGGCGATGGAGCAGGTCTCGGGACCGGTGGTGGCGATCGCGCTCATCCTGGCCGCCGTGTTCGTGCCGACGGCATTCATCCCGGGTATCACGGGGCGGATGTATCAGCAGTTCGCGGTGACGATCGCCGTGTCGGTGCTGATCTCGGCGTTCAACGCGCTCACGCTGAGCCCGGCGCTCTCGGCGCTGCTCCTGCGGCCGCGGCGGGAGATGCGCGGCCCGCTGGGAGCGTTCTTCCGTGGCTTCAACCGGTGGTTCGCCCGCGCCACCGACGGCTACGTCGGTGCTTGCGGCCATCTGATCCGAAAATCGGCCTTCTCGATGGTCCTCCTCCTCGTCGTCGCCGTGTTCGCCGGCCTCGTCGCCACTCGGCTTCCCGGCGGCTTCGTCCCCGACGAGGATCAGGGGTATTTCTTCGCCAACGTCCAGCTTCCCCTGGCCGCGTCGCTGGACCGCACCGCGGCCGTCAACGACAAACTCGACGCCATCTTCAAGACGACGCCCGGCATCAAATACTACACGGGCGTGGCGGGCTTCAGCCTGCTGAGCCTGGTGACGACGACCTACAACAGCTTCTACTTCATCACGCTGGACGACTGGGATGCGCGGGACAAGAAGGGGCTCACGGCCGACGTGATCATACGGCAGCTCAACCAACGGCTGGCCAGTGTGGCTGAGGCCCAGGCCTTCGCCTTCGCGCCCCCCGCCATCCCGGGCATCGGCACCTCCGGTGGCGTGACCTTCATGCTGGAGGACCGCGCGGGCAGGGATCCCGCGTTCCTGGCCGAGAATACCGTCAAGTTCCTCGCGGCCGCGCGAAAGCGGCCCGAGTTCGCGCGGCTCTTCACCACGCTGCTGCCGAGCGCGCCGCAGTTCTTCGCCGAGGTCGATCGCGACAAGGTCCTCAAGCAGGGAATCACGCTGGCCTCGGTCTACCAGGCCCTCCAGGCGTTCCTGGGCGGCGCCTTCGTGAACTACTTCAACCAGTACGGGCGGGTCTGGCAGGTGTACGTCCAGGCCGAGGGCGAGTTCAGGACCCGGGCCGAGGACGTCGGCCGGTTCTACGTTCGCAACGCCGCCGGCCACCCGGTGCCGCTGTCCACGCTGGTCACCATGAAGCAGATCAACGGCCCGGAGTTCACCACGCGGTTCAACGAGTACCGGGCGGCCCAGATCAACGGCATCCTCACGCCCGGTTACAGCACGCGGCAGGGGATGCGGGCGCTCGAGGAGGTCTTCGCGGAAACCATGTCCCGCGACATGGGCTTCGACTACTCGGGGATGTCGTTCCAGGAAAAGGTGGCGGCGGAAGGCATCCCTCCATTGGCCGTCTTCGGCTTCTCACTGCTCGTGGTGTTCCTGCTCCTGGCCGCCCAGTACGAGAGCTGGACTCTGCCGTTCGGCGTCCTGCTCGGCACGCCCATCGCCGTCCTGGGCGCCGTGGGCGCGCTCTGGCTCGGCCGGCTCGAGCTGGACGTGTTCTCCCAGATCGGCCTAGTCATGGTGATCGGCCTGGCCGCCAAGAACGCCATTCTGATCGTCGAGTTCGCCAAGGAAGAATACGAGCGTGGTGCCTCGCTCGTCGAAGCGGCTCTCGCCGGCGCCCGCGTCCGGCTGCGCCCCATTCTCATGACCGCCTTCGCCTTCATCCTCGGCGTTCTTCCGCTCGTGATCTCGAAAGGCGCTGGCGCCAACTCCCGACAGATCCTGGGCACGACGGTCATCGGGGGCATGCTGGCCGCGACCCTCATCGCCATCTTCATCATTCCCGTGACATTCTACGTGAGTGAGCGTTTCGGACGAAGGCGCGAGCAGACGGCCATACCGGCCGGTGCGCTGGCTCCGATCCGGGGAGGCGCGGACGACGCCCCGGCCGCGGACGGAAGACGACCATGATCGTATCCGTGCGCGGATGGATCGCCTCTGGCATCGTCGCGGCCACGCTCCTGGGCGGCTGTGCGATCGGCCCGAACTACAAGCGGCCCGCCGTGGCCGAGCCCCAGACGTTCCGTGGGCAGGCGACGGTGGAGGCCGCCTCACTCGCCGATGCGCCCTGGTGGGAAATCTTCCGTGACCCGATCCTGAAGGACCTGATCCACGAAGCGTTGCGCAACAACTACGACGTGCGGATCGCCGCCGCTCGCGTGCAAGAGGCCCGGGCCAATTTCGTCGTCACTCGGTCTGATCTCTACCCGTCACTCGACCACGGTGGCGGCGTGTCGAAGAGCAAGATTACGCCCGGCGTGCTGGGGGGACCGGGAGGACCGGCACCGAGCGCCAGCAACTTCTACGCCGCCACCCTCGCCATGTCGTGGGAGCTCGACATCTGGGGCCGGATCCGTCGCTCAACCGAGGCAGCACGCGCGGCCCTCCTGGCCAGTGAAGACGCCCGGCGGGGCGTGTGGTTGACGCTGGTCAGCGACCTGGCGCAGGCGTACTTCGAGCTCCTGGCTCTCGACGTGCAGCTCCAGATCGCCCGGGACAGCAGGGACGCCTACCAGTACACGTTCGATCTGTTCCAGGATCGCTTCACGCTAGGCGTTGCCTCGAAGCTCGAGACGTCTCGGGCCCAGGGGGCTCTCGGCGAAGCCCAGGCAAACATCCCGCAGCTCGAGAGCGCCGTCGTGGCGAAGGAAAATCAGATCAGCATTCTGCTCGGTAAGAGCCCCGGCCCGATGCTCCGTGGGAGGCCGATGTACGAGCAACCCGTGGTGCCGGTTGTACCCGCGGGGTTGCCGTCGGCGCTCCTGGAGCGGCGGCCCGATCTCCGCCAGGTGGAGCAACAGCTCGAGAGCGCGAACGCGCGCATCGGTGTCGCCAAGGCAGAGTTCTTCCCGAAGCTGAGCCTGACCGCGCTGCTCGGTACTGCGAGCCCGGAGGTGTCGGCTCTCACGGGCGGCAACGCGACGATATGGGCTGTCGCCGGCATGCTGAGCGGACCGCTCTTCAACGCGGGCCGCACCCTCGGGAACTACCGGGCGTCCCTCGCGCAGTGGGAGCAGGCGAAGCTTCAATACGAGCAGGCGGTGCTCACCGCGCTCCGGGAAGTCTCGGACGCTCTCACCGCGCTGGGCAAGTTGAGCGAGGCAGAGACAGGGCAGGGGGGGGCGGTGAAGGCTCTGGAGGAAGCCGTCGAGCATGCGACGGATCGCTATCGCCAAGGGCTCGCCAACTACTTCGAGGTGCTCGAGGCCCAGCAGCAGCTCTACCCGGCGCAAAACGCGCTGGCGCAGATCCGCCGCGATCGGCTTCTCGCCCATGTCCGGCTCTACAAGGCGCTCGGAGGCGGCTGGAGCCTGACCGACGCTCAGTGGAAGGACGAGGAGAAGGAGGCGGTCAGATGACGCTCGTGACAGCGGACCCCGATGCCTGACCTCCTCATGCAGCACGGCGCGACGGTGGTGTTGGGGACGGCCGGGGCTGGCACTCTCCCTGGATCCGGACTCCTTCATCCGGGACGCCAAGGAGCGGTTCGTCGCACATCGCGTGCGGTATATCGTACTGACAAAGTTTCTGCCTGGCCTGAACCCGCTCGCCGCCGGACTCGCTGGAGTGGTCCCAATTCGCCCCGAACGATTCCTGCTCTACGCTGCGGCCGGCGCGCTGCTCTGGGCCGGAGCCTGGATCACTCTCGGCTACCTCTTCTCGGATGTCATCGGTCTTGTGGCGAGCCGGGCCGCCCGCCTCGGGATGCCGCTAGCAGGGGCTGACCCGATGAGGATCCAGGCGTTGGCAGGGATCGATCGCGAAGAGATCCGTGTGCTCGCCGATGCCCTCGACCGTCGCCTCCAGAAAGTGGACTTCGGGTCGCATTCTCGTGACGGAAAGGGTGACTGACATGGACGGCGCTATCGGCGTTCTCGTGCGGTACGGGTATCTGGTCGTCTTCGGCTCGGTGCTCGCCGAGCAGATCGGTGTGCCGATTCCCGCCATACCGGTCCTGCTCGCCGCAGGCGGCATGGCCGGCAACGGTCGCCTGAGTCTCGGTCTCATTCTCGCGTTCGCCGGGGTCGCCTCGCTGGCGGCCGACATGGCCTGGTACTGGATCGGCCGCGTCGGGGGCGCACGCGTCCTCGGGTGGCTGTGTCGCATCTCGCTCGAGCCCGACTCGTGCGTGCGGCGCACGGAGCGCATGTTTTCCCTTCATGGCGCGCGCTCCCTGCTCGTTGCCAAGTTCATCCCGGGCTTCAGCACCATCGCGCCGCCGCTCGCGGGCATCGTCCGGATGCCGCCGCACGAGTTCGTGCTGTTCAGCGGTCTGGGTGGTCTGCTCTGGGCCGGGGCGTTTGTCGTCGTTGGCTGGCTCTTCGCCTATCAGCTCGAGGTGGCCGCCGAGTACGCCGTCCACTTCGGGAGCTGGACTCTCGTGCTCCTGGCCGCCGCGATCGGTGGCTACGTCGCCTGGAAGTTCATCGCGCGCCAGCGGTTCTTGAGGAAGATCAGGATCGCCCGGATCACGCCGGAAGAGCTCAAGATCATGCTGGACGGCGGCGAGGACATGCTGGTCGTGGACGTGCGCGACCGGATCGACTTCGAGGCCGAGCCCTCGATCATTCCCGGGGCGCTCCACCTGACGGTCGAGGAGCTGGACGCGCGGCATCACGAGATCCCGCGCGAGCGCGAGATCGTCCTCTACTGCACCTGACCCAACGAAGCCTCGAGCGCCCGTGTGGCGCTGATCCTGAGAGGTCGCGGCATCGAACGGGTACGGCCTCTCGCCGGCGGCTTCCGCGCCTGGCGCGATCGCGGCTACCCGATGATGGCCCTCGTGCCCGCAACCAACGGAAGCGCGCATGCCTAACCCGATCCTGTTCGTGGTCGATCACGACCCCGAGATGCTGAAATGCCTGGCAGAGGCCCTCGAACGACGATTCGGAGCCGACTACCGGGTCCTGACCGATTGCTCACCGACCGCGGCCCTGACCCGGCTCGAGCAGGCCTGCGCTCGCGGCCAGGAGACGGCGCTCGTAATCGCGGATCAGCGGACGTCCGAGATGACGGGCCTCGAGTGGCTCGCTCGCGCGCGCGACGTCTGTCCGAGAGCCTCGCGCTGCGTACTCGTCGCCTACGGTGACCCGGCGGCCTTCTCCGAGGTGCGCCGCGCGCTGGTGCTGGGCCAGGTCGATACTTACCTCGGGAGGTCCTGCGACAATCCCGAAGAGCGACTCTACCCGGTCGTGAGTGAGATCCTCGGGCGCTGGACCCGGCTCACGCGGCCGCGGGTGCCGGTTCTGCGCGTCGTCGGCGAGCGCTGGTCCAAGCGGAGTCACGAGATGCGGGACCTGCTGGAGCGCAGCGGGCTCCCTTACGGGTTTTACGCGCACGACTCGGACGAAGGACGGCGGCTGTTGCAGGAGGTGGGACACCCGCCCCGTCTCCCGGCGGTGATCTTCGGCGGTCAGGTCCTGGCCGATCCGACGAATAGCGAGATCGCCGAGCTACTCGGCGCGCGGACGAAGCCGGAGGCCGACCTCTATGACTTGATCATCATCGGGGCCGGGCCGGCAGGTCTCGCGACCGCCGTCCACGCGTCGGACGGATTGAAAACGCTGGTCGTCGAGCGACAGACCGTGGGCGGCCAGGCGGGGACGAGCTCGATGATCCGCAACTATCTCGGGTTTCCCAGAGGGATCAGCGGCGCGGAGCTGGCCGCTCACGCCCAGGAGCAGGCGGTCTCGCTCGGGGCCGAGTTCCTCATCACCCGCGGCGTCACCGGGCTGGCGGCGGACGGCGCCGAGAGAGTTGTCACACTGGCCGGCGACCGGCAGGTGCGGGCGCGCTCGGTCGTCATCGCCACAGGCGTGTCCTACAACCGCCTCGAGGTCCACGGCGTGGGCGCGCTCGTCGGCAAGGGCGTGTTCTACGGAGCGGCGACGTCAGAGGCGCCTGCGTTCTCGGGCCAGCCTGTCTTCGTCGTCGGGGCGGGGAACTCCGCCGGCCAGGCGGCCGTGCACCTAGCGCGGTATGCAGCCAGCGTCACGATCCTGGTCCGGGCCTCTGCGCTCACGATGTCCGACTATCTCGTGCGACAGATCGGGCGGACCGACAACATTCAGGTTCGCCTGAACACCCAGCTGGTCCGCGCGGAAGGAGGGCTCCGGCTGGAGGCGCTGGAATTCAAGGAGGCGATGAGCGGGACGACCGAGCGCCTGCCGGCGGCCGCGCTCTTCGTGCTGATCGGCGCCGGGCCGCACACGTCTTGGTTAGCGGATACGCTCCAGCGCGACGAGCACGACTATGTCTTGACCGGAGCAAGCGTTGTTCACAGCCTGGGTGGCCTACCTGAGTGGCTGGAGGACCGGTCTCCGTACGCGCTCGAGACGAGCCTGCCCGGGGTCTTCGCGGCCGGCGACGTCCGTCACCGCTCGCCGAGGGGCGTGACCGCGGCCGTCGCCGACGGCGCCATCGCGATCCGCTCCGTGCGCGAGTATCTCGGCGGGGAGTGATATCTCGGAGACACGCGGACTCTTGCTTGCCACCGTTCCTTGGACGTTCAGGATTGCACGACCAGGACCGGCCTCGAGACGTGGTTCACGCTGTCGCCCTCCTTCCCCAGGTGATCGTCCTGGCGTTCGCGCTCGCGCCGTTGCGGCTGCCCTTCTTGCAGAACGGTGCCGCCTCGACCGCGATTCCCATCGTGATGCTGACCTGGGTCGTCATGCCGAACCTGACGCGCCTTCTCTACGCGTGGTTCTACTCGGGCCGCGAGGGTGCTGGCTGAAATGCGCCGACACAGTCGAAAATCAAGGAAGTGCCTCAGGCGCTGGATGACGCTCACCACAAGACGTATGCTATGAGTGATACCGTCCAAGTCCTGCTGCAGTACGGCTACGTGGTGCTCTTCGGCTTCGTGCTGGCGGAGCAAATCGGTCTACCGATCCCCGCCGTGCCCGTCCTTCTTGGCGTCGGCGCGCTCGCCGGAACCGGGCGGATGAGCCTGGCGCTTGCGCTCGGTGCCGCACTCGCGGCGTCGCTCCCGCCGGACCTCGTCTGGTATGAGCTCGGCCGGCGCCGGGGTGGTCGGATCCTCGGTCTCTTATGTCGCGTCTCGCTCGAGCCGGACTCCTGCGTCCGGCGCGCCGAGAACCTGTTCATGCGGAGGGGTCGGAAGGCGTTGTTGATCGCAAAGTTCTTCCCCGGGCTGAGCACGATCGCTCCGCCTCTTGCCGGAGTGGTTGGCGTCGGTCGATGGCAGTTCATCCTATTCGACAGCGCCGGCTTGGTCATATGGGCCGGCGCCTGGATGAGCCTCGGCTACGTTTTCAGCGATGCGCTGGAGCTCGTCGCCTCACGGGCCGCGCGTCTCGGGAACTACGTTCTCGTCATCGCGGGGGCGGCACTGGCGGCGTATGTCCTCGTCAAGTACATCCAGCGCCGACGGTTCTTCCGGAGTCTCAGGATTGCCCGCATCACGCCCGATGAGCTCAAGCGCCGGCTCGATGCTGGAGACGCCGATCTGGTCGTCATCGACACGCGCTCGGCCCTCGACGTGAATACAGCTCCGTATACAATTCCGGGTGCGCTATGGATTGCCGCAGAGGAGATGGATCGGCGAGGTCGCGAGGTGCCGCGCGACCGGGAGATCGTGCTGTATTGCACGTGACCCAGCGAGGCAACAAGCGCCCGGGTGGCGCTACGGCTGAAGAGGAACGGCATCACGCGCATCCGGCCTCTTCAAGGAGGCCTGCACCTCTGGATGGACCGTCAGTTCCCGATCGAGGAGCTCAAGGAATGGACCCGGGCGCCTGCCTCTCGCGTGGCACCCACCTGAAAGGGCAAACTGAGTGACCAGAACCCGAAGGTCCGTGGCCCGGCCCGCCGGCCTCACCGAGCGCTTCGCCAAGGTCAACGGGGTGCGGCTGCGCTATCTCATGGGCGGGCAGGGCAGCCCGGTGATCCTGCTGCACGGTTACGCCGAGACCGGCCACATGTGGCGACCGATCATGCCGATCCTCGCGCAGCGACACACCGTCATCGTGCCTGACCTGCGCGGCGCCGGTGGATCGGCCAAGCCGGCAGCCGGTTACGACAAGAAGACCATGGCCGTGGACATCCACGAGCTGACCTCGTCGCTGAAGCTCGATCGCGTCAGCATCGTCGGCCACGACATCGGGCTGATGGTGGCCTACGCGTACGCCGCGCAATTCAGAGAAACCACCGAGCGGGTGGTGCTGATGGACGCCTTCCTGCCCGGCATCGGCAACTGGAAGGACGTGTGGCTCTTGCGCGACCTGTGGCACTTCCACTTCTACGGCGACGTGCCGCTGGCGCTGGTGAAAGGCCGTGAG
>WNEY01017082.1_pt1 | contig 11096 bp, 12 predicted proteins | sample 5400531 | NCBI WGS metagenome assembly WNEY01 (sample SAMN13153338, study PRJNA577476) | soil metagenome | isolation source: 200 cm saprolite under Douglas fir tree site 1 | place: USA:California | collected 2015-04-18
CACCGCGTCATGGCGGCGGTAGTCGAGCCAGTAGCGGACCTCCAGCGTGACGCCGCCATCGGTGCTGGGTAGCAAACCCACATGGGGCGGCGGATCCTTGGCCACCTCCGGGACCGCCTCGAGTTGGGCGCGAACGCGTTCCACCACCCCGTCGAGAGGCTCACCCGGAGGCGGCTTGGCCGTCAGTGTGAACATCCGGGTTGGATAGCGGCTGCGATTGACGATGGTCTCCGTGTACACGAGGGAGTTCGGAATCAGGACTTCTTCACCGTCTTCAGTGCGGAGCGTCGTTGTCCGGATCTCCACATTGTCGACGGTGCCCGTGTGCCCGTCCACGGTGATCTCGTCACCGATTTTGAAGGGCCGTTCCAGCAGGAGAAAGACCCCGGCGATGAAGTTCTTGAGGATGTCCTGGAAGGCCAGACTGAATGCCAGGGCGAGGATTCCGAAACTGCCAAACACGTAGGCCGGTGACCCGAGCCACCTGGCGAAGAAGGCGACAATGCCAATGAGGATCGTGCCCAGGAAGACGAGGCGGAGGACGAGCAAGGTGACCTGCTGATCCACCCGAGCGCGTTGCATGGCCCGGCGCACCAGGCTGCGCAGCACACGTGCCAACAGAATGGCCACGACCAGGATGGCGAGGCCTTCCAGAAACTCCACAGGACGTAGGTCCCAAAGGGTGAAACTCTTTTCCGTGGTCGCCGCGAGCATCATGGCGCCATTCTACGGGCGCCCAAATGGCGCCTAGCTCTTTTCGGCTTCTGCGGGGGCCTCGCCAGCCTCGGCCGGCGGGGCTTCGGTCTCGCCGATGGTCGGCACCTCGGCCGTGACCGGGGCGGGGGCCTCTTCCACGACCTCTTCGCGGTGCTTCTGGACCTTCACCACGAGCTCGTCCGGCTCGTTCTTGACTTCGCAGCCCGGGGGCACCTTCAGGTCGCGGACGCGGATCTCGTCGTCCACCTCTTTCAACCCGGAAACATCGACCACGATCGAGGGCGGCAAGTCGGTGGGCAGGCATTCCACTCGGAGCGCGTGCATGGCGTGCAGCAGGTCGGCCTCACCCTTGCTCACAATTTCGACCTCGCCCTCCAGCTCGATGGGCACTTCGGACTCGATCTTCTCGAGGAGATTGACCTGGTAGAAATCGACGTGCAACAGGTCACCGGTACGCGGGCTGCGCTGCACCTCCCGGATGAGGGCCTTGCGGACCGGCTCGCTCCCCACCTGCAGGTCCACCAGCTGGGTCTTGCCCGCCCTGGCCAGGGCCTTGACGAACTCGCGGCCATCGACCATGACCGGCACTGGGTCGACCTTGTGACCGTACACGATGGCGGGCAACCGGCCCTGGCGGCGCAGGGCCTTCAGGTTCTGGCCGTCCCCAGGACGCGGGTCCAGGGTTAGCGTGACGGGGGTGCTAGGTTTTGCCTTGGTCTTGGCCACCGATCTCCCTTCCAGTCGAATTGAGCGGGGCACATCTTACCACAAGGCCTTCACCAGGCCGTGGAGCTCCGCGCCGGAACTTTTTCCATTCAAACCCGTTCTTCTGAGCAGAAAGGGGATACAATACTGCTGACACAGGTGTTGACACCTTCTCTTACAGCCTTACGGGGGAATAGCCGGCGCCTGCTGGTCGCCCTGCTGACCGCCGTCCTGGTGGTCGGCCTGGCCCTGGTCCAGCAGCAGCGGGAGGTCAGCGCCCAGCAGGACTTCCAGGCCGCGCGCCAGCAAGTCCTGGCCGCCCAGGCCCAGGCGCGGGCGCTGGGGATCGGCGACCCCGAACTGGCCGACCTGGTCCGCCAGGATCTGACCATCGCCAGCAGCCAGCCCCCGGCGGCGCCCAGCGTCCTCTTCAATCAGCCTCGGGTCGACTTCTTTCTGAATGCGAGGGCCGAAGAGCTCCAACTCAAAGACCAGCTGGAAGCGCGCCAGCAGCACATCCTGGACCAGAGCAAAACCTCGGCGGTCGCCGCGTTCACGCGGCTGCTGTCCGGGCTGGACGAGGCCGCGCGGATCGGCGCCGACGCCGACCTGCTGGCGCCGCTGAACACGCTCTCCGATACCACGCTCCAGAGCCTGCGTCTGGCCCGCACGGTGGGCGACTTCCGCCGCCTCTCGTCCAGCCTGCACGATCCGCTGGGCAAACTCAGCCTGATCATCGCCGACCAGAAGACGACCAACGCCCTGATCGACCAGCTGGCGGCCCAGGCGGCGGCCGAGGACCAGGGCAACCTGGACAGCGCCCGGAGCCTCGCCCAGACCACGCTGGCCCAGCTCAATACCGACCTCGCCACCGCCAACCTCTTCCAGATGGACGCCTCCATCGTGCAGGTGCGCGCCTCGAAGCTGGCCATCCAACTTTCGACCGCGGCCACCGCGCCCGACCTGGACAAGGTGACCGGCGCGCTGCAGGCGCAGGACCAGGTGCTGCAGCAGGCGATGCAGACGGTCCTGCCGGATAAGGCCATCACGATTTCACTCCAGGAGCAGACGCTGCGCGCCTTCGAGCACGGCAAGCAGGTCTTCTGGACCTACGTCACCACCGGCCGGCCCGGGCTGGAGACCGACCCGGGCCACTTCCAGGTCTACTGGAAGGTGACGCCCTGGACCATGCACTCTCCATGGCCGCAAGGCTCCTCCTTCTGGTACCCGGACACACCGGTCAGGACGGTCATGTGGTTCAACGGTGGGGACGGCATCCACGACGCGTCATGGCGCTACTACTACGGGCCGGGCACCAACTTCCCTCACTACGATCCCTACGGTGCCAACAACGGCACCCACGGATGCGTGAACGTGCCCTCCGGCAACATGGTCTGGCTCTGGAACTGGACCGCGACCGGGACCCCGGTCATCGTCTACTAATCCTCAGCCCCAGATCTAGCCTTCTCTACGACGCCCGTCGTATGGGAGATGCGCCACATGGCCCGTTGCCGATTCGCCCCGAAAGCGTTGTCTCTACTGGAGAACCATATGGCAGTTGCCCGCGCCAGCATGCAGCAGGTCGGCCCCCACACCTGGACCTTCACGCCACCAGATGTGGCGCCGATGAAGGGCTATTGCCGCAACTGCAACCAGTCGGTTGCCATGCTGCATCCCCGCGAGGTGAGCCTCGCAACCGGGAACTACATCGTGCGGGGTGACTGCCAGCAGTGCGGCCAGGAAGTCCTCCTCATCCTGAGCTGATCTGACTTTCCCCTCGTGCGGGGACCTATTTCTGCCTCCCCCCTGCGGCGAAGGCAGCATTCTCCCTCCCCCCAGCGGCGAAGGCATCATTCTCCCTCCCCCTTGCGGGGAGGGTTGGGGAGGGGGTCTCGGTTCACTCCCTTGGGGTCAGCGTGGGGGTGCGCCAGTTAGACCGGCTCGAATCCCTCGCCAGTCCAGTAGCCGAGCATCTGCTCGGTCTCGTGATAGAACCAGAGCAGCTGCCGCTCCCGGGCGGCCTCCTGTAAGAAGGACACCTTCCGCTCCATCGATTCCACCGGGTACAGGTCCAGGCCGCTCACCCAGTTCACTTTCAGGAAGGCCCGCATATACAGGAAGTCGCCGGTGAAGACAACCGTCTGCTCCTGGTCGGTGACGTAGATGGCCTGGTGGCCGGCCGTGTGCCCGCCTGTCACCCGGACCCGGACCCCCGGCGCGACGGTCGCGTCCCCATCCACCACCAGCAGCCGGTTGGACTCCTCCAGGATGCCCAGGTTTTCGGGCTTGTAGGAGGGCTTGCTCCGTGGATCCGGCTGGCGCCACGCTTGCAACTCGCGCGCCTGGACGACGTGCTTGGCCCTGGGAAACAGAGGCGTCAGTTCGCCGTCGCGGCCGGGGGTCACCAGCGCCCCACAGTGGTCGAAGTGCAGGTGGCTCATGACCACCAGGTCGATGTCCTCGGGCCGGAGCCCCATTTCGGCCAGAGAGGCCGGCAAGCCGGGCTCGCGCTCATAGCCGTAGATGTCCCGCTCCTTGTCCGAGAGCTTGGGTCCGACCCCAGCCTCGATCAAGATGTTGGCCTCGGGTGTGCGCACCAGCAGGCAGTTGGTCGCCAGGGTGACGCGGTTGCGGGCGTCCGGGGTCTTGACCTTTTCCCACAGCACCTTGGGCACCACCCCGAAGACCGCGCCGCCGTCCATACGGAACTGGCCATCGCTCAACCGCTGCAGCTGGAACCGGCCGAGCTTGCGCCCCGCCGCGATCACTTTCGCAGCCGGCTGTTGACGAAATCGACGATCGTTGCCAGCGAGGTCCCGGGACCGAAGATCTCGGCAACACCCAGCGTCTTGAGCTCCGCCGCCTCATCGTCCGGGATGATGCCCCCCGCAAATACCACGATGTCATCGGCGCCTCGCTCCTTGAGGAGCTCGAGCACTCGCGGGATCAGGGTCATATGGGCGCCGCTCAGGATGCTGACCCCGATGCCGTCCACATCCTCCTGGATGGCGGCTTCCACCGCCATCTCGGGCGTCTGGCGGAGGCCGGCATAGATCACCTCGACGCCCGCATCTCGTAGAGCGCGGGAGACGACCTTCACTCCCCGGTCGTGCCCATCCAGCCCCAGCTTCAGCGTCAGGACCCGGATCTTCTTCGCAGACGCGGGCTCGGTCCGCGGCGCGGGCTTAGAGGATGGTCGGCTCGCGGTAGACACCGAACACCTCCTTGAGCATGGCCATGATCTCGCCCTCGGTGACATAGGCCTTCACGCAGTCGATCAGGACCGGCATCAGGTTGTCCTGCCCGCGCGCCGCCGCCTGCAGCTCGGTCAGCCGGTTGCGCACGCTCGTCCCATCCCGGCGCTCGCGCAGCGCCCGCACCTTCTTCGCCTGAGCTCGTTCCGTCTCAAACCCGATCTTGAGGGTGGGCACTTCGGCGCGTGTACCGTACGACCCTGCCAGTGGATCGATGGTGTTGGTGACGCCGGTCTCGTGGGCGATGATCTGCTGGGTCCGAAGGGCCACCTGCGCGGCTTTCTCCGTCGGCAGCGCCAGCACCTCGTCCATGGAGTTGGTGTGCAGGGAGTTGGTGCCGCCCAGCACCGCCGAGAGCGCCTCGAACGCGGTCCTAGAGATGTTGTTCTCCACCTGCTGCCCGGTCAGCGAGCAGCCCGCGGTCTGGGTGTGGAAGCGGCACATCCAGGACCGCGGATTCTTGGCGTGGTAGCGGTCCCGCATGATGTGGGCCCACAGCCGCCGCGCCGCCCGGTATTTGGCGATTTCCTCGAAGAAATCGATGTGCGCATTGAAGAAGAACGACAGGCGGGGGGCGAACTCATCCACGTCGAGACCGGCTTTGATCGCGGCATCGACGTAGGCCATGCCGTCGGCCAGGGTGAAGGCGAGCTCCTGCACCGCCGTCGACCCGGCCTCGCGGATGTGGTACCCGGAGATGGAGACGGCGTGCCAGCGGGGCATCTGCCGGCTGGCGAAGACGATGGTGTCGACCACCAGCCGCATCGACGGCTCGGGCGGGAAGATGTATTCCTTCTGGGCGATGTATTCCTTGAGGATGTCGTTCTGCAAGGTGCCGCCCAGCTGGGTCGGCTCGACCCCCTGCTTCTCCGCGACGGCGATGTACATGGCCCACAGAATGGCCGCCGGCGAGTTGATGGTCATGGACGTGGTGATCTGGTCCAGCCGGATCCCGGCGAAGAGGTCCTCCATGTCCTGCAGGGAGTCGATGGCGACGCCGCAGCGACCGACTTCGCCCTCGCTGGCCGGGGCGTCGGAGTCGTAGCCCATCAGGGTGGGCATGTCGAACGCGACCGACAGGCCGGTCTGACCCTGCGAGAGCAGGAACTTGTAGCGGCGGTTGGTTTCTTCGGCGGTGCCGTAGCCGGCGAACTGGCGCATGGTCCACAGCTGACCTCGGTACATCGACCGGTAAATGCCGCGGGTGTACGGAAACTCGCCCGGGTCGCCGAGCTTCTCGTCGTAGCGGAAGGCGCCCATGTCCTCGGGTGTATAAAGCGCCTCGACCGGCACCCCGGAGATGGTGCTGGCCGGCTTGGGCGCGTGCCCCGCGCGGCTGTCCTCCGGCGAGGTCTTGCTACGTAGGGCCATCAGTTCGCTCTCCCCATGAGTTCGGCCGCCAGCGCGTAGGGGTTCAGCTTGCCGTTGGGGTTCTGGCGCAGCCGGCGGCCAACCGGCGTGTCGCCCTCCAGCTGTCGGCGAGCGTCGTCGCGGGCCTGCTCCGCCACCAGGGCCAGCACCTCCTGCTTCAGGCGTTGCAACCGACGGTCCTGGAGTGCCCCGCTCTGGCGCAGGAATTCCCAATGCCGTTCGATCGCCTGCCAGAGCTCGACGCCGCCCTGGTCCTTGACCACAGCGCTGAGCAGGATTGGGGGTTCCCAGGCCGGGGCCGGCCCCAACGCCATCGCGTCCTGGATGAGGCGACGCGTCTTCTCGGCGCCGCCCAGGTCCGCCTTGTTGATCACGAAGATGTCGGCGATCTCCATGATGCCGGCCTTGATGCTCTGCACCGCGTCGCCCGACTCGGGCACCAGCACCAGCACCGCCGTGTCGCAGACGGTGGCGATCTCCAGCTCGGACTGCCCCACGCCGACCGTCTCGACGATGATCACGTCGCGGCCGTACGCATCCAGCAGATGGATCACCTCGCGGGTGGCTGCGGCCAGGCCGCCCAGGTGCCCGCGGGCTCCCATGCTGCGGATGAACACGCCTTTGTCCAGCGTGTGACGCTGCATCCGGATGCGATCGCCCAGGACGGCCCCGCCGGTGAACGGACTGCTGGGATCGACCGCGACCACGCCCACAGTCTTGCCCTGCTGCCGGATCACGTGCAGGAGCAGGTCGACCAGCGAGCTCTTGCCGCTCCCCGGGGGACCGGTGATCCCCACCAGGTGCGCCCGCCCGGTGTGGGGTTGGAGCTCGGTCACGATCTGGGTGGCCTCGGGATCGCGGTCTTCGGCCAGACTGATCGCCTTGGCCAGCGCCCTGACGTCGCCCTGCAAGAGGGAGGCGGCCAGGCTCATCTCGAATTCATCGTACCAGCCGTCTCCCGCCCAACTCCGGCCACGGAGTCTACCGTCGCTGTCGGACTCGAGGCCGCCGGGCGACGTGCGGCAAGTAGGTCCGATCGCCGATCCATTGGGCCGGGATGATCGCCAGGAACTGGGCCATCTGGTTTAGCGGGGACCCGTATCTCGAGCGCAGACGGCTGAACTCAGTCCACGCTTGATCGGGCGCCTTGCACCGGTAGCCAGCCTTTATCAGGCGATCGCGCGCCTGGTCGAATTCTTCGCGTTCGACGATCGGGTCGGTCGACTGACGGAGGCGGAAAAACCAGGTGACGTCCTCCACCAGGTGCCCTCCCACTTTGTACATCAGGCGGGCCGGCCCGTCCGGGATATCCTCCAGGGTACTCAGGACCAGCGTGGCCGCATCCATGACGGCGCCGAACGAGTTGAGCCAGGCCTCGTTGTCGTGACTCGACCGGAACCAGATCAGGAGTGGGTAGGCGAGGTGGCTCTCCAGGACCGCGGCTGACCAGCGCCGCCAATCATCGAACGTCTGTTTCAGCTCTTCTGGCATGCCGTGATCCGCCGCGTTTTCCAGGATCTGCACGCCCGATGGAGGAGCGCCCGCTAGCGCATCCAGCGTCACCACTAACTCCTCCCGGTCCTGGAATGAGGCGTACAGCGAGAAGAGCAGGGTGATCACCAGCGCCGCCAGCCCGACCCCGCTGGCGCTCTCGAGCAGCGTTACCACCCTGGCCGGCACACCGACCGGCACGATGTCGCCGTAGCTGAGCGGCACCAGGGTCGTGGCCGAGAAGTAGAGCGACGTCCCGAAGTTGGTCGGGGCCTCGTGGAGCTGGTCGCGCAACGCGTCGAAGATGAGACCGTAGCCCAGAATCAGCGATAGCCCCCAGAACGTGAGCAGGATGATCAGGCTGGTCGGACCAAACACCGCCAGCCGGTTCTCGCGCTTATCGATTCGAGAGCTGCGGGTGCCCACCCATCGCCACACACGCCACAGCGGGCGGATGACGAGTGGTGTCAGCCGGAGCCTCCCGACGGCAGGCCGGGGAAGGATGACGGACTGGAACAGGTCGTAGAAGATCGCGGTCACCAGGAGGATCCCGGCCACGCCCTCGAGCAGTCTCATGCTGGGCTCATTCTGAAAGAAATCTGGCTCCCCCTTGCGGGGAGCAGCCAAAATCTCTCCCTCCCCCTTGCGGGGAGGGTTGGGGAGGGGGTCTCGAAGCCCGACGACCTTCTAAGCTACGCGGGGTCACACATGCCAACCGTTTATCTCGGCCACGGCGCAGCCGGCACGGCGGCCAGCATGAAGCCCTATGTCGACGGCCTCAAGCGGCGCGGCGTGGACGCCACCGCGGTCAACCTGAAGCCCGGGCGATCGGTGCCGAAGGCCGAGCGCGCGCTTCCGCTATTCCGTGAGCAGGTGCCTGACCTGCTTGACGCCGTCATTGGCGGCCATTCCTTCGGCGGTCGGGTGGCGAGTCTGCTGGCGGCGGAGGAGCCCTGCGCCGGCCTGGTGCTCTTCAGCTATCCGCTGCATGCGCCCGGAAAGCAGGAAGCCTGGCGGGAACGATCGGCGCACTGGGCGCGCATCGCTTGCCCCGTGCTGTTGCTGAGCGGCGAGGCGGATCCATTCGCAGACATCGACCTCCTGCGCAAGGCGATCCGGCAGCTCAAGAGGGCGGAGCTGGTGACTTACCCGCGAGCCGGGCACGGCCTGGCCGGAGTCCTCGATCAGGCGCTGGACCGAGCCGCCAACTTCGTCAAGGGTCTGTCGTAGATCCGACGGCGCGGCGACCTCCAAGCACATCTCCGGTGGCGTAAGCGGGTTCAGAGTGCACCGGCCGGCCCGCGTTGCGGCCCGCATCCAGATCGGTGGCGGCGCCAGCAAGCTCGGACTCGACCGGCAATACCTGGGAGCCATCGGTGGTCCGATCCAGCTGGAGACCCCGGACTACGCGACGGCCGGGGACCGGTACGAGCTGGACATCCGCGGTGGCGCCAGCCGGGTCACCGTGGACCAGGAGGGCTAGGAGAGGGTAGCGAGGGGAATCGGGGCTGCAGGCTCGGGGTCAACCGTCTGACAGACCTGCGGCCCCAGATTTCCATCAACACCAAGACCAGCACGAAGGCGGCGGAAGCCGCCAGGACCAAGCCCAGCGGTGGGAAGCCGATGGCGAGTGCGGCCAACGCCCCAATGGCGGCGCCGACCGCCGCGACGATCACGGTCAGCATGCCCGGCAGTGTTTGCAGCAAATGAAACAGCGACCCCGGCCTGCGACCCGTTCTTATGTCGTCGATGCCAAGCGTCTGGAGTGCGCCGCGCATGTCGTCGTACGGGCTGGCGATGAAGTGAGGCTCTAGCTCCGGGTGGAGCTCGAGGTACGCATGCCGGAGCCTGTTCATTCCGATCACCCACCGGAAGTCATCGCGATTGAGCGTATGAAGACGCGCGATAGTGGCGATGCCTGTGTACAAGACAACGGTGAGCAAGGGGATGGCGATCGAGATGAAAGCCGGGCCGAATCGATCAACCTGCGCGACCAGTGCCAGCGCGATCATCGCGCCAGAGAGGATGGCCAGGAATATGGTCACTCGGTTCAGGGACTCTGTGTAAGTCAGCGAGCGGGTCGCCAGCAGGCTCCAGTGCTCGGTGGCCAGGATCTGCAGCTTGCCGGCGGCCCCAGATTCAGGTCTCGAGGGCGGCATTTCGGTCGACATTTTTCCCTCCTAGTTGCGAGATAGGAATCCACAACGAGGTTGCATGCTCACGCCCCAGAGGTGCGCTCTTAGAAGCCTCGGGCTCCCCCACCCGTGGGGCCGATCACGGGCACAATCCCCAGGTGCCATGCATCGCTGGTCTTCATCTCCACGGTCCACTCACCGGCTCCGAGGAACAATGGAGTGGACTGCCCCAAGTGAAGCACATGTCCATCGCTCGCCCGTAGGTCAAGGGAATACGGGTTCAGCGAACCCCCAAACCAAGGAGCACCTGATCTCCACTCCCGAATGGTCAGCTCGATGTCGTAGAGGCCGGTCTGTGCCAGCCGAAAACGGGGCTCCCGCCCACTCTGTAGCCCCGTGGTCTGCGGTGGCGGCAAGGAAGGGCGCCAGGCCGGTGGTGGCGCTTCCCAGGAAAGCATCGAGTTGAGCACCACCTGGACCATCCAGGCGCAGATCGGTGTCCACGTCTCGACCTCGACGTGGTACATACCCGTGGGCAGGACGTGCTGTACCAGGGGCGCCACGACTTCGCCCGGGGCTACCGGAATGGCGCCCCAGTCCGGCAGACCGTGGCCGCGTTCATCGACGACCGTGAGCGATCGGACCGCGACAGGCGGGTCGTACCACGCAAAAACCGTGTAGCGCCCATGCCGGAGGCGAAACGGTGGTGTCTCGGTGGTTCCCGCGCCCGTCTCCACGGTCACCAGGCGGTCGATCTGCACAAACCGGCTGAGCGGCCTCCGACCGATGATGGCCTGGCCGACATCCTGCAGGACGGATCCCACGCCCCGACGATAGCCGACGGTGCGGGGCTGTGGTGCTCCCGGTCTCAGAAACCATCCCACCGGCTGGTACGTTTATCGGTGAAAATGAGGACACTGATCGCCAGCCTAACGCTGGCCGCGACACTCGCCCTCCTACCAGCGTGCGGCCCTAGACCTTTAGTCAACGATGCGGCCGGGCCAATCGGCCCCTCGCCTCGGGCGAGCGCGGCGCTGGCGTTCGACCCGGCCCGTGGCAAGGTGGTGCTCTTCGGGGGAGGAGCCGCGACCTGGTTCGGAGATACGTGGACCTGGGACGGACGCGCCTGGCAGCAGGAGCGGTGGCTCCGGGGCGACGGACACGTGGGTCTGGAACGGCACGACCTGGACCCAGCTGCATCCGTCGGCGACCCCACCCGCAACCTTCGGTCGAGCCTTCATGAACTTCGATCCCGTCTCTCAGCACCTGATTCTGCTCACCGATCCCGACCAGGCAGGCACCCCTCGAGACGAAACGTGGGAATGGACCGGCGCGACCTGGACCCTGATCGATACTCATGGGCCGATTGGGGAGGGCCCCGGCGGGCTAGACCAGAACCCACCGGCCGGAGTTGATCCTCGTC
>WNEY01004050.1_pt1 | contig 11092 bp, 11 predicted proteins | sample 5400531 | NCBI WGS metagenome assembly WNEY01 (sample SAMN13153338, study PRJNA577476) | soil metagenome | isolation source: 200 cm saprolite under Douglas fir tree site 1 | place: USA:California | collected 2015-04-18
GGACCGGCCGCCGCCCATGGTCGTCGCAACGCGCGTAGTCGTCGATGGGACACCGTACCCGACACCCGCAGGCATCGCGCTCGCAGAAGGCACGCACGACGTCGTCGTCTTTGTCGCACCGCGCGAGGCGCCGAAGCCGACTGTCGACAACACGCACACTTCGAATGCGCTCGTCGAACAGTTCAAAAACGAAAAGGTGTTCTGGAAACAGATCGACATCGCGAAGGCCATTGCCGGCAAGCAGGACGCGAGCGTGCTGCCGCCGCTCGCCGACTGGCTTAATCATCAGGATCGTCACATCCGCGGCAACGTCGCGTTCATCTTTGCCAGCTTCGGCGATCCGCGCGGACTACAGACGATCGCCGACATCCTCGCCGATCGGTCGGAGCGACCCGGGGGTCAAGGAATCCCGGGCGCGGTTAGCGACGGCCGATATCGGTTCGAGCGGCAGGTCGCGGCAGATCGCTATTACGCCGCGCATCTGCTCGGCGATCTGTCGGATCCGCGCGGGGTTCTGCTGCTCGTGCGGCTCCTCGACGATCCTGACACCCAATCCATCGTGCCATGGTCGCTCGGACGAATCGGAGATAAGCGCGCAATCCCGCCTCTGATCGCGGCGCTCGACGACGACGACCCGTCACAGCGCGTGTTGGTGATTTATGCTCTCGAGGCGTTGCACGCAAAGGAAGCGGTTCCGCGTCTCTTGACGTTGGTGAATGACGATCGCAAGTCCCGTTTCGGCGCGCTCGTCACTGTGTCAGAGGCGGCGAAGACGGCTATCGCGAAGCTTCAGTGACGTCAGCCGGCCACACCGCGCAGCCGCCATTCGGCAACCACGTTGCAACTTGGTTCCAATTGGCGCCCGTCAGGTCCACCAGGCTGAATTGGTCCTGCGTAACGCCAAAGTGTTTTGTTGTTCGTCTCAATGAAGGCACCGAACCGAGTCACCGCAGAGAATGTCACGGGAGGAAGCTGACGAGCTGTTTGCGTCGAGTGCCATTTCGAATGTCATCGCGCTGCAGCGGACAGTTCCGTAAGACGCCTTTCAAAGTCGACAGGCGCCGCCGTCGGGACGTGCGAATAGCCGAAAGGATCACGCGGTTCGGATGTTGCGTTTCGCTGCGCCCGGAGGCTTCATGGCGTTGGATTCCATCCGCACGCGCCGCGCGCTCGTCGTCTGCGCGGCCGCGTTCCTGTTTACCGTCGCAACACCAGCGTTCAAGCCGGTCACGCTCAGAGCGAGCGGTGCGCTGTACACCGTGACTGATCTCGGTGCCCTCAACTGCTGCTACGACTGGGTCTACGCGAGCGCCGCGCTCGCGATCAACGCGCAGGGCAACGTCGCCGGGTTTACATCCTCGCCGACCGATCCGTCGCGGACGATTCCGTTCGTCTATCAAAACGGCACGATGACGGCGATCAGCGACAACTATGGCTGGGCGACGAGCATCAACGACGCCGGCGAAGTGACCGGCTTTGTCCTGCTACCAGGTCAACCGAACGTCCACGCGTTCCGCTATCTCAACGGTGTGTTCACGGATGTCGGCGCCCTTCCGGGCTTCTCGAATGAGCCGTTCTCGATTGGATGGGCGATCAACAACAGCGGCACGATTGCGGGCGCTTCGAACGGCGCCGCATGGATCGTCGACAGCACGAACGACATGTGGCGCCTCAAGCGACCATCAGCGTACACCGCCTACGGTATCAACGGCGCCGGAGATATCGTCGGGATGCTGGCGCCAGTTGCGCCGACGCCCAACGCGAATCATGGGTTTCTCTTCGACGGTCACTCGATGTCCGAACTCCCGACGCTCGACGGCGATCCGAGCTCCGTTGTCGTTCCGAACGCGATCAATGCCTCGCGGCAAGTGGTCGGCTACGCTTGGCGCAACGGGAATTCAGAGGAGCGTGCGTTTCTGTATGAGAACGGCGTGATCAAGGATCTTGGCACGCTGTTGGATCCCAGGTTTGAGGGCTTCGGGCACTGGTCGGGCGCGCATGCGATCAACAGCTTCGGCCACGTAGTCGGCATCTCGGATGCCTCCGTGTTCCTCTATCGCGACGGCGGGATGATCGATCTCAATCACGCAATCGACAAAGATCCGGGCGGCATCTGGCCCTATATCTACGTGGCCCGCGCGATCAACGACGCCGGGCAGATCGCCGGAACCTGCTATCTCGATGGTTCGGCTGGCGTGACGATCCGTGCCTGCCTGCTGACGCCGGCGACTTCGAATCCGTAGGGCTGGCGTACGTCCCCGGTGCTCGATAATCGTCTAAGATTCGACTCACGCCGCCGCATGGCGGACAAGGAGCTGATTCGGTGTAAGTCTCGAAAAACGGGCTAGGGTAGAGCGATTTCGGATCCGGCCCCCAAGCTTGGGCCCGAAGAGAGGTCTCCCGGCAGTAAGATCGTCCAGCCAGGGCCTGGATGACTAAGTTCTCGCTCCCGCACGTGTCTGTCGCGAGTTCTGGCGACGAATACTTCGAGGTCCTGTTTACTCAAGAAGAAGACAGCTTTGCTCAGGACGAAGACTGCGACGATGCTTATTTCCTGATCCAGCGACAATTTGAGTCACCGGATGGAGGACGCGTCTACCTTGAAAGTCACCACGTCGCCCTCTGTGGGCAGTTCAGAATCAGGAATGCTGTGCTTCGCAGAGACGTGCGGCAACTTGAGGTGGTGTGCCAACCGGCCGAATCCAGATCAGATTTCAGGCCGACCACCGATCGTACGAGCGGCTGAAGCCCGTTCTACGGAGGATCATGCCCCGCAGGGTGCTCACGATTGAATAGGTAGGAAGCGGGCACGAGCGGACCCCAATCCGGACTGTTCGCACGTGTAGCCACGCCCACCGATTCGACGGCCCGGTCGCGGTCGCCCTCTGCGCCTTGGTGGAATCGAAGCCGACTCGCTATGATGAGCCATGTCGATGGAAACGCTGCACGCACACCGGCGAGCGATCCTCGAGCTGGCGACGCGCCATGGCGCGCGCAATGTACGAGTGTTCGGCTCGATGGCCCGAGGAGAGGCCCGGCCGGACAGCGACGTCGATTTCCTCGTCGATGTCGAACCGGGACGTACTTTGCTCGACGTAATCGCCCTGGAGCAGGACCTCGAGGCACTGCTTGGGCGACCCGTTGACGTGCTGACAGACGGGGGCCTCAGTCCGTACTTGCAGCAGCGGATTCTGGCCGAAGCCACCGCACTATGAAGGACGATCGCGTCTACCTCCAGCACATCCGAGAGGCACTCCAGGACATTGCGACGTACTGCGGCAGCGACCACCGTGCGTTCCTCGACGACCGGATGCGCCAGGACGCCACGCTGCGAAAGTTGGAGGTCATCGGGCAAGCCGTCAAGAATCTTTCTGAAGACACCAAGTCGCGCCAGCCCGAGATCCCCTGGAAACAGATCGCTGGCATGCGCGACAAAGTGATCCACGACTACTTCGGTGTGAACCTCGAGATCGTGTGGGCGGTCGTCCAGAAGGAGCTGCCCAAACTTCGCGTGGCCGTCGAGGGCCTCCTGAAAGACTATTGAGGCCGGCTGGCGGGCCGTTGCTAAACGCTGCGCGACTCCTGGTTACCTGGGCACTGCCGAAGCGCACCCTGTCGAATGAATGAACCTCAGTTGCTGCGGATTTCGATCACAAACCGTAGTTCGTTCGTACCTGCTTTGGCGGTGATTTCCCAACAACCGCCAGAGGCGAAATACAGCCGACTCGCTTGGAAATAGGAACAGTAGCAGCAAGGAACCCGAACACTGCTGTGTGACTCTCCAGAAGGGCGCGACGCTGAACAGCAGCGCAGCGGCAACCGTCAGCGCGCTCGCAAACACAAAGACGCGGAGATCGGGTGCAGGATTGAAGGACGGCTGCACAACAGCGTCGGCTAGCATGACCTTCGTGATCGTGGCCTCGCAGACGACGCGAGGGCCAGACTGCCGGCAATCGACATCGCCGCGACGACGACCCCCTCGGTCATGAGGTAACGCGATACGCGCCAACGGCTCGCGCCGAGCGCCAGTCGAATTGCGATGTCCCTGTCACGCAGGGCCGCACGCGACAGCATCAGGCTGGCAAGATTCAGGGACGCGATGAGCACAATCAGGAGGGCAATCGCCAAGACGACATAGAGCGGTTGGATTGAGCGCTGCCTCATGACCGAATCTAATCCTGTTGCGGCGGAGGTGATGCTGAGCGGGAGCGTGAGAAATCCGGCACAGTCCATGTTGATCGGCGTGGATGCTGCGACGCGGTTCTTGATCCCCGGCCAGATCGCGATCAGATGGGCCCGTGCCCGTGCGATCGTGACGTCGGGTTTCAACCGACCAACCGTGTTGATGATCAAGATATTTCCGGATGTCAAGGCCTCGCGTGACCGGCCGGTGACCTCGAACCAGGCGAGAAGAGGCACGGTCACGTCTGGCTCCACCATCACACTCAGCCCAGTAAAGCCTTGTGGTGCGATGCCGATGATCCTGAGCAGCACACCCTCGACAGACACGATCCGTCCGACGGCATTCAGGTCGCCACTGAACCTGGGTCGCCAAAACGAGTAGCCCAGCACGGCGACGGGGCCTGCGCCCACGGCAGCGTCTGCCTGTCCTGATGGGCCGACCGGTGATCGGGGCAACCCCGAGTCCTTCGTAATACGTGCCGGTCACACCGATAAGAGCGACTCTGGCCACTTCGCTGCCAACGTCCACGCTGACCGTGCGATCGCTGGTCCAACCGACGAACGTCGATACCACCTGTTGATCGCGCTCGACCTCCTGGAACATCGGATACGCCAGTCCTGTTCCGTAGGTCGTCGGCACTGCGATGTGGGCGAGCGAATCAGGATCGCGAAGGTGCACCTTGTGGAACACGAGCGCGTTGAGGAGGCTGAAGATTGCGGTGTTCGCGCCCAGTAGCGAGCTCTGAGCTGAGGAGTGCCGCGGTGCGGCGGCTTCGTACGCGATCCGTCGCATGCCAAGTCGCAGATTGATCGTTGCCGGCGCGTACGCGCGTTGGCATTCGACGAGTGAAGGGCGCTCGACGGAAAGGCGTTCGCATCGGAAATTGGCTGTCAGCCGAAGGGGCGGCGCTTGCTCCAGACGTGCGGCAGCACCGCGCTATGCTGATTGGTTGCGGCCTTCGACGCGGCGAGCTGCTCTCGTTGACGTGTGACGCAATTCAACAGCGCGAGGACCATTCGGTCATTGCCGACCTCCGAGGAAGCCGGTCACATCCGAACGGGTGCCGATCCCGCACTGGTAAAACAGGCTATCGAAGAATGGACCACACGCGTCGCCATCACCAATCGCGTGGTGTTTCCCTCCATCAGGGGGCTCACGGTCTGACTCGCCTCGCGGCGGCGATCGGAAACGCGAACAGCGGCGGCATGTGCCGCCGGAGAACCCCGCTGAAGGATGGTGCCATCCTTGAGAGCATCGCCGGGCGGGACTCAGGGTCCCGCTCTTCCCGGCCGGCCGGAGCGGGAACGCGGTCATTCGGATTCAGCCGTGCCTGCCTCGTCTTGCTTCGATCCTTTCGTGCTCTTCCGGAAACCGACGATGCGTTCGACGCTCAACTGCGGGTGGGTCTGGTCGTAGAAGGTGGCGATCATCGCCGGGCTGGTGCGCGCCCACTTGGCGATGTCTCGGTAGTCAGGGTTGGGCGCGAGATCGAGGCGCAGCGAGATCCCTGTCTGGCGCAGGCTCTTGGCATTCCGGGTCTTGCCGTCCGCGTTGGTTCGCAGACCGGCGGCGACCAGAAGTTCCGTCATGCTGTCCCGGTGATTTTCGGTAAAGAGCGGATCGTCGGGCTTGGCGTCGGGACGCGCCTTCTGCATGGCCTTAAATCCACTCACGGCGCCGAACATTCCGTAGGCATCCTCCCGGCTTCCCCCTCTTGAATGCTTGCCAAGCACCCGCATGTGGACGGCCTCGGTGCGGTCCTTGTCATTAAGCTTGATCAGCGTGCAGTCCTGCCAGCGCAGGGAATACGCCTCCCCCACTCTCAACGCCGCCCCTACGGAGATCAGCAGGAACCAGTACAGTTCCTGCCGTTGCCGCATGGTGCGGGGGTTGAGGCCAGCCTCGGCGATGCGGGTCTTGGCGAGCTTGCGCACCGCGACCCACTGCTCGTGATCGAGGAACGGGCGTGGCGAAGGCACGATTTCCCACGCCTGACCGCGGAAGGCCGGGAATTCCGGCAGCTCGACGAGACACTTTTCAATGTTCCGAGCGTGTCGCAAAACAAGCCGGATGAAGTCGAGATCCTTCTTGAGGGTTGCCGGTTTGACCAGGCCGCCGGTTTGCGTTTTCTTGAGCGAGAGTCTTTCGCGCAGGGCCAGCAGGAATTTCGTGTCGACATCGGTGACCTTGACACCATCGAAATTCTCCTTCAGCAGATTCCATTTGATCCGGTACTGCTGGCGCTGGCCTTCCGACACCTCCCGCACCTGGTTGGCGTGGACGATGAACGCCTCGGCGACATCGGCGAAGGAGCGGCCGTGCAGGTGCTCGCCCTTGCGGATACGGTCGCGCAGGTCGAGGAACCAGTCGGTGGCGACCTTTGTCGCGGCGTGCACGGTCCGCTCGCCGGTGTTGTGGATGATGCTCCTGCCCTGGACGTACGTGCGAGCGTAGATCTTCGAGCCGCCGTTGCGGCGCTCCAGTCTGAGCTTGCCGTCGTAGAGTTTCTGAAGGGTTTCGGTGGTCTGTTGGCGGGCGGCTTCGTTTGCCATATACTCGAGAGCCAGTTTGCGGGCAGCCCTGATCTGTTGTCAAGTGTTGTCAACATTTAGGCATCGCAAATATCCACTTGCGGAAGTGGCGGAACGGCAGACGCGCTAGCCTCAGGAGCTAGTCCGAGCAATCGGGTCGGGGTTCAAATCCCCGCTTCCGCACCAAAAACTAAGTCCTTAACGTCATCGCTTTCCGGTTGTTCCCGTGCCGACTTCGGCCCTCGGCTCTCCTCCAGCTTCTGCATCGCCAGGTGCAGGCCGCGTCGATCGATGTTCAGGTAGCGGCTCGTCGTGCTCAGGTTCGAGTGACCGAGCAGTGAGCTGACGTACACGATCGGCCCCCCGGCCTCGTCGAACCGTGAAGCGGCCTCGTGCCGGAGATCCCGCAGCTGGAAATCCCCGAGATCGGCGGCCTTCCGCGCGCTGGTCCCGGCGCCTTGCACCGATTTCACACGACGGCCACGCACATCCCCAAAGACGTACGCGTCTGGTGGAAGCTCACAGCCTGCCGGATCCGCTCGGCGCATCTCCAGCATTGCCATCAGCCTTGTCGAGATCGGGATAATCCGCTCGCGCCGTGTCTTCTCCTTCTCCGCGCGAATTGTCAGGGCACGGCGCTCGAGACTGACGTCGCGCCACTGTGCAAGCCTGTCGCAGCGGCGCGCGGCTCAGTTGAAGCGTTAGGCATTCGCTTCGAGCACCCGTATGACATAGTGGGACGAATGAAATCGAGACGGAAGGCAACTGGGTCGGTACGAGCCAAGCGGGCACCGTTTCTTCATAAAGTCGAGAGCCTGCCGGAGAAGTTCGATCCCACCCAGTATCCGTTCAACGTCCGCGCCTTCTCTCACGGGATCGACCTGACGTTTCGCAGCAAGGTCACCTTCCTTGTCGGTGAAAACGGGAGCGGCAAATCCACGCTTCTCGAAGCCTTGGCGGAGTGCTGTGGGTTCAATCCTGAGGGCGGCAACCGTGACCATCATCGCGCGACGTTCGCCGACCGTTCCCGGTTGGCCCAGGCCCTCAGGCTGTCGTGGCTGCCGAAGGTCACTGAGGGGTTCTTCATGCGCGCGGAGAGCTTTTACAACTTCGCCAGCTATATCGAGCAGGTGTCGGACCTGCGCGCGTACGGCGGCAAATCGCTACACGAGCAATCCCACGGAGAGTCCTTCATCTCTCTATTCGCCAATCGTTTCGAGCAGGGGATCTACATTCTGGATGAGCCTGAGGCCGCCCTTTCGCCGCAGCGACAGCTCTCGTTCCTGAAGATCATCCACGACCTCGCGACACCCGGACATGCGCAGTTCCTGATAGCGACGCACTCGCCGATTATTCTTAGCTACCCTGGTGCGGTCCTCTTCAGCCTCGATGGGGATACCATCCAGGAGATCAGCTATCGTGAGACGAAACACTTCCTCATCACCCGCGACTTCTCAACTCGCCGGAGAGGTTCTTCAAGCATCTCCTCGGCACATTCGACGATGAAGGAAGCGATGCCTAACCAAGCGTTTGCAGCCGTCGGCGGCTGGTGAGATCATGAGCCGCCGCGGCTGAAACGCGGGCGTTGATATGGCGCCTGAAGTCATAGGGGGAACAGTGAGAGTCATTTTCGTTGCCCTAGCCGCGGCGATGTTTCTGTGTGTCGCAGGCAATCGGCAGCAAGCGGCAGCACAGCCGTTCTCAAGCACGAGCGTTGAGCTCCCAGCTTCCGCCAGACTGTCGGACGTCGAGATTCGCTGGCAAAGCGATGGAGGTGACGGATGTGCGAAAGTGGACGGCTGCTCGCACTACCAGATCATTTTCCGCGGCGATGGCTTCGTTGAGCTTGAGGAGCTGCCGTGGGTCCCTCCGCGACCCAAACCCGCGATTCGAAGGCGTTCGATCGATCCGAGCCAGATTGTTGAATTGATTAATGAGCTATTCAAGGCTCGGTTTTTGGAAGCGCTTGACGGTAACGAAGGCGTGCGCGTCGTAATTCGTAAGGGAGACGTCCTCACGTTTAGGAGCAGAGCCGGCGTCGGCGCGGGTTGGGTTGACTTGACGCTGCGTATCGGCTCGATGGCAAAAACGGTCCGACTTGGCGAGAACCCGACCGTGGAACTGCGCGGTGTTTCTGAACGAATCGTGCGGATGGCAGGTCCTGAATCATGGGTGCCGTAGCCGATGCGCGACGGCGGCTGCCAGCGCGTGTCCGCGGCGAGGTTCGGGATGCTCTCGAACGTCACCTCCGATTCGAGCCAACGAAAACCAGCAAGAGTCGCATCAAGCGCCTCCGAGGCCTGAGTCAGCCGCAGTATCGCCTCCGAGTCAACGAGATCAGGGTGTTCTATGACGTTACCGAGACCACAGTCGAAATCCTCGCGATCATCGAAAAGCAAGAGGCCCAAGCCTGGCTCGACCGGCAAGGCACGCCGACTACGGGAGGTGGCCCTGGCGAAGGTTAAGGACGATCTGTCGAAATACTTGCGGCTTGCCGCTGACGAAGAAATCGTCATCACGCGTCATGGACGGCCTGCGGGTGTCATCATCGGGTTCGAGTCCGACGATGACTGGTTCGACTATCGGCTCGAACATCACCCGGAGTTCTTGCGGCGAATCGCTGCGTCCCGAGCGGCTCTGGAACAGGGTCGCGGAATTCGCTTGGAAGAACTTGGAAAGGTCGGTCTAACATCGCGCTGGAGCCGTCGGCGCCGATGACCGTGTAAGCGCGAGCGTTAGACCGACATTGTTGTGGCGAGTATGGAAGACAAAAGGAAAGACTCTCGCCGACTGGCTGCGCCGTTACGGACAGGACCCCGCGCGTCTCGCCGACGCTCGCATCAAGCCCGGCTCCCTTGCGGCCTACCTTGAGCTGCACATCGAGCAGGGCGGCGTGCTCGACGTAAGCAAACGTCAAATCGGCGTGGTGCAGGGCATCGTCGGCATTCATTGGTGGACGTGCGCCGCCACCGGCTTCGCCAACCACGCGGGCACCACACCAATGGATGGCCGCCAGGACGCGCTGGCCGTCGCAGCCCGCGCCACGCTCGCTGTGCGCGACGAGGTGCGCGCGGAAGCAGGGCGCCAGGTGGGCACGGTTGGCGACGTCCGCGTCCAGCCCGGCGCGGTTAATGTCATACCCGGCCGCGTGCAGTTTCCCGTCGAGCTCCGCGATCTCGACGCCGCTAAAGTTCTGCGTATTTGGGCGCGCATCGAAAAGCGCTTCGCGCAAATTGCACTGGAAGAAAACGTCAAGCTCGATTGCGTCACGGTGGAGGTCGACGAGCCTGCGCTCACCGACGTCGCCCTACAGAGCGATATTCGCGCCGCCGCGCGTGCTGCCGGCTACACCGCGCTTGACCTCCCCAGCGGGGCTGGCCACGACGCGCAGCAAGTCGCGCATCTCGCGCCCATCGGCATGATCTTCGTGCCCAGCCGCGGGGGCATCTCGCACTCCCCGCGCGAATACTCTTCACCCACCGACGTTGCGAACGGCGCCGAAGTTCTCTACCGAACCGTTCTGTTGTCGGATGATAGGCTGAATCGTAAACCCTGAGGCTCGGATGCCTCAGCCAACACTTGGACGGGAGCGTAGTGCGTGAGAAACCGGGAACATCGACGAACCGGCTAGCCACCAGATGGAGCCGACGCGCTCACGGTCAGCCGGATCATGTCGCATCGGCGCGCGGCTCATTCGCAATCGTTAGATTGCCTGCACAGAGTTGCCGACCGGCAATGGCGAAGAGGTCTCAAGGTAATGACTGACATAGCTAAACTCTTTATCGCCCAGTCGCGCGGCTTCCTGAGCTCTGATTATCTTCCCAAGATCGAGCGCTGTCTGGAGGTCTTGAGTGATGAGGACGTGTGGTGGCGCGCGAACGAAGGCTCGAACAGTATCGGCAATCTGTTGTTACATCTTGAAGGCAGCACGCGGGCGTGGATTATAGGCGTAGCCGGCGGCTTCCATAACCCGCGGGATAGGCAGCAAGAATTTGATGAACGTGAACAAATACCGCGCGCGGAGTTAATGTCTCGGCTCAGACAAACGCTGACGGAAGCAGACGGAGTGTTAGCGCACCTTCATGTCGAAGTATTACTTGAGCGGCGGCAGGCGCGAGGCGAGGAGGTCACGGTCTTGTTGGCTGTCTATCACGCGGTAGAGCATTTTTCGATGCACACGGGGCAAATCATCATGCTGGCGAAAATGCGGTCGGGAGACCTGCGACTCCCGGATTAGTTATGAACGGTCGGGGACATAGGTAACAGATTAGTCCGGGGACATAGGTAACAGTTGGTTGCTGTTCCCACGCCGTGTAAGAGCTGAGGAGAGCGCGTTCTTGGCGCGCTCCTCAGCTCTTACATGGCGTCCGCGGGCTCT
>WNEY01004052.1_pt1 | contig 11089 bp, 8 predicted proteins | sample 5400531 | NCBI WGS metagenome assembly WNEY01 (sample SAMN13153338, study PRJNA577476) | soil metagenome | isolation source: 200 cm saprolite under Douglas fir tree site 1 | place: USA:California | collected 2015-04-18
GAGAAGATCGGCCGGGTTTGGTTCTTTCGCCCCGAGCGGTTAGCGGAGGCCGGCTTCAGCCAGTTCCTGGCGCAAATGGCCGGCGACGACACCGCCACCCCGTTGAGCGAGCCGCCAGTGACGCCCCTGGTGAGGGCGCTGGGGGAGGCGGGCCTCCAGGCGCTCCAGCACCTCGACCGCCAGGCGATTTTCGGGGCGGCTGGAAACCGCCTGGCCGACGCGGGGCTGTCAACCTACCTCTTCGATCGAGCGCCCGACGGGAAGGGACTGACAATCGCCTTCGTGCACGCGCTGCAGGGGGCGGCCGAGCTGTCGAAGCTAACCGGCCACGAAGAGGTTGGTACCTTCATCCCCTTCGAACGCATCCCGATCCTGCAGAAGGTCTGCTCCACGCTGAAGCCGCACTACATCAGGGACCACGACGAGCTGGTCGGGCGCGTCGCGATGGCCCTCCAGCCGGAGGCATCCGGGAACGCCCGGCGGCTGAGCGAGCTGCTCCAGTTGCACACGGTGATTTCCGCACCGCTGGTGGTGGGCGACCGGGCAATCGGCGCCATCGTCGTCATCGGTCCCGGGCTGCGCGAGTCGGACCTGCCGGCGGTGATGGCGTTCGCCAACCAGACGGCCGGGGCGCTGGAGACGGCTCGGTTACTCGAGGAATCTCGGGAGATGGAAGAAGCCATGGTGCTGACGCTGGCGGGCACCATCGAACTCCGCGAGGCGCTGCACAGTCGCGCAAGCGAGCACGCGGCGCTGGCGGAGCGACTTGCACAACACCTCGGGTTCGACCCGGCCCGCCGGCGGAGGGTGCGGTACGCGGCGCTGCTGCAGGACCTGGGCAAGATCAATCTCCCCGACAGCATCTTGAAGAAGCGCGGCCGCCTGGACGCGGAGGAACGGGCGTTGATGATGACGCACCCGGTCGTCGCGGCGGACGTGCTGCACCGCTTCAAGCCCCTCACCGACCTGGCGCCCCTGGTCCGGTCTCACCACGAGTGGTTCAACGGCGAGGGGTACCCCGACGGTTTGAAGGCGGAGGCGATTCCGATCGAGACCCGGATCATCTCGGTCGTCAACGCCTTTTTCAACGTCACGTTCGACCTGCCGACCAAGACCGAGCAGACCGTCGCCGAGGGCCTGGAAGAGTTGACACAGTTTGCCGGCATCAACCTTGATCCGAAAGTGACGGAGGCCTTTGTGCTGATGTGTCGCGAGGCGGCGTCGAACCACAGGTCCTGGTACCAGCAGCTGATACAGGCGTTGTTTTCCTCGCATTCAGCCCCAACCGGCGTGAAAGACATCCTCTCGGTGGCCGACTCGCGCGAGCTCCGCATCATCTACCGGATCGCGCAGGAGACGACCGCGGTGCTCGACCTGGATACGCTGTTGACCCGCATCGTCACCATCATCCGGGAGGTGATGGGCTACTACATGGTGTCGATCCTGTTGCCGGTGAACGATGCGAGCGAGCTGCGCGTGGGTGCCCATAGCGGCTACACGGTCGACATCACCGGGCTCACCATCCCCGTCGGCGACGGCATCACCGGCTGGGTGTACACGCACGGCGTCCCGCACATCGTTGCCGACGTCCAGGCCGACTCGCGCTACATCGGCTTGGACGACCAGGTTCGCTCGGAGCTGGCCTTTCCGCTCATGAGCCGGGGTCGTGTCGTCGGGGTGCTCAACGCCGAGAGCCAGCATGTCGATGCCTTTTCCGAAGCTGACGTCGCGCTGATGTCAGCGGTCGGATCCCAGCTGGCATCCTGCCTCGAAGTGGCGCAGCTGCACGACACACTCAAGCGCGAGGCCAGCCATGATCCGCTGACCCGCCTCAACAACCGCCGCCATTTCCTGGAACGCATCCAGCAGGAGATTGCGCGCGCCGGCGACAGCGGCGAGAGCTTCTCGATCGTCTTCCTCGACGTCGACCAGCTGAAACGGATCAACGACACCTACGGCCACCTCGCGGGTGACGCCCTCCTCCGTGAAGTGTCCAACGCGTTGATGGACGCGGTCCGCGGAGAAGACGTGGTAGCCCGCTACGGCGGCGATGAGTTCGTGGTCTTGCTCCCGGCGACGCCGGCAGCAGCGGCGGCCAGCGTGGCGCAGCGCATCTCCGATGGGATCGCGCGCCACCGCTTCATGGCGGGCCGCGAGTTGCTCCAGATCCCCGGGGTGAGCCTCGGCCTGGCGAACTTTCCGCAGGACGGCGCGACGGCGGAGGACCTCCTGGCGTCCGCGGACGCCACGCTGTACCGGCAGAAGCGCCGCGCCGGCTAGCCGAAGACCAGCTGCAGCTCGTACAGCTCGCGCGGCACCCGGCGGGTTTCCGCGATCACGTCCCTCAACGGCACCACCGCGATCTGTCCGTCGCGCCGGATCGGGATCACCCCCGCCTTCCGATCGGCGAGCAGGTCGGTGGCCGCGACACCCAGGCGGGTTGCCCAGATCCGGTCGACCGGGGAAGGTGAACCGCCGCGCTGCAGGTGACCGAGCACGGTGACCCGAGTCTCGAAGCCGGTCGCCTCCTCGATCCGGGTGCTGAGCGCATCGCCCACGCCTTGCTTGGCGAGCTGAACGTGGCCGAAAGCATCCCGCTTCTCTGCCCCCGCCGCCACCGCCATCGCCGGCTGGAGCGCCCGCATCTTCACGCCCTCGGCTACGACGATGATGCTGAAATCCTTGCCTTCACCGCGACGATGATGCAGATGCTCGACGACCGCCTCGAGCTCGGCCGGAAACTCCGGGATGATGATCAGGTCGGCGCCGCCGGCCAGGCCTCCCACCATCGCGACCCAACCGGTGTCGCGACCCATCACCTCGACCACCATCACTCGATGGTGTGCGGAGGCGGTGGTGTGCAGCCGATCGAGCGCCTCGACGACGACCCCGACCGCCGTATCGAAGCCGATGCAGAACTCGGTGACCGAGAGGTCATTGTCGATCGTCTTCGGGACGCCGACCACCGGATAGCCGGCGTCGCTCATGGCGGCCGCGACCGAGAGCGTGTCATCACCGCCGATCGCCACCAGGCCGTCGACACCGCTGCCCCGGAGCAGGCCGATGACCTGTTCGACGCCACCTTTCTCCTTGAGCGGGTTGGTGCGGGAGGTGCCCAGGATGGTGCCACCGAGCGGCAGGATGCCGCGCACCGAGGCCGGTGTCAGATCTTCGAGGTCGCCCGCGCCGAGTAACCCGGCCCAGCCGTTTTTGATGCCGCTGACCTGAAATCCCTGCTGGAAGGCGCGGCGGGCGACGCCACGGATGGCAGCGTTGAGGCCAGGCGCGTCGCCACCGCCGGTGAGAACGCCCAAGCGCACGACGCCTAGTGTAATTCCCCTACGGTGTGCGGCGGCCGCTCGAGGTCAGATTGAGCACGAGCATGGCGGCGCCCAAGGCAATGATCAGCACCCCGAGAACGACACCCGCGGAGTGGTCGAGCTGGTAGCCGCCGATGCCGATGACGGCTTCGAAGAAGGCGGCGCCCAGGAGGAACAGAACCAGCGCGATGCCAACCAGGCGTGTCCCCGAGCGGACGTTCCCGGGGCGATGGGCGGTCAACCCGTAGAGGATCATGCCGAGGCCGATCGCGCCCGGGACGACGAGCGCCCAGGCGTAGGCCCAGCTCTCGAAGTGGTCCGTCGCATCCTGGAACAGCAGGATCAATCCCGACACGGTGACGATGCTGCCGAGAATGGCGAGGCCCTCGCTGACGGCGCCCCTCGCGGTCAGGGCCACGAAGAGGATCACGACACCAGGGGCGATGATAAAGAAGGGCCAGCCATAGTGTCCGACGTCGACCCGCACGAACTGGCCGGCCAGGAGGATGGCCCCGATCAGCACGAACAGCCCGCCGAGAACCATCGACTGGCGACGCTGGTGGCGAGGTGGCTGGCTAATGGCGGGTCCCTGGCCGCCGGGGCCGCTTACGGGCGGTGCGTCGGCCATGCGCCGACCTTACGCTGGCAGCCGTTGCTGTCAAGGGTCGGCGCCCACCCTTGACCCGCACCGTGGATGACGGGCAGAAGTCGTTCAGCACACACTCCGGGCAGCGCGGCGTCCGGGCGAGGCAGATACGGCGGCCGTGCAGGATCAAGCGCAGGCTGAACCCGGTCCACTCCTCCGGCGGCACCATTCGTGTCACCTCGGCCTCGATCTTGACCGGATCGGTGCTTTTGGTCAGACCGAGGCGCCGCGTCAGCCGCTTGACATGGGTGTCGACGGCGAATCCGGGGATGCCGAAGGCGACGCCGAGCACGACATTGGCGGTCTTGCGGCCGACACCCGGCAGCGTGACGAGGTCTTCGATCAGCGGTGGCACCTCGCCGTGGAATCGCTCGAGCAGCGCGGCACTGGCGCCGATGATCGTTTTGGCCTTCACATGGAAGAACCCGGTGGGTTTGATGATCGCCTCCACCTCCGCGGGATTGGCGTGGGCCAGCGCGGCGGCGTCCGGATATTTGGCGAAGAGTGCCGGCGTGACCGAGTTGACGGATCGGTCGGTTGTCTGCGCCGACAGGATGGTCGCGACCAGCATCTGGAAGGGGTTGGCGTGCTTCAGCTCGGAGACCGCCGGGTACAAGGCCTTCAGTCGCTCCGCAGCCAGGCGGGCGCGATCCTTCGCGGTCATCCGTGCCTTCGGCAGCTCCGGCATAGGTCCAGCGTAACGATCCAGTGACGGCGTGCGTGCGAGTGGCGCGCAAAGTTGATCTTGGCGAGCCGTTACTCGCGATGTGGCCGCGCCCTCAGCCGACGCCGGTCGGTCGTCGATGCACAGCCTTCGCTGGTACATCAGCGTTGGCTTCCTCATGGTCGGGGTCGGCCCCCTGGTCTTCTTTGGCGCGCAGCGGATCTCGGCGCTGTTCACGACCCAGAACAGCAGCATCCAGCAAAAGCACGAGCCGATGGCGGAGAGCCTGGCGCAGGCGATTTACGGCTACCTGCTGGATCAGACCTCGGCCCTGCAGAGCACGGCGTCCCAGGTCGAGTCCGACAACGACTCCGGCATCCCACACCTGAATGACTCGACCTTCAACCCGGCGCACCTCAACCAGGAGTTGGCCGCCGCCCACTCCGCCCAACCAGCCCTGCTCCAGCTCTACGTTGGGAACCTGGCGGGACGAGCGGTGGCCGCCGCTCCGCCGGCTGGGGTGGGCGTCGACTACGGCGATTGGAACTACGTCAAGGACGTGCTCAATCCCCGCCGGATCGGGCCCAACTACTCAGACGTGGTGCGGTCCAAAGGCGATTCCAGCGTGGCCGCCGTCGTCATCGCCGTCCCCATCCTCGACGCGAGCCGCCATCTTGTCGGGTTTCTCGCCGGCACCGTGAACCTCTCGGAGGTGCAGCGTCTGTCGACCTACAGCCGGATCGGAGTGAACGGCCAGGCGGTGGCGGTCGACCGTCGCGGTCGCGTGATCGCACATCCGCGCGACGACTGGCGGCTCGAGGCTAAGGATCTCTCGTCGTCCGCGATCTTCCAGCAATCGCTCGGGCAGCAAACCGGGGTGAGCTGGTACACCGACCCTGACGGGAACGTCCCGCGGGCCGCCGGCTTCGCCACCGTCCCCGTGGTCGGCTGGAAGGTCTGGGTCTCGCAGCCGGTCGCCGAGCTTCGCTCCGAGCTGACACCCTTGATCCAGAGCACGGTCGAATGGCTGGTGGTGGCCATCGTGCTCGCCCTGGTGCTCGGCTTCCTCGGCGCCGCCTGGATCACCCGCCCGGTCGACGAGCTGAACCGGGCTGCCAGCCGGATCGCCTCGGGCGACTTCGTGACCCCGCTCAAGGTGCGCGAACAGTTCGCGGCAAAAGAATTGCGAGCCCTGGCCCACACCTTCAACCAGATGGCCCACCGGCTCGGCGGCGCGTACCAGACGCTGGAGGAGAAGGTCTCCCAGCGGACCTCGGAGCTGCAGGCGGCGAACCAGGAGCTCGCCCGCGCCAACAAGCTGAAGTCCGAGTTCCTGGCCAACGTGTCGCACGAGCTGCGCACGCCGCTGTCCGCGATCATCGGCTTCTCCCAGATCCTGCTCGACGGTGTCGACGGGCCGGTCAGCGAGGAACAGCACCAGGACATCTTGCAGGTCAACAAGAGCGGCCAATCGTTGCTCGCCCTGATCAACCAGATCCTCGACCTGAGCAAGATCGAGGCCGGCAAGATGGACCTTTCGCTGGAGCGGGTCGACCTGCCCGGCCTGGTCACCTCGGTGCTGGAGAGCATCAGCCCGCTCGCCGAGGAGAAGGGGCTGCGAGTCGACACCCGTTTCGGACCGGGGTTGCCCGCGGTCGAGGCCGATGCGGGGCGGCTCAGACAGATCCTGATCAATCTACTCTCCAACGCCGTGAAATTCACCGAGCGCGGCCACATCGAGATTCTGGCGCAGCCGTCGGGCCGCATGGTGCGGATCGCCGTCAAGGACACCGGCATCGGGATTTCAAGCGAGTCGCAGCGAGTCATCTTCGACGAATTCGTCCAGGGCGATGGCAGCAGCACCCGGCGGCATGGTGGCACGGGCCTCGGCCTGAGCATCGTGCGCAGGCTGGTCGAGATGCACGGCGGTGCGATCGCGGTCGTGAGCGAGCCCGGACTGGGTAGCACGTTCACCTTTACGGTGCCAGCCTGGGCGGCCGGGCAAGCCGGCGCCGGACCCGCTCAACGACGCCCCCTGCGCCGCCCCAATCAGGGCCTGCCGGGGACCGTCATCCTAGTGGTGGACGACGACGCCAGCGTCCGGCAGCTGATTTGCCGCCACCTGGGGCAAGAAGGCTGGAAGACGGTGCAGGCGACGAACGCGGCGGACGCGCTGCAACTCGCGCGCGAGAGCCGGCCGATGCTGATCACGCTCGACATCATGATGCCGGACGCATCCGGGTGGTGGGTGCTCGAGAAACTCAAGGAAGATCCGCAGACGGCGGGCATCCCGGTCCTGGTGGTCACGATCGTCGAGGACCAGCGGCTGGTGTTCGCGCTGGGCGCCTCGGATTACCTGGGCAAGCCCTACGAGCGCGGCGCGTTGATCGCGAAGATCCACCGGCTGTTGCCCACGCTCGAGGGCAAGCGAGTGCTCGTCGTCGATGATGATGCTGAGGCGCGCACGCTGCTCAGCAAGATCCTCAAGGAAGAGCACGCTGAGGTGATCGCCGCGGCCAGCGGCGACGAGGGGATGGCCCTGATCGCGCAATCGCCACCCGATCTCGTGCTGCTCGATCTGATGATGCCCGGGATGAGCGGCTTCGAGATGGTCGCGCGGCTGCGCGCCCAACCGTCGGCCGCCGGTATCCCTGTGATGATCGTCAGCGCCAAGGAGCTGACGGCGGAAGACGTCCTCACACTGAATGGTCATATCCAGCGATTCGTCGCGAAGGGGTCGATCGATCCCGAAGGCCTGACCAACGCGGTTCGCCAGCTGTTGGGTCAGAGTAAAACGCAAGGAGCCGCCGCATGAACCAACTGATCCTCGTGGTCGAGGACGACGCGACAATGCAAAGGATGGCGCTCAAGATCCTACGCTCGCGCGGCTTCCGCTGCGAGCTCGCGCGCAGTGGCCGTGAGGCGGTGGCGATGGCGGCGACGCTCAAGCCCGCCTTGATCCTGATGGACCTGTCACTGCCGGAGATGAACGGCTGGGAGGCGACCCGGGCGCTCAAGGCGGACCCGGCGCTGGCGGACATCCCGGTGGTCGCGATCACGGCCCACGCGATGGTCGGCGACCGGGAGACCGCGATCGCGGCCGGCTGCGCCGAGTGCCTGACCAAGCCCTACGAGCTGGAGGAGCTAATCGCCTTGGTCCAACGATACCTTGGCCCGGCACAACCGCAAACGAAGGTTGCCTAGAACAGCAGGAGGCCGGGCGCCTGCCCGGCCTCCTGTCGATGTCGCTTGCCTACGGTCGGTGGGTCACTGCACTTAAGGCATTGACCTGGCCAGCACCGTACCACGAGTTGTGCCCGGTGCCACCGGTGCAGACTTGCGGTGCACCATTGCTGACACTGACAAACGTGTCATAGCCAGGTGGCAGAGCGGATGGGCAAGGCTGCGGATCTGCGGTCTGGCTGAGATATGCCTGCACGGCGCCGGGCGACATCTTTCCAAACTCGCTGATGATCAAGGCCGCGACTCCCGCCACATGGGGCGACGCCATCGAGGTACCCTGGAGGTAGCAATAGACCACCGTGGGCTCTTCCGGATCGCCGGTGTGCTCCTTCACAGAGCGCCGGCAGAATTGGTCCGGAGGGAAGGTCGAAAGTACGCGGCCGTTCACGGCTTCCGCGTTTTTTCCGAAGATACTGTCGCCGCTCGGCGCCACCACGTCAGCGGTTGACACACCGTAGCTCGAGAAGAAGGATTTCAGGTAGCCACCGTTGGCCTGCTTGTTGTGTCCATCGCCGGTCACCCCGATGACCCCGGGAATCTCGACCGGAATGACGATGCAGTCGTTGTGGATCGCCCGAACTTGTTCGCTTCCGGGCGGGAAGTCAGGGCTGGTCACGTCCTGGGTCGGGTGTGAGAGGTCGTCGCTTTCATTGCCTTCCGCAGCGACGACGGTCACGCCCTCCTGCATGGCAAACCGGATGGCACGCTGTTCGGCTTTCCAGATCGCACGCTGGACCGGTTCATTCTTGCAGTTGAAAAGGAACGGATCGGCGAAGTAGCTGTTGTTGGTCACATCCATGTGGTGGGTGCCCGCCCACACAAAGGCGCAAACCACAGCTTCAGGGAAGAAGAACCCGCCAGCATCGGTGCCCGCCTTGATCGCGGCGATCCTCACGTTGGGCGCAACCCCAACGATGCCCTGCCCATTGGACGCGGCGGCGATGGTTCCGGCGGTGTGCGTCCCGTGACCGTTTCCATCCTTCCAGGCTGCCGGCGTCTGGTCCGGGATGCCGCCGATACAGGAAACGCTGTTCGAGACGTCGAGGTTCTGGCGCAAGTCGGGATGGTGGGCGTCAATGCCGGTGTCAATGTCACCAACCAGGACGGCTGGGCTGCCGCCGGTAATAGCGTGCGCCTCAGGGGTGTGGATCTGCCTCATGTCCCATTGCAGCCCCGAGAGCGTGTCAGCGTCCGTGGCTGGCGCATTGGGCAAGTCACCCGGCTGGGGCCCCGACGCGTCGTCGGTCCCTGCCTGCTCGTTCTTCAACTGGGTGGCGAAGGGGGCTGTCGCCGCGGCGCCCTCGACACGGCTGTCCTTGACCACGTTGGTGCGAAAGCTGGCGTCGGCCGACCTGGCGACCGCGACGCCGATCTGCGGGTAACTGTAGATGAGCGTGCCGCCTGCCTTTGCGATGCTGGCGGCCGCGTCCGCTGGGACCGCCGAGGCCCCGTAGAGCACGATGTAGTTCTGCATCGTGCCGGCGTGGGCGGCGACAGCCGACGTCAACGGCGAAAAACCCGTTACCAAGCCGAGAAGCGCCAGCGGTACCACGAACCGCCTGGCGAAGCGAGTGCGCCACGACGAGATCGTTCTCTTGAGCATCCCGTCCCTCCCTTGGATGAGCCCGAACCAGAGTCTTACCAAGGCTAAGCAAATGAGGGCGAGCCTGTCAAGGATCGGTAAATAGAAATGCGCGCTCAGACCACTTTACCGGCCGGTGACGATCCTGTAAACGGCGCAAACCTTGCCGCCGCGCGCGCGTTGCGCGACCCATGGCCGGTCTTTTGCGCCGCTGGCGCGCCCCATTCCTGGGCGGCATCGCGATCTTCCTCCTGACCTTCCCGCTCCTCACCGCACACCCCACCCCGATCACCTGGGCCTCAGCCGCGCACCGTGTCCAGGGGGCCTCCATCGAGGCTGGCGACCATCGGCTGTTCCTGGAGAGTGCCAGAGAGCAGCAGGCCGCCCTGGCCGCCCTGCAGGTGCTCGCCGCGGCGGCCGCCAGCCCGATGCCGTTGGTTGCGGCGCCGGTGGCGAGTGCCGTCCAGCCGGTCGCGCCTGCTCCACCTCAGCCCGCGCCGGCGCTGGTCGCCCGCGCCAACACGATCGTGATCCCGCGCCTCGGTCTAAGCCAACCGGTCGGTTGGTACAGCGACTGCCTGGGGAGGGCGCCGGTTCCCCGGTGGGGCGCCTGGCGCTGGAGTTGCGCCGGAGTGAACAACATCTATGTCATGGCGCACAATCCCGGCGTCTTCACGCCCATCCTGGGCCTGCGCGCCGGCGATATCGTTCTCTACGGTGATCCCTCAGGCCGAATCCACACCTACCGGGTCAGCTCGACGACGATCGTGAGCAATACCCAGATGTGGCCGCTGGGCGCGACCCCGAGCTCGTCCCTGACGCTGCAGACGTGCTGGACCTGGGACGGCAGCCGCGACTTCATCGTCCGCGCCCTCGAAATCTAGGCCGAGCTCTGACTAGACGGCGGCGCGTTCCTCGACCCGGCCGCTGTCGGGGTCGAAGTAGAGGCGTGGCCGGGCATTAGGATCGCGGCCGAAGAACACGAGCTCCGACGCCGTCTCACCGATCCCCTGCTGGCTGTGAATGTCACCCGGTACGTCTGGAAACCAGGCGACATCGCCGGGGCCCAGCTCGAGCGTCTCGATGATTCGCAGCTGGGCTTGTTCCGGCCGGGACCCGTCGTCTTGACGCGCCCAGAGGATGTGCCGGTCCCGGCCGCGGATCACGCAAATGACGCCCCAGGAGTTGTGATTGTGGACCGGTGTCGGCGCCTCCGGCGAAAAACGCCCCAGCATCAAGGTCGATCCCTTCGGCCCATGGCCGAGGATAGTCGCCTGTGCGCTCGCTTGATGGAGCGCACCCAGTCCAGACTCGTCGTTCACGATTGGATCGGCGGCAAGCGCCCGAAGAAGATCTCCAATGCGCGCGAATGTCGCGGGGCTCGGGCCATGATCAGCCACGAGCCGATCTGCGCTGTCGAAGAACCGTTCGAGGCGTGATGTGGGCTCCACGGAGCCTATTATCCAGCCGCCGCGGCGTTACTTCAGGCGGCCTTGCGCTCGAGTAGATCCCGGCAGCGATCGAGCCAGCGTGTGAGCAGCCGCTCTTCCTCCTGCAGCTCGGCCATCTTCCCAGGGTACTGGTCGATGTTGGCGTGCAGGTGATTGAAGCGGTCGCGCGTGAGCGGGTCCATC
>WNEY01009326.1_pt1 | contig 11089 bp, 10 predicted proteins | sample 5400531 | NCBI WGS metagenome assembly WNEY01 (sample SAMN13153338, study PRJNA577476) | soil metagenome | isolation source: 200 cm saprolite under Douglas fir tree site 1 | place: USA:California | collected 2015-04-18
ACTCTTTCCCAATTGAACTTGGCTTTCGCTCCCGATCCGTACACCTTCAGCGCGCCGCGCTCGCCCACCGCGTTGGGCCGCCTGAAGATCCAGTTCTGCCAGGCGCTGAGCCTGCCGAAGATGCGCGTCTCCATGCTCTCCTTGCCGGAGAAGCGCAGGTTGGCCTCCAGGCCGGTGAGCGCGTCCGGAGAAAGGCTCGCGCGCTCCTCGAGCGCGATGCGCACTTCCTCGTCCCAGTCGAGATCGTCCGGCGTGAAGGTCGCGAGGCCCAGCACGGCGGCGCCGGTCGCGCCGAGCTTTTCGCCGGCGCGAGCGCGCGCCGACTCGACCGGTTTTGCCTCGCCGCAGAAATGCGCCTCGAGACGCGACTCGCCGCTCACCATGGGATAGGCGCCGAAATTCATCGGCGACAGCGCGATCGCCGGCGCGCCCGCTTCGCCCTCGGGCAGCTGCAGCATGTAGCTGCGGTCGGCGGCGAGCGCAAGCTCGAGGAGCGTCCCCGCGAAGCACGATCCCCGATCGATGAGGGCGAACAGGCTGCGCGAGGAGACATCCAGCCTCGCGAGCGTGCGGCGCAGGAGGCCGATCACCTGGCGCGCAAGCCAGTGTCCCTCGTTGTCCTTGAGCGACTGGTCCGCCGCGAGAACGAGGTCCGGGTCGCCGCGCGTCTTCAGGACCCAGGTGCCGATCTCCAGGTCGTTGGTCCTCAGCATCAGGACCGCGTCGTCGAGCTCGCGCGCCGCCGCGAGCGGCCACCATTTGTCGCCGGCCGCCTGGATGGCCTCGATGCCGGCGGGCGGCTGCTGGCGCGGCGCAAAAACGGTGAGCGTCGCGGTGCGCGCCTTGCGGTCGATGACGACGTCCACATTGTCGTAGTGATAGCCGCCCGCGTCGGTCACGCGCTTGAGCGGGGTGAGCGCGACGCCGGGGCCGCCTGCGCGTGCGCTTCGCGCGGCGAGCGCCGCGGCGCGCTCCTTCACCGCTTCCTTGAAGGCTTGCGGCTTGGCGATGTGGTCCACCAGCTTCCATTGCTTCGCGCGATCGGCGCGCACGCCCTCGCTCGTGGTGCAGAACACGTCCGCGAGATCGCGCCGCACCTTGCGCTTGTCGGTGACGCGGGTCAGGCCCCCGGTGCCGGGCAGCACCCCGAGCAGCGGCAGCTCCGGCAGGCTCACCGTGGAAGAGCGGTCGTCGATCATCAGGATCTCGTCGCAGGCGAGCGCGAGCTCGTAGCCGCCGCCGGCGACCGTGCCGTTCACCGCCGCGAGAAACTTGATGCCCTCGCGCCGGCTGGAATCTTCGATGCCGTTGCGCGTCTCGTTGGTGAACTTGCAGAAGTTCACCTTCGACGCGTGCGCGGACAGGCCGAGCATGTAGATGTTGGCGCCCGAGCAGAACATGCGCTCGCGGGCGCTGGTGAGGACCACGCACTTCACCTCGGGATGCTCGAAGCGGATGCGGTTGAGCGCGTCGGCGAGCTCGATGTCCACGCCGAGGTCGTAGGAGTTGAGCTTCAACTTGTAGCCGGGCCTCAGGCCCTTGTCCTCGTCCACGTCCATCGCGAGCGTCGCCACCGGCCCGTCGAACGCGAGCTTCCAGTGGACATAGTGCTCGGGGCTGGTGTCGTAGGTGACGGGGAAAGGGGAGGGCTTGGATTCCAGGACTGCGCTCATGAGCTTCTCCTGCCGGTACGTAGCGGCGCTTGTTTCAATACGCGGCCTCGCGCGGTGCGCTCGGCTTGTGCCGCTTTGCGCAGCTCTTCGAGGCTCTCTTCCACCGGCTTGCCGGCGGTGTCCACGGTGACGTCGGCCTGCCCGTAGAGCAGCGCGCGGCCGTCGAGGATGCGCCGCAGGTCTTCCATCGCCTGGTCGTTTCCGGCCATCGGGCGCGTGTCGCCTTGTGCGAGCACCCGCGCCATGTGCTCCTCGGGCTCGGCCCTCAGCCACACCGTGAAGCAGGCCGAGAGCAGCAGCTCGTAGGTGCCGGGCTCCGAGACGATGCTGCCGCCGGTGGCGATCACCGCGCGCTCGTTCCTGTCGAGAACTTTTTCCAGGCAGCGGCGCTCGTAGCGCCGGTAACCCGCCTGCCCGTAGAGCAGAAATATTTCCGAGAGACTGGTGCCCGCCTCGCGCTCGACCTCGCGGTCGAGCTCCACGAAAGGCGCGCCAAGCGATCTTGCGAGCCGTTGGCCGAGCGTGGACTTGCCCGCCCCGCGCAGGCCGATCAAGGCGATGCGCTTCATGCGCTCGTCGCGCGCGCCGCCGTAGTCGCGCATGAGCTGCGAGCGCACCGCGGCGAGCTTCGCCCGGGGAAGCCGTTTCAGGAATTGCGTGGTGAGAGTCAGCTCCACCGCGTCGCCGGATTCCTCGGCGAGCAGCTCGGCGAGCGGCAGCTCGAGCGCGCCGACGATCTGGCGCAGCAGAAGAATCGAGACATTTCCCCGTCCCGCCTCCAACTGGGCGAGGTAGCGCTCCGACACTCCGGAATCGCGCGCCAGGAGCTTGCGCGCCATTCCACGTCTCGACCTTGCTTCGCGCACCCGGTCGCCCAGCACGGCTAGATAGTCGCGCTCACTTTCTCCCTGTTTTTTGTGAACAGCCTTGGCTAGCTTATTTAGGTCGGTTGTGAGCATGCCGGTCGATGAAATATAATGCTTGCGATGGATTTTCCATGCAGTATGATGCACAGCATGCCGAAACGCAAGCCCGAGCCGAAGAGCCAGCGATGGCGCTCGACCTGACCCTTCTCGTGGGAACGATGACCGGCACCGCGCAGCTCGTTGCGCAGGAGATCGAGCTCACCCTCGATGACGGCGAGACCCGGGTGCAGACGAAGATGATGGACGGCCTCGACGCCGCGGTTTTCGCCGAGGGCGGTCTATACTTGATCTGCACCTCGACTTACGGCCAAGGCGACGTCCCCGACAACGCGAAGCAGCTCTACGAATCGCTGCAGAGCGCTCGGCCCGACCTGTCCCGCGTCCGGTACGGCGTGGTCGCCCTGGGCGACCGCACCTACGCCGAGACCTTCTGCAACGGCGGCAGGCGCTTCGACAAGATCCTCGCGGAGCTGGGCGCGCGGCGCATCGGCGAGATCATGCTGCACGACGCGAGCGCCGGAACCCTGCCCGAGGAAATCGCCGCGGCGTGGGCGAGCGACTGGATATCGCAATGCCGCAGGGAAGTAAAGCTCGCGGCCTGATTGATTTCTCGCGCGACGCGCCTGCGGATCGCGCGGCACGAGCTGAAGGGGACCCTGTGACGCCCGAACAATTTCAGGCCATCATCGCGCCCGTCACCGAACTCGTTCAGGACAAACCGCTCGATCGGAAGCTCGAAGCCGAATTGAATTCCGCCTATCCGGCAAGCGGGCCGGCGTTCAAGAGCATCTTCGATGCCTGTGGCGAGGCGATCAAGCCGACACGCACGGCTTCAGCGTGGACGTGGTCGAAATGAAAGACCTCAAGGGCCCGCACCACCGCCACCCCAACGGCGAGATCGACCTGATCATGCCGCTTGACGCGGCGGCGAAATTCGACGGCCGCGGCGCGGGCTGGCTGGTGTACGGTCCCGGCAGCGCGCATCACCCCACCGTGAGCGGCGGCAAGGCGTTCGTGCTTTATCTTCTCCCGCAGGGCGCGATCGAGTTCACGAAGTAGGGCCCGGATTCCTTCCCACTTCCTCCCCGCCCGATCTGCCGCCAGGCCCGAGCGGGGTTATTATTTCCAAGTGGACACATTGTCTCCCGGACCCCCGGTCGAGCGCACGAGCGCTTGGTAACGCTTGCCGGTAATAACGGGAGTACCACTGAAGGAGAACATCATGGCCAAGCGCAAGTTGCCTCCCATTCACCCCGGAGAGATCCTCGCGGAGGAGTTTCTTCGGCCCCTGGGCATCACTCAGGACCGTCTTGCCAAGGGCATCGCGGTGCCGCCGCGGCGCATCAGCGAAATCGTGCAAGGCAAGCGCGCCATCACCGCCGACACTGCGTTGCGGCTCGGCAAATTCTTCGGTATGGAGGCGCAGATGTGGATGAACCTGCAGTCGCGCTACGACCTGGAGGTCGCGAAGGACGCCATCGCCGGAAAGTTCGACCGCGGGGTCAAGGTGTTGAAGGCAGCCTGATCTGGAAATGCGAAGAGCCCCCGGGAAACTCCAGGAGCCCAGCGCCGACCGGAAATTTCCAGTCCGGCTTGCCGCTATCATGGGGGCCGGGCGGCGGGGAATCAAGCCTGCGAGGGGAGGAAACACAGATGCGTTGCGCCGTACATCGTGAAAGCGGTCAGGTAACGGCGCAAGGCGCCCAGCCCTTGGTATCCGAGGCGGAAGGCCTTATAATTCTTTCCTACTTCCTCCCCGCCCGATTAGCCGAAAGGCCCGGGCGGGGTTATTGTTTCTAGGGGGATAAATTGGCGGCCGAGCCCCCTGTCAAGCGCACCATCGCCTTTGTCGATGGCCAGAACCTCTATCACGCCGTGCGGGCGGCGTTCGGCTACACCTATCCGAACTACGACGTAAAGGCACTTGCGCAAGCGATCTGTGCGGCTCGCGGCTGGCAGCTCGACCAAGTGAGGTTCTATACCGGTGTCCCCGATCGCACGGATAACGCATTCTGGAGCGGATTCTGGGCGGCGAAGCTCCTCGCCATGAGCCGCCAGGGTATCTGGACGTTCTCCCGAACGCTGCGCTACCGCAACCAGACCGTCAAGCTTCCCGACGGCACAACGCACGCGTTCCTCGCTGCCGAAGAGAAGGGCGTGGATGTTCGCATCGCCCTCGACGTCATCCGCATGGCGCACCGCGGGGAATACGATGTCGCGCTCGTCTTCAGCCAGGACCAGGACCTCTCCGAAGTCGCAGCCGAAGTCCGCGTGATTTCCGCGGAGCAAACCCGCTGGATCAAGATCGCCTCCGCGTTCCCCGTAAGCCCGGCGGCGCGCAACCGCCGCGGCATCAACAGCACCGACTGGATTCAAATTGGCCGCGCCGCCTATGACGCGTGTATCGATGCCCGCGACTACCGGCCCAAGGCGTGATCGAGTCAAGGACTTGAGGGAGTAAGCACCATGCGCTGGGTCGCACCCACCGAAAAAGACACCGCTAACGGCACCCTGGAGAAGCAGCTATAAGCCGCGGCCGATCAATGAGGACACCATCAATGAAGTCCCCAAATTTGGCAACAGCGTTAAATGCTATATGCCCGTACTACACAATGTTTCCAATAGAGTTCCCGCTTAGGGTACTCGGGGGCAGAGCAAAGCGTGGACATTGGGTGGCAGATCCGTTTTGCGGTCGAGGGACCACGAATTTTGCTGCAAGGTTGCTTGGTCTGCCGTCCATAGGAATTGACAGCAGTCCGGTAGCGGTCGCCCTTACCAAGGCGAAAATGGCGAGAGCTCGCATCGGCGACATCGTGCGCGTCGCGAAGGCTATTCTCGACGCCACTCCTAACCATTTGTCCGTCCCCGAGGGGGACTTCTGGGACCTCGCGTATGACCGAACCGTACTGCGAAAGCTTTGTTGGCTGCGCCGCGAGTTGATACGCGATTGCACGTCGGACGCGAGAATTATTTTGCGTGCGATTGTGCTTGGCGCGTTGCATGGGCCGAAAACCAAGACAGTGCGCGAGAAGCTCCCGATACTTGACGAAAAGCTCGCCTTTGAAGACCTTGCTGCGCAAATTGCCGTCTGCCACGATAACAGTGTCAGTGCCATAGTGAAGCTCGGTCACCAGCTTGAGCAATACCGCCCATTCGGTCAGCTCGCGATAGACCTGCACCCAGCTTGGCGACACTGGGTCAACCGGGCCATCGCGCTCAGGCGGGCGCGGAATCATGGGGCTCAGTTCCCATAGGGTCTTTACCCCGAGCTTGGTCATCATCTGTCCAAGAGCGGTGCGCGGCCCACCTTCCTCTGCAAAGTGACGCTTGGTGACCAGTCGCCGATCAGAGGTTGGTGTTACGACCTCCAGGCAGTATTCGTTGTTGCTGGAATCGACGACGCGAACGAGTTGGACGAGGAATGGGTCGAATTCGATTCGATTGTTTCCGCCGTCGGTCCCAACCAGAGAGATGGCGGTGGTAGACCTTGGGTGAATTGGTTTCGTCGCGTCCTTCAGCGGACGAACGTCCGCTCGAAGCTCGTCAAGAACGCGACGGTCGCCCGAAATCGCGCTCTTTAGTTCTGACTGGAGTGCTTCAATACTTTCAGGGTCAATCAAGGAATTTCCCCTTTTTTATCTTACCATTGCGAACCATTGTACTGCCGGCCGGACCTAGTCGGGTTCGTGAACGGCCTGCCGTGGGTGGTGATTGAGCTAAAGAAGCCTGGAAAAGTTCGAGGTGCTGAACGACGCCTACAACGGAGGCAGCCGGAACATCGAGGAAATTTTCCGCGATCTGCTTGCGCTGACACGGGTGCTGACCGAAGAACAGGCCGGCACTTGCGCGAGCACCCGGCTGAAGGAGAATTGACGACCTTCGACATCCTCACGCGGCCTGGGCCGAACCTGACTACCGAGGAACGCGACCAGGTCAAGAAGGTTGCGCGGCAGTTACTCGAACGGTTGAATGCGCTGCTGGTTCTCGGCTGGCGTCAAAAGGTTCAGGCACGAACCGGGGTGCGACTCGCCATCGAAGACGCTCTGGACGAGGGTCTTCCGTGCACGTACACGAGGGAGCTTTACCAGACAAAATGCAATACGCTGTTTGAGCATGTCTACGAAAGCTACTTCGGCGACGGCGACAGCGTATATCGGGATGCCGCCTGAGTGACCCGGCCGCGCTAGCCCGGCTGTACCCCGATCAGCTTCTGAATCACCGGCCGCGAGCCTTGCAGTGCCACGCGCTGCATGTAAAACGCAAGGCCGCGCGCGCCGCCCAACTCCTCGCCGCCGCCGGCGCGCCCCGGCCCGCCGTGCACGAGCTGCGGCAGCACCGTTCCCGGCCCCGGCGATTGCTCGATCTTGGGGTGGCCGAGAAAAAGCCGCCCGTGATACGGCGCGATGCTCGAGACGATTTCCTCGAGGAAGGCCGCGTCTTCCGAATAGACCGACGATACAAGGCCGCCGTTGCCGCGCGCGACGATCGCGGCGGCGTCCGCGGCCTTGCCCGAGTAGGGCAGAAGCGACGCCACCGGGCCGAACACTTCGCGCGCGTGCACTACGGCGGCAAACGCGTTCTTTGTGAATTCCATCAGCACCGGCGAGATGAAGAAGCCCTTGCCTCCGAGCGGTGCCGCGCTGCCGAACGCCGCTTTTCCCTCGGCGCCGAGCTTGCCTACGCCTTCGCGCACGTCGGCGAGCTGGCTGCCTGAGGCAAGCGGCCCCATACGCGTTTCCTCGAGCGCCGGGTTGCCGACGCGCACCGCTTTGAGGCCCTCGGCAAGATCATCGCGTACGGTTGCTGCAATCGCTTCTGGCACGAGCACGCGCCGGATCGCGGTGCACTTCTGGCCCGCCTTCTGCGTCACGTCGCGCAGCACGTCCTTGAGAAACAGCTCGTACATGTCGCTCCCGGCCCCGGCGTCGGGGCCGAGCACCGCCGCGTTCAAGCTGTCCGCCTCGACGTTCACGCGCACCGACCCGCGGATGATGTTGGGAAGTGCGCGGATGCGCATGCCGGTGTCGCCCGACCCGGTAAAGGCGAGCACGTCCTGGCTGCCCAAGAGCGCGGGCAGGTCGCGCGGCGCTCCGACGAGGAGCGAGAGCGCGCCCTCGGGCAGCACTTTTTTCTCGACGAGAATTTCCATCACGCGATGCGCGACCATCGCCGAGCTAGTGGCGGGCTTGGAGAACACCGGCATTCCAGCGAGGAGCGCCGCGGCGGCCTTCTCGGCGAACCCCCAGGCGGGGAAGTTGAAGGCGTTGATCTGCACCGCGACGCCGCGGCGCGCAACGCTCACGTGCTGCCCGTGAAAGCGCGGCGAGCGTCCGAGCTGCACGCCTTCCCCGTCGATGAGGAATTTCGCAGTACCGAGCGAAGCGCCCAGTTCGGCATAGGTCTGCAGCGTGAAGATCGCGCCGTCAACGTCGAACTTCGCGTCCGAGCGCGTATTGCCGCCGTTCGCCACCGCGAGATCGAGCAGCTCGTCGCGGTGCGCCTGCAGCGCCTGCGCCATGCCCTTGAGCAGCGCTCCGCGCTCGGCGAAGCTGAGCTCGCGCAGCGCCGGGCCGCCCTTCGCGCGCGCGTGATCGAGGGCTGCGGCGAGGTCGAGCCCGTCGCTCGACACTTGCGCGAGCGGCGCCTCGGTCGCGGGATTGACGAGCGTCTGCGGCGCGCCCGATTCCTCGACCCACTTGTCGCCGAGGTAGCTTTTCAGGGTTTTCATTCAGGGGCTCCTTTTCGAGTGAGGCAAGGATAGCGCAATGAGTTCCGCCGCGCGCCCGCGTAAAATCCGGGCAGGCTCCCCATGGCATTGTCAACTTAACGTCCGGGGGATCTGCTGGATGCGAGGGCGCACGACGATCGGCGCGGCGACGAGGTAGTACATTTTTACCGGCGTGTCGAAGGCGAGCGTGGCAACTGAGTTGCGGATGACCTGGTTCGCTCGGGCGACCGGCAGCGCGTCCGGGTCGCAGTCGTTCGTGCAGGAAATGACGTCTTTGAGCGTCGCCATGTGCCAGACTGTCGCGCATTGACCGGAACGCCGTACTGTCAAATGACAGAAGGTCTCGATATGGATAAAATTTGAACTCTAACGTTGCCTGAGCGCCGGAACCGGCCCTGCAGCAGTTCCCCGGAATCGTTCCGGACCCTGAAGGAGCATGCAAATTCCACCGCAACTCGCGCAGTGCGTGGCGGCGGCCGATCGCGCGGCCTTTCCCGCGCAAGCGCACGACGACGACCAGCCGCATTTTCACGACATCTCCAAAGTCTCGGAGGAGGCCCGGGCCGAGATCGCCAAGGCGATCTGGAAAGCGGAGAACGTCGAGCTGACCACGGTCGGCATCGATATCGGCAGCTCGACCTCGCACCTGATGTTCGCCAAGGTGCATCTGCAGCGCAAGACGCAGCTTCTTTCGAGCCAGTTCGTCGTGGTGAGCCGCGAGATTCTGTGGCGCTCGCCGATCCTGTTCACGCCGTTTCTGCCCGATTTCACCATCGACGCGAACCGGTTGCGCGATTTCGTCGCCGAGTCGTACGCGGCGGCCGGTCTGAAGACCTCCGACATCGACAGCGGCGCCGTGATCCTGACGGGCGAGGCGATCAAAAGGAAGAACGCGCAGGCGATCGCGCAGCTCTTCGCCTCCGATGCCGGGAAATTCGTCTGCGCCTCGGCCGGCCATCACCTGGAATGCGTGCTCGCCGCGCACGGCGCAGGCGCCGTCGCCATGTCGCGGGCCACGCATCGGACGATCCTCAATGTCGATATCGGCGGGGGCACAACGAAATTCGCGCTGATCCGGAACGGCGAGATCCGCTCGACCTGCGCGGTGGCCGCGGGCGGACGCCTGGTCGCGCAGGACGAAGACGGGCGCCTGGCGAGGGTCGAGGGGCCCGGGCGACACGTGGCCCGGGCCATCGGCGTGGACCTGCGCCTGGGAGAGCGGCCCGATCCCGCCGGCCTCGAGCGCCTGGTCGACACGCTCGCCGAAATCGTGATCGGAATCATCCTGCAGCAGCCGCCGACGGGACTGGCGAAGGAGCTGCTGTTGACCGCGCCCCCGGCCGATGACGCCCAGCCGCACCTCGTCACGTTCACCGGCGGCGTCTCCGAGTACATTTTCAACCGCGAGAGCGCGGTCTTCGGCGACATCGCCAAGCCGCTCGCCGAGCGCATCGTCAAGGCATTCTCCGGCGGCCGCGTCGCCGCGCAACTGGCCGATCCGGGGCCCGGCATCCGCGCCACGGTGATCGGCGCCTCGCAGTTCTCGGTGCAGCTGAGCGGCACGACCATACACATGTCCGAAGGCGTCGAGCTGCCGGTGCGCAACGTGCCGGTGGTGTTCCCTGCGCTCGCGAAGCAGGGGGACTTCGAGGCCGGCGCGGTGGCCGCGGCGATCCGCGCCGCGCTCGAGCGCATCGACGCGGACGGTTCGCAGCCGATCGCGCTGGGGATCCGCTGGCACGGCGATCCGCACTACCGTCGCATGCGCCGGCTCGCCGAGGGCATCCGGCAGGCGGTGGGCTCCGACAGCGCGCTGCCGCTCATTCTCATGGTGGACGGGGATATCGGCAAGCTATTGGGGCACATCCTCGAGCACGAGCTGCACCTGGGGCGCCACGTCATCTCCATCGACGGGATCCAGCTGCGCGAGTTCGACTATGTGGACATCGGCGAGATGATGTCGCCCACCAACGCGGTTCCGGTGGTGATCAAGTCGCTGCTCTTTCCCGGCGCGCATCAATTTCACGATCACAACCACGACCACGGACACGGTCATCATCACGACCACGGCCACCGGCACTGAACATGGCAAGAGCGGTTTTTCCACGAGGAGATTGCAGATGAGCGAAAATAAAGCCCCGCGGGTCGGTGTCGATCCGTATCTCGAATGGCTCAAGGGAGAAGGCATACCGACCGTCGAGGACTTCGGCGTAGACCTGTTCAAGGTGGACACCCGCCCCTGGGCGCGCGTCGGTGTGAAGGGCGCCGCCGTGCACCTCAAAGGCCGCGGCGATTTCGTGTCGATGTTCGTGCTGGAAATACCGCCCGGCGGCTCGACCTCCCCGCAGAAGCACCTGTTCGAGGAAGTGATCTACGTTTTGTCGGGACGCGGGAGCACGACGATCGAGGCGGCCGACCGCCGCAAGCACACGTTCGAGTGGGGGCCGAGGAGCCTGTTCGCCATCCCGCTCAACACCCAGTACCGCCATTTCAACGGCAGCGGCTCGGGGAAGGCGCTGCTCGCCTCGACCACGAATCTGCCGGGCGTGATGAACATGTTTCACAACGAAGCGTTCATCTTCGACAACCCGTACCGGTTCGACGAACGCATGGGGTCGTTGAGGTATTTCAGCGGCGAGGGGGATTTCATCCCGACGCTTCCGGGGCAGCACATGTGGGAGACCAATTTCGTGCCCGACCTCGCGGCGATCGAGCTCAAGACCTGGAACGAGCGCGGCACCGGCAGCAAGAACATCATGTTC
>WNEY01004054.1_pt1 | contig 11088 bp, 8 predicted proteins | sample 5400531 | NCBI WGS metagenome assembly WNEY01 (sample SAMN13153338, study PRJNA577476) | soil metagenome | isolation source: 200 cm saprolite under Douglas fir tree site 1 | place: USA:California | collected 2015-04-18
GCTGCCTTTGCCGGTCCAGCGTGCCACCTTCGGGTATGCGCAGAGCGGCCGCGTGAGCGTCCCCGGCGCGGCGCTCATGACGTTGGGCCCGAGGCCGAGACCGGCGTTCGACGCGATGATCGTGTCCGGTGCGGTCCCCTGCTCCACCCACCGCTGGAGAGCCGTGAGCGCATCGAACGTATTGACGCCCGGTCCGCCTCCGCAGTGCGGCATGCTCGGGATCATGAACAACCGGATGAAGTCGCTGGCCTCGCGCTCGGCCTTGGCCAGATGTCCGCGCCCTCGATCATGCCGATCGTGGCGGGCGAGGAACTCGATGACGCTGTTCAGGTAATCGATGCTGTTGCGCGGGTTGATCGCCTGGTCCGACCAGCCGTGGTACATGATGAACTTTCCGCCAAGAGACCTGAAGTCTCGGAGATCCGGGTCCGTGGAGTTGATGGTGGGCCCCATCTTCGCGTCGCCGAATGCGACGTCGCGATCGTAGTCGAGCATGTTGATGTTCCAGCTCGGGTTCTCGAAGACGAGCTCGCGATAGAAGGGGAGCCCGATGCCGCCCGGCGTGGGCGGCAGGACGAACGTCCAGAGCGCCTCGCCCCCGCGCTCGACGCCCGGGTAGAGCAACTCGCCGGTCCGAGGATTCCTGAGCCCGGCATAGTTCTTCCGCACCGCATCGACCTGCGCCGCCGTCAAGCAGTCCGGCGCGTCGGCGCCTCCGCACTGCAGGACCACGGGATCGAAGCTGCATCGCCGCGGGTCCTCGATGAGCCCGTCGACGAGCCCGTCGACGCCGTCGCAGGCCGGCACCGAAGCTCTAGCCACCAGCGACAGCTTGCTGGCGGTCATCCCTGCATCGAGGAGCGCCCGCGCCTGCCAGATGTGTCCGGCCGACTGGCGCGTCCAGTTGTTCGCCAGGGCGCCGCCCACGAGGCCATCGAAGTCGTCGGGGAAACGCTGCGCCTCCATCAATGCTTCGTGGCCACCGTCCGAGCATCCGGTGAAGTACGAGAACCGGGGACCCTCGCCGTAGAACGCTCGGATGATCGCCTTCGCGCTCTGGGCGGTCACGTGGTTGGCGCGATAGGCCCAGTCGATCAACTTCTCCGGATGGCCTACGGCCCAGGTCGCGTCGTAGCCGAACGTCCGCGGGTGACCCATGTCGGTGCCGGCGACGGCGTACCCGCGGTTCAGGGCCCCCACCATGAACCCGCCGGGCACGTTGAAGCCGCGACCGTAACCTCCATTACCACCCTGATCGAACCTTCCGTTCCAGGCATCGGGCAGCCAGACCTCGAACTTGATCTCGGAGTCGGCGGTGGGCCGCGAGACACCGGAAACTCGGCAGAAAGCAGGAACGGTCACAGCAGCGCCGTCCGGCGGAGTGAACTGGCCGGCCGCGACCGGCGAGGCCAGGGTAATGGTCGTGTTGTTCGCGAGCGTGAGATTCGCAAGGCTGCCGCAGGGCTGCGCGGCGGGCGCGGACGGCGCCGCCAGAGCGGCAGCGCAGGCCACCATGAAGACCACTGAACGGCTCATTGGAGTACCTCCTGGCTGAAGTGCGGGATCCCGGTTCAACAGCAGCAGTACGCCTGGCTCGCGGCCGCGGACGCGTGGGCTTCACGGGGGATCACTGAAGGCCGCTGTTCACGGTTGCCCTGGCCGTGACGTTCGTCGCGCTCGTGTTCGCGTCCGTCGTGGCGGCGTGCACCCTGCACCTGCTCGAGCACGCGCAGCCAGTTTTCCCCGGTGACGAGCTCGACGTTCTTGCGCGAGGTGACGCGACCGATCGCCTCCACCAGCAGCGGATAGCCGCCGGCGTCCTGCGGCACGCCGCTGCGGCCGCCGAACATGTCGAGACCGATGCCGACATGTTCCGGGCCGACCAGGCTGATGACGTGATCGACTTGCTGCGCCCACTCGTCGGGGGTCGGGACCGCCGCCGCCGCATCCGGAGGATCGACGTAAGGGACGAACACTGCCCGGGTACGCTCGCGGGATTCCTGATCGAAGCGAGCGATGAAGTCGCCATAGTTGGAGTCATCGGGGGTACGCCCGAATGACGGGCGGTACTGCACCATGTCGCCAATCGCTTTCGAAAGCTGCGCCGCTCGCTGGGGGTTCTGCGCGACCCATTGCTTGTACCGGACGCCGACGGAGCCCGAGCCGCCATGAATCCCCATCACGCCACCCTTGGCCGCCAATCTCACGATCAGATCGTCGCTGAGCCCTCCTGCACCGGAGACGGCGGCGGCAGTGACATGGCTCGCCACCACCGGAGCCTGGCTTGCTTCGACGATCTGCCTCTGAGCGTCCGTGGAGGCGTGGGTGATGTCGACCAGGATGCCGAGCGCATTCATCTCCTCGATGAGAGCGCGTCCGCGGTCGTTGATGCCGCCCCAGTGCGCTCCGCCGCTCGGAAGACCGGCCTGCACATCGGAATATGCGTTGAACCCGCTCTGCGAGGAGAACTGCACCGAGCGGAGACCGAGACGATAGAACGCCCGCAGCACGTCCAGATCGCCCTCCTGGTCCCATCCCGACTCGCAGCTGAGGAAGACGGCCATTCTCCCGCTGTCGGCGATGCGCCGGGCCTCTTCGACGGTGAGCGCAACCGCCATCTTGTCTCGATGCGCCTCGGCGAACCGATGGAAGGTCTCGAACATGCGCAGCATGTGCTTTGGCGTCATGTTGTAGGACCAGTATCCGTACGTTCCGAAGTTCTCGATGATGACGTTGACGCCGGCCTCCCTCGCCCTCAGGTAGTCCCATCCGGTGCCCGTCGGTGACGGCTGCCAGGTATCGATGCCCAGCCAGAACGTCTTGTTCGTTACGTGGACGTGCCCATCCATCAGGATGGTGCCCCTGCGCCGCGACGGCTTCGGACCGCTGGACCGGGTCTCGTCGGACGACGACGTCTCCCCCGCGGCGGGAGAAGAAACAAGGGAGGTCCCCACCGCAGCGACTGCCCCCGCACCCAGACTGCGTAGCGCATCGCGCCGAGTCATCCTTGAGTTGCTCACTTGCCTCTCCCTTCATCAAGTGGGTCCACTTCAACGGCAGGCCTCGCTGGCTCCGCGGCGTCGAACACACTGAGGAGCATCTTCCTGGCAGCGCGGATGTGGCGACCAGCGGCGGCGCTGGCAGAGGCCACTCTTCCTGCCTGAATGGCCTGCACGATGGCCTCATGCTCGTCCCAGATCTTTTGTCGGTAGGCAGCCCGGTCGAGCACCATCGCCATGACACGGCGGATATGCCCCCATTGGCCGTTCATCACGTCGACGATGACCTGGTTGCCTGCTGCCTCGTACAGCTTGGTATGGAACGACATGTCCAGCTGGATCAGCGCCGGCAAATCGCGTTCCCGAACCGCGCTGCGGCCGCGCGCGATCAGGACTCGAAAGGGCTTCACATCGAACCCTGGAAGGCGCGCAAGGGTCGCGACGATGCTCGTTTCGACCGCCTCACGGAGTCCATAGACGTCGGAGATGAGGTGGCGGTCGACCGGAGCAACCTGCGCGCCCCGATTGGGTTGCGCCTGCACCAGGCCTTCGCGCTGCAACATCAGAAGTGCCTGCCGCACCGGTTCCCGCGAGACGCCGAGCTGCGCGGCGAGATGTTCCTGCTTCACGCGGCTGCCGGGTGGGAGATCGCCGCGAAGGATCGCGGTACGAATCTCCTGCGCCACACGCGCCCGCAGAATCTCGACGGGGATGCGGTTCAGCGCCGGCGGTTCCACGAAATGCCCCCGGTGTTCGCGCGGCGCGCTGCGCCTGGGTCGGCACAAACAAACCGCACCTTGTCCTCGCGCGTGCTGCCTATTTGGATCCAGGATCCAATGTCAAGCCGCGGCGCGCCAGCGTATCCGAGGTGGAGCAAGCCCCAGATCCGTTCGAGGCCGCCGGTCAGCTTCGCGCGCAGCGGATCGCGCCTTATCCCGCCTGGCTCGCCGCCGGCGAGCGCGAGATGTTCATCGGCTTTGCCGCGCGCGACCGCAAAGGCCTTGTGTGGCGCGAGACGTGGCGCGACTCTTTCTAGAAGATCGCGGCGGTCGCGTTCCACAAGAAAGTCCCTGCCCAACGCCGAGCGCGCTCGCGAGCGCGTCGCGTCGCACGGGAGCGCCTGGCCGACGGCGGGGCAGGTTGACCTTCGATCCGACCACCGGCTAGACCGCCTTGGGTCGGAGGTGGGGCGGTGGGGGAACCAACCGGCAGCGGTCGCGGGCCCGGAAGGGTCGCCGTCAAAATCGATAATTCAGCTGATCGATTACCAAATGAGGAGAGGAGCTCTGTCATGAAGTACAGACGAACCTTGTCCGCGATTTTCTCCGGGGTGCTGTGCACTGCCTCCTTGGCCGCCGTCGCCCATGACGATGACCACGACCGCGACCGTGGCGCGAACGCCACGTTGATCCGGGCCAGGCAGAAGTTCTTCGGTGTCGAGAACGTCGACGAGAAAGGGCGGGTCGATCGAGACAAAGTCATCTTCTCGTGGGCGACGAACACCACGTACGTCGTCTCGGCCGCGGGACGCGTCCTCCTGCTCGACAGCTACATCAATCGTCCGGAGCTGCCGACCGCGCCCCTCGACAAGCGCCGCACCCCGATCCTGCCTCAGGATTTCGTGGACGTGCGTCCGGAAGCGATCTTCCTCGGGCACGGACACGGGGACCATGCGGACAACGCCGCTTACGTCTCGAAGTGGACCGGCGCACCGATCTACGCATCGCCGGAAACCTGCGACGTGATGCAGCAGGATGTGACGAGGATGTGGAACGACCCCAATGCGAACAATGCGGTCAACGGCGTGGCGCCCAAGATCATTCCGAACGGCGATCCGGCGAACTGCATCGGGGTCGTGCCGCGAGCCTCGCCGCCGGGTGAATACACGGGCACTCTGTCCAATCCGACGGGCGGCACGACGACGATCCGGAGGATCACCCAGTTCGACCCGCAGATCTGCATCGTGACCTTCAAGCACGTCCACTCGGGAACCGCGCCGGTCGATACGTCCTTCCCTCACACGACGCTGTCCAATCTCGGCGATCCGCGCTATTCGGGCGCCGTCACCAGCAGTCCCAACGTCACCACCTACCCGGCGATGTTCCCGACCGGGACGCCGTTTACTCTGCCGAACAACGCGGCGCTCAGGGTGCCGGGGCAGATCAACACGACGACGACGGGGTTCGGCGGGAGCGCCGGGATCATCGAGATCTTCTATCACTTCGTGGTGCGCGGGGACGGCCACGACTTCACGTTCTCCTTCGTCAACTCGGCGGGGCCCGTGAAGGAAGGCATCGGCACCGGTTCCCCCGGCCTGATCTCGCAAGCTCAATTCCAGGACCCGGCCAACAACGGACCCGCGATCGCGCTTGCCGCGGAGATCGGCAAGGGCCTGTTCTCGATCATGGACAACCTGCCCCACCCCGACGTGCTCCTGGGCTCGATCGTCAGCCTCGGGGCGAACAACAACCAGGAGCGCGACATCATCCAGTACACGCAGCATCTCAAGCCCAAGGTCTACTACCCGGGCCATCTGACCGACGTCGCGCAGGCGGGCTCCGCGCTCTACCACAAGCTCAGCTGGCGGGAGACGGCGCAGAACATGGGCTTCCCGCAGAGCGAGTGGCCGGAGTTCCGCTTGCTGATCGACCCGAACGACTTCCTCGTGCCGCAGGTCTTCAACACCCGCGACGAGCGCTGGGAGAAGTCGCGCGCGGCGGAGGACCGGATCCGTTCGCAGTGCCGCTGAGCTCGTCTCCGCAGTCGACGTGCGGCGGCAGGTCAGCCTGACTGCTGCCGCGCCTGGAATGCCTTGTTCGCGCCGAAGGGAACGCCCAAGGAGGTGGTGACGAAGCTGAACGGCGCGCTGGTGAAGGCGCTCGACGACGAGACGACGCGCAAGCGGCTGCTCGACCTGGGCGCGGAGATCGCCGATCGCGCGGGCCGCACGCCGGAGGCGCTGGAGAAGCTCGTGACGAGCGAGATCGCGCGGTGGAACAAGGTGCTCCGGGCGCAGACGGCGGCGGCGAAGTAATCAGCCCGTTCGATATCCGACGCGGCGGACGGGCCGGGTGGCTCGTCCGCCCGCGGCTTCGGTACTGCTATCTCCATGCGTCGTCCAGGCGCACCGGAGAGGTTCGTGTCTCACTCGTTCCGTCCGGCACTGGCCCTGCTGCTCGCCGCCTGCAGCAGCAGCCACCTGCCGCCGCGCGCTCCGGTCGGCGCCGACTGGCAAGCGGGCCGGCTCCCCGCCAGCGTCTACGAAGGCGAGCCCAGGAGCGGCGGCACGATCGTCGTCAGGCTCGATCAGGAGCCGCCCAGCCTGGACAAGCTCACCGACTCTGCCCTGGCCATCGATTGGCTCCTCGAGCGCAAGGTGCTCGAATCGATGGCCGAGCTGGATACGAGCAAGCATCCGGACTACTCGCTCAAACCGGCGCTGGCGACCGACTGGACCGTTTCGCCCGACCAGCTCACCTACACTTTCCACCTCCGGCGCGGCGTGAGATGGCACGACGGCGCGCCGTTCAGCGGCAAGGACGTGGTGGCGACGCTGCGCAAGATCCGCGATCCCAGCGTGCGCGCGATGCACCTGCGGAACAACTTCGAGGACCTGGCCGACATCGCAACCGCGCCGGGCGACGACTTCACCGTCGTGGCGCGTTACCGGAAGCCCTACTTCCTTGCCTTTCGCGCGCTGGCGACGCTCTCCATCTATCCGGCCCACCTGCTGGAGACGGCCGGCGACATGCTGCACAGCCCGATGCACCGCGCCCCCGTGGGGACCGGACCCTTCCGATTCGAGGAGTGGAAGAGCGGCGACCGCATCTCCTTCGCGCGCAACGAGCAGTACTGGGGCAAAAAGGCGCATCTCGACCGGGTCGTGTATCGGATCGTGCCCGACCCCGCGGTGGGATTTCAGCTGCTGAAGAAAGGCGAGTTCGACGTCTACCTGCAGCTCCAGCCGCAGCAGTGGGCGCGCGATCTGGAGGCGGCCGGTCTCAAGGCGAGCCTCCACCGAGTCAAGTTCTTCAACCCCAACTACAACTGGATCGGTTGGAACGAGGAGCGGCCCTACTTCTCCGACCCGAGGGTGCGCCAGGCGATGAACTACGTCATCGACACCGAGGGCATCCGCAACAGCTTCCTGCTCGGCCTGGACCGTCCGACCACCTGCCACTTCTACCTCGACTCGTCCGCCTGCGACCGCTCGCTCGCGCCCCGCCCCTACGATCCCGCGCGGGCGGCCAAGCTCCTCGACGAGGCCGGCTGGCGCGACCACGACGGGGACGGCGTGCGCGACAAGGAGGGGGTCCCCTTCCGCTTCACTTTCCTGATGAACGCCGATTCGGTATTCCTCGCCAAGCTCGCGCCCTACCTGCAGCAGGAGCTGCGAAAGCTCGGCGTGGAGATGGAGATCCGCAAGGTGGACTGGGCCCTCTTCGTCCAGCTCGTCGGCGAGCACCGGTTCGACGCGATGTCGCTGCGCTGGGGCAACAGCGACGTGGTCCAGGATCCGTACGAGATCTGGCACTCGTCGCAGGCGAAGGACGGCTCGAACTTCGTCTCCTTCAAGAACGCGCAGGCCGACGCGCTCATCGAAGAGGCGCGCGCGACCCTCGACGACGCGCGCCGGAACGAGCTCTATCGCAAGCTGGGCCGCCTGCTCTACGAAGAGGCGCCCTACACCTTCCTCTACAACCGCCCGTCGCTGGACGCCGTGCGGGTCGGCGTCCGCGGGATCAGGCCGTCGGTGGCCTGGTACGACATGCAGGACGTCTGGCTCGCGCGCCAGTGACCCTGAAGCTGGCCAGGCGATTCGCGGGCATGGTGCCGATCTTGCTGGGCATCACCCTCGTCGCTTTCGCCGTCGTGCGCGCCGCGCCGGGAGACGCGCTCGCGCTCCAGGGCGAGGCCGCGCTCCGCGGAGGCGGCGCGACCGTGGCGCAGATGCGCGAGTACCGGCGCTTGATGGGCCTCGACGATCCGTTCCTGCTCGGGTACGCGCGCTGGCTCGGGCAGCTGATCCGCGGCGATCTGGGCCACTCGTTCCGCGACGGCCGACCCGTGCTGGTCCTGCTCTCCGAGGCGCTTCCGGTGACGCTGCTCCTCGCGCTTCCTTCGCTCTTTCTCGGCTACCTGCTCGCCGTCCCCATCGGCATCGTCTCGGGGGCGAGGCCGGGCGGGTTCCTCGACCGGACCCTCTCCCGCATCGTCTTCCTCCTCTATTCGCTGCCGATCCAGTGGGTGGCGCTGATGCTGGTCGTCGCCGCCGCCGGCCGGGGCCTTCCCATCTACGGCCTGCGCTCGGAGGGAAACCGATCGCTGGGGGATCTGCTCCTCCACCTCGTGCTGCCGATCGCGTGCCTGACGTACGGTTCGCTCGCGGTGGTCTCGCGGTACCTGCGCAGCTCGATGGTCGAAGCGATGGGCCAGGATTACGTGCGCACCGCCCGCGCCAAGGGGCTGTCCGAATCCGCGGTCGTGCTCAAGCACGCGCTTCCCAATTCGCTGCTCAGCCTGATCACGCTCTTCGGCCTGACTCTGCCCGCGCTGACCTCCGGCGCGGTCATCGTCGAGCGGATCTTCGGCCTGCCCGGCATGGGCAAGCTCACCTTCGACGCCGTGCTCGGCCGCGACGTGCCGGTGCTGATGGGCGCAATCACGCTGGCCGGTGCGCTCACCCTGATCGGGATCCTCGTCTCCGACCTCCTGTACGCAGCAGCCGATCCGCGCATCTCGCTCCGCGGAAGGCGCCCGTGAAGGGCGGCGTCTGGAGCCGCTTCTCGCGGCGGCGCCGGAACCTGTTCGGGCTGGGGCTCGCGCTCGCGCTGGCAGCGCAGGCGCTCTTCGCCGATTTCATCGCGGGCGATCGGCCCATCCTCCTGCACAAAGCCGGCAAGCTGTACCTGTTTCCCGATGGACTTCGCGTCGGCCCCGGCGACTGGGCGCTCTGGCCGCTTTTCCGTCATGGCCCCTACACCATTCCGCCGCTCGCCGCGCTGCGAGGCCCGCTTCCCCAGCCGCCGAGCGCGGACCATCCTCTGGGCACCGACAACGCCGGCCGCGACACGCTGGCGCGGCTGCTGCACGGAGCGCGCGCCTCGCTGGGCGTCGGCATCGCCGCGGCGGCGGTGCAGGTCTCGCTCGGGCTCGCTCTCGGCGTCCTGGCGGGTTTCTTGCGAGGCTGGGTCGACTTCGCGATCACCCGCGTCGCCGAGGTGCTGCTTAGCTTCCCGCTCCTCCTCCTGCTCCTGGTGGTGCAAGGCGTCCTCGAGCGCACCACGCTCCTCAGCACGATGGCGGTGATCGCGCTCACGCGCTGGGCGGATACCTCGAGGCTCGTGCGCGCCGAGGCGCTGCGCGTGCGCGAGATGCCCTACGTCGAGGCGAGCCGCGCGCTAGGCAGCTCGCGGCTGCGCACCCTGCTCCGCCACGTCCTCCCCAATTGCCTTTCGCCCGCGCTGGTGGCGGCGACCTTCGGCGTGGGCTCGGCCATCCTGCTCGAAAGCGCGCTCAGCTTCCTCGGCTTCGGCGCGCCGGAGCCGACCGCGTCGTGGGGCCTGCTCATGGCCGACGGCTTCCAGGACGTTCTCGACCCCAACGCGCGGCTGCTCGTCCTTTTGCCCGGCCTGGCCATCTTCCTGGCCGTCAGCGCATTCAACCTGATCGGCGAAGGCCTGCGCGACGCTCTCGATCCGCGGGCTCAGGGCGCGGTTGCACCCTCGGCGTTCAGGACCTCCGACCAGAACCGCGCGTTGTAGCCGGCGCCGGACCCGGGCGGCGGCGACCCCGCCCCCGCGACGGAGAGAGTGCCCGAGGTGAAGTAATCGGTGGAGAGCGAAGTGCTGGACGCGGTGCTCACGCCGCAGATCCTGGCCAGCTCCTGCGAGTCGAGCGCCGCGGCCCCGGGACTCACCACCCACCACGGGTCGAGCGAGCGCACGCTGTAGCCGTCCGCGAGGAAGGCCCCGGAGAAGAAGGCGCCGGCGGCCGAGAACGAGAGCGGGCCGTACGAGTAGAGCGGGAACGGAATCGGGCAAGCGGCGATCCCCGCTGTCAGCGGATAAGACCCCCCCGTGTTCGAGCCGTCACCAGTCGATCCGGTGGTCCCGGAAGCAATGCCTGAACCAGTCGTGCCGGAGGCGATCCCCACTCCTCCCGAGTACCCGTCTCCCCAGATGTCCAGGCCGGCGACGGAGCTGGTCGTGGCTCCGAGGTTGAGGCCGAGGCTGACGGTCAGCGCGCTGAACCCGCTGCTCGAGCGCGCGAAGGCGCGCGGCCGCTGCGGCACTCCCATGTAGATGACCCGACGGACTTCAATCAGGAAGATCTTGGGGGAAGCGCTGGGCGGAGGCGAGACGAAGCGCGCGATGCCCGAGAAGTCCGTGGTCTCTTTCTGGAAGTCGGGAGCAGCTCCGCGCCAGCGCACGTAGACGTCGGCGTTGGCGATCGGATTGCCGCTGGCGTCGGCGATCATCACCGCGCCCGCGGCCCTGCCGTCGGCTCGCAGGGCGGCGACCGCGTCGGCATAGAGCGGCGCGGGGGCCACGTAGGTAGTCGCCTGGGCGAGGGCATCGGCTGCCTGCACCCGGCCGGAGCCCGAAAACCGGTCCCAACCCTTCTGGCCGATCCCGGCGGCGGCGGTGGCTTGCAGCAACGGCCGCACCGCGTCCGGCGCGACGCCGGCGCCGATCAGCACAGCTGCCGCCGCGCTCACGTGCGCGGTCGCGGGCGAGGTCCCGGCAAACACCCACCAGCTGATGTCCGTGGGCGACCGCGGCGGGAACGACTGGCCCAGGGCGCCGTCGAACAGCCCGTCCTGGTTGACGTCCTGGTGGGGATCGCCTCCCGGACCGACCAGGTCGAGCGCCTCGCCGAAGTTCGAGTAGTACGTGACGGCATATCCCTTCACCGCGTCGAGCGTGAACGCCCCGACCGAGAGGACGTCCGGGAACGCCGCCGGATGGAGCACCCCGCGGCTGCCGGTGTTGCCGCTCGCGCCGACGACCACGACGTGGCTCGCTCGCGCGCGCGCGATCGCCTCCGTCATGGCCACGCCCGGCGTGTAGTTGCGCGCGAAGTCGAG
>WNEY01005110.1_pt1 | contig 11086 bp, 10 predicted proteins | sample 5400531 | NCBI WGS metagenome assembly WNEY01 (sample SAMN13153338, study PRJNA577476) | soil metagenome | isolation source: 200 cm saprolite under Douglas fir tree site 1 | place: USA:California | collected 2015-04-18
TGCGCCGGTCGCGAGCCTCGTGCGTGGGCCGCTCATCATGGAGGTGAATCCGTCGTTCCCGCCCAGAACGGTCCCCGAATTCATAACCTATGCCAAGGCCAATCCCGGCAAGATCAACATGGCGTCGGCTGGCATTGGCAACACCACCCACGTCGCCGGCGAGCTCTTCATGATGCTGACCGGCATCAAGCTCACGCACGTGCCGTATCGCGGCGGTGCGCCGGCGGTCGCCAGTCTCCTTGGCGGGCAGGTGCAGGTCTACTTCGACGGGATATCCGGATCGATCGAGTATGTCAGGACGGGGAGATTGCGCGCATTGGGCGTGACCGGCGCGGCGCGCGCCGACGTGCTGCCGGACGTCCCGAGCCTCGGCGAGTTCGTGCCGGGCTACGAGGCGAGCGGCTGGTATGGCATCGGCGCCCCCAAGGATACGCCGGCCGAGATCGTCGACAGGCTCAACACGGAAATCAATGCCGGTCTCGCCGCTCCGAGATTGAAGGCGCGGCTCGCCGACCTCGGCTACGCGACGTTCACGAGTCCGCCCGCCGAATTCCGCAAGATGATCGCGCAGGAAATCGAAAAATGGGCCAAGGTCATGAAGTTTGCGGGCGTAAAGCCGCAATGACGCTCGCGCGCGCCGACGTTCCATAAATCGCGTTCCGCGAATCCCGCCCGTTCGTGATTTCCGCAATTGGTCAAACTGCAAAGTCACGGCAGCGCGATGGCACAGCCGGTGTGCTTCAGCAGCGGACTGTTTTGATGACTGCTAGCACGGCCGTCAAGTGCCAAGAGCGGCTGTGAGCAGCCGCAGCAAACCCATAGCGGGTTTCGTGAGCTACATTGGGCGGTCCTCGATTCAGCCACACCTCTACCCTGCTTCCATAACGGTGACCTTGACTGCGGCTTCCGCGATGGTTGCAGGCGGCAGGACAGCGCGGCCACGAACGATGTCGGACGCTCTCTCGGCTATCATGATGACGGGCGCATTGATGTTGCCGCCGACAAGGTCCGGCATCACCGAGGCATCGACCACCCGCAAGGCTTCGGTGCCGAACACATTCAGCTTGGTGTCGACCACCGCCGTCGGGTCGCTCGCGACGCCCATCTTGCACGGGGTGATGAACGGTGATACCGGTCTCGGCGACGTGCTTGTTCAGATCGGCATCGCTGACGCTCAGCGGCGCCAGACGCTTTCCGGCGAACGGCCGCAGCGGCGCCTGGGCGCCGACCTCCTCAGCCATCCGCAGGCCGGCGCGCAGAACCTCCCAATCGCGCTGGGTGGAGAGGAAGTTCTGCACGATCGCCGGTGACTCGCGCGGATCGGCGGATTTCAACCGCACGAAACCACGGCTCTCCGGCCGTAACAACGCGGCGCGGATGGCGAAGCCGTCCTGATAGCCTTGCTTGAACGGCGCAAGATATGGTCCCGCCGTCATTGGCGCGCTGATGAAGATGAACTGTACGTCGGGCAGGCTCTCCGCGTAGGGACTGCGCAGAAAGGCCATCGCGCCGGCCGGTAGATCCGTAGCGATGCCCTTGCCCAGGAAGTACGCGGTCGCGAGCTCGCGCGCGATTCGATCGAGGCGCATGGCACGATGCAGCGGCCCCGGCTCGTTGCGCGCGTAGGCGATGGGCGCCGAGATGTGGTCCTGCAGATTCTTGCCGACGCCTGACAACGCAACGCGCGCGTCGATGCCGACCGCTTTCAGTTCCGCGGGATCCCCGATGCCGGACAGCATCAGCAGCTGAGGCGTATTGATCACGCCCCCCGCGAGAATGACCTCGCGCGCGGCGTGAGCGCTGTACGTCGTGCCGCGTTGCACATATTCCATGCTGGTCGCGCGCGTGCCCTGAAACACAATGCGTGTGGCCAGCGCCTTGACCTTCAGCGTGAGGTTCGATCGCTCGAGCGCAGGCCGAAGGTAGGCGACCGCGGTGCTGCAGCGGTGGCCGTGGCGGACAGTCGATTGCAGCCGGCCGAAACCCTCCTGCTGCTCCGCGTTGTAGTCCTCGGTGAACGGATGCCCGGCGCTCGCGCCGGCTTCCAGAAACGCCTCGCCAAGCGGATCTTCATAGCGGTTGAACCGCGTCGTCAGCGGTCCGTCGCCGCCGCGGTATGTATTAGTACCGCCCTCCCACGATTCCTGCCGCCGGAAATACGGGAGCACGTCCGCGTAGGACCAGCCAAGGAGACCCGACGCCGCCCAGCGATCATAGTCGCCGCGATGGCCGCGCACGTAGGCCATCGCGTTGATCGAGGACGATCCGCCGACGACTTTGCCGCGTGCGCATTCGATCGGGCGCGAGCCAAGCTCGGGCTCGGGCTCCGAGAAATACATCCAGTCGTTCATGCGGTGCAGGAACAACCGCGGCCAGCCCAGCGGGATGCGGATCCAGGGGTTGCGATCCCAGCCGCCGGCCTCCAGCAGCAGCACCTTGACCGAAGGGTCTTCCGTAAGCCGATCGGCCAGCACGCAGCCCGCCGACCCTGCGCCGACGATGACGAAGTCGTAATGATCCGAGGTCACGGCTCTCCCAAGATAGCGTCAGTCCATACCGCTTTGCGGACGATGAATTGGAGCTTACTGCGCGAATTGCTCCTCGACCATCTCCTGCGGGATGCGCTTGTAGCGCACCGGCCGATGTCGTCGCCGATACCATAGAGATTTCGTCCTCGAATCTGGTCAGGCCGGATGCTACGCGCGCGCCCCTGCGGCCATGCCGCCGCCGCGCCACCCGATGTAGTGACCTCGCGCCGATTCGGCTGACCAAATTGCATCCGCTTCATTCGATCACCTCGTCTGCTCGAAGCAGTGTTCCAGTCGGCACTCCAAGCGCCTTGGCGGTCTTGAGGTTCAGGACCAACGTGAATTTGGTGGCCTGTTCGACTGGGATGTCGCCAGGTTTCTCGGACATCTCCGGCCTCTCGTCTTCAGCGAGCAACACTGCAGCCACGCTCGTATATCTCTCCTCTACGCCATCGACCAGAACCGTGACTCCGGTACTTGGCGCAATTGCTTGCTCGCTCAGCTTCTGACGAACGAATGAGAGATCGAACGGTCCAAAGGATTCGCCGTGCGGGTGAAGAATGTAAGATCGGTTTGGAGACGCCATCCCTGTGCACCTTACCTTACCGGCCTGAATAGGGTCGCGCGCGCCTCATCGAGCGCCCGCTCGATCAAGTACCCCGTCGATCCATCCTGCAGCTCATCCGCCAACGCCAGCGCATCCTCGAGATGCTTGATGATCTGCCCACGCTACCGGATCGATCATGACAGTCGCGTTCGACGCGCTGGCGGCGGCTGTGATGCCTAAATAGCGGAACAAGTGAAGGATCTGGTAAGGCAAAATCGGGCTCGCGCCGTTGCGGTTGCAAGGATTAAGCTCGCCAACAAGCATTTTGAACATTACCAACGGGAGGACGTCATGAGGACAGTGTCGAATGCGGCAATCTCGGGCATTGTTGCGGTGCTGGGCATGTTGAGTTCGGGATCGGTCGAAGCGGCCGAAATCACCGTTCTCGCCGGCCAGGGCGTGGTGTCGGCGGTGCGCGACCTCGCGCCCGCGTTCGAGCGCGCGAGCGGGCACAAGGTCGTCGTCAGCTTCGAGGTCGGGCCTGGACTGATGAACAAGGTCAATTCCGATGCGCCCGCGGACGTGGTCACCCACTACCCAAACATGATCGATGATCTCATCAAGAAGGGAAAAGTGCTCGCCGGTACTGGTGTCGTCATTGCCCGCGCTGGCATCGGTGTCGCGGTACGGGCGGGCGCACCGAAACCCGACATCAGCTCGGCTGATGCATTCAAGCGTTCGATGCTGGCCGCCAAGTCCGTCGCTTATTCACGTGCCGGAGCGAGCGGCCTCTACGCCGCCAAGCTGATGGAGCGGCTCGGCATCGCCGACGAGATGAAGTCCAGGACCAAGCTGGTGGACGGCGTGCCGGTCGCCGAAGTCGTGGCCAAAGGCGAAGCCGAGATCGGAATGCAACAGATCAACGTCATTCTGCCCATCGCCGGCATCCATTACGTCGGTCCGCTGCCGCCCGAGCTGCAGGATTACGTCGTGTTCTCCGCCGGCGTGTTGGCGGTATCGAAGCAGCCGGAGGCGGCGATCGCGATGGTGAAGTTCATGTCCGCACCGGAAGCCGCGCCGCTCATCCGAAAGAGCGGCATGGAGCCCGCCGTTCGCTGAGCTGGCAGTCGGGCTTGCCGATGCTCTGGCGTGTCCCGAGCGCGCCGCGAACTCGGTGTGCTCCGGCCGCGCCGACGAGGTGTCGAGTAACAGGTCGCTGGATTCTGCTCCGGGTCAAACTGAGGCGTCACGGCAGTGCAATGGCACGGCCATATCGGGAGGCGCCCGAATGTTCAGCGGAATGCGGTAACGGAGGCATCTGGACTTCGCCTCTCCGTTGCGCAAGTCTTTTGAAAAAAGCTCAACCTCAGGGAGGTTTCAATGACGATGCTCCGGATGCTTGCGACCATCCTGGCTGCCGCCTTTGCGTTCGCCGCCGGTCCGGCGCAGGCCGAGATGAAGAGCCAGTGGGGTCAACGCCCATTCTCAAGGGCGAGAAGCCGACCGACCTGCCAGTGATGCAGCCGACCAAGCCGGACTGATGCGGAAATTCCATCAACAGCAATTCATGGATGGCATCGGTATGAAACTTTCCCACCGTAGACGATTTCTGCATCTGGCCGCCGGTGCAGTCGTGCTGCCGGCCGTATCGCGGATCGCAACGGCGCAGACTTACCCGGCCCGGCCGGTGCGCGTGATCGTGGGCTTCGCAGCCGGCGGCGGAAACGACATCGTTGCGCGGCTGATAGGACAATGGCTGTCGGAGCGTCTTGGCCAACCCTTCGTCATCGAGAACCGGCCGGGGGCCGGGAGCAATATCGCCACCCAGGCCGTCGTGAACGCGGCCCCTGACGGTTATACGCTGCTCTTGGTCGGCACCACGAATGCAATCAACGTAAGCTACTACAAAAAGCTCAATTTCAATTTCATCCGCGATATTGCGGCAGTTTCGAGCATCACGCGGCAACCCCAGGTCATGCTGTCGAATCCATCGTTTCCAGCCAAGACGATTCCTGAGCTCATCGATTATGCAAAGGCCGATCCAGGCAAGATCAACATGTCTTCGGCTGGAGTCGGAAGCATTGGTCATCTCGCCGGAGAACTGTTCAAGATGATGGCTGGCGTCGACCTGGTCCATGTGCCTTTTGCCGGTAACAGCCCCGCACTGACGGCCTTGCTCGGTGGACAAGTAGAGGTCTCGTTCGCCTCTCTTCCCTCGTCGATCGAGTTCATCAGAACCGGCAAGCTGCGCGGCGCGGTAACGAGCGAGATGCGCTCGGAGGCACTACCGGACATTCCGACCGTAGGCGAGTTTGTCCCGGGCTATGAGGTGAGCGCGTGGTACGGCGTGGGCGCGCCAAAGGGCACGCCTGCCGAGGTCATCGACAAACTCAATAACGAGATCAATGCGGGCCTTGCCGACCCCAAGCTGAAGGCGCGGATCGCCGACTTCGGCGGCACGGTGTTTGCGCTGTCACCGGCCGGCTTCGGCAAATTCATCGCCGACGAAACCGAGAAGTGGGCGAAGGTGATCCGGGCGGCCAACATCAAGCCAGCGTGAGTCCCGCCGCACCGAGACGACATTCCATAACCTCTCGTTCCGCGAAATCCCGCAGCCATACCTGCAACGGGTCATGAACAAGAGCGACCGTCGCCTCAAGTCCGCTTCACCTCAATAAGCAGACATCGGCCGCGGCGGCCGGCAGGTCCGGTCCCTTGGAGGTTTTCGTACGCCGGCCCTCCGTGGGCCTGACGCCATCCGTCATGGGCCGGCATCCGAAAACCTTCACAGGTGCGGACATTCCCGCTGGTGTATAGCACCGCACGATTCGACGCCCCGCAGCCTCCGAGAAATATGCTAGTTTCTACACCGAACGAACTATGTAGCCGCCGGCTGGGCGGATTGGGAAATGCTCATCATGAGACGGCGCGATTTCATCAGCCTTCTCGGCGGCGCGGCGGTCGCGTGGCCGCTCGCAGCGCACGCGCAGCAGCCGGCGCTGCCGGTGATTGGGTTCCTCCACAGTGCGTCGCCTGGCCCGTTCGCGGACCGTGTGCGCGCGTTCCGGCAAGGCTTGAGCGAAACGGGCTATGTCGAAGGCCAGAACGTGGCGATCGAATACCGCTGGGCGGATGGCCAATACGATCGATTGCCGGTCCTGGCGGCCGATCTGGTTCGACGTCAGGTGACCGTGATTGCCGCAGGTGGCGTTCTTCTGGCGGCAATGGCGGCAAAGAAGGCGACCACGACGATTCCGATCGTCTTCTCAACAGGTGCCAACCCGGTTGAAGCTGGACTTGTCGCCAGCCTGAACCGGCCGGGGGGCAACCTCACGGGCGTGACCACGTTGAACTTGGAGCTAGGGCCGAAGCGGCTGGAGCTTCTGCACGAGGTGGTTCCCACGGCAACCATCATGGCACTCCTCGTCAACCCGGCCAATCCCAATGCCGAGTTCCAATCGAGAGAGATACAGATGGCGGCCCGCACCCTCGGGGTGCAGCTCCATGTTCTGTATGCAACTAGCGAGCGCGACTTTGATACTGTCTTCACAAGCTTGGCCAAACTGCGCGCAGGTGCGCTCGTGATCAGCGCCGATTCACTTTTCATTAGCCGGAGCGAAAAGCTCGCCGCACTGATGGTCGGCCACGCGGTACCGGCAATCTCGCAGTACCGCGCGTTCGCCGCGGGCGGCGGCCTGATGAGTTACGGAGGCAGTCTTACGGAATCGTACGGTCAGGTCGGCGTCTACACCGGCCGGATTCTCAAAGGCGAGAAGCCGGCCAACCTGCCCGTCCAGCAGTTGGTGAAAGTCGAGTTGGTCATCAACCTCAAGACCGCGAAGACGCTCGGTCTCACCTTCCCGCTCTCGCTGCTCGGCCGCGCCGACGAGGTGATCGAGTAAGCGGCAGACTGAGAGTCAGCTTAGGGTCAAAAACGGCCCTAGGGCGACGTCCGCGCTGAGTCCGATCTACCTCAGACTGCGGACATTGGTCGGCGTTGCTGGTGGGTCTCTTCGGTGCCAGGAGCGGCCATGGGCTCAGTCAAACTTTCCAATGGCCGCACACGGCAAAATCCTGCATCCTCACCCGGGCAGGTTACCCTGCATCCTCACCCGCGGGCGAGAAGCCGGCGGACCTGCCGGTAGTGCAGGCAACGAAGGTTGAGCTGGTCATCAATCTGAGGACCGCCAAGACGCTCGGCCTCACCTTCCCAATCACGCTGCTCGGCCGCGCCGACGCGGTAATCGAATAGCGGTTCTCCGATAGTCCGGTTTGGGTCAGCGGACATCGCGCCAGTGGTTAGGACAGCACGATTCGAGCCAATGACCCGGATGCCCTGCCGGATCGATTCAGACTGCTCTTCTCGCTTACTGGGCGGAGTTACAGAGAGTGCCTGGTGAAGTGGAGGCGACAAGGAAGTATTGGAGTGCAATTCCCGGCCCAGTGCCAGACCCCGACGAAATCGGTCTCTGGTCTCTGGACCGGAAGCACCGTCCGTCATCGTTGTGTGAAGCTCGGGGATACGTTGCGCGGCACGCAGCGTAGCGGATTCTCTTGCGCGCGTTGTGATCCTGCCCAAGAGCCGCATTAAGTGCAGGATCGTCGAGAATGGGCCACAGTGCGTCGATTGGTTTGCGTTCAATAAGCCTGACCGCTAAGCGACTTCGCGTCGGACGTGAGCATGGCGAGGCTCCCGCCTTTTTCACCCGCGCGCGATGCCTCGATCGTGGCGTTGAGGGCAAGCACGTTGATCTCCGCGGCAACCTCATTGATGAACGCGGCCGCCTTAGCGATTTTCTGCGCGCTTGTGACTAGCGTTTGAACGCTCGCATCCGCGCTCTTCGCGTCGTCGACCGCTTTGGCACCAACATCCGATAAGGCGGAAGCTCGCGGATCAGTCTCATGCCCGGAAGCTGTCAGCTCCTCGGATGACTCTCGCTGCCGCTTGCTCGACCCCCTGCTTGAATGGGCATCGAGCAAGTCGAGGATGTGGCCTACCGCTTGCCGGCGGTGTGTGAGGAGATAGTCAAGGCGATCGGCAAGTAATGAGAGAATGAGATCGTCGTAGTCCATGCCGGATTCGGCAAGGCCGGCACATATCAGACTAGTGACACCCTCTGCGGGTTGCTTCAGATCGGGCTTTGGATTTGCTTCCAGAATATGAAGCTCGTCATTCTCGTCGGCACGGATGTCGATGCGGATCAACGAACCAAGATTAAATTCGAGAAAGACTTTGCACGCGAGTCGATGCATGCGGTCAAGCAGTTTCGAATCTCCACGATTGAGACTCTTGAAGCGATCTTTGGTAATCGGCCGCACATCCATCGATGTGAAGATTTTTTCATCAGAGGAAAAGACACGTTCAAGCGCCGCGAACGTGAACGGGTCGCGGCCACGCACAAGGCGTCGTCGCCGCGCCGTGATCGGGCCAGCAACTGCGATGCAAAACTCTCGGCCGGGTAGATACTTCTCGATGAGGACAACATTTTCTGTCGCCCGATAGACCTCGGCAACCACGTCCGGCAAGGTCGCCCGGTCTTCGACAACATTGACGTGCAGCGACGCACGACCAGAAACTGGCTTTACAATGAACGGCCCGGGGTAATCTCCAAACGCGTGTCGAAACCGGCTATTCATGTCCGGCCGGAAAGGTCCGCGAGCCATGTGCCAGGTCGAGAACGGAGCGGTGGGAAGGCCGGCGCAAATCGCTTCCCGCTTGAAGGAATGCTTGTTGTCCAGCGTAGTCGCCGCCAGCGGGTCATGTCCCACATAAGGCACACCAAGCATCTCAAGCATGGCCGGAGTGTGAGAGGCGGGATTGTAACCCTGGACTCCACCCGAATTGAGCCACGCCATGTGGATGCCACCGCGACGAAGACGGTCGCTCAGATGCATGTCATCCGGCATAACTTGGACATCGCGGAAGCCAATTCTCTCCAGCGAAGCTGCGATGTCCTGCGCCACGTACTCGTAGCTTTTCCAAGACCGGGTGTTGTGGGACTGATAAACGACACCTCCGGGTGTCGACTTGTTGCCGCCAAATATCACCGCCAATCGTAAGTGAGATTTCAGGCGCTCGATCTGTTCTTGCAGCTGAACAACATCAGCGCAGGGACCATCGAGTTGCATACGTGATTGCGCGCGCGTCGCGCCTGCTTTGAATGCATTTCCTGTTGTGTCCTTCAGTGCGCTTGCGCCGCTATGTTGCGGGCACCTGGCCCAAACCACTTCTTTCGAGCGGCCGGGCGGCTCTGCAATCCTGGGCATCGGTCCCCTCCGATGTGCTTCAATGTTTCGACATATCTCGAAAAGCGTAACGAGTCTTCCTTTACCTTAATGAATAGTTAACGAACCACGAGAAACCGGGCGATGCGTCCCTCGATCGCTTGACGATCTCGGCCGAACCGGATGCGACTGTTGGAGATTAAGTCTGTCCGGGCGCTCGTTGATCAGCCACAAAGGTCAACGGGTGTGGGGCTGCCTGCGGTCCATGTGTGATGCGGTATGCGCCAGCGTGATCATCATCATGCCGTCGACCGTAGACGGGCAGATGAAGCGGCCACGCTCCATCTTAAGCAAGCTCGGAGCCAACAGCCGTGCGCAAGCGGTGGCGCTCGCGCGCGACGCCGGTCTTGGCCGCAGAAACGTCCGCTGAGTCACAGCCCCGCTTGGCATTGCGCTGCCGAATGTCTGCATTGGGTCAATACCGGCCATAAGCTGGCGTCATTCGATCACCTCAATCAGCAACGGATAGCCGGCCGAGCGACCGTTTTCGCAGCGCTGATGGGTTTTCAGGGGACGATCCGCTCCGCGCGGAACCGGCGCATGAGCCGCACGAACATCTCTTCGCTGTCGACCACGTCGTGGAAGCCGAAGCGGCGCGATTTGGTGAGGTCCGACATCACGTCCCAGTCGCAGCCGAAGACGTAATCGGCAAAGGGCCATGCCACGAGCTCATCGTAGGCATAGGGCTTTAGCCCATATTTCTCCGTCATGGCGCGCCAGAGTGGCGCCTTCGGCACCATGTGTGCGGTGAGGTTTATCGTCTGCGGGTCGCCGGCCGGCATATCGAAGGCGACGGCGAGCTTCGGCCACAGGTTTTGCCAGCGGAAATAATCGCCGTTGGTGATGTTAAAAGCTTCGAGCCCGCAGCGCGGCTCGCTCGACGCCCAGAGCGCCGCGTTGGCGAAGTGCGTGGATTCGGTGACCTGGTAGATCGACGTATAGGAGCCGGGCTTTCCCGGGAAACGCAGCGGCAGCCCGAGCTCCTTGCTGATCGCGGCGTAGACCGCGATCGCGGGTGCCAGACTCATCGGTGTGCCCGGCGCAAAGCCGCACAAGGTCTGCGGCCGCAGCTCCACCCAATCCCAGCGCTTGCCGCGCTGGAAGGAGGTGAGCCAGTCGATCTGGTCGAAATAATAGTCGGGAGGCATGTGGCGCGGATCGCTCTCGCGCGCCGGCGTCTTGAACGGCCCGAGATGTGAGCCGTAGTATTTTGTGCCGGTCACCAGTACCACGCGGCGCAGCGCGGACGACGCCGCATCGATCGCCGTCACGGCGTTAACCAGCATGTCGCAGTTCGGCGCGATGTTCGACGCATAGCCCGCGGCGGCGCCAGCCGCAGGCTGAAACGCCGCGTAGAAGAGGTGCGTGGCTTCCGCCAAGCCGGCGAGCTTCGCCGTCGTGTCCTCACCGTCTAGCAGATCGACGCTGATGTGGCGGTAGCGTGGCGCGGCGTCGGCCACGCGGCGCGACAGGCCGATGACGGACCAGTCGTCTTGCCTGAGGAGCCGCTCGACGATATAGCGCCCGATCACCCCGAGCGCTCCGACGACAATGGCCTCTTTGCGCTCTCCCATGCGTGCTCCCTCTCCGTCATGGGCAAAATACAGCCTTCAGGTCCTCCTGTGCACCAGACAACTGCGATTTACCGCACTGCGCTCCGGCTTGACCTGTCCAATTTTCCGACGAATGCTATGTTGTGCTACAGGACGATGCCGTCATGATCAAT
>WNEY01004056.1_pt1 | contig 11084 bp, 11 predicted proteins | sample 5400531 | NCBI WGS metagenome assembly WNEY01 (sample SAMN13153338, study PRJNA577476) | soil metagenome | isolation source: 200 cm saprolite under Douglas fir tree site 1 | place: USA:California | collected 2015-04-18
CGGCACCGTCTGCCACTGCTACTCCAGCTACGCCCGCGGTACGGAATTCCTGATGGGCTACTACGCGATCCTTGACCGCGCGCCGAAGGGCCGCGACGAAGGCGATCAGCCGATGAGCTGGCTGCGCCGTTATGACGAATACGAAAGCCGCTGACGCCCGCCGAAACTCCCCACGCTTCAGTGCCAGGCGAACTGTGCGGCCCGCCAGGAGGCGACATGACCGTGAAACAGGCCCCAACAGCCGCGTCCGCCGGCGTTTCCGGCCGGGCAGGGCCGCCGCCGCTTTCCTCAACCGATCGGACCCGGCACCGCAGGCTCCGGCATCTGGGGCGCGCCGACCGGGCATGGCTGTATGCGGTCCTGCGGGCCGGGCTGGTCGCCCACCTCGGGGTGATCGTCGACGGGTGGCCGATGGTGGTGCCCACCGTGTACGGGTTCGACACCGAGCACCTGTTCCTGCACGGCTCGGTCGCCAGCCAGAGCCTGGCAACGGCGGGCAGGCCGGTGTGCGTCACCGTGACCCTCACCGACGGCCTGGTGCTCGCCCGGTCGGTGTTCGAGCACACCATCAACTACCGCAGCGCCATGATCTACGGACGCCCCGCCTGGTCACCGACCCCGCACAGAAGCTGGCCAGGCTGCGCCGCCTGACCGAGCACGTGGCACCCGGGCCAGTGGGACTACGCCCGCCGGCCCAGCCGCAGGGAACTCGCCGCAGCCCGCCGGCTCGCCCTGCCGCTGGACGAGGCCTCGGTGAAGGTCCGCACCGGGCCGCCCGACGAAGGCCACGGCCCGGACGCCGCGCTCGGCCTGTGGGCCGGTGAACTGCCGCTGGCAGCCACGTGGCAGCAGCCCGTCCCCGACCCGGCCCTCCCGCCCGGCACCCCGTCCCCGCCCACATCCGCTCCCGCACCGGCACCCAGGCCGAGGAACAGGCATCCGCCGAACACAACAACGCCCGGACCTGACTCCCGCAGAACAGGGCGATCGGTGCTCCCACTACAGCGCCGAACTGGTTGCCGACTCGAGCGCCGAGTCGGCAGCTGAGCCGCAGAGCAGCGTCCCGAAAATCCGGTCGCTCTCTGTGATGGCCACGGTGCCCTCCTCGTGGCCGCCAGCGGGATGCTGGTGGCCGTCCACACTGGACGGCGGCGAGGGCCGACGCAAGATCGAGCAGCCGAGGAGAGCGGGATGCTCACGGAGCCTTGCCGAGACGTCTTCATGCAGTCCGGCCGATGGATCTTCATATAACGAGGTCGCTAACAGCGGGTCCGCCGGCAGGTCAGGGGATGGTCGTGTAATCGGTGCGCCAGGTGCGCCCGCCGTCGCTGGTGCTGACGATGCGCTGGTAGGCACGGTGATTGTGGTAGCTGATCCTGGCGCCGGTGACCCAGCCAGCGCACTCCACGACCGTGGAGATGTCCCTGATCCAGTGGCGTGAGCCGCAGAGCCGCAAGCGACCCGGAGATCGGGCCCCACGTTCTCGATATGCCGGGCTGGAGCCATGGTCACGCAGACTCGCGTGGGTATTCAGGCGCCAGTCCCAGAGCATGCTGGGTGCGCCTAATATCCGTACCGTGCTGTAGACTGCTGCACATGGAGGAAACCCGCACCGAGAAGATCTCGGTGAATCTCACCCCGAGCGTGCTGGCGCGACTGGACGCCATGCGGGCCCGCCGCCGCTGGACGCGCTCCACGGCAGCTGCTGTCCTGATCGAGCACGGGCTCGACAGTGAGGACAGCATGACCGACCTGGCGGGCAAGGCGGTCACGAGCTAGAACAACGCCGCGCTCGCGCGATTGCCACGACGGTGAGCGAGAGATGACGGCCGGGGGCGTTGAGATCAACGCACCCGAGAGGAAAGACATGAAGGACTACCTGCTCAACAAGGACGACAGAGACGAGATAGCCGAACGCGGAACCAGCCACAGCGAGCTGGCTGCCGAGCGCCGGGCCGGCGGCGCCGAGGCCAGGATGACCGAGCGCACGGCAGCCAGGGCCGGCCGCCCCGCGCGGTGGCATAGCACCGAGGCCACCACCTCGTTCGTGTACCTGGGCGTAGTCGTCGCCGACGACACGATCTACCGGCTGAACAGCCTCGGGAAGCGCACCAGCGTTCTCGGCCCGCTCGCTGGCGCGGCCGCCGAAGTCGCCGACGGCACCAGCCGCCACACCCTCCACCGCGTGCTCACCGTCGTGGGCGCGCTGAGCAAAAAGACCAGCGCGGCGGCGTTCGTCGTCACCGCTGACGGGGAACTGGCCCGGCGCAAGCTGGACGGCACAATCCCGGTCCGCCGGGCCCAGGCCCAGACAATCAAGTTCAACGCGCTCGTCCGCCGCTCCGCGCTCAGCCACCCGCCCGGCATCTGAGACCACCCACCCGCCGCGGCCACCGAGCTCCACTGAATCTCGTCCTACCGTGACCACGGGAACGTCCCGATCCTCGAACCCGCGAACCAATGGGTCGTTGATCAGGGGGTTCAACGATGATGACGCCGTCGGTGGCGGAGCGCCGAGCGCGTCGGGTCGGGCACGAGATGCTCTATGCAGAGTTGCTCGGCCCGTTCTGTCTGCATGCCACCGTGCCGGGCCGTGTGCTGGTAGCCCTCGTGGCGATAATTTCCCGGCTCGCAATGCTTCGTAGTGGCCCGTGAGTTGGGGCGGCCGGCGGGCGGGCTGTCGTCAGGGCGGCGCCGGCGAGCTGGCCTGGGTTGGGTGGCCTTGGAAGTCGAGCTGGCCGGTCAGGGCGGCCCTGCCCAGGATGTCGGCGAGTTGTCCTGCTTGCGTTCCCTGGCCCGCCCGTTCGGTCTCGACGGGCGGGAACACCGAGCGGACGCCGCCTAGCAGCCCGGCTAGGGGTGGTGCCGGGTGGCGGCTGGTAGCGAACAATGCCTGGCTGGAGACCAGGGCCAGGATGGCGAGCACGCTGTCCAGGCATTCGGCGGCCCGGTGCTGGCTACGGTAGGCGCCGAAGCTGGGCGAGGCAATGTCGTTCTGGGTGTCGTTGATGGTGGCGGGCAGCAGGGTGGGCGCGGCCAGCGCCCGGGCTTCTTCCACCAGCCCGGTCGCTACCCAGCCGAAGAGGTTGGTGGCCCCGCCTGAGGCCCCGGCTATGAACCCGGCCGGGGCGAGCAGGTGCGGAAGCCCGGAGGTGGCGCTGTGCATGGCGGTGACCTGGCGCTGCGCCAGGAGGGCCAGGTCTGCCCAGGCGGCGGTCAGCCAGTCGATTGCGGGGGCGGCGGCGCCGTTATGGAAACCGCCGGTCGACAGTACGCGGCCGGATGGGTGACCATCGCTGGCGGGCAGGTACACCGGGTTCTCGGTGACCGAGCCCAAGGCAGTCGTAGCGGCGTGAACCACCGGCTGCACGGCGCGCTGAGCCTGGCCCAGGACCTGAGGCAGGATGCGGTAGCTGACCGGCGCCTGATGGGCCAGCCGGCCTGATGTGACCGCGCCGCGCAGATGGCCGCGCAAGCGGCGCAGGACCGTGCGTTCTGCGTCATCGCCCCCCAGCTCATCAAGGGCCTCGTCGTAGGTGTCAAGGGGGGCACGGAACGCCTCGGCGGAGAGCGCGAAGATTGCCTCGGCCAGGCGCAGCCGGTGCCCGGCGTGCAGGGCGACGTCAGCGGCCAGGGCGGTGGCACACGGAGAGCCGTTAATCAGGGCCATGCCCTCGCCCTCCACCAGGTCGCCGGCGTCGATGGCCGCCATCACATGCATGAGGGGAAGGATCTCCCCGGCACCTGCCTGCCCGTCGAGGGGCACCCGCGGCAGCGGCCCGTCCAGCAGGGCGGCCACATGCTGGGCGAGCTGCGGACGCACCTTGGCGTGGCCGCCGACGAAGTCGGCCAGCCGGGCGAAGACGATGCCTCTGACGACACGCTCATCGAGGCAATCCCGGCCGAAGCCCCGGCCAACCCCCCGGAAGCGGCGCGCATAGCTACGCCGTTCCTCCGGCGGAATCGCCGTGCCGACTTCGACGCCCGGCCGCGTGGTCACCCCGTAAATAAACCCTTGCGGGTTAGAGCGCAACAAGTGCTCGAACCCTGCGCGGGCCGCACCCATTACCCGCAGTGCGGCCGGGCCGATGGCGACGTCCTCGCCGTCTACGGTTACCCGCCGGAACGCCTCAAGCGTGAAGTCCTCCCGTGCGTTGAGGACGACGGTCATTTCTCCTCCTGGTAGGCACATGGCGGGTGCAGCGACGCGAATGCCGGGGAAGCAGGGCCTCAGTCACATGCGTGCGGAATCCTCCGTTCCAACGGGGCACCACTCCATAGTGCGGGACGGCCGCCTCGGCCGAGAGCCAGGCGGCCCGGGAGGCCGTGTCACCAACCGGGACTGGCGTAATATCGGCCGTTCGAGGGGCCGCTCAAGGCTCGCAGTGATCGGGCTGGGCCGGGGATTGCAGGAGGCCGGCGAAGCGGCGGGCGAACAGGTAGGCGTCACCGGGCCAGCGCGCGGACAGGTAGTTGCGGTCGGTCACCACGAAGGCTGGCGAGTCGTCGGTCGCGGTGCCGCGCGCGGTGAGGGTTACCGGTCCTCGCTCGAACTGGCTGGCTGGGTCGTCCAGGGCGGCTTTGACCTCATCCTCGACATAGGCAGGGTAGGTCCGGTAGTAGCGGCCCAGCCGCCAGGCGGTAGCCAGGTAGGCGACGCGTTCCATGTACTTGGGCAGGCAGGTTGTCCGGCGGCCGGCCAGCACGGACCGGCCGGTGACGGTGTCGCGGGTGCGCGCCAGCACCAGCACGCCGTGACAGATCGCGCCGACCGGCCTGCCGGTCGCCCAGAACCGGGCGACCTGTTCGCGCAGCACCGCCGAGCCGAGGTATTGCCGCATCCCCGGTGCATGCCCGCCGGGCAGCAGCAGCCCGTCGAAGCGGGCCGGGTCCAGCTCGGCCCACGCTTGCGCCGAGTTGAACTCCGCGGACCTGGTGAGCTCGGCGTAGAAGCCCTTGGCCTGCGGCGCGGCGCCCAGCTGCCCGAACAGCACGCCGGTCAGCAGCCGCGGATCAGCGGCCGGGACCGGGCCGGCCCGCTCGGTGGCGAAGACGACCCGGTGCCCGGCATCACGCAGGACCCGCCACGGCACCGCGACCTCAGTGACGTCGAAATCCCGGTCCGGAAGCGGAATCAGCACACGCACCCGGCAATCATCGCAGCCCGCCCACCGCCGGACCCAAAACCATGACCCCTGGGCGGGCAGGGATTGCGGCCGCACAGTTCACCGCAAGCCCTGACATGGCGCGGCGGCCCGGGTCGGGGGGAGCGATCCCGGGCCGCCGCATTCCTTTGGTGGCCGCAGCAGTGCGAAGGTGAAGCTATGGGGCGCTGGTCGGCTTTCCGGTGGGGTGGCTGGCCGGCTTTCCGGTGGGGTGGCTGGCCGGCTTTCCGGTCGGGTGGCTGGCCGGCTCTCCGGTGGGGTGGCTGGCCGGCTTTCCGGTCGGGTGGCTGGCCGGCTCTCCGGGGTGGGCCACCGCCGCGCAGTACGCCGTCACGTTGGCCGCCCCGTCCGCTGCGGTCGCCAGGTTGCGGAAGGCCACCGCCTTCTGCCTGGCGCTGCCATCAGCCTTCAGGTGCGCGTACGCGGTGCACAGGCCGTACGCTGCGTGGCCCGTCGCGTCCGGCCCCACCGGGGTCGCCGAATGCGTCGGCTGCGCGCTCGGGCGCGCCGGGGGTGCGCCGAGGGTGTCATGAGCGAATTTCTGCATCGAGGCTGGCAGGGCACCGGCGTACGCCGCGGCAGCGGCACCGCCAACGGTGACCGCCGCGGCCGCGGCGGCCGCGGCGAGTTTGGCGCTGAGCAGCGAGGTGAGCAAGGGATGCCTCCTACGGCGTGAGCGGGTCGGTTCAGCAGACATGCCGACCGCGCCGCGGAACACCGCCAGGACACTGGTCTCGGCAGCCAGTTCGCTCATCGTCGGCGCTGCGTTGAGCGCGGCGATAGCCTCCGCCACCGGGCGCAGCCCATCGGCTGCGTCCCCGGGCAGCAGATTCCCTGCAAGCAGCGCGTCGCAGGCGGGGTCCCCGATGGGAGGGACATCGCCTCGCGCTGACCACGGGAAGATCGGCATGTCACCGTCCGAAACGCCACGGCCGGTCACAGCGTTACACCCGTCGTAGCCATGGTCTGCGCAAGCCGCCGCAGGCCGCGGTGCGCAGCGACGCGTACCGCGCCCGGGCTTCGGCCTACTATCCGCGCCACCGCCTCGGTGTCCAGGCCGGCCAGGACCCGCAACAAGATCACCTCCGCCTGGAGGGGAGGCAGCGCCGAGATCGCCGCGATCGCCGCCGCGGTGCCGAGATTCTCCATCGCCTGCCCGGCGGCATCCTCCGTCCTCGGCTCCCGGGCGCCTGGCAGCTCAGCGAGCGACGCCACCGGGTGCCGGGAACGACGGCGGACCTCGTCGATCGCCCGCCGGCGCGCAGTCGTGAACAGCCACGACCGCCAAGCCCGTTCGTCCCCGCGGAAGCCGGTCAGGCCCCGGACCACCTGTACCCACGTCTCCGCCGCGACGTCCTCGGCGGCATCGGGCGCGGCCACCCGCAGGTAGCGCAGCAGGGCCGGGTTAGCATCACGCCACAGCACAGAGAAGGCAGCCTCGCTGCCGTCCTGCGCGGCGGCCAGAATGGCCGCGAACTCCTCGCCGATCACAGAGGCGAGTATCGGCACCGGCCGTGGTCATCCGCAGCGGATTGACGATGTCAGACCGGATTGTTCCCGCATTGTTCCCGCGTGACTTGATTCAGTCGCGCCAGTTGCCACCCGAGGTCACCTGCCTGCAGGGCACGACGAACCGCCGTGCCGATGTGACGGACCGTAACAGGCCCCTCGGGCCGGCGGGCGACTGGGATCAGGTGGGCCCGGTTCCTCGTCGCCCGGGCTGCCGGACATGCCAGTGGTGGTTATGTAGCGAGTGGCACGTTCCGGACTGGAGAAGGGATGCGGCCGTCCAGCACGTCTGCCTGCGCGGCCTCCGCAGACCGCTGGAGCGGGTCGCCGAACCCGCCGCCGCCGCTGGTCTCGACGCGGATCACCGAACCGGGCAGCAGCCTGAGTGTCACCTTGCTCGGCACGTCGAGCGCCTCGCCGTCTGGGTGGTAGATCGAGATCCGGGTGGCGGAGCCGTCTCCCCCGCCGCGGATCCCTTCGGGCGCGAAACGCGGATCGGTCTGCTCGCCGTAGACCGTCGCCACTTGCGGGAAGCTCAGGATCTCGTACTCGCGCCTGATGCCCATGCCGCCGTTGTGCGCCCCGCGGCCCTGGGAGCCCTCGACCAGTTCGGTGCGCAGTATCCGCACCGCGTACTCGGTCTCCGCTACCTCGACTGGCAGCAGCGCGACGTTGGACATGTAGGTGTCCACGCCGTCGAGGCCGTCGCCGCTGCTGTGCGCTCCGGTGCCGCCGCCGACCACGTCCATCATCACCGAGGACCGGCCGGTCTTGGGCGAGACGCTTTCGAGGTTAACGTCGAAGAACGTGACGGTTCCGCTCGCCGCGGCCCGCTCGGGCCAGATCACCGAGGCCGCCCGGATCAGCGTCTCGGCGAGCCGCTGGCAGGTGTTGTGCCGGACCGAGACCGCGGCGGGTGGCGACGGGTTCAGCACGCTGCCCTGCGGGCAGGTGATGTCGACCGTGCGCAGGATCCCGTCGTTCGTGACCATGTCCGGGTCGGTCATGGCGCGCACCAGGTACACGATCGCCGCGCGCGTGCTGGCCCACGGGACGTTCAGCGCTCCGGGCACCTGGCGGGCCGAGCCGGACAGGTTGACGGTCAGGTGATCGCCGCGCTTGGCGATGAGGGCGTGGATGCGGGTGGGCGGTCCGCCGACCCCGTCGTCGTCCAGGTAGCCCTCCGCCTGGCCGTCGCCATCGGGAAGCTCGCGCAGCGCGATCCGCGTTGCCTGCTCGACGGCATCGAGCGACTGCGCGAACGCGGCGGTGATCGCGCGTGAGCCGAACCGCCCGGCGGCCTCCTCGATGCGCCGGGCACCCAGCGCGCACGACGCCTGCTGTGCTCGCAGATCGGCCAGGGTCGTGAACGGGTCGCGGACGTTGCTCTGGATGATGGAGATCAGGTCCTCGTCCTCGACGCCGCGGCGGCTGAGGTGGACCGGCGGCAGGACCAGGCCCTCCGCATACAGCTGGCGCAGGTCCGCGCCCTCGGTGCCCGGGTTGACCCCGCCTACGTCGATGTGATGGGCCGTCGTCCCGGTCCAGCCGAAGAGCCGGCCCTTGATGAACAGCGGCATCAGCACATTGAGGTCCGGCGTGTGCATGCACCCCATGTACGGATGGTTGGCCAGGAACACGTCCCCGGGCTCGAGGGAGCCCAGCCACCGCCGTGCTGTCGACTTCACCGCCAGAGACATCGCGCCGAGCTGCGCGGGGATGTAATCGGCCTGGGCGACGAGATCGCCGGCGCGGTCGAATAGCGCGCAGCTGAAGTCGTTCATCTCCCGGATGATCGGGCTGAAGCTGGACCGCTTCAGCACTCCGCCCATCTCCTCCGCCGCCGACAGCAGTTGCGCGTAGATGAGCTCGAAGGTGATCGGATCGAGCCGGTGGTTCCCGCTGCCTTGCCTGCCGCCGCTCACCGGGCCTCCTCCAGCCACAGGTTGCCGAGCCGGTCCACCCGGGCCCGCTGGGCGGGGAGCACGAGGGTTGTTGAGTCCATTTCCTCGATGATCGCGGGGCCGTCGACGAGGTTCCGCGCCCGGAGTTCGTCCCGGGCCAGTACGGGCACCTTCCGGCGCGATCGCAGGCCGGGCAGCACCATGGCCCGCCGGCCGGCCAATGCCTGCGGCGGCGGAGTCGTCCCGCCCGCGGGGACCTCGGCAGCGTCCGGGGACTGCAGGCCGCCGAACGCCGACAGCCGCAGCGTGACGACCTCGATCGCCTCGCCCGGCGCGGCGTGGCCATAGCTCGTCCGGTGCAGCTCGTGAAAATCCGTCCCGAGCTTCTGCAAAGACGCGTGGCCCAGGCCGCGCAGAGGCACGGCAACCTCGAACCCCTGCCCGAGGTAGCGGCAGTCGGCGCTGCCCGCCAGCCGGATCCGGACCCGGCCGATCCCGTCCTTCTGTAGCCGCAGAACCAGCCGGGCGGAAGCCGCCGCGTACCACGCAGCCAGGTCATCGAGCGCGCCGGAGTCCAGGGGCCGCAGCACCGTCTGCGACTCATCGACCCGCAGGTCCGCGGCGATCAGCCCGCGCGCCGAGAACAGCCCCGGGTGCGGCGGCACCACGACAGCCCGCATGCCCATCTCCCGGAGCAGCCGGCCAGCGTGCAGCGGCCCGGCGCCGCCGAACGCGACCAGCGCGCAGCCGCGCGGATCCACCCCGCGTTCGACCGACACCCGGCGCATCGCCCGCATCACGTGGGCCATGGCGACCGCGATGATCCCGTCGGCCGCCTCCCCGCGGCCCATCTCCAGCCGGTCGGCGATGCGGCCGACGGCCTCGGCCGCTGCGTCGCCGTCCAGCGCGAGCCGGCCGGCCAGCCGCGCGCCGCCCAGCGAGCCGGCGACCACATGCGCGTCGGTCAGCGTCGCGTCCTTGCCGCCCCTCCCGTAGGCCGCGGGACCGGGGTCCGCGCCCGCGCTCTGCGGGCCGACCCGAAGGCGCCCCGCCGCATCCACGCTGGCGATGCTGCCGCCGCCCGCGCCGACCGTGACCACATCCACCGACGGCGCCAGGACCGGATGGGAGTTCACTTCCGCGGACACCACGACCGGCGGAACACCGCCCTGGATCAGGCAGACGTCCAGCGACGTCCCGCCCATGTCCAGGGAGATCAGCCGGTCGAGGCCGAGCTGCGCGGCGACGCTGACCGCACCCGCCACGCCGGCCGTCGGGCCGGACAGCAGCAGCCGGTGGGCCTCGGAGTCGGCGCGGGCGGCTGGCACGCAGCCCCCGTTCGACTGCATGATCAGGAACGGTCCCCGGACGCCCAGCTCGCGGACCTGACGCTCGGCGCTGATCAGGTAGCTGCCGACTATCGGCCGCAGGCCTGCGTTCAAGACAGTTGTCGCGGTCCGCGGATACTCACGGAACTCCCGGGCGATCTCCGAGGACAGGGTGACCGGCGTCGCCGGATGGCGACGCCGCAGCTCATCCCCGATCAGGCGCTCGTGCGCATCGTTCATGTAGCTGAACAGCAGGCACACCGCGAACGCCTCGGCGTCGCTGGCCGATGCCTGCCCGGCGAGCCGTTCAATCTCCGCGGCTTCCAGCGGGGTGATGACCTCGCCGTTCCAGGCGAGCCGCTCGCGGGCCTCGATCCGGCGCCGCCGGGGCACGAGCTCGGGCGGGCGAGGCTGCTCCAGGTCGTAGAGCTTGGGACGGCCCCCGGTCCGGTAGCTCAGGATGTCCCGGTATCCCTCGGTGGTGATCAGCGCGACCCGCGCCAGCCGGCCGGTGATCGCCGCGTTGGTCGCCACGGTCGTGCCGTGGAAGAGGCCGCTGACCGCGGCCGGGTGGACGCCTAGCCCGGCCAGCTCCGCCACGGCAGCGGCGAGCGCGGCCGATGGATCCTCCGGCGTCGATGGCACCTTGGCGACGGCCACGGTACCGTCGCCGGCCACCGCGGTGGCGTCAGTGAAGGTCCCGCCGACGTCGATCGCGACGATCCACCGGCGCTTCGGGCTTAGCCGTGGGCTGGCCACCCGGCCGGGCGGGCGAGAGCTCACCGGACGGCGAGCTCTCGTGCCTCGCCGGGGGTCAGCACCTCGCAGCCGTGCTCGGTAACGGCAACGCTCTCGGAGAATCCGGTGCCGCATCGCCGCGGGACGAAGATGCAGATCGGCAGGTGGAACGTCATGCCCGGCACGAGCTCGCGCTCCTCCCCCTCGGCGATGTACATGGCCGCCTCGGTCCAGGACGGCTGCATGCCGAGCCCGATCGAGTAGCCGAACCCGCCGTGGAACCACATCTCGCCGGCTACCGGCGACGCCTGCAGGCCGGTCCAGGTGATCCGGCCGGCCGCGCGCATGTAGTCCAGCTCGGCCGCCGTCTTGATCATCCGGCAGTCGAGGATCAGCTGCGTGGCGTCCTCGAACGACGCCTTCGGCAGCTTGTCGCGCAG
>WNEY01004059.1_pt1 | contig 11082 bp, 13 predicted proteins | sample 5400531 | NCBI WGS metagenome assembly WNEY01 (sample SAMN13153338, study PRJNA577476) | soil metagenome | isolation source: 200 cm saprolite under Douglas fir tree site 1 | place: USA:California | collected 2015-04-18
GAGTCGACGCGGAGATAGCGAATGCGTCTGCATGCGAGGATCCGGCGGTGACGGCTGACCCTTTAGCGGACGCGCGCTTCATTCTCGACACGCTTCAAGCGACGGTCGATGCTCGCGACGCCGACGCTCTCGTTTCCCTTTTCGATGATCCGGCGGTACTCATCGGAACGGCCGGCGACGGCCGTAACCCTGATGCGCTCCGTCGATATCTGACTGCCGTCGCGACGCAGCCGGAGTCACTTCGTTGGGAATGGCGCGAGGTTATTCCCTTCCATCAGAGCGCGGGAACTCTGGGCTTCGCGGCGTTCGGAGAGATCGTCGTGTTCGACGGGAGCAACGAGCGCCGTGCACCGATCCGCATGACCATCTTCGCCGTCCAGACGCCGGACGGTTGGCGTCTTCGACAGTTCCACGGATCAATCCCGTCCGATTTCTGACGCAGCGGCAAGTAGAGAACGTTCAGTCGACGTACTTCAACGCGAAGTAGAACTCCGTCGAGCCACCGTGCTTGACGAGGATGATGAACCACGGCTTCAAGTAGTTGGCACCCGTTGCGGGGAGTGACTTCGCACCGAGCCCGACCTTCGTCCAGCAACTGCAAGGGCCTTCCTTTTTCCACGCGTCGAAGACGAAGCCGTGCCAGCGATGCTCGCACCGGCTCGTCGCCGTCCTGTGACATGGACCGAACGGGTTCCTGCTCCCGACGCCGAAGCCGCTCTTCGTCCGGTAGTACGGCGTCGAGAAGTCGATGTCGGCGACGCGCCCGCCGTCGAGCGTGACGAACACCTTGCTGCCGTGAAGGCGGAAGTATTCCTGCGGGTTTTCCTGGCCGTACTCGCGCTCGACGCGCTTCTTCGCTTCACCGAGAGTGATGTCGCCGATCCTGTTCCACGGGACGAGGAGCGGAGGATCCCGCCGTGCAGCGCCACATCCTGCGCTCGCGAGCGCAGCCGCGAGCGCGAGCACCGTCAGGTCGCGAGTCGCGTCCAATGGACGTGCGTCTCCCACTCGCGCCGGTATTCGGGAGCAGGAAGGAGTGAGCGCACTTCGTCGCGCAACGGCGACTGCTCCGCGTCCAGAAGCTCGGCGAACCAGCCCATCGACGCGAAGAACGCGACGAGCCCGTCCCGGTCGACCGTCTGCGGGTTCGCGAGCCGCGCCTCCTGCAGCTCCTCGAATGGGGACCCGGCGAACGGGATGCGCCACTCGCCTGACGCATAGCGGCGCGAGTTGAGGTCGGCCGGGTCGTAGCCGAGCTCGTCCTGCGGCGGTGCGCGCTCGGTCAGTAGCTCCTCGACGGCGGCAATCGCCGGGTCCGCAGGCCGCACCGGAAGGTTCCACATCACGACGAGCGCGCCCCGGGGCCGGAGCACGCGGGCGAACTCGGCGCGCGCGCGCTCGCCGTCGAACAGATGGAACGCTTCGGCGACGAAGACCGCGTCGACGGAGCTGTCCGCGAGCGGGATGTCGTCGGCGCGTCCGGCGAGCACGCGCGCCTCCGGGCACCGTGCGGCAAGCCGACGGCGCATTTCTTCATCCGGCTCGACGGCAACCACATGGTCGAATGCGGTGAGGAGCAGACGCGTGAGCTTCCCCGTGCCCGCGCCGACCTCGAGCACGGTCGCCGTCGACGGCAGGCCCGGAATGTCGACGACCTCGGCCGGCCACCCCGGGCGGCCGCGCTCGTATTCGTCGTGCCAGCGGCCGAGGTTACCGGTGGGGCTGTAGCCCGTGAAGCCGGGATTGCCGAGGTCGCGGTAGAGCGCCTCGACATTGTTCCCGTCGGGGTCGAGCAGGTACGCCGCGTAGTAGCCGGGCGCATAGTCGCGAAGGCCGGGTTCGCCGTTCGAACGGAATCCGGCCGCGGTCCCTGCGCAGTGAAAGGCGTCGACGTCCGACCGAGACCCGGCGTGGAAGCAGAGGTGGAGATTCGTCGTCGGCGGCGCCTGCGCGACGACGTTCACGTGCGTGAAGCACGCCGAATCTTCGTGTTCGTAGAGCTTCGGTATACCGAGCGGCGCGAGCACGGTTTCGTAGAACTGCACACTCCGAGGGAAGTCGCTGGCGTGGATGTCGAGGTGGTCGACGACTCGCCGCGACCAGTCCCATGCCTCGGAGTTCACCAGCCCGGCAGCAAACCGTCGCGGTAGCGCGACTTCTGAGACGGCGGGAACCGCCCGTACGCGACTTCGCCGTCCTGGGTGTCCTCGGGCGAGCTCGCGTTGTACCGGGCGGCAGTTTCGTCGGCGCAATAGAAGCCCCACGGCCCGTCCTTCTGGAACTGCCGCGACGAGGCCGCGAGGATCACGCACGGGCCGTCGCCGGCGCCGACGAACGCGTGCCGCGTCTCCGGCGGGCAGTGCACGAAGTCCCACTGCTTGAGCGGCCGCTCCTGCCCCTCGACAATCAGGAGCGCCTCGCCGGCGAGAACGAGGAAGTCCTCCTGCTCGGTCTCCCAATGGTACGTCGCGTTCGGCTCTCGCGGCGGGAGCACCTGGATCGACATGCCGAGCATCGGGAAGTACGTCTCGGCTTCGAACTCGTCGCATCCAGTCAATGGCAGGCTGTCGCCGCGTCCGGGCCGATAGAACCACCGCGCGTCGCGCGCGTTCATGACGAACCAACCGACGCTCGCGGCCACCAGCCCTGCTTCGGTCTGCTCGAGCTCAGCCTCGGGAACCACGGTCGGATGATACGGCCGCGCGACCGGCACAGCCGATCAACCGGAGCAGCAGCTAGTCGCCCCACGTCGGCAGCTCGAGCGCGCGCTCGAACGCCGCGCGGTCGTGCACCGGCTCGCCGTGCGACACGATCACTCGCTCGAACGGGAGGTCGAGCAGCGCGCGAAGCGCGGGCACCACGCGCTCTTCGTGCCACGGCGTCCCCCATACGCGCAGTTCGCCCTCCGGTGCCGTCAGCGCGTCCGCGAACACGATCGCGCGCTGCTCCGGAATCCAGAGCGGCGTCTCGTTCCTGCCTCGGCCGTCGTACAGCGCGACGAGCCCGCCCGGCAGCTCGTTCCCCGGCTGGATCCCCTCGAGCTGCGTCTCGGGGATGTTTTGGCGCCAGAAGAGGTACGGACCGAACGCACGCGCGCCGTAGCGGCGCACGAAGAGGTCGACGTCGCGGACGTGGTCCGGCTTGAGGACGACGACGAGCGTCGGCGGGTGGGCGTCGAGCCGATCCCAGACCTCGACCGCACCGTCGGGCGGCGCGAGCGGGTCGAGCAGCGCGACCTCGCCGCCGGATGCGACGCACGTCGACGCTACCAGCGGGCCCCAGTCGAGCCCGGGGTGCCAGTCGGGATACTCGACCCGCCACAGCCACAGGCCCGGAGAGGCGTCTCGCAACTCCCACCGCACGCCGCCGATTCTGACCGTGGAGAGGAATCGAGTCGCCGCGCGCTGCTGCCGATAAGGCGGAGGTGCGCACCGCTCTCGTCACCACGCTCGCGATGCTCGCGCTCGCCGGCTGCGGCGGCAGCGGCGGCAGCTACGCGCAGCAGCTTTCTTCGGCGCTGTCCTCGGTCTCCCAACCGGCGTCCCTCGACGCCTCGAGCCTCGCGCGGCTCGCGCACGACTACGCTCGCGCTGCGGAGCGCCTCGGCAGCCTCACGCCGCCGGCCGCCGTTGCGCAGGCGCATGCGCGGATGGTCGCCGCGATGAGCGCGTATGCGAACGAGCTCGCACAGGCCTCCGCGCTGACGGCGAATCGCGCGGCGTTCGAAGCCGAGATGGCCCGCGCCCAGACGGACGCGCAGGCGTGGACGGCGGCGTTCGACGAGATCCGTGCGCGCGGGTACGCGACGTTCAGCGCGTCGTGACCAGATGAGCGGCGCGGCCTAGGGCGCCCGAAGCCCAGCAGGCGCCGTTGTGGGCGCAGTCGACGGTGTCGAGACTGCCGCTGTCGAACCGCTGCCAGGTCTGTCCCTGGTCGACGCTCACGTCGCTGCCGGTGGGTCCGACGACGACCGCGGCGGTTCCGGTCACCCACGCGGCGCCGGAGCGGTACTCGTTCGGCGCGGCTGCGACGAGCTGCCAGCTCCTACCGCTGTCGGAGGTCGATGCCAGGGCGTCGGGCGAGAACGCGGGAGATAGGAAGTCGCCGCCGACGGCGAGCCCGTGCTGCTGGCCGCGGAAGGCCAGGGCGAAGATTCCACCGGACGGCCCGCCGACAATCGGCGTCGTGTTCACCTGCCACGTTTCGCCTCTGTCGTCCGAGCGAAAGACGCGCGCAAACGCGGCGGCGCCGCCGGTCCCGAACCAAGCGGTGTGCCCGTGATCGGTGACGAGGCACTGGCCGCTCGCTGCAAACGCGAACTCACCCGGCAGCGCCGGCGGCATGTCGGCGCCGGCGAAATGCCAGCTGAGCCCGCCGTCGTCCGTGGCGATGATCCTGAACTTGCCGTTGACCGGATCGGACAGCGCAAGGCCACGCTCCTTGTCGAAGAACGTCATGCAGTCGTAGAAGGCCTCGGGCTCCGCGTTCACGAACGTCAGCGTCCAGGTGTGGCCGCCGTCTGACGTGACGTAGATCCGCGAATCGCTTAGCTCGCCGATCGAAAGGATCACGGCGTGGTCGGCGTCGAAGGCCTCGATGTCGCGGAACTGGAGGTTGGCTGTGCCCGGCGGTCCCACCCGCTGCCATGTGGCGCCTCTGTCGACGGTTCGCAGGACCGTGCCGAGGCTGCCGCTCGTCCACGCGACATCCGCGCTCACCGCCGAGACTCCGCGGAGCCGCGCCGCCGAGCCCGTCGGCGTCGGGTGCCAGGCGAAGCCGGATCCGCCGGCCGACACGAAGGCGGTCGACGTCCAGGCGACGGCCACCAGAGCCACGAGGAGCAAGAGCCGCTTCGGCACGGTGCGAACCTACCCTCCGCGGCGTCGCATGACAACAACCGCCCGGACGCGTAAGACGCGGCAAGCGCAACGGTCCGCGCTGTGGACCATGATCAACGCCAATTCACGTGTGAAAGGCATAAAAGCCGGAAACGCCTCGCATGCGGCTTGGGAGAAACGATCGAGAGGAGGTGCCACGGCACGGGAGCCTGCGCGCTGTTGCGGCGCGCCCACGGACGATCGACCTCAGGAGGCGTTACATGCGTCGGTTTCTGATTGTCGGTCTGTCTGTCGTTGCGGTTGGGCTCTTTCCGAACCCCGTGTGGGCCGTCAGTGGCGCCGCCTACACAACGGTCAACCCCTCCGTCGACGGACCAGGCCATTGCAAGAACGGTAATCCGTCAGTCAACTGCAACATCTACGACGGGAAGCAGTACGTCTGGCTCAACGGCGGCCCGTCGGCGAACGGGCTCGGGCCCGACGGGCAGTACTTCTTCGCCGTCCTCGCACCGGGCGGGCAGCCGGACCCGAACGACGGCGGCGCTAAGAACCTCTCGGACGACTACGACACGTACGCGAACCGGACGTTCACCGTGTCGGGAGGCGAGGTGAGTGCGTACGGGGGCACGCACGACTACTCGCCGCCGCTGATCCGGCTCTTCCCGTACGCCGACACGCCGAACCCAGGCGGCGTGTACATCCTTGCGATCTGTTACCTCGGCACGGGCTATCCCGTCGCTCCGAAGGACTGCAAGTACGACGCGTTCAAGGTGCAGAAGACGGGGAAGGCGCAGATCCAGCACGTGCTGAGCGGCGTCAAGTACCTGGACGAGAATCCGCAGAATGGCCAGCTCGATTCGGGCGAGACGTTGCTCGCGAACTGGCAGGTCGCGATCTCGTGCAGTGATGGGACGAACGCGACGGTGACGACCGACTCGTCGGGGTCGTTCTCGTACACGACGCCGGAGCATTTCGCGTCGAGCGGGACGACGACGTGCTCGCTCGCGGAGGTGCAGCAATCGGGGTTCACCCAGACCGGCAACACCGTCGATCAATCGATCGCAACCGGGGGCGCGACGGTGAGTCTCTCGAACTTCGTGTATACGGTGACGCTGCCGAACGACACTGTCTCGACGGTGTCGATGCTCAACTTCGGCAACGTCGGCAACCAGCCGCCCGTTTGTCCACCGCCCACGATTGGCACGGATCCGAGCGGGAATCAGACGATCACGCTCGACGTTCAGGACGCCGACACGGGTCTGGCATCGATCAACATCGTCTACGCAGGGAACGCCACGGTCGATATCTCGCCGAGCTCGTTCTACGGCAGCACGGCCGCCGTCACCGTGACGGCGACCCAGGTCGACCCGAACCAAGGCGGCTTCGGCCTGACCTTCGACGCTGTCGACCTGCTCGGCCTGACGACGACGTGCGACCCGGTTGCGGGGTTGCTCGTCCGCGAGAGCGGCAGGGCCGGAACGCAGACCTTCACGGGTCTGATGCAGGCCGAGAGCACCGTCACGATCTCCAACGGGACACCGGGAGCTCAAGTAGTCGACCTCCTGGTGAACGGGGTTCCGTTCATCGTGACCGGTCTCAGTGCAGGCGAGGTGCGCACGCTCGACGTCTCGACGGCGATGCTGCCGGGAACCACGAACGTGATCTCCGCGACCGCCCGCGGCCGGCCGGGAGCCACTGCGACCGTCCTCATATCCAACTGACTCAAGGGCAGCACGGCGCAGAGGGCCCTCTTTTGCGAGGGCCCTCTGCGCGGCTAGTCGGACGTCAGGCGCCGCAACGCTTCGGCATCGGCGCGCAGCTCGTCCTCCGGAATCGCAGGCCGCTTCTCCTCCGGGAACGGGAAGGGCCAGCCGGGGCGCGGGTCGTCGGCGTAGCGAGGGACGACGTGCGTGTGCAGATGCGGCAGCTCGTTACCGAGCGTGTTGTAGTTCAGCTTCACCGCGCCGAAGTGCAGCTCGAGCGCGCGCCCGACGCGCATCACCTCGAGCCAATACTTTGATGCCTCGTCGTCCGTCAGCTCCGTGGGCTCGGCCACGTGCCGGCCTCGCCAGACGATGACGGTGTAGCCGCGCTGGATGTCCGCGCGCTGCAGGTAGGCGTCGGCGACCTCGCCTGCGAGGAAGCGCAATCCGTAGCCGTTGTCGTCGAGCCGCGGTTCCTCGCACATCGGGCAGCCCTCACCACGCTTCAGCGCGTAGAAGGACGCCGGCCACTCCACGTCGGCTTATGGACAGGCGCCCGCGAGGAGCGCGGAAAAGCTCCGACGCGACAGTGTCCAGCGCCACTGGCCGTCCTGCGCGATCAGGTGGCCCGTGTCGGGGATCATGATCCGGTTCCCGTTCGCGCCGATGACGCTCATCTCGAAGCTGACGGCCTTCGTAGGGACCTTGCCGAGCGCGGGCACGTCGAACACCACGTCCTTCACGCCGACGACCTCGACCTTCACGTCGGTCGTCGAAAGACCGGGCGGGCAGTGCACGTACAGATCGCGGTTGATCGCCGCGCGCTGCTCGCGTACGAGCATCGCGTAGGAACTGTCGAGCCGGCCGGCGAACTCGTGGCGGACGAGCCGGATCATCGCGGTGCCCGGCCGCTCCGCGGGCTGTCCTGCCGCCGCGCCGCCCGTGCCGCCCGTGCCGCCGCAGCCTGCGGCGAGGACGACGAGAACAACTGCCGCAGGGGCGCGGAGCATCGCGTCATGCTACGCCTAGACTCGGGTCGTGTCGTCACCGCTCGTTGTCGTCGACGCGGAGAACGTCCGCCGCTCGACGTGGCCGAACCTCTCAAAGGAGGAGCTGGTCGAGCGCTGCCGCGCGTGGTCGAGCGACGAAGGAGCGCGGCTGCTCGTGGTCTTCGACGGACCGCCGCCGGAGGAAGCACCCGATCTGCTCGGCTCGGGCTCGCGCCCGGCGGACGACGTGATCGCCGAGCTCGACGGCCCGTTCTGGCTCGTGAGCTCGGATCGCGGTCTGCGCGAACGCGTCGCCGGGCGCGCCGAGCGACTGATCGGCGGCGGCTCGTTCCTCCGTAAGCTCCGCGTCTGAGAGGCTTCGGCGATGCTGAACCTAGACCGTTCGCTGGAGATCGAGGACGTTCGGTTGGAGCGGCTCGAGCTCGCCGTCTCGCCGGAGTGGACGCGTGCAACGACCGTCGTGCACCTTCGCGGCCGCGGTGCTCAAGGCGTCGGCGAGGACGTCACGTACCAGCCCGAGCTGCACGACCGGCCGCCCGCACCGGACGTCGTCGGCCGCTGGACGCTCGAATCGTTCTCGGCCCACATCGACGGCTTCGACTTCTTCGAGGGCGCGCCCGAGGACTCGGCGGCGCGCGACTACCGCCTCTGGGCGTGGGAGAGCGCCGCGCTCGACCTCGCGCTGAACCAGGCCGGCGTGTCGCTGGCAGAGGCGCTCGGGCGGGAGGCCCGGCCGGTGACGTACGTGGTGTCGACGCGCGCGGCGAACGTCCTGCCGCTGCTCGAGCGCTTCCCACGGCTGCGATTCAAGCTGGATCCCGATCCGGACTGGGCCGACGAGTTCATCGACCGGCTCGCGGAGCTGGCGTGCGTCGACACGGCGGACTTCAAGGGCGTCTTCCGGGGCTCGTTCGGGCAGCTCCCCGACGCGCGGCTGTACCGAAGAATCGCGGAGGCGTTTCCGGAGGCGTGGCTCGAGGATCCGGGGCTGAACGAGGAGACGGATGAAGTGCTGCGTCCATATCGCGACCGCATCACGTGGGATGCGCCGATCCACTCGGTCGCCGACGCGGAAGCGCTGCCGTTCCCGCCGAAGTGCCTGAACGTGAAGCCGTCCCGGTTTGGAACCGTGCGGCGTCTGTTCGAGTTCTATGACTGGTGCGAGTCGCGCGGCGTGCGGATGTACGGCGGCGGTCAGTTCGAGCTCGGCCCGGGCCGGGCGCAGATCCAGTACCTCGCGTCGGTGTTCCATCCAGACATGCCGAACGACGTCGCGCCCAGCGCGTTCAACGCGCCGAACGTACCCGACGACGTGCCGCGCAGCCCGCTCGAGCCGCCGCGCGCGTTCGGAATCTAGCTCGAGGCGTTCGCCCCCGACGCTCGGTCAGCCGACGCTCTCGATGATCCGGATCAGCTCGTCAAGCCGGTAGCCGTGGCGCCGAGCGAACTGGACGAGGTCGTGCGCGCGCGTCGTGACGGCTCCGCGCTCCGGGCTGCCGGCCACGGTGATCCCGCGGCCGCGCCTGAATTCGAGCAGGCCCTCGTCGCGCAGAACGCGTAGAGCGCGCAGGACGGTGTTCGTGTTGACGCCGAGCACCGCGGCGAGGTCCCGCGCGGGCGGGAGTCGCTCGCCGGGTTTCGCCTCACCGTCGGCGATCGCGCGCCGGAGTTGGGCAGCGACCTGTTGGTAGAGCTCCCTCGACTCGCCGCGGTCGATCTTGACATCGAGCATGGTGCTACTGATAATAGCTCCATCGTGTCGCCCGTCAAAGAGCTTCTCGCGCCGACGGACGCACGCCCGCAGACGGCGCCCGATGACATCGACGCGCTGATCGAGGAGGCGCGGCGGCGCGCGCGGCGGCGCCGGCTCGCTTACGCGACGCTCGTCCTGGCGCTCGCGGCCGGCGCAGCGGCGGTCGCTACGCACCGCGGTGGGGGAGGTGGCCGCGCGGGCCGCGGCGCCGATGGACGCGGCGCGGGCCGCCCGGCGACGCACGCGACCGAGCTGCAGCAGATCGAGCGCGCGGCTGCGCACGCGCCGATCGTGGAGGCGGGTCTGCTCGGACCGCGCACCGGGTGGGCGATGAACGGGCTCGCCGCGTGGCTGACGTTCGACGGCGGCGCGCATTGGCGGACGATCACGCCGCCGCACGTCTCGTCGATGGGCGACGCAGTCGCGCGCGTCATCCAGATCGAGTTCGCGGACGCTCGGCACGGCTGGATCAGCGCGACCGACGTCCGCGGCGAAACTGGATCTCTGCGCCACGGGGAGATCGACCGCACGATGGACGGCGGCAGGACCTGGGAAACCGTTACATCACTGAGTTGCGCTCTCTGCGCCGGCGCGCAGCTCAGCTTCCTCGACGCACATCGAGGCTTCGCGCTCGCCGGTTCGTACCACCGGCTTCGCCTCTACGAGACGGCCGACGGCGGCGTCACGTGGACGCGGGTCGCGACACCGCCGTTCAGCGGCGGCGCGATCGTCTTCCTGAACGAGGACGACGGCTTCGGCGCGATGCGCAACCTCTACCGCACGACGGACGGCGGCACGCGCTGGCGGCGCGTCGATCTGCCGGTACCGGCGCGTTACGCGCGCAAGCGCATGACTGTCGACCTGCCGACGTTCTTCGGCGCGCGCGACGGCGTCTCGTCCGCCCGCGTCCTCGACCCGAGCACGAAGGCCCAACACGTTGTCGTCTACGTCACGCACGACGGAGGCGCGACGTGGTCGGCGCGTCCGGCTCCGGCGGCCGCCGACCCTCGCGCGTACACGTTCGGCTTCTCCGGCGGGACGCCGTTCTCGGCGGCGACCGCCACCGACTGGAAGCTCTTCGTCGGCGACACGCTCTACACGACCGCCGACGCCGGTGCGCATTGGGCGAGGATCCACGTCGCCGACGCGCCGAAGCCGCCCGCGGTCTGGGACGTCGCCTTCACGTCGCCGTCTCGAGGCTGGGCGATCTTCGGCGTCAAGACCGGCGCCGCGCTCGTACAGACGAGCGACGGCGGCCGCTCCTGGACGCCTGTACCGCCGCCGGCGATGCGGGTTCCGTCCGTCCTGCCGGCACGGCCGGCGTGCGGCTCCGCTTGCCGCAGGGCCTGAGGCCTACGCCGCGATTGCGGAGAGCTCCGCGCCCCATCCGGCGCCGAGCAGCGACGCGACGAGAACGAGTCCGACCGGCCTCACGGCCGGCTGGGAGGGTTCCCGACCACGAAGTCGACGTGGATCGGTCCTGCAGGACCCGTCGTCTTCGTGACGCGGAAGCGCCACGTTGCTTCCGGCATCGGGCACCACTCCTCCCGCTGCACGCAGACGTCTGTCGCACCGTGCCGGTGGCAGGCGAGCGACGGAATCCTTCTCGTGGTCACGAGGCTGACACCGGCCACGTTGGGGATCCGGCCGTCGACTCGCACCTTCGCGCCGTGTGGGACGGTGGCGCGGAAGAGCAGGATCACGCCGACCGGCTCGTGGAGCCGGAAGGTCGACTCTGCATGCCCGGGCCCGAGATAGACGCTGTGGCTGAGCGCCGC
>WNEY01004061.1_pt1 | contig 11079 bp, 11 predicted proteins | sample 5400531 | NCBI WGS metagenome assembly WNEY01 (sample SAMN13153338, study PRJNA577476) | soil metagenome | isolation source: 200 cm saprolite under Douglas fir tree site 1 | place: USA:California | collected 2015-04-18
GTAGGCGGCCACCACCGTCGTCACCGATTGGATGGTCGAGCCGAAGGTCTGGTAGAGGACCCGGACCCACAGCAGCTCGTACACCAGCCCCGTCGCCCCCGAGAGCAAGAACAGCAGGGCGTAAACGCGGGCGGCGCTAGAACGCATGCAGGTCGCGCATCGCGCGCGCCAGATCCTCCACCTGGGGCAGGATGAAATCCTCGAGCTTGGGTGCGTAGCCGACGAAGGTGTCGGTCGACGCCACGCGCTTCACGGGCGCGTCCAGCCACGGGAAGCACTCGTCGGCGATGCGGGCGGCGATCTCGGCGCCGTACCCCCACGACTGCGCGTCCTCGTAGGCGACGAGCACCTTGTTCGTCTTGGTCACCGACGCCCTGATCGCCTCCCAGTCGACGGGCGAAAGGCTGCGCAGGTCGATCACCTCCACACTCACGCCGTCGCGCTCCTCGAGCTCTTTCGCGGCGATCAGCGAGCGCTGCACCACGGCGCCGTAGGTCACTACCGTGAGGTCCCGGCCCTCCCGCACCACCTTCGCTTTGCCGAACGGGATCATGAAGTTCGGTCCGGGATTGGGCGCCTTGTTGTACGTCTGGCGATAGAGGTGCTTGTGCTCGAGGAAGAGCACGGGGTCGTCACACCGAATCGCCGTGCGCAACAGCCCGTTGGCGTCGAGTGCGGTGCTGGGGCAAACCACGCGGAGCCCTGGAACGGCGGTGAACACCACGGCGCCGGTCTGGGAATGGTAAATCGAGCCGCCCTTCAGGTAGCCCCCGTAGGTGACGCGCACCACGACCGGGCTCGAGAAGGCGTTGTTGGAGCGCCACCGCATGGTGGCGAGCTCGTTGCGCAGCTGATGATAGGCGGGCCAGATGTAGTCGAAGAATTGAATCTCGACCACCGGTTTCAGGCCGCGGGTCGCGAGGCCGATCGCCCGGCCCACGATGTTCGCCTCGGCGAGGGGTGAGTTGTAGACCCGATCGCTCCCGAACTGTCGCTGGAGCCCCCACGTGACCTTGAAGACACCGCCCTTGCCTTTCACGTGCTCCAGGTGCTGCTCGCGGCTGACGTCCGCCACGTCCTCGCCGAACACCACGATACGTGGATCACGCGCCATTTCGTCCTTCAGACACGCGTTCAGCAGGTCCACCATCGTTGTGGGATCGCCCCCGAACCGCGGGTCGTCCTCCGTGTCGAACTGCTCGGAGGTGGGATCGACCTCGGGCGAGTACACGTACAGCAGCGCCGTCTCCGGCTCCGGTTGGGGCGAAGCCAGCGCCATGTCGGCGGCGACAACGACTTCCTCATCCACTTGACGCTTGATGACCTCGATCTCGGCTGCGGTCGCCACGCCGTCGGCGATGAGCCGCTTGGGGAACAGGGTGAGGCAATCGCGGCGTGCCTCCTCCTCCCGCTCCTTGGGCGGCTTGTACAGCACCTCGTCGTCCGAGAGCGAGTGCGAGTAAGGCCTGATCACGTGCGCGTGCACCAGGGCGGGGCCCTTGCGCTGGCGGACGTACTCCGACGCCCGCAACAGCACGTCGTAGGAGACGACCGGATCGCAGCCGTCCACTTCCTCGACGAGGAGGCCGGGGAAGTTCCGCACGAGCTTCGACACCGAGCCGCCCGCGGTCTGTACTTCCACCGGCACCGAGATCGCGTACTTGTTGTCCTCAATGAGGAACAGCACGGGCAGCTTGAGGTTGCTGGCGCTGTTGAGGGCCTCCCAGAACTCCCCTTCGCTCGTCGTGCCGTCCCCCACCGAGACGTACACGAGCTCGTCGCCGTGGACCGGTTTCTCGGCGATCGCGTCGATCCGGTCGTAGCGGAGCCACGCCTCCGCGCAGCCCACGGCCTGGAGCAGCTGTGTGCCGGTGGGGCTCGACTGACTGACGATGTTGAGCGCCTTGTGGCCCCAGTGGGAAGGCATCTGGCGGCCCCCCGAATTGGGATCCTCGGCCGCGCCGACCGCGGAGAGGAGCATCTCGGTGGGGGTCATCCCAAGGCTGAGACAGAGCGCGCGGTCGCGATAGTAGGGATAGAACCAGTCGTACGCGGGGCGAAGCGCCTTGCCCGCCGCGACCAGGACCGCCTCGTGGCCGGCACCCGAGATCTGGAAGAATATCTTGTTCTGCCGCTTGAGCTGGATCTCCTTGTCGTCGATGCGCCGCGACAGGAGCATCAGCCGATACATATCGAGCAGGTCGGCTTTGGACAGGGATTTGGCGGCCCGGGGGCGGGGTTGAGCGCGCGTCGCCATGGGACAAAGATAGTCTACTTCGGCCCGCTCAAAAGCTCCGGGAGCCGGATTGTATGCCGGCCTTGTCCGCCGGGCTCTTGGACATGACCGACCGCGCCGAGCAGCGCGATGAAGGGAAGCAGTGTCCGCGCGCGCATTGGGGCATTATCGCGCAAGTGGCGTGCGAGGCGCCCGCCGACTCATATTCGTGTCCATGAACGTCGCCGCGCAACAGACGGTCCTCCGACATTTCACCTACGGCCTGTACGCGCTGACCGTGAAGCGTGAGGGCGATGAGCACGGCATAACGGTCAACTGGGTCAGCCAGGCCTCGTTTGACCCTCCCATGGTGGTGGTGGCCGCCGAGAGCACGTCGAAGATGATCGAGCTGATCCGCGACGCGCATCACTTTGCCATCAGTGTGCTGCACGAGGGGCAACGTGACCTGGCGGACAAGCTGGGGCGGGGCTCGGCGGGTGCCTCGCCGAAGCTCAAGGGAATCAAGACCAAGCCGGGGCCGATCTCCGGTGCGCCCGTGCTCGCCGAGGCGCTCGGCTGGGTGGAGTGTCGTGTCGTCGCAACGCTGCCGAGCGGAGACCATACTCTGGTTCTGGGTGAGGTGGTCGAGGCCGGCGTTGAGCACGAGGGTAAGCGGCCCCTCACGCTTCAGGAGTCGGGGCTCAAGTACTCCGACTAGCGCCGGTAGACCATATTGCCGCCCACAATTGTGTACCGCACGCGCGCCCGATCGAGCGAATCGGTCGGCATCGTGAAGAGATTGCGGTCCAGCACGACGAGGTCCGCATCACCGCCGCGCGCGAGGGTGCCCCGCTTGGCCTCATCGAAGGTCGCGTAAGCGTTGCCCGCCGTGTACGCCCGCAGCGCCTCTCCCACCGAGATCTTCTGCTCCGGCACCCACCCGTCCGGGTTCTTGCCGTCGAGGGTGCGGCGCGTGACCGCCGCGTACACGCCGAGGATCGGATCGAGCGGCGCGACCGTCCAGTCCGACCCAAACGCGAGCCTGCCGCCCGTGTCGAGCAGTGTGCGGAACGGGTACGTGGTCCTGATGCGCACCGGCCCGATGCGCTGCTCCACCCAGCGGCCGTCATCGATGGCGTGATAGGGCTGCACCGAGGCTATCACGCCGAGTTTTCCGAACAGCGGAATGTCCTGCGGGCGCAGGTGCTGGGCGTGCTCGACCCGGAAGCGCCGGTCGCGCGGCCCGTGTGCCCTTGCCACGCTATCGTAGATCGACAAGAGGATGACGTTGGCACGGTCACCGATCGCGTGGACGGCGACCTGCAAGCCCGCCGAGTCGGCGCTGCCGATCCAGCGGCGCATGTCCGCCTCCGGGTGCTGCAACAGCCCGTTGTAGCCGGCCGAATCGCTATACGGCTCGAAGAAGTACGCGGTACGAGACCCTGCCGAGCCGTCCATGTAGCCCTTGAGCCCGCCGATCTTCACCCAATCGTCGCCGCGGTTCGAACGACTCACGGTCTCGGCGACTGCCCGCCAGGAATCGAGCGGGAGATAGAGTGCCGCCCGCAGCGTGAGCCGGCTCGCCCGTTCGAGACGGCGATAGCTCGCGAGATCAGCCCACGACGCGGACACGTGGGCGGTGGCGGTGACACCCAGTGAGGCGGCATAGGCAAGTGCACGGGCGAGGGCCGAGTCACGCTGGGCCGGCGACGGCTCGGGAACGGCGCGGCCGATGAGGTCGAGCGCGCGGTCTTTGAAAATGCCGGTCGGCTCTCCCGTCCTCTCGTCCCGCAGGATCTCGCCGCCGGAGGGGGTGGGGGTGTCCTTCGTGACCGCCGCCGCGCGCATCGCGGCGGCGTTGGCCAGCGCCTCATGGCCATCGACGCGACTCACGAATACCGGGTTGGCCGGCGTGACCGAATCGATCCACTCGTGCCGCGGCAGCGGCTGACCGCGCCAGAGCGTGTGGTCCCAGTCACCGCCGGTGATCCATTCGCCGGGCTTCAAGGTCTTGGCGTATTCCTTCAGGCGCCGGACGAGCTCCTGCGGGGTCGCGGCATCGCGCAGACTCACCGACGCGAGCTGGAAACCGCCGTCGATGAAGTGGGTGTGCCCGTCGGTGAAGCCGGGCAGCACGAGCCCCCCGTCGGCCTGAATTAATTGGGTCCTGGGGCCCGCGTAGCGTCCGACTGCCGAGTCGGTGCCGATCGCGAGGATCTTGCCGTCGGCGAGGGCGACCGAGCCCTTCTGGGGTGTCCCGGTCGAAAGGCCGGTCCAGACCATGCCGCCGGTGATGATGATGTCCGCCTTCCGGCCGCACGCGGGGAGGGTCAGGCAGAGGAGTCCCAGACACAGGCGTCGGCGCATGCGGTTCCCTCAGCGGAGCTTCGTGATGCGGTGGATGGTCTCGAGCGCAGTGATCGGGTCGGTTCCCGCGGTCTTCCCGGGGCCCGGGTCGGTAGCCGGTGGGAGGGACGCGAGGGCATCGCGGATGTCGAGCAGTACCTCGAGCAATAGCTGTTCGCGCTGGTAGGCGGCGTCGAGATCCGCCATGCGCACCTGGTCGCTGGCGGCCTTGGCACGCTCGTAGGCCTCGCGGTAGATGGACTCGAGATTGCCGAGGACGCGGTCGCGGGAGCGGGGCATGGGGAGAAAATATAGAGGCGACGGCCTGCCGCCGCCTTCTAGACCGCCCGCACTACCAACCCGCTCGGCACCTTCGGAACGAAGTACGTCGACTTGGGCGGCATGACGTCCGCCGCGTCCGCCACGGCGAACACGTCCCGCACTTTCGTGGGATTGAGGATGACCGCGGCGGCGGCTCGACCGTTCCTGACCGCGTCGAAGGCCGCGCGCGGATCGGGGGTGTAGGCGAGCGACGGCGTCGCGGTGCCCGCCCCGAGGATGCGTTGCACGACGAGTGACTCGATCCGCGCCACATCCAGCGCGCGGATCGCAGGGGTCTTCCCCAGGTCTGGGACGCCATCGAGCGCGGCGTCGCTCTTCAGGACCAGGCTGACGTCGTAGGCATCGGGGAACGCCACGATGCACGCGGTGCGCTCGCGCCCGAGCTCGGCCAGGCGCTCGACCCGGTCCATGCACGGCGCTACCCGCCCGACCTCGAACCACTCACGCCACACCGCGACCAGCTTGGTCGGTTCGCGCCCCGCGCCGAAGATGATGCGGTGGGTGGGGAGGATCGTGAGGCCGGGATCGCCCGCCGACACGATGAACGAGAGCACGCGGTCGGCGCGCGGCTGCTCCCGAGCATAGGCCACCGCGGTCTCGTAGCGGTGATGGCCATCGGCGATGTAGAGCTGGGCCCGGCCCGCCAGCCGGGCGAGGTTCGCCGCCTGATCGCCCGACACGACCCAGAGGCGGATGCCAACGCCGTCGAGCTCCGCGCGCGCCGCCGGCACGCCGGAGGCCCGTTTCACGAGGGCCTGCGCCAGCATCCGGTCGGGGTCAGGCGCGAGCAGGAAGATGGATTCGAGGTTCGCAGTGGTGGCGCGCAACAGTGCCAGCCGGTCGGCCTTGGGGGCCGAGTGCGTCTGCTCGTGCGGCCGCACGCGCCGCGTATCGAACGGCTCCGCGCGCACGGCGGCCAGCATCCCGATACGGGTCCGCCGCTCGCCCGACGGCACCGCGTAGTCCTGCGCGACGACGTACACCGACTCCGCGGGGTCGGGTCGTAGGACGCCCGCCTCCCGCCACGTCCCGAGCAGCCGCGCAGCCTGCGCGTAGCGGTCTCCGCCCCCGCCCGCCCCAGACGGCGCTTCCGGGAGAATGAGATGCACGATATTGTGGGGATCGCGCGCCGCGTAGCGTGCGCGGTCCTCGCTGGAAATGACGTCGTAGGGGGGCGCGATGAAGGCGCTCACCTCTTTTGCGGCGTACCGCTCCCCGCGGAACGGCGCCACCAGCGGCGGCAACTCGGCATTCACGATTGCCCGGAGCCTCCCGTGTCCCTGCGCGAAGCCCAGGAGACGGTCGATCGGTGGATCGGCCAATATAAAGAAGGATACTTCCCCCCGCTCACCAACCTCGCCCGGCTCACAGAAGAAGTCGGTGAGCTGGCGCGGGAGGTGAACCACCGGTTCGGGGAGAAGACGAAGAAGGTGGAGGAGTCGGAGGGCTCGATCGCGATGGAGCTGGCCGACATCCTGTTCGTCGTCATCTGCCTCGCCAACTCTCAGGGGATCGACTTGGACGACGCGTTCGCGGAGATGATGCGAAAGGTCACCTCCCGCGACGCCGATCGCTGGACCAGGAAGGCACGCTGACTTCCTCGTAAATCCGCTGGTAGGACACGAGACGATCGGGGTCGAACGCGCTTCGCTCCGCCGCCTGCCGCACTCCGCATCCCGGCTCGGCGAGATGCCGGCAGTTATCGAAGCGGCATTGGTCGAGGAAGGGCTGGAACTCGGCGAAGTAGGCGCCCAAGAGCTCGGGATCGATTCCCCACGTGCCCACCTCCCGCAAACCCGGCGTGTCCACCACATACCCCCCCGTGGCCACCGGCACGACGAGGGCGGCGCGGGTGGTGTGCTTCCCCGTACCCCACTTCGCGCTGATCTCCCCGATGCGGAGGTTCAACCCCGGGTCGAGCGCGTTCAGGAGGCTGGACTTCCCGACCCCCGATTGACCGGCGAGCACCGACTCTCGCCCGCGCAGAAGATCGCGCAGGGCAACCAGGCCCTCCGGCTGCTTCACGGACGTGCCGAGCACCTGGTAGCCGGCCGGCGCGTAGCGCCGCTGCAGGGCGTCGAGCGCGGTCCGGTCGAGGTCGATCTTGTTGAGAACGAGCACGGCAGGGATACGGTTTGCCGCGGCGATCACCAGGAATCGATCGAGCATGCGAGGGCTCGGCTCCGGACTCCGGGCCGACGCAACGACCACGACCTGGTCGACGTTGGCGGCGATCGGCTGCGCCCGGGGCCCCCGCTCACCGGCGGCGCGACGCGCGAGCACGCTTCTGCGCGGCCGCACGGCGGAGATCGTGGCGTGCCCATCCGTCTGGAGCTCGAGGTCCACCACGTCTCCCGCCACCACGCGGTCGTCGTCCCGGTGTTTGAGCTTGCCGCGCAGCACGGCGACAACTTCGCCACGATCCGTGTGCACACGATAGGCAGAGCCGGTGCGCACCAACACAACCCCGGTGGTGGTCACACCCTTCCCTGCCCTTCAATGCAAGCGTCGAGATGCTGCTTCACGTCGTGCAGGGTCAGGGCGAGCAGCGGGGTGAGCGCGTCCGCGGGCGTCGCGCCCCGGAACAGGTAGTCCGTCTCGAGATGGCCGACCGGACGATCTCCCGCGTCGGACCAGCGCACGAACAGCAACGCCGCACCGTAGCGGCCCTGGGCGTCCGGCGCATCGTCCACGTACGTCCCCACGGAGTACGATTGGCCGTCGCTCCCGGAGAACGCGGGGGCGCGCTCGTGCGCTCGCTGATAGCCGCCCAGGGTACCGTCCGTCAGCTCCGCCGTAGAGACTCCCGCACCATGTTGCCGACCAGAAACGCCACGTTGGCCGGCCGCTCGGCAAGCCGGCGCATGAGATAGGGATACCACTGGGTGCCGAACGGGACGTAGACGCGCACGTTGTATCCCTGGCGCCGCAGCGCGACCTGCAGGTCGCGCCGCACGCCGTACAGCATCTGGAACTCGAAGCGCGGGGGCTGGATGCCCTTGTCACGCGCGAACGCTCTGGCGTGCTCGATGATGCGCGCATCGTGGGTCGCAATGCCGGGATAGTTGCCCTTGAGCATCAGCCGCTCCATGCAACGCACGTACGTCGCGTCCACATCGCGCTTGTCGGGAAAGGCGACCGTGTCCGGCTCCTGATACGCACCCTTGCACAACCGCACACGGGCTCCGAGCGCGATCATCTGGTCCACATCCTGCTCCGTGCGCCGCAGGTACGACTGCAGCACCACCCCGACCGCGTTCCCGAACTCCGGGTAGAACGTGCGCTTGAAGAGCTGCAACGTGCGCTCGGTGTAGTCGGACTGCTCCATGTCGATCCGCGCGAAGGAGCCGTGCGCCTTCGCCCGGGCGATGATGGCGCGCATGTTGTCGCCGCACAGCGCCTCGTCGATGTCGAGGCCCATCTGGCTGAGTTTCACCGAGACGTTGGCATCGGCCCCGGCGGCCCTGATCCGGTCGAGCGTTTCGAGATAGGTGTCTCGCGCGGCCTGTGCCTCGGCGGCGTTGTGCACCGACTCGCCCAGCAGGTCGAGGCTCGCGGTGAGTCCGGCGGCGTTCAGGCTCTTCAGCGCCGCTACTGCCGAGTCCACCGTCTCCCCCGCGACGAAGCGCGCGGCGAAGCGGCGGGCCAACCCGTTGCCGCGGATGAACCGGAATACCCGGGATTGCTCGCTGAGCCACAGCAGGCCGGCGCGGAGCATCAGGTACTAGGGCTAGGGGCCAGGGACTAGGGATAAAACTTCGAGTTCCCCTGCGCCTGGTCGCGGAGCACATCGGACGGCGCGAAGCGGGCGCCGTAGCGCTCGGCGAGCCGCTCGAGCTCGCCCACGATGCGCGCCGCGCCGAGGTCGTCGGCGTGGCGCAGCGGGCCGCCGCGGAACGGGGGGAACCCGAAGCCGAAGATGGCGCCGACGTCGCCGTCGCGGGGTGTGCGCACGATCCCGTCCCCCACCGCGCGCGCGGCTTCGTTCAACATCACGAGGACGAGCCGTTGGATGATCTCCGCGGGTCTGGGGCCCCCGTTGGGATGGGTGCCGATCAGGTCGTACACGGCTGGATCGACGCTCGCTTTCTTGCCGCCCGCGTACTTGTAAAATCCCCTTCCCGCCTTCCGGCCCAGCCGGCCGCCCTTGACCATGCCGGCGAACGCGGGCACGGGCGCGAACCGCTCGCCGAACGCCTCGTGCATCACCCCGACCACCTTCTCCCCCACATCCATCCCCACCTCATCCAACAGCGTGATCGGTCCCACGGGGAAGCCGAACTCGACCATCAGCCGGTCGATTTCTTCGATTGCCACGCCTTCGACGAGCAGATGACCCGCCTCGTTCATGTAGGGCGTGAGAATCCGGTTGATCCAGAATCCGGGACTGTCCTTCACGACGATAGCGGTCTTGCCCATGCGGCGGCCGAACCCGACGGCGGTGCTGACCACTTGCGGCGCGGTACGCGCCGACGGAATTACCTCGAGCAGCGGCATCCGGGCGACCGGTGAGAAGAAGTGCATCCCGACGACCTGCTCCGGCCGGGTTGCCGCCTCGGCGATCCGGTGTATCGGGATGGTCGATGTGTTGGACGCGAACACCGCGTCGCGGGCGGTCGCCGCCTCGACCTCGCGCAACACCTGCTGCTTGACGTCGAGATCCTCGAACACCGCCTCGATCACCAGCCCGGCGCGGCCGAACCCGGTGTAGTGATCACTTCCCGAGAGTAGCGCGACGAGCCGGACGTGCTCGTAGGGCGTGATGCGGCGGCGCTTGAGCCGGTCGTCGAGAATCTCGCGCGCGGCGGCCAGCCCCTTCGCGACTCGCGGCAGGTCGGCATCCTTCATGCGTACGTCCACACCTGCTTGGGCGATCGCGGTGCCCGCAATGCCCGACCCCATGAACCCCGCGCCGACGACGCCGAGGCGGCTCACGACGGCAGGAGGGGGTGGGTTGGGGATCCCAAAGTCCTTCTTGAGGGCGGTGGTGGCGAAGAAGATCTGGACCAGCTTACGCGAGACGTCGGTGACGGCGAGCTGCCCGAACAGCTGCGCCTCGCGCTTCAGGCCCTCCGCCATGCCGTGTTTGAGCCCGTGCTCCACCGCCTCCAGCGCGGCGAGCGGCGCGGGGTAGTTGCCGCGCGTCTGCGCGAGCACCTGCTTCCGCGCGGCCCGGAAGACCAGCCGCCGACCCAGTGGGTTGCCGTCGAGCAGCCATCCGCGGAACCCGCCTGGCCGCTTGCGCCGGGGGCGCCAGTCGCCCGCCATGCGCTGCGCCGCGGCGATGGTGACGTCTTTGAGGATGGCGGGGTGCACGAGCTCGTCGACGATGCCCAGACGGAACGCCTTCTTGGCGCTTTCGACCTTGCCGGCGAGGATGATGTCGAGCGCCGCGCGGGCGCCGATCAACCGGGGGAGTCGCTGGCAGCCGCCCGCCCCTGGGAGAATACCAAGCTGCACTTCCGGGAGGCCAAGCTGGGTCCGAGGGTGATCCGAGGCCACGCGGTACCCGCAGGCGAGAGCGAACTCGAGCCCACCGCCGAGGCACGCGCCGTGGATCCCGACGGCAATCGGCTTGGGGAAGCGGGCCACACGCCCCAGCATCTCCTGCCCCTCCGCCGAGAGCCGCTCGGCTTCCGCGGCGGTGGTGAGCCGGACGAACTCCTCGATGTCTGCACCCGCGATAAAGTTCTCGGGTTTCCCCGAAAGGAACGCGACGGCTCGTACGGCGGTGTCGTGCTCCAACGCATCGAACGTCGCGAGCAGGTCCTGCTTCACCGCGGCCGAGAGCTTGTTGACCGGCTCGCCCTTCAGGTCGAAGGTCACGACGGCAACACCCGCGTCGACGAGCTCCCAGGTGAGTGCCGCGCCCGGAGGCATCAGCGGCGCTCCAGCACCATGGCGAAGCCCATACCGCCCTGTGCGCAAATCGACAGCAGCCCGAACTGCACATCCCGCCGAACCATTTCGTTCGCGAGCGTGGTAACGATCCGGGTGCCGGTAGCGCCGAACGGATGCCCGATCGCGATGGAGCCGCCCATCACGTTGATAATGTCCTCATTCATCTCCCAGCCTTTGGCGGCCCAGCCTTGGAGGTTCGAAAGCACCTGCGACGCAAACGCCTCATGCACCTCGATCAGGCCGAGCTCTTTCCACTCGATGCCCGCCCGCTCGAG
>WNEY01004063.1_pt1 | contig 11077 bp, 8 predicted proteins | sample 5400531 | NCBI WGS metagenome assembly WNEY01 (sample SAMN13153338, study PRJNA577476) | soil metagenome | isolation source: 200 cm saprolite under Douglas fir tree site 1 | place: USA:California | collected 2015-04-18
GGGGCTGAAATCGACGCCGCCATTGACGCCCACGGCGGCCAGACAGCCACGGCACATCGGCGATGAGGACCTCGCCGCTAAAGTCGCCGGTCAGAGTCCGCCGCTACAGGGTTACGGCGCGGGTTTCTCAGGACGGAGCAGCGGGAAGAGAATAACATCGCGGATGGAGCGCGAATTGGTGAGGAGCATTGTCAGCCGGTCAATCCCGATCCCTTCCCCGCCCGTCGGAGGCATGCCGTAGCTCAGGGCGCGGATATAGTCTTCGTCGATGGCATGAGCCGACAGGTCGCCTTTCTCTCGCAGCAGTTGTTGGTACTCGAACCGGTCTCGCTGTTCAGCGGGGTCGTTCAGCTCGCTGAACGCGTTGGCGATTTCCATCCCGCCGACGTAGAGCTCGAAGCGTTCGACGTAGTTGGGGTCGTCCGGCTTCTGTTTGGCGAGCGGTGAGACTTCGAGGGGATAATCGAGGATGAACGTCGGCTGGATCAATTGCCGTTCGCAAACGTTCTCAAAAAGTTCCTGGAGAGCCATCCCCGGCGCGGTCCCTTTGGGCAAAGATATCGGTTCCTGATCGCTCGCCGAGGGTGCGGCCGCCAACCACTCGTTGTAGGCCTCAACCCAGTCCAGGGCGGCCTTGGGGTCAGCCAGGTCATCGAGCCTCGGTCTGCGCGTCGCTGTCTGAGGCCAGAAATGGACGATGGCACCCTTCATGGTAAGACGCTCAAAGCGCGCAAACGAGATCCGCTGCCCGCAGTACTCAAACTCCTCTGAACCTACGACGGCGCGGGCCACGTGGCGCATCACGCGTTCCGTGAGCGCCATCATGTCTTGGTAGTTTGCGTAGGCTTGGTAGAACTCCAGCATCGTAAATTCGGGGTTGTGCTGGGTTGAGATCCCCTCGTTGCGGAAGTTCCGGTTGATTTCAAACACGCGGTCCAGGCCGCCGGCGATCAGCCGCTTCAGGTAAAGTTCCGGAGCGACGCGAAGAAAAAGGTCGAGGTTCAAAGCATTGTGATGGGTCACGAACGGCCGGGCCATGGCGCCGCCCGCGAGGGGTTGCATCATCGGGGTCTCGACCTCGAGATAACCCTCGGCCTCCAGGAATTCCCGCAGGGCCCGAATCAAGCGGCTGCGCTTTTCGAAGACCTGCCGAACTCCCGTGTTCACGATCAAGTCGAGGTACCGCTGCCGGTAGCGAATCTCGACGTCCGTCAAACCGTGCCATTTTTCAGGCAGCGGCAAGAGCGCCTTGGCCAAAAACTTCAGGCGTTCCGCGTGGACGGTGAGCTCACCGGTCTTGGTCCGAAACAGGTATCCTTCAACACCGACCAAGTCGCCGAGGTCGAGGAGCTTGAAGAGTTCCCAATCGCGTTCGCCGACGGCGTCCACCCGCACGTAAATCTGAAGCCTCTGACCCGCGCCCATTAAGTGTGCAAAGCCGGCTTTCCCGTGGGGACGGACGGTCATCACCCTGCCCGGGACGCGGACGGAAATCTTCTTGGCGCTCAGCTCTTCGGCTGAGGAACGCGAATAATCCACGAGGATTTGCGGGACCGTGTGGGTGAGGTCATATTGGCGCGGGTAAAGCTCGAAGCCAAGGTCCTGAACGGCGCGCAGCTTTTTCTGCCTCTGGAGGAGAAGTTCTTTCTGTTCGGCGGTGGGTGAAGGCAAAAAATTATTCCCCTGGCCCTCGACCTAATCGGAGGGCCGACGCGAATTCGGCATTATAGGTTCGTCTGAAAAAGAGTGTCAAGAAACAGGGTCACCCGGAACGTAGAAAGGTCGTGAGACGGCGTCAAATCACCGCCCAGCGCAGGAGTCGAGAGCGGTCGCCGGCCTGATTTGAAAACGGGAGACTACCCACGCCTGCGTCCCATCTCCGCCGATTACCGGACGCCCGGCAGCGCGTCGTTCAAGGCGTTTCTACCGGGAACCTTTCCGCATGATGGGCCGGGAGGGCGAGCGGCGGAGGACCTCCTTAAAACCCGCGCGCCGGAAAGTCGCGACCAGACCGGTCCAGGCGAACGCGTCCGGCATGCTGGTCTTCCGGGGTTCGACCGGATAGCCTTCAACGATGCGCGCGCCACGCGCTTTCGCATAATCAACCGCCGCCCGAAGCAATCTGACGCTGAGCCCGCGACGGCGAAACGGTCTGGCTACAAAAAAACACGCCACCGACCAAGCAGCCTGGTCATCCACCCGCCGCAGAGTCCGCGATCGCTCGAGCACCGGAAAACTTTCCCGCGGGGCGACGGCGCACCATCCAACCGGCTGACCCGAGACATAAGCCAACAAACCGGGCGGGTCTACTTTTCGAACCAGCTCGCGGAATGCCTTCTTGTTGCGAGCGCCCTTCTGTCTCTCAAAGGCCGAGCGCTTCAGCCGCCACCATATGCACCAGCAGCAGCCGCAGGCGCCGCGCTCTCCGAAAAGTCGCTCGAGGTCCGGCCAGCGGTCGGGAGTGAGAGGGTGAAACTCCAATTTTGAGGATGAAATTTGAGCGGCGGAACTCACGATGGCTCCTCAATTCGCTGCCGGCGGACGCTGTGAGTTGCTATTCTTTTATCGAGGATTACAGTGACAACTTCGGCTGGAGCGCCGGTGTCCCCCCCACCGACGATCTCGGCGCTGGGAGCATCGCCGCCACAGAAAACGGCTGTCGTTATAATTTGTAGCTCTCAATATACAATCAATAATTAGTACAGAGTTATCAAAATAGGTCACACATAGGCGTTTCCTGGATGTCATGCTGAGAGAAGCGAAGCATCTCCTTTTGTCCGAGCAGCTTCCGGAGAAGCAGATTCTTCGCTGCCGCTCAGAATGACAAACGCGAGCATGTTTCACTTTCTTCGGTAGCGCTTCACTAGACGGGTCGTCGAGGTGAATTTCCGCTTGGAGCGGAACAAGTTCCCCCTTCGGGAAAAATCATCCTGCAAGAACCTTCCCGAGCGGCGACCGAGCGCGACCGAAAAATCCCTCGCCCGCTTCTTCCTTGAATAACCGGCCGCGATTCCCTATAGTAGCAGGCATGATCTGGGTGCTGGGGGGATTTGTCCTTATAGCAGTGGGCGCTCTTCTGCGCCACGCTCTTCAACTGGGGAAGAAGTCACTTGACGGGGCCAGCCGTCTCGCTCCGCTCGATTCCGAGCGGGAGGCCATCTACCAGCCCCTCGCTCTGGAGGTTGAGACACAGGCCTCGATTCTCGGCATCTCGCTGAATGACGCCTTCGATGAACGCGACTCCGGCCACCACGATATCGCCTGGCGACTTGTCCAGCTTTCCGCAGGCGAATGGAACCGCCTGGCCGGGCTCGTCACCGGCCTGCTTAATATCCTGAACAGCCGCCTGCCCGAAGCGAGGGCGATCGTCCCGTTCCGCGGGATTTCCTCACACCGGTTCAAGTCCTCCCTCATGATAGACTACGTTCGGATGCACGAGCTGCTTGATCAGCTCGTGTTCAGTTCCCGCCTGCGTTTCCAGCTCCACCTTCGCGTGCTGCGCCGGGCCGCAGAGACTCTGACCGCCGAATTTCGCCGGGGATACCGTTACGGGAACCGGACGGAGGACAGGCCGGAAGAGCTCTGGCGGCAGCTCGACTTCTACTTCCACGATTTCGACTTGATCGCGAAAGAATCCATGCTGGCCCTGCGGACTTTGTTGATCTGCCTGTCACCCCTGGCGATCGGGGGTATCGCCGCCGACCTCAAAGGACTGATTGGACGTGGAGTGCGCGCGGCCTCGATCCCTGCGGCCCACTAGTGCCGTTCCAACTTAATGTGCCGAAATGCTTAAGCCGAGGCCTTTCGAGAATGCTCGAAAGCGCTGCTCACGGAATCAGCCCCAAATAGTTGGAACGGCACTGGCCTCGAGGCCCCGTCTCAAGCCCCTCTCTCCTAGCCGTAAAAAATCTCGGCAGTGCGGATAAGTTCGGAATCCCCAAACTTCAGCTTGCGCATCGCCTTGCCCAGGGAGGTATGCGTTATCCGGCTGCCCCGGAGACATACCATCGCGCCGAATTTGCCCTTGTGAATCAAGTCCACGGCTTCGATGCCGTACCGCGTGCCGAGCACCCGGTCAAAGGCCGTCGGTGACCCGCCCCTCTGGACGTGGCCGAGAACGGTGACCCGGGTCTCAAGCCCGGTATAGCGCTCGATTTCACTAGCGACGACCTCCCCGATGCCTCCCAGGTGGACGTGCCCGAACTGATCGAGCTTCTGGTCCTTAGTCACGAGCTGGTCCGCGCCGGCGAGGTTGAAGCCTTCGGCGACCACCACGATGGAGAAGAGCCGGCCCCGGGCGTGGCGCTTCTTCAGAATCTCGCAAATCTCCTGGATGGTCATGGGACGCTCGGGGATCAAAATGCAGTCCGCCCCACCCGCCAGTCCCCCCACCGTTGCGATCCATCCCGTGTGGCGTCCCATCACTTCCACCACCATGACGCGCTGGTGGGATTCGGCCGTTGTATGGAGCCGATCGATCGCCTCTGTAACAATCGAAACCGCGGTGTCAAACCCAAAAGTCTGGTCCGTGCCGTCCACGTCGTTATCAATCGTCTTGGGAATGCCCACGACTTTGACGCCTTCGGAGACCAGGTACCGAGCCACACCCAGCGTGTCTTCCCCACCCACGGCGATCAAGTAATCGATTTTCTGTTTCTTCAGGTTCGACAGGAGCTTTTTCTTGTTTTCCTCGCTCTTCAACGGGTTGGTGCGCGAAGTGCCGAGGATGGTCCCGCCGCGGGGCAGAATCCCCGAGACGGATAAGAGCGAGAGCGGCTCGGTGTTTCCCGTGACCAAGCCCTGCCAGCCGTTCTTGATCCCCAGGACTCTGTAGCCCAGCATTTCCGCCCGGCGCACAACCGCGCGGATGACGGCGTTCAGGCCTGGACAGTCGCCGCCTCCCGTCAGAATGCCGATGGTCCCTTTCGAATTACTTCCCATGGTGCTCGGGTGCTCCTCGCCAGATAAGTGTTGTTATTCAGACTTCACATAGACAGGTTTAGGTTTGCCCGCGCAGGCGGGCCCCAGGGTTGGGATGGTACGGCTTTCAGTAAGAGCAAACTGTAGCAAGAAATCCGTTTCAGGGTCAATTGATTCGTTCCCGCTTACTTGGCCAAGCTGGAGCCTGCGGCGGCAGTGGCGCGGCGATGTGGAAATCCCTCCCTTCGATGTGAAGGTCCTGTCGCTCCCGTAACGATAGCACCACTGGGCTGAGGGGAGTCTCGCGGGGAAAGGAGAAAAAATCCGCAACGAGAGTTGGGAAATTCATTCCGCTACCGCGCTGAACCAACTCCCAAATGCCACTGCGCCAAGGCCGCGAAGTCAGATAATTTCCGCTACTGTTTTGATATTATCAATCGCCGTCGGAGCAAACGGGACTCCTCTGGGGATGTCACCAAAATGACGTTAGCCTAAACTCGGCAGGTGCGAGTGCGCAGCGTCGTGGCGGCTCTTCTCAAGGCAGCGCCCATTTTCTTAATCGCTTTTCTCCAACTCCAGTCCATAAATTGCCCGATTCGTACCTTGGATGGATTTTCGCCAGACGACTCGGGCCGACACCTCCTGCTTTAGTCCGTCTGGCCCTTGGCTCAAAGTAATCGTGAGGCGCTCCCCTTCTTTCATGGCGAACGTAGAGACCAAGCATACTCCGAACACTGAGAGGTTCTCTGTCCGCATTACCTCTTCCCGGCCGTCCTGGATGGAGACGCGGACGGGCAGCTTAATCGTCAAGCGCCTGGCCCGTCGATTTATCCGTGTCCCGACCTCAGGGGGCAGACCCTTCCTGGTCTCCTCGCTCGTAGGCACTTCCTCGGGCGCGCCCTCGACGGAGCCAAAATTCCATTCCGTCCTCTTCTTACATTGAACGCATCGGCGGCTCAGGGAGGATTGGGTGGTAAGCGCATGGTATTGTTCTATAGTTATTTCCGCTAGTTCAGAAAAGTGGCAAACGGAGCATTCCAGCAGGGCATGGATTAATTCTTGCTGGTCCTGCTGCCCCGGCGATATCCTCTTCTCGGGAAATGAGAGTCCCCAAAAATTGGCATCTGGCTCAAGGCATTCGACTCCCCATTCCGGCCCGTCACTAAACGGCTGCTCCACTCGGGCGACCACTCGAAACAAGCAGGACCTCGTGCTCTGGAGATTCGTAATTGTGACGCGGTCATTCGGCCGGAGGGCGTTCCTCAGCCTGATCTGGGCGCCATGGCGGTTAATCACCAGCGTGAAGGCCTTTTCGCTGAAAACATTCCCATCGGGTCCTTTTCCACTGACCTCGATCGGAACTCTCAGAAGCACCCGTTCGCTCTGTCGCATTCCTTTACTGACTCCCGGCGGATGATTTTGGCCCCTACTGAGGTCTGCATATTACAGCGACAAGTACGATTGACCTGCCTGGGCGCCTGGCGCCCTCACCCGGTCCCGCTTAGCGGGACCACTCTCTCCCTCGGGGAGAGGGGACGGGGGTGAGGGCTCGGACCGTCACTCGATTATGTAGATCTCAGTAGTGGGCTGTAGAAGCATCCCGCCCACGGACACATCTACAGCGCTCGGCTATATTAAGCCGCCACCAAAAGCCGGTCAACACTTGGCAGCTTGAATGAGACAACCGGCAATGTGTCCATCCAGCCTGAGGCTCCGTGACCCAAATTTCAAATCCGCCTCGGAGCCAGACGGGACCCATCAGAAAGATAATCTTCGCTTGCGGTGAGCCCAAACTCGGCGGGGGCGGGCCGAAATCGAGCCTGAAGCGCTCGACTCGCGCTGAACTATTGGCTGTCTTTGGCAGGGACTTGCTGAAAATCAGATGCGCCTGTGTTTGCTTCCTCACTGAAAAAGATTAGTGTGTGAGGAGTGTTGGGGTGGGGGAGGGAGAAGGGATAGCCTGGTCACACACCCGCAGATTGGTTTCAGCGGCCAAAGCTTCAAATCCGAGCTTATCAACCGGAGCAATTTAAAGGGAGAGGTCGTGGTCCGGTTCGGGGTTCTAGAACTCGGAAGATGCATCGATACTCGCCATGGATCGGGTGCCTTGGTTTACTACTGGAAGACTCTATTTCCTGCCGATTGCGAGGCCGCAGACATTAAAAGTGGTGTCCGTGTCCGGGCGTCGCAACGGAGATTACCCTAAGATCGTGGCTTGACAGCTCAAGGCCCGTGAGCGGGCTAACCGATTTGATCGGGCGGGACGCATGACTTATGATCTGCGAAAATGGCGGTTGCCACTTTGAGACTCCGACTTGAGGGAACCTGATGAGGCGCAACACAGAGCTTGGAGCCGTTCGGCTGAGAACGGTCCTGGGGTTGGTGATTCTCGGAGTGGCTGGTTACGTCGGGGCAAAGGTCTCTGCCCCCTACTTCGCCAATTCTCAATTGAAAGACAAAATGCGGGAAGAAGCGCGCTTCGCTCAGGCCAACGAGCGGACGACTGAACAGGTGCGCGATAATATTTACCGGGAGGTCCAACGTCTCGACATCCCTCTCCGTCGTGAGGACGTCCAGGTCGAGAACAGCCCATCCGGCACTCGAATCACCGCCGACTACACGGTGACTGTGGACCTGCATTTCTACCAGCTCAGTTTGCATTTCCATCCGACTTCGGTCCGGTGAGAGTCCTCGGCCTTATACACCACACCCATGCCGCCACCCCCGAGCTCTTCAAGGATGCGGTAGCGCGATACTGCTTGCCCAATCACCGGGGAGGGGCCTTCCCTTAGATGGAAGACTTCTTAGGTTGTGGCCTTGGCCAAGTCAACGTGCCAGGCTTGAACTGTCCTAGTGGAGAGGGGGAACTGAAGGTGGCAAGAGAGTCATGGGTGGGTGGAAGCGACAGTGCTTAAGGGCTGTAGACGTCTTCCTCCTCTGATGCGTGGGGCATCGACCGATCCGTAGTCCGGATTGCTACGATCTTCGAAGTTGTAATTGTCCGATAGGTTGGGTGCCAGAACTCCAAGTGCATTCCGCGCCCGATAAACCGAAGCCTTAGCATCGAGCCGCCCCAGGTAGACCCCGCGATTCCCACCAGCACAGGATCGGGACAGAACTTCGGGTGGCCCGAGATCAATGCCTTTCCGAGGCCACATTTTACGATGGTATACCAACGATGTTGTGTTTCGACCTCCAGGACGCCTCCTTGTAGCAGGTCGTCCAGGTGCACCCCACCCTCGATTTCCGACTGCACAATGTTCCGATTCACCTCGTCACTCAAATTAGGATGAGGCTTAAACAAATCCGGAATCTGAAGCGTACCCTCTACATCCATTCTTGATGACTCCCTATCGCTGACCCTCGGCCAATTATCCCATGGTCGAACGGGACTTGCTGTGAGTTCTGTCACCTTTGCGGTTGCCTTGCCTTGGACGGGATCGCGCTCGGCTACGGCGCTTCCCAGTCGAGGGCGTAGATATCCGGGGTGCCGGCACCATGTCGGACCAATCGGTGAATCGGCTGGCGTCGATCAAAGCCCCCACAGGAAAGACCGAGCTCATCTTACTGGCCCCAGATAGCGGTCGTACCAGTCGAGCACTTCCCTGATGAGCAAATCGTTGGGCGGGACGTGCCCTGAATCGAAAATGACGTCGCGTTTGTCTTTTTCAGGCGTGCCAAAGAGGCGGAAGAATGGAACATGGGAGGTTTCGACTGGAAAGAAATAGTCATAGCGACCGTTCACCATCAGCACCGGGATTCGAACGTTCGGCGCAAAGTTGAAGGGCTCGACCTCCGGAAGCGTTCTTTGAAACTCAAGGCCCCCACCCACGAGAACCGCCGCCTTGATGCGATTGTCTACAGCGAGCATGATGGGGGCGAGAGCCGAGCCCCAACTGAGCCCGTAGTAGCCGAATTTGTCTGGTCGAAAGTCCTTCCGCGTCTCAAGGTAGTCGAGCGTGCGGCCAAGGTCTTTCGACCAGGCGATGACGTGATCGCGGTAAAGAGTCGTCCGGCTCTGGATGTCGTCACGCAGATTGTCGCCACGTTCGAATGTGCTTTTATAGACCGGCCACACAAATGCTCGACCACTCTTGACGAGATACCCTGTGCGCGTCATCGGCAATTCCTGGCTTGAGCGCTCGTAAATGACTCCGGACCCTGGGAAATAGACAATGCACTGATAAGGGGGCGGAACGTTCTTGGGAAGATACAAGTAAGCGATCATCCGCTCGTTGCCGTAGGCGGCGTCAAAAGTGATCTTCTCTTTTCGCCAATATTCCGAGCCGTCGTCAACCGCCTCGGTGCGCGGGTTGAGCACAGTCTTGTCGTAATTGTAAAGGCCCTTGTACACCTGAAATATGTTTTCAGGGACAGGTTTCTCCTTGCTGAAATCTCGATACGCCCGCGGAATCGCTGCCAGGCTGGCGTCGGCAGGCCGCGACTTGTACTTGGCGAGGCGCACACCGTAGTTCGGGGATCGCTCGAACGGCGACTGAGCATCACCATCCGTGAACATATAGACGGGTTCGTACCAGGCGCCCCCAAGGATGTACCGCCTATCGCCAGCCGCGTTCCAGCACCGTTCTTTGGCGTTGCCGGCCATATCGTAGGTACCGAAAGGTCCCATGCCGGAAAACTTCCCGACCGGGGCGAGACCACGCCCTTCAAAGTTGCTCATCGGAGCGATGAAACCTGTGGCCTCCGTGCCAGAGGCTTTGCTCCAGTGATAAATGGTGGGCAGGCTCTTTCCGATGAACTCCGCGTACGCGGCTGCTTCATACCAGCTGATACCGGTCACTGGATAATCCGCCTGGCCCTCGGAATAATCGCCTAACTCCCACGTGGCAGGGCCCGGCCGGCCCGTCCGATCCACCCATACCGCCATCGCCTCTTTCCACGAGAGTGTCTTCCCACCCTTCACAAACGGTTGTTTCCAGTAGGGCGGATTTCCGTAACCTCCGGCATCCACAAATTTCTTGTACGCGCGGTTTGTGACCTCATATTTGTCGATCCAATAATTCTCCAGTTGGACTCGGGGCGAGTCGTCCAGGCCCGTGATATTCAGTGGAGTCTCCCCCCCTGGAACGCGCACCATTCCAGGGGGAACGTCGGTCGCTTTATCCAGGCCGAAGGTCAGAGTCGAACCGTCCTTAACATAAAAAGTTATGATCCACCGACTGAGCTCCTGGGTCGCAAAACCCTCTCTTTGGATTCTTATCCGGAGATACCCGACCGGAATCCGCCGATGCACAATCGGGGTGCGGCCCAAGTATTGCCAAGCATCTTCCTTCTCTTCGTAAGGCTTGACAAAAACGTCGGCACCTTCTGGATTCGTTTCGAGATTTAGCGAGATCGCGATGGCCTTAAACTGTTGGGCCAGAGTCGGATCACCCGGAATATACTTCTCCGCCTGAACGGCCAGATAGTAGGCTTCGATAAACCGATTGCGGTCGGCGAGCCGAAAGATTTGTGGGAGTGCTACGTCTCTCGCCCAGCGGATTTTCTGTTGGCGCTTCACCCCCCACACGGCGATCAGTGCCATTGCCGCCACAAGAACCGCCGCCGGCACCCAAAAGCGCGGCCGGCGAGCCAAGCGCGCGATCGGAACGCGGGCGGAAGCTTCCAGCTTTAATTGGTCGGCAAGACTTGCGAGTTCGCGCTTCAGTTCACCCGCGGACGCAAAGCGCCCCGCCCGTTCCTTTTCCATGGCTTTGGCGACGATGCGATCGAGCCCGAGAGGCAGGTCGGCTTTCAGGCGAGAAGGTGGGGTCGGTCTCTCATGGAGGATGGCTTCGAAAATCGCCGCCGAGGTATTACCCTCGAATGGCGGCTTGCCTGTCGCCATTTCGTATAGAACGACACCAAAGGAAAAAATGTCCGTCCGCGTGTCGAGTTCCTGCCCGAGTGCCTGCTCCGGTGACATATAGGCAATCGTCCCCATCGACGTGCCGGGGCTCGTCAGAAGTTCTTCAGCGGTCGCCGTGGGCAGCTCCGGTAGGGGCGAGGCGTCGCCTCGCCCAGGCTGGGCGACCCAGCGGGTCGCCCCTACAGGTTCCAATTTCGCCAGACCAAAATCGAGAACCTTCGCCTAGCCGCGCGTGGTCACAAAAATATTCGCCGGCTTGATGTCTCGATGGATGATGCCCTTCTGGTG
>WNEY01004066.1_pt1 | contig 11074 bp, 11 predicted proteins | sample 5400531 | NCBI WGS metagenome assembly WNEY01 (sample SAMN13153338, study PRJNA577476) | soil metagenome | isolation source: 200 cm saprolite under Douglas fir tree site 1 | place: USA:California | collected 2015-04-18
CGGATGACACTTACGCCGTCACCGCATTTTTGCTGAATCGGAACAAGATCATCCAGCCGGACGAGGTGATGAACAACGAGACTTTGCCAAAGGTGCGGATGCCGAACCGGGACGGATTCATCCCCGATGCACGGCCAGACGTCGGAAAGAGCGCGCGTTCTCCCAGCGACATCAAGAGCCAGAAAAACCAAACGCGGTGAATCTTACGTCAGCCAATTTGACCGCGCGCTGACGCGCTCACTTTATGTTCTTACGGAGCCAGTCGTCGATGAACTTGATGACCACATCGCTGTTCTTGTCGAGGAACATCTCATGCATGTTGCCATGTATGCCCACGTCTTCCAGGCGGACAAATTCGTCTTTCACCCCCGCCTGATTGAGCCACTTAGGGATGCAGGCGTCAAAAACGCGGTGGTAGGTGCCCTCGGCGGAGATCGAGAGAATCCGAATATTCTGCATTCCGGGGAGCTTGTGGACAGGTTCTTTCTGCAGATAGCAAGGAACCTCATCCGGCCGTTCTGATTTCTCTTCGAGGTAAGTTTTCAGATCTTCGGGGCTGTTGACTGGCGGTTCATAATGCATCGGCATGTTGGTTATGCCCCACGCGTTTCCAATCTTGCCGGTGTATGCCACCTTGGCGGTATCCACAATGCCGATTTGTGGGCCACCGGGTTCGATTGCCACCATGCCCGCGACCAAATTGGGGCGCTGGTCGGCGACGTTGAACCCGATACCACCTCCCTGCGAATGGGTGATCAGGATGACCGGACTCCCGATCTGATCGAGCAACGCGACACCCGCGGGCACGGCCAATTCAGCTTGGGCCGAGACAAACTGCATCTGTCCCTTGATGAAGTTATCGAAGACTGGATCGCCCATCTGCCCCTTTTTCGGAGAGTCGCTCGGCCATTGCGTATACAAATTCTTCCGCGGAAATTCTCCGCCTGACGGCACCGGAGCTGTCCAGATCTGTTCCAGATCCAGCGCCGTACGGAGTCCCAGTTTGCCGTCCACGTCGGGGACGTAGGGCGAGCGCCCGCGTGCCGGGTAGTCCACCATGTAAACAACGTATCCCTGGTTAATCAGGTAGTAGGCCCAACCCGCCCGCCCATCCGGGGTTTGTCGCCAAACGGTTCCGCTCTGCCCGTTGCCGTGGAAAAACACAATCGGATATTTTTGCCGGATCTGCTTGGGTACCATAACTTCGACGTACATCGCCCCGTGCATGACCTCTTTGCCCGCCGGTCCGGTGTACTCGCCGCCGACATAGAAAAAGGCCTCGCGGCCGAGGTTTTCGGTTGAAAAAGTAGGGATCGAAGGCGGGGGCGCAGCTCCGGAGGGCTTATCTTTTTCCGCGGGGATGCCGGGCAGAGCGCCAAGAAGCATGCCGGTCAACCCTACGATTGCGAATGCAAGAGCCGCTTTCGATATCGCGCGGTTCATGGAATCACCCTCCGTTGGTTTTCCTGGGTTTCATCGGGTTTCTTCAACCTCTCCCCAATCCAAGCCCCAGAAATTTTCACAATCCACAAATTCGATACCTATTCGGAGACCGTTATTTTCTGCAGGGCGCTGCCACGCCACTCGGGCCTGGACCTCTTGACCTGTATCAAGCCGCACTAATTGGACAGGTTCGCCGGGTTTAGCAGCATGGCCGGATCGTAATGACGCCCCGTGCCGGCTCAACAACAAGGTTTGCGTTTCTTCTTCCCAAGCACTGCCAAGCTTGTCACAAGAAAGGCGCACGGGGATGGAGGCCACCTTCCTGGGACTCCGCCGCAGATGACGGCCCAGTTCGTTGGCCCAAAGAATGATGTGGAGAAGTCGAGCTCGGTCCAAGTTGTCGAGATCTTTTGTCGTGTGTTCTATCTCATCGGCCTGCCGCGAGCATTGATTGATGAAGCGCCGCACCATTTCCCCGTCAGACACACTCAGGCGATGCTCTTTTTGCATTTCCTCGTACCGCTCAAGCTGCGTGTAGCAGCCCGAGATAAAATGTCCCTGGCAAAGCCCTTCTCCATCAAGAGCCGCACGGGCAGCTTGGTCACAACCCTTGACGCCGCACTGTTCAGCGTTCGCCATTCGCGGGAAACCCGGTCCCTCTGCAGAACGGTTTCAACGATACCTTTGCGCAGGACCTTAGGCCAACGCTCCCTGTTGTGTCAAGCGTCGGTCTCGTGCATTTCTTGGTCAGACCACCCCTCGCCAAACGGGCGGTTTCTACACAGGCAACCATCCCCAAGGCCTTTTCCTAGCTGCAGGCACTCAGGAAAGCATAATCGATACATAAATTAGAATTTCGAAAATCGTGCAAGTGGTCTGCTTAGGCGTTAGCTGTCCTTGACCTGTTGCCAAGTTCGCGCAAGTACGTGGAGGCGGGCTCGGCGCGGGGTGCTCCAGATACCGGCGCCCCTTCGAATTCGAGTATTTCGGCAATCTTGTATGGTTTTTCCTTCCCACACGCCCCACACCGAAGGTGGAAAACCTGGCATTTTTGATGTCGTACAGGACCCGTTTCGCTGGCCGGGAGTTCCGCTTCGATACTGGCCACGAGAGGAGAAATTGGGATCGGATGCTTGCAATGAAGACATGTGACGCCACGATAGGATTTCTGCACCATCTCTTGAGTCATGCTGACCCTCTCTTTTAGATTAAAGATGCGGTCTCCGAGGAGAGTGGATGCTACACCCATGGGCGCGCGGAGTCTAGTCCGAACCGCTTGCGCCCTTATCTTCAATGACAGCAACAACTTAAGAGCGCACTCACCTCCCCAGTAGATCAAGTTTCCACAGGCGGCGAGGAGGCCCATGAAACCAACAGGGACCCCGCCGCTGAATTCCTCAAGCAAGACCCGCCGGAGCAATTGTCATTTTAGGTGACACCGCTCTTCGGGTCGCTCCCAGTCCAGCCGGGCTCGAAGGTCATCTGGATACGCCCGCTTGGCCTCTTCCGTGACCGGAATCCAGAACAATTAGGAATCAAGCTAGGTAATTTGCCTACACTCGATTCCAAACCGGCTGAGGTATTTTCGCTAGCGATCCGCATCCTTGGTGCTTGTCTTACGGATTCGCGAGGCAGAATATGGCTTCGTGCCTCACAGGATCGAAAGTTCGAGGACGAAGGAGGACGAGATGTCCGAGCCAACCTACAATGTAATCGTTCCCGAAAAGGGCGTACCCATCAAAGCCTGGACCAAGGGCGTCGCTCTCGAAGACCAGGCGCGTCAACAACTCTTGAACGTGGCCCAAATGCCGTTCATCTTCAGATGGGTTGCCGCCATGCCGGACGTGCATTGGGGTATCGGTGCAACCGTTGGCAGCGTTATTCCCACGAAGGGCGCGATTATTCCGGCCGCGGTCGGTGTGGACATCGGCTGCGGCATGATGGCCGTACAAACCGATCTCAACGCGCGCGATCTGCCCGAGAATTTGAAGGGCGTTCGCCGAGCAATCGAGAAGGCCGTACCTCATGGCCGCACAAACCACGGGGGCCGAGGCGACCGCGGAGCGTGGAACGACATTCCGGCGCGCAACTTGGAAATCTGGCAAACGCTTAAACCGCGTTACGACGCAATTCTCGAGAAGCACCCCAAACTGGATCGTGGGAATCACTCGAATCATTTGGGTACCCTGGGCACTGGAAATCACTTTATCGAAGTGTGTCTCGATGAATCGGATTCGGTGTGGTTCATGTTGCACAGCGGATCCCGCGGCGTCGGCAATCGTATGGGCAGCTACTTCATCGAACTCGCGCGAAAGGATATGGAGCGATTATTCATCAATTTGCCCGATCGCGATCTGGCTTACTTTCCCGAACGGTCTGAGCATTTTGATGAATACGTGGAAGCAGTCGAGTGGGCGCAAGACTACGCTCGTTGGAATCGCCATCTGATGATGGAGCAGATCGTAGACGCCGTCCGCTCGTCCGGCGAAGTTCGGCCTTTCGTGGCGGAGCTGAAAGCGATCAACTGCCACCACAATTACGTGGCTCGGGAGTCGCACTACGGTCAAAACATCCTGGTCACTCGAAAGGGAGCTGTCCGCGCCCGCGAAGGCGACATGGGAATCATTCCCGGCAGTATGGGTGCTCGTTCCTTTATCGTGCGCGGCAAGGGCAATCCGGAAAGTTTTCAAAGCTGCAGCCATGGCGCGGGTCGCGCGATGTCGCGCACGGAGGCAAAACGGCGATTTACTGTGGCGGATCACGAGCGTATGACAGCCGGTGTGGAGTGCCGGAAAGACGCTGATGTGATCGATGAGACCCCTGCTGCATACAAATCGATCGAGGCCGTCATGACGGCTCAGGCTGATCTAGTGGAGATCGTTCATACGTTGCATCAAGTGGTGTGTGTAAAGGGTTGACGGAACGTAAACGGCTCATGGCGCAAGCGAAGAGCCGCGGGGTTCGAATGCCCAATTGCGCCGTGTCTGATTTCCCTCGGCCATAATTTTCGCCGGTTCGGATTCCACGCAGATTGCGGCCAAGTGCTCGGCGCATTGAATTTCTGCTGAGCAACGGCCGCTGTGAACTATCAGCCCGCCTATTTGGAGGAAGGCAGCATCGGCTTCAGCCCAAAGGCCTCGTTTATGAACATGTCCTCGCAGACTGCTTCTCCCAGGCCGCTACCCGGCGGCCTCAAGCGGAAAGTTCTCTGTGCGGTCCAGGTCCTTGTATAGGCTTTCGGATCGTCGATCGTCATATCCAGGTTCAAAGTGTCGGGGGAAACGCGCCGGAAGCGCTCCACAAGGTGCAAAGCGTCGCTGTGCGGATGGCCCATCCGATCGAGCCATGTTCTGTCGCTAATCCCGATTGTGTCGATGACAAACGTCTCTCCCTCCCACTTGCCAATCGAGTGCCCCATCCACAAGGGCTTCAAGCTCTTGGGATGCTCGCGCCCATCCGTGTAGACTTGGCGCACATTTCGCCCAAAGATCATGATCACACGGCCAGGAACTTGAATGATCTGCATCGCAGCCTGGACCGCGGCATAGACGCGGGGCACTCCGGGTGGAAAACAGCCGTAAGCCAGGTCGTTCGGATACTCTTGCGGGTTGGGTCCGAAGGAGGGCTTGTTGGCCTTGAATTTCGCCTCTGCCCAGGGGGTCATGGGCGGCTCGTCCGCAGTAAGAGCATAGTTGTACCAGGGGGCTCCGCGGGGCACGCGTACGGCCCAAATTCCAGACAGGTCCTGCGGAGTGACGGCACCCTGATTCTTCGCCGCCTCTGACTGCTCTCCGGTCTGAGCGAGTGCAACCTGGGGGCATGCGGTCACCGAAGTCAGCACAATCATCGCAGTGATCAGGCAGCTTCGCATTTGAAACCCCTTCGCCTGCTGGGATGCCAAACTCTGGCTCGCCTCAAGCCTATTGGCGATCCCGCAATCTCTGGTCCTCGCAGACTCCTTCCCAGTCAAGGTCCGCGGCTGGCTGCAACTCGAAAGTGGTCTGAATTGTCCAGGGCTTCTTGTACGCTTTCGAATCATCAATCGTGATGTCGTCCTCGAGAGTCCCATGGTCAACGCGCCGGATGCGCTCCACCACGTGTAGAGCATCGCTGTGCGGATGGCCTATCCGATCAAGCCAAGTCTTGTCATTAAATCCAATCGCATCGACAACCAGCGTATCGCCCTCCCATTTGCCAATCGAGTCCCCCATCCACAGTGGGGGATCCAGAAACTCGTCATGGTGCCGTCCATCTGTATAGATTTGGCGCACCAGGCGAGCATATTCGAACAGCATGATCACCTCGTTCGAATTCTGGACAATTTCCATCGGCCTGCGGTGAAGATAAATTCGTGGCACACCAGGCGGAAAACAGCCGTACACTGGATCGTTCGAATCATTGGCAGGTTTTTTGTGCGGCCCAAATACCGGCTTGGCGGCGTTGTATTTTGCCTCTGCCCAAGGAGTCATCGGTGGCTCCTCCTTGTTAAAGGCAAAATTGGAATACGCGCTAGCGCTGGCGGGCGGGTGTAATACCCAAAGCCCGGACAAATCGGTCTGAGGAGCCGCATTCTGAGCCTTTGTTGTTCCCGGCTGCCCAGCGGATTGAGCCAGTAGAACCAGATATGAAGTAAACACCATCACCAAACTCGAGATCGAACCCATTAATTGATTGCGCATTGAGACCTTTTGTAGTTTGAGTTTCGGGATTGGGCTAGCCGGGAAGCAACGTATCTATCGGTAGCGCCCGCCTCTTCCGCGCGACATATGCCCGTTATACAGTTACTTTAATATTTTCTAACCGATCCATTAGTTCTCATCCCCGGCCCCGAGCGCTGCGAGCGTTCTGCCGTCAGACAATCCGACTTTCAAAACACGGATTACATTCGCGCCGTTTTTCGCGCGATCCCCGATAAGAGTGATCGGGTCCCCTGGCTTAAACATGTCCTTGGTCCAGTTACGTCTGTGCAGAGCGCTGGGATTGGTAAACTCGCCGGTCCATCTTACGGCGTTGCCCTTTTCATCCGTCACATCAATATAAAGTTGACAATGGGGATTGATAAACAGGAACTCCACCACCTTTCCCTTAACGGTGGCTGGTTTTGACGTGTCATACGCCGCCGCTCCATGGTGCGCGAGCGCCGGGCCTGAAAATAAAAGCAAACCAACCGCGACACGAAAAAAGTTGATCAGCTTGTTTTTCATACCACGCCTCCGCACCTACTTTATAGGGCCAAACTTTTGAATTCGCTTGCCGGTGGTAACCTCACCAGTATAGAGATTTCCCTGAGAGTCCATGGTGGCGACATGCAATCCGTGGAACTGTCCGGGCCCATGGCCGGAGTGACCGATTCTCCCCGCCACCGAACCATCATTGCGGTTGAGAATCCACACGACGCTGTCCATCATGTCGGGGACATAGATATATTTCTGCTGTGCGTCGGGCGAAAAGCTGATGGACCCGACAGTTCCGCTGCCGCTATTGTTGGACACTGGAAATTCCTTCAGGAACTTGCCCTGCTTCGTAAATACTTGAATTCTGTCGCCACCGCGGTCGCAGACATATACGAGCCCATCATTCGAGATGCGCACGCAATGGACCGGTTCCCGGAACTGTTTCGCGAGCGGATCGCCCGGGGCACGCAGCGGTAAGGGATCGTTATTGATCTCACTCAAGGGGATGCCGTAGGCTCCCCAACCGCGCTTGAATGCCCCAGTTTCGGAATCGAACACAATGACCCGTTTGTTCAGGTAACCATCCGCGATGTACAAATCGTGGGCGTCCTCGTCGAGTTGGGCCGCGGCGACCCCTCGCAATAATAAAGAGGTTTGTTGATTGTCCTGCTTCTGCTGGGCGTTGTCGCCCCCCGCTACGGCTGGTCCGCGATGGCCAAATTCAGAGATGAACTTTCCATCCGCCGTAAACTTCATCAGGGTGTCCCCAGCGCTCGACCCTCCAATCCAGACGTTTCCCTCTTTATCCGTAAAGATGGTGTGTTCTGAACCGGGCCAACCGGGCACCGATCCCGGAACTCCCCAGGATTTGAGCAGGTTGCCCTCAATGTCAAATTCAAGTACTGCTGGAGGCGGAACGCAACATTCGGCGGTTGGCGGAGTGAGCATCGCGAAGTTCTCGGTTTTGTCGAGGTCGCGCGGACGGTTCAACACCCAGATGTGGTCGTTCTTATCCGCGAAAATCCCGGTGACGGCTTGTATGGTCCAGTTAATGGGTAACATCTTGGGCCAATCCCCGTCGAGCCTATAGCGTGGCGCGTTTTGCGCTCGCACGGCCGGACTGATACTCAGAGCAACGGCACAGCAGAGGCCGAACGCTAAAGTGAACGTCTTAATCCAGGTTTTCGAAATGCACATTGAATGCTCCTATCTGTGGCGGCCCGCGGATCAGTTGCGAGGCACCGTACCAGGGCCACTTAGGCAGGTGCAAACATCATGGAACCATGCTCAAGAACCGAAGCGCCGTAATCGCGACTTCCGCTGTTCTCGATTTAGAGACGACCTACGAACAAGCGAGTCTGAGGCCAGATATTTCTGGCGTTTACTATTTTGAATGTATAAATGTCAAGGCAAATCTCCTTGACAATCCTCTCCGTCTGTAAGACTTTCTGTTCAAATTGCCCAGAGGAGAAATCTCATCAATTGAGACGCCCGAGCAGTCCCAAGCGTTTCGCGACGGACGCGAGTTCGGGATGATCTTGATTTGCCATTTCGCCTTCTCAAAGTAATCGGAGGGAACCCGAATGACTAAGCGCCGCTATGTTGTTTCCGTTTTCACGGTGACTACATTTCTAGGCACGTAACTGGCGCTGGCGAAACAACCCGCACAACAAAACGCCGCGCAAGCGCATCCCATGACTTTCTTCGTCACCAGCGTCGGCATGGGCAAAGGCGCCGATCTTGGTGGTCCGGCCGGAGCGGACGCGCATTGCCAAACGCTCGCCACAGCGGGAGGCGTTGGCAATCACACCTGGCACGCTTACTTCAGCTTGTCGATGTCATTGAGTGCGCCATTTGCATTCAGCAAGTGGAGCGAAGCGCCGATGACCAATACACCCAAAAACACTTCACCACGAAAAGCATAATTGTGCATCCACTTCAACTCGTTCAGCCCCATCAGCGCCTGAGGCGATACAAGCATCCACGTGCCCATGGCCATCAGAACCCGACCAGCCAATTTGCGAAGGAATTGCGGCTTACATTTCCGGATCGGTGAAGCTGACTCTTGATATATATATAGTAAATCAGCTTCTGCCAGCCTCAGATAACCGGACAATCTGTCATTCAACAGCGCGCCTACGAGGCCGTCGTTGGTTGTATTCCCAGCCGTGGTGAACATAGGGATCAATCCCGAATACATCGTCACAAAGGTCGCGACGAAAACGTCGATGTCGCGCACATGCAGGAGCACAGCTACGATTGGTGACATAAAAAATGCCGCTCCGCCAGGGATACCGGGAGACTCCAGGCCGAGAATGAGCACAGGCGGAATCAGCGTCAGGATCTCCGCCAGCGATATGGGGAGATTGAGCAACCTGGCCACGCTAATCGTAACCAGCATGACGGACATCGTAGCGCAACTCTTGTTCATCACGGTGCCGAAGACAATGGAGACTTCGGCGATGTCGCGGGACAATCCAAGATCGCTTTCCGCCGAAACTACATTCATTGCCAGCGTTTCGTAAGATCCTCCCGTGCCAAAACCCGTCGGCCACACGGAGGCGTAGTATGAAGCGATCTGCTTCATCGACCGCCTGGTCGTTAATTTCACGATACCGGCGAGGATCACCGACCAGCTCACCGTCACGAGACCTACCCAGAGCGTCGTGTGCCCATATGCGGTCATTCCTTTGAGACCAAATTTGAGTGGAATGCCAATGGCCAGGCACCCGATCATCACCGGGTAGTACCAGAGGAGTTTCTTGAACAGCCACAGGGTGTGTTGGCCGCCCATGATTAGACCGCGCGCAATGGAACGAAGTCCCGGAATAGTGGCAGCCGCATAGCCGATCACTACGGCGCTGATCAAAACTTGAATGAGAGGCTGATCCGAGAGGAGTGTGGAAGAAGACTGCCCAAATTGTCGAAGCGATTGGCGGAGACCCAGCAGCGCTGCACCGGGCGCGGTGAGTGGCAGATTCGTGAGGATTGGAATCCAAATCGTAACGTAAACGAGGGAGGCAAAGCCCAAGGCCACGTACGCGAGCAGGATCATCCCGAATAAGCGTCCGGCCCGCGTGCGTTGGAACAGCACCAGCTTTGCCGTGGCCCCGGAGAGAATTGCAAAGATAATGAGCGTCGCAAATGTGACGACAGCCTTGGGGAAGTAGGTCCCGGACGTATAGATCCCATTGGCCAGGCGGTTTTCGGGAAAGAGCATGCCAACGGCGAGACCGCCAACCAAAAAGACCATCACCCAAATTGGCAGCGGAATACCAAAATATGCTCCCGGTTTGCTTTTTCTCGACGGAGCTTCCTTCGTATCAGGCGTCATCAAGGCCTTTCTCGCGCGCATTTCTCACAAGAACTCCGTGGAGATTCCCAGCGGATTTCACCGCAAGCTGCTACTGGGCGGGTCCGATCTAGTAGCACAGGCTTCAGCCTGTGTGGTTTTGATTTTCCTGGGCGCAGAACACCACACAGGCTGAAGCCTGCGCTACTCAAGACCTTCATACGCTGCGGCGCGATTCTACTCCGCAAACTGACATCGCAGAGCAGATCCATCATGCGCTCGTGAAAAATCCGGGCTATTTCAAGCAGCACTCTCGCAAGATCCTCTGTGCCGGTATTCTTTGGAACCGAGATAGTAACGCAGGAACGGGTTGGATGGTCAGGCGCCGACGCCCTGTTCCATGTTCGGGCTTTCTGCTATCTTCCACGGCATGCCGCCCATTGCGAAGTTAGAGTGCTCTCGTTGCCATAAATTTGTTTCCGCGCAAACTCCGCAGACGCTGTGTCCGGACTGTTCGGGCCCACTGTACGTCCGCTACGATTTCCGTCCGCTGCGCGGAACCACGGCTCGCGACAAGATTGCGCAGCACGCCGCCGCGTCACCATGGTCCGGAATGTGGCGCTACAGCTTGGTTCTGCCCGATGTCAAGCCGGTTACGCTCGGCGAAGGCTGGACGCCGATGCTGCCAAGCCGGCGCTTCCCTAACGTGTTCCTGAAAGAGGAGGGCGCCAATCCTACGTCCACGTTCAAGGCGCGAGGACTCGCACTCGCCGTCACCATGGCGCGCCACTACGGCCTGAAAAAACTCGCTGTGCCATCGGCGGGAAATGCAGCGGGAGCTCTCGCGGCTTACGCGGCTGCGGCGCGTATTGAAGCACACATTTTCATGCCGAAGGACGTGCCATTTGCCAATTACGTCGAGGCGGTGGTCTACGGAGCAAAAGTAAATCTGGTGAACGGCCTCATCTCCGATTGTGGACGCATCGTCGCCGAACGGAAAGAGAAAGAGGGTTGGTTCGACATCTCCACACTGAAAGAACCTTTCCGCGTCGAAGGCAAGAAGACCATGGGCTATGAATTGGTAGAGCAACTGGGTTGGGAATATCCCGATGCGGTGTTTTATCCCACGGGCGGCGGCGTGGGACTAATTGGAATGTGGAAAGCG
>WNEY01018294.1_pt1 | contig 11074 bp, 10 predicted proteins | sample 5400531 | NCBI WGS metagenome assembly WNEY01 (sample SAMN13153338, study PRJNA577476) | soil metagenome | isolation source: 200 cm saprolite under Douglas fir tree site 1 | place: USA:California | collected 2015-04-18
CCGTGCTCGGGCGTACCAGGCTTGACGGATCTTGAGGGGTGCTTGACGGACGTCCCCAGAGGGAAGTCGGCTCTGTCAGAGGGACTTGAAGGGACTGAAAATCCCCGTGTCGGTGGTTCGATTCCGCCCCTGGGCACCAGCAACCGGCCAGCATCAGTCGGCATTTCTTTGAGCGCAATCGCTTCAGTATCACAATCGTGCTTCAAGCGTGCTGCTCGAAGCACGGTTTACCGGGTGCCTCGCGGAATGTCCCTCTCGGCTCTACTTGCACGATCATGGCGCGATAGGGGGATGAGGAATCCCCGATCCGAGCGAACAGCTCGAGCCTTCGTCGACGACTTACTTCACCTCCCCGCGCCCGGTGCTGGCCACCACACGAATCGACCTCGCTCGAACCGCCTCGCGCGCCCCCCGTCCACCAGCGGTTCATCATATCGCGACGTCGGCGCCGCACGCGAGGATCGACCGAGCAAACTTGGCATCCTTGTTGCTCGAGCACGTCTTCCATGAGGCTCGTGTTCGATCGCGGCACCGTGTTGATTCCGGACCCGCCGCAAGACGTCGACCTCGCCGATGTGCGCGGCCTCCTCTGGGATCCCCGTGTAAAGGCATATCGAGCGCCCGCTCGTCGGGGATCCCCGTGTAAAGGCATATCGAGCGCCCGCTCGTCGGTACGTCGAAGTGGTGAAGGATCTCAGTCGACGAGGGGTCCCATTCTGGGACGGGGTTCCATTCTTGGACCCTGCGCGATCGCAGGACCCGCGCGGTCTCCTCACAGCGCCTGGCGACTGGTCTGCCGTCGCTCTGCGGCCGTATCAGGAAGCAGCTCTCTGCGCCTGGGAGCTGAGCGGGAGGCGAGGGCTCGTCGTTTTGCCGACCGGGAGCGGAAAGACGCGCGTCGCCCTGGCGGCGATGGCGAAGACCGGATTGAGCACGCTTTGCCTGGTACCGACTCGGGTTCTCCTTGAGCAATGGCTCCGAGAGATTCGCGCCGTCTACGCCGACAAGGTCGGATGCTTTGGAGATGGCCTCCGCGACCTTTCGCCGGTGACGGTAGCCACCTTCGAGAGCGCGTACCGGCACATGGACCGGCTGGGGAATCGATTCGACTTCCTCGTGATCGATGAAGCCCATCATTTCGGTTCCGGGTTGCGCGACGAGGCGCTGGAGATGTCGATCGCGCGCGCGCGGCTGGGGCTGACGGCATCGCCTCCTCGACAGGTTTCTTCACTTGCCCGGCTCGCCGACTTGATCGGGCCGCCTGTCTACGAACTCGCCGTCTCCGACCTCGCGGGACGGTTCCTGGCGAGCTTCGACGCCATCACTCTTCATCTCGATCTCACGGATGGGGAGCGCGGAACCTACGAGGAGTTGATGTCCGTCTTCCGAGGAGCCTTCGTTCAATTCCGCCGCCTCGTGCCGGAGGGCAGTTGGCAGGACTTCGCGCGCGCCGCGGCCCGTAGTGCGGAGGGATGGCGCGCCCTTTCTGCGTTTCGTCAGGCGCGCAAGCTTCTCGCGTTCACCTCCGCTAAGCGACAGGCCCTTCGATCGTTGCTGAATCGCCATCAGGGCTCGCGGACGCTCGTGTTCACGGCTGACAACGAGAGCGCGTACGCGATCGCCCGCGCGCACCTCATCATGCCGCTCACCTGTGATATCGGCGCTCAGGAGCGCCACGACGTCCTCGCCCGCTTTCGCACTGGCGAGCTCCGCGCCCTGGTATCCGCCAGGGTGCTGAATGAAGGGCTCGACGTCCCAGACGCAGGCGTGGCCATCGTCGTTGGCGGGGCGCTCGGCGAGCGCGAGCATCTCCAACGCGTCGGTCGCCTGCTCCGGCCAGCGCCAGGAAAACGGGCTCTCGTCTACGAGTTGGTCTCGCGCAGGACGATGGAGGTCGCGCAGGCGCGAAGGAGGCGTGAAGGCCTTGCTTCCCGGGTCACTGCTCAGATTTAGCGTCCGCGGGGACGAGATCGTGCCCCATTTCCTCTTGGAAAACGACCTGCCCTGGTTGCGCGCGCTCGTCGATGAGCGCGAGCGCTTCGTGGGTCGCCGCATGTGCGAATTGGTCGAGCGCTTGCGCGAGCCTCTGCCATGCGCGAGCCCGGCTGGGAAGCGAACGCTGGCGAGCCATGTCCTCCTGCGGCTCCGAGGAATCCAGCGCCGCTCGGCGGTCCCCGCCCGGGTGGCGCGAGCCAAGCTCTTCGGAGAGGCCGCCCGTTCCCCGAGTTGCAGCGACGGCGTGCTGGCCTCGGTGGCGGCCTCGCTGCGCGTGACACCGGAGGAGCTCGGCGATTCCTTGTTCTCCGATCTTCCGGGAGAGAGCCTCGTCGCTCCCCTGGAGGAGCCCCTCTGTCCCGGCCAACTCGCGCTGCGAACCAATTTGCTGCTGGCCCAGGCCCTGCTCTTCCGGGCGATGACGCTGACCATCGAGGCTGAAGGGAACTCGAGGGCGCTCGTGCGCCACGCCAAGCTCCGAGGTCTCATTTGTACGGTGACGGGACGAGCGCAGCCTCAAGTAGCGGCATTGGAGCTCTCTGGGCCGCTCTCTCTCTTTCGACGGACGCTCCTCTATGGACGGGCGCTCGCCGAGCTCGTGCCGCAGCTCGCTTGGTGCAAGAGCTTTCGCCTGCGTGCCGTCTGCTCGTTCCAGGGAAGATCTCTCGCGCTGGAACTCCGCTCTGGGGATCCGATCTTTCCAGGCGCAGAGCCACGGGCCTACGACAGCCGCCTAGAAGAACGCTTCGCGCGCGACTTTCGGCGGGCGGCTCCGGGCTGGGACATCGTGCGCGAGCCCGAGCCGGTAGCCGCGGGCGGGACGCTCGTGTTCCCGGATTTTGCGCTTGAGCATCGCCTGGATCCCTCGCGTCGCTGGCTCCTCGAGCTGGTGGGATTCTGGACGCCCGACTATCTCGCGCGCAAACTGGCGTCGTATCGCACTGCGGGCCTCGCCAATCTCATTCTCTGCATCGACGAAGAGCGAGATTGCGCCGATGGCGACTTGCCTCCCGGGGCCCTCATTCTCCGGTTTCGGCGGAGCGTCGACGCCAGCGCCCTGCTTCGGCTCATCGAGAGTCGCAGCTCCCCCGCCTCGATCAATACGTGTCTTACAGGGAGCTGAGTCGGCGTCCTGCGGCCATCTTCGGGATCCAGTTGGAGCGCGCCGGGCGTGGCTGGTGAGGTCCGCCCTGCGATCTCCGGAGCAGGGCTTGGCGTTCAATAAATTACATATATAATTAATCTCGATGATCTTCCGCTGGAACGATTGGAACCTCGAGCACATCGGGCAGCACGGGGTCGGCCCCGAGGACGCCGAGCATGTGGTCGCCCGAGCGAGGCAGCCGTTCCCCTTGTGGCGCCCCGATGACAAGTGGCTTGTCTGGGGAACCGGGCGGGGCGGGCAACTCTTGCAGGTGGTCTTCATTCTCGATCCCGACGACACCGTTTTCATCATCCATGCCCGGCCGTTGACCGACCGGGAGAAACAGCGATACCGGAGAAGGAAGAAGAGATGAGCGCGCGACGGACGAAGAAGCAGAGTCAGGCTGCGGCCCCCGGCCGAGTGGCCGGAACCGAGGAATTCGACCAGGAGATGGTTGCTGAGTCCTTCGGGCAGCCGACTGCGGAAGCAAAAAGGCGCTGGACCCGGGCCCGTCGCAACGTCGGCCGTCCACGCTTGGGACGCGGTGCCCAGGTTATCTCTGTGAGTGTGGAGCGGACGCTTTTGGAGCGCTCCGACGCGCTCGCAAAGCGCATGGGCGTAACGCGGGCGGGGCTCATCGCACGTGGGTTGAGGGCCGTCCTGGCCGTCGAGGGCGAGGGCTGATTCCAGCGGAGTCGACCGACTCGACGACTGTGCTTCGCTGTGCTTCGGCGTACCGGTTTTGGCGGGTCTTGGCGGGCCTTGACGGACGTCCCCGGAGCGAGAGCTCGAGCGCCCGACGGGCTTTGAGGGAACTGAAAATCCCCGTGTCGGTGGTTCGATTCCGCTCCTGGGCACGATAAGTTCCGAAAACTTGGGCGGGTCGCTCCGTCCCATCTGTCCATCCTGTCTCGCCGTCCGCCTCATCGAGGAATGGAGGGGTGATTGCAACGAGGTCCGTCCGCACAGCTCGCTGGACGGAATGACGCCGAAGGAGTACGCCGAAGCCAAGCACGGACTCACATCAAAAGCGGCTTCTCGGGGGCAGGTCAGGCGGATGCAGCGCAAAGTAGCTCTCGCCGGGCTCCTCGATCTGCATCCTGACCGAGAGCGGTGAGATCGTCGAGCGCCGCATCCGCACGCAGCGGGAGCGGTTCCGAAAACAGAGAAATCGATGGCTGAAGGTCGGCGCGGCGATCGGCGATGGGCGAAAGTGGTGGCGTACGATCCAGTCCGCCGGGTCGGGATTCTAAAGCTGGCGGAAGGCGGCCGTGATCTGCAGTTCTTCCTGCGCGTGCTCGAGGGAAGACTGAAGCGGCAGGTGGTGGAGGCCTCGAAGCAATTGTGGATGGAACGACGAAAGGTCGCCGGGGATCCGGGCTTTCGAGAGGTGGTGCAGGGGGTGAAGGATCTGCTCGTCGGAAGAGAGCTGCTCGTGGAACTCAGGCAGAGCGACCAGGGCAAGATGATCGTGCGGCGGGCGATGGAGCCCGGCGACGTCGTCGTGGAGTGAGGTTCAGGGAGTCACTTCTCTCGCCGCGTGGTCGGGAACGGAGCTGGCTCCGCGTCTTTGGGGTTCGACGCGTCCGTGCCGTACGCAAACTCGCTTCTCCCGCTCGTCTCGACGAATGGACCGCCCGACTCCTCGGGCACCTCCTCGTCGCGGATGTCCTGGGCCGCCTGCTCGCCGGACGTCGCGCTCTCCACGAACTCCTCGCCGAGCTCCTCCGCGAGGTCGTCGTCCGCGGCGCCGCGGATGAGCTCCTCCGGCTGCTCCCGCTCACGCGCGGGCCCGTCCTCTTTGCCGAGGTCGTCCCGAAGCAGCGCTTTCTCGTGGGTCACGTCGGGCCGCTGGGCGGCGACCCGGACGCGCGGGCGGAGGGCGGGCTTCTTCGCCCGCCGGGCCTTCGCCTTCGTCGCGGCCTGGCGGGGTGCGGACTGCTTGGTGTCGCGCTCGGGGGGCGCGGCGGCGGCCTTCTTGCCCACCTTCTTGGCGGTGGGTTTGCGCTTCTTGGGCATGAGAGCCTCCGAGAGTGATGCGCCCCTGAGGCTAACACGCCGACGTACGCGAGCGGTGTGCAACAAGCGGCAGAGGGGCAATCGGTTACGTTGAAGTGCACGATCTTGCGGCGATGTTGCAGCAGGACCACGAACACGTAGAGGAGACGGAAGGTCGCAGTCGGCACGACGAAGAAGTCGATGGAGACGAGGTCAAGGACGTGGTTCTGGAGGAACGTTCGCCAGGTTGCGAAACGTCGAACCCCAGCTTGAGCAGTTCGCCGTGGATGCGCGGCGCGCCCCAGAGAGGATTGGCGAGCGCCATGGTGCGGACGAGCTCCGCAAGTTCGGAGCAGACGGGCGGTCGACCCGTTCGCCCGCGTCGGGACTTCCAGGTCCAGAAAGCGCGAAAGCCCTGCCGATGCCAACGAATGACGGTTTCGGGGCGAACGACGTGGAGCGCCTTGCGCCACCCTGCCCACCGCCGAGAGAGCCACACCCAGAAGGCGCGATCGAGGCGCCCAAAACGCGGTCGCTTCGAGCGGTGGCGGAGCAGGGCGAGTTGCTGCCGGAGCGCCAGGTTCTCCAGCGCGAGATCGGTATGAGTCCTGAGTGCAGCACGCGCGGCGCCCAAGAGAGCGAGTACTAGGGACATTGCGCTCCAGCGTCGCTCGACGCGAACCCCTCGTCCAGTGCTACGATCGAGTTTTGGCAAAGGACAGGCGCTGGCGAGGAGGGGATTGCCAAAGAGACGGCCCGCGCACGGCGGACGATCTTTTGGTCTCGTTGCGGTGAGGCGCAGCCTCCTGAGGCCTACCCGATGACGGCGCAGGACGCACGGCGGCTGCTCGGCCATTCTTTGAGCGAGGACGGGGCAGGGCACCCACGAATCAGCGCCGCCGTTTCGGCGAAAGGACGGATAAGCGCGGTTCTGTTGCCTGGCCCTCCTCTCGCTTCATCGCGCTCCAGCCTAGCAGAGCGCGGCGGCAGCAGACTAAACTCTGCCGCGCAGGCAAGCTTCCTGGCCCGGCCTGGGATCTCGCGACGACGCTCGCCTCGCACGCACTGAAGTCCAGGGCCGGCTGACCAGGGACTACAGGAGCACTGTCTCTAGGTCGCGAGAAGGCGGACGCGGATCTCGTAGCGCCGGTTCTTCGCCTTCTTCTCCGGCGTGTCGTCGGGCTTCACCAGCGGCTGGGAGGAGCCCTTGCCGACAGCGATGATCTCCTTCTGGGGAATGCCCTTGTTCACCAGCTCCTTGACGATCCTTGCCGCGCGCTTGCGCGACAGCTCCTTGTTCTTCGCCGGATTGCCGCTGGTGTCGGTGTGGCCACTCACCTCGAATTTGAAGCCGCTCACGCCCGTGTCGTTCAACTTCTTCTTCGCGTCCACCAGCGCGTTGAAGAGGTTCTGCACCTTGTCGTCGCAGTTGGCTTCGAACTGGTCGGAGCCGCTCTTGAAGGCGCACTGGTTCTTGCGCGCCTCTTCGAGCAGATTCTCGTTGATCTTCTTCTCCAGTTCCCCGCTCCCGGCCTTCTTCGCAGCGCCGCGGCCGCGCTCCTCGGCCTGTCCGGCGGCGGTTTTCCCGGCCTCGCCGGCCGCCTTCTTCAGCGCTTCGGTGTCCACCTGCGCGCGGGCTGCGAAGGCAAGGAGCAACGCGGCGGCGATGGCGATTGATTGGGATGGCATGGCATCCTCCCCAAGCGTCCGGAGTTCCAATGCGCTCTTCTGGATCACCGCCGCGTGACGCGCAAGAGCAGCCCGCTCTTCGCGCTGCCTCGGTAGAGGAACCTTCATGAAAGCGGCAGCCTGCACGCGATATGGACCGCCGGAAGTGCTTCAGCTCCGGGACGTCGAGAAGCCCGCCCCCAAGGACGACGAAGTCCTGATCAAGATCCATGCAACGACTAACCGCTCCAAGCGACGCCTTCTTGGAGAATCTTGACGTGAACCTCTTCCCGCTGGCGAGAGGTCAGCGGGCGGCCTGCAGCAGCTTCGCCGACAGGGACCGATCCTGCTCCAACTGCGACGCGGCCCGGTAGGCCCAGACGAGCTCCGGCTGCTCAGGGTTGCGGCATTCCAACGCCACACGGTACCAGGCTGCTGCATCGCCCACGCGGGACTCGGCCCCAGCGCGAACGGCGAAGTAGTAAGGCGCTTCGCACGGACGCGAGCCCCCTGTCGCGTCGTCCGCAATGTCGTCCTCGCCGCCCTCGCCGAGTACGTACCGGGCGAGACGCACTTCCCAGCTTGCGTAAGCCCCAGAAAGCCCGACGTACCGCGCGAGACGCGCTTTCCACCATGCAAGCGGATCGGCGAGCTCCTGCAGAAGCGCGTCGCGCTGCGCGCTTCGTTCGCCACGACGAACGATCGAGGCGGCGCGCAGAAGGAGCAGGCGATCCGCGAATGCGGGCTCCGGCGGCCTGAAGGCAAACATTTCCCAGAGGGCCTCGTCTACGCCCTCGCCGTACGCGGACGTGGCGAGCTCGCTGTCGACGAGCGCCGAAGAAGGCTCTGGGCCGAGCTGGCTCCGCAACCATAATTCGGCCGCCGATGCTCCCTTCGCCACGCGCAGGGCGCTCCATGCGCTGAACTGGACGCGCGCTCTCTTCTCCGGGGCCACCTTCTGGTTGAGCAACGCGTACACCTCGAAAGCGTGCGCCGCTGCCCCGGCTTTGGCGAGAGGAGGTCCGAGCTCTGCAATCAACTGTGGAGCGATCCCTGCCCGGAGCATCGCCTCGATCGGCGGTTTCACGTCGGGGGCTGGACGGCCGCGGAACACCTCGGCGAATCGCTCGCCGATTTCACGGAAGTCCCTCCGCGTGAGAACCGCGGGCGGGTGCGCGAGGATTTCCGCTGCACCCGCGTCGTTGCGACTGCGCCATCGGACCTCCGCGATCGTCGCGGCCGTCTCCGCCTGCGGATGGCGGGCGAGGAGAGCGAGCAGCAGGCCTTCCGCTTCGTCTTTTCTGCCGAGCTCCGCGAGCTGCGCCGTCGCGATCCGGTAGGCGCAAGGAGCCTCCGTCGGAAGGGCGCGCTCGACCATCGTGAGCGCGTCGTCATGCTGGCCCATCGCGTCGAGCTGGCGGGCCGCGGCGCACCTCGCGCGCGCCGCGCTGAACGAATCGTCGTCTCCGTACCTTCGCAGCAGATCTTGCGCCGCGGCGAGAGCGTCCTTGGGGCGTCCGGCCTCGCGCAGGAATCGGATGAGCTGTTCCTGCGTCTCGGGGTCCGCAGGTCGCTCGCGGGCGAGCTGTCGCAAGGCGCGTTCCGCCTTCACCTTCGGTCCGCGATCGGCGAGGGCCTCCGCTGCCTCGAGCCGCGCGGGGAAGGGAAGTCTCTCGTCGAGTGCGAGCCGCTCGAGCCGGTCGATCTGACCCCGCTGCTTCGCCAGAGCAACTTCGTCGACGGGGTGAGCGCCCGGCGCCTGGTCGACGACGCTCGCAACGAGGTGCCCCGCCCGGTCCAGGTCCCGGTGGTGCCGCCGGAGCAACTCCGCCCAGATGAGGCGGCTGGTCGGGCGCGAATCGAAATGGCGCCAGGCAACACGGGCGGCCTCGATCATCCGTGGGTCCGGCGACTCGGACTGTGTTCCCATCGCATCGAGGAGGTCTGCAGCATCGCGGGGGCCCGGCAACCTCGACGTAGCCAACGTCTCGTACGCCTCGTCGATGTTTCCCCGATCCACGGCGATCCTGGCCTTGAGCCAGCGCTGCAGATGGGCCGCGACTGGCAAAGGCCACGTGCCGAGCACGTCGGCGAGGCCCGAGGCATCGTCGCGCAGAACGTACCCGGACCGCGCCTCGCTCCAGAGGGCCGCCGCGACCGCCGCGGCGTACCAGGCGCTGGTATCCGCCCCCCGCCAGAGAGGGCCCTCGTAGCCCGTGTCCGCCTGGCGGAGATCGGCCGAAAGACGCGCCCGCACATCTTCCCCGCTCGAGAGGTTCTGCAGCGCAGATCTCTGCGCGCTCGCCAACGCGTTGAGCAGGTCGGCATCGGTCGGCGCCGTCGCCCGCGCGCCTTCCAGCTCGGCCACTGCGAGGTCCGGCAGCGTCTCGCTCGCGGCCGCCATGACCTGCAGGTCCCCGTCGAGCAAGAGCTGGCCGACGGCGGGGATGGAGACGTGCTCATCGTCGCGCGCAGCGGCGATCCAGCCGCGGACAGCCTGCTCGTTCGCATCCTGCATCAGCCAGCGCAGGAGCAAATGACGATCGCCCGCGTTGGCGCCCCGGCCTCGGGATGCATCGGCGAGCCGGCGCCGATCGGGCGTCAGAAACGCATGCAGCGCCGGCTCCTCCCGAGCAGGGGCGAGAGCACGCGCGGCGCCCGCGTACCCCAGCGCGAGCGCGAGCACCGCCTGCTGGCCGCGCACGTCCGCTCCCGCCGCCGCGTCGGCAGCGCAGAGCGCAATGGCGTGTGCGTCCAGGCGATCGTCCGCGTCGAACGTTCGCGGCAGCTGGAGCATGAGGGCCGCCGCAGCCGAAGCGGCGTCGTGGAGGACGGCCGCCCCGTGGTCGCCGCGAGACCAGCGCATTTGCGCTTCGCGAACCGCGCCAAACGCTTCCTTCTGCCCGCGCACGGCGCGAACCTGGGGGGCCTTCCCGCTGACCTTCGCGGCGGCAATCCACTCCTTGGCGAGCGGGGCGAGGGCCTTGAGCAACTCGGGAAAGTCCGGCAACTCGGCGACGCGGGCGACCTCGCGATTGCCGAGCGAAACGATCCATTGGCCCTCCGAGAAGCGAGCGGCGACGTCCCCTCCTGCCAGCTCCTTCGCTGCGAGCAGAAACCTACGATCAGGTCTCAGCCGGAGCGCGTCGTCGAGCGCACGGCGCCGCTCGATGGGGTGCGGCGGCAGCGGATCGGTCTTGAGCCGGAGCCGGGCCTCGGCGGACATCTCCGCGGCGTGTTGCTCAGCGATTCGCGCGTTCTCCTTGAGCCTTCGCTCCCGCCACCGCCACACCTGGACGCCTGCCGCCGCGGCGGCACCGAGGACGCACAGGGCGATGACGAGCGCGATGGTTTTCATGGACGCGTCCTCCCGCGAGAGCGCTCACGGTAGCGCGAGCTTTTCGTTCGTTGAAATTAGCGTCCGTCGCGGGGGCGAAACTCAAGGCCCGCGTACGAGTGGAGCGGCTGAGCAGGTGGGGACGACACCCCGCCTCGCGCACCCCTTCCGATTCGCAAACAACGGCGGGGTGGTTTTCGGTAGGCGAAGCGCCTCTGTCCCAGAAAGGAAACGGCGGGTGTCATCGCTTGTGAACCCGAATACAGCGGAGGAAGACATGCTCTCGAGATGTTTTGGAGTGGCGGCGATCGTTCTGGTCGCCTGCGGCGGAGACTCGGCGGTGAGCCACAACAACGGCGGGACCGGCAGCCTCAACCTGTCCGTGAAGGCTGACGTCGACGCCGTCCTCAACTCGACCGGATTGCCCACCGACCTCGACGTGAAGATCCAGGACGGACCGGGCAACAAGGTGACCGGCGCCACCGTGACGATCGCCAACCTGACCTGGGGCTCGGTCACCTTGACCGAGACGACCCCGGGGGCCTCCGGCGACTATCGCAAGACCCAGCCGTCGTTCCCCTCCGGGGATTTCGGACTGACCGTCGTCTGCAACCCCTGCGGTGTGCCCCAGATCTCGCCGACCGCGACGATCACCGGCAACATACAGGGCGTCGTGCTCGGCGGTCCGGGCATGCACACGATCAACTACCCGAAGGCGGGCGTGGCGGTCGCCATGAACCAGCCCGTCGCGGTCAGCTGGACCACGCCGATCCAGGCGGCGTCCGCCGCCGTAACGACGAACAACTTCGGCCCGGTCCTGGCGGCCGACACCGGGACGTACACCATCCCGGGAGCGAGCAACCCGGCGGCAACCAGCCAGTCCCTCAACCTCGCCCGCTACAACGAGGTGCCGATTGCCGGCGGCCTGTTCG
>WNEY01014100.1_pt1 | contig 11072 bp, 13 predicted proteins | sample 5400531 | NCBI WGS metagenome assembly WNEY01 (sample SAMN13153338, study PRJNA577476) | soil metagenome | isolation source: 200 cm saprolite under Douglas fir tree site 1 | place: USA:California | collected 2015-04-18
TTCCCCCAGCGACAACTCCTGGTGAAGTGCAGGTGTACGCGGACGACATGTGGGAGTGGGACGGAAGCGCGTGGACGCAACTGCATCCGACCACTTTTCCGCCGGCGCGCGAGAACGGGCGGATGGCGTTCGATCCGACGCGGGACGAGATTGTGATGTTCGGCGGCTACGCCGGCGCCTTTTTCTCCGACGTCTGGACCTACAACCCAACGACGTGGAAAGCCCGCATTTTCGACCCGATCGGCAATCGCCGCCGCGTCGCTCACTGACCGCCGCGCTCGGCGTGTGTGCTATTCTCGCGCGCCGTCGCGACGGCCAAGATCGTGGACTCCATCCAAACGCGAACGTTCCAGCTCGCTCTCGGCGCCGACCATGGAGGCTTCGAGCTCAAAGAGCAGCTCAAGACTTATTTGCTCGAGAAAGGGTACGCGGTACGCGACGTCGGCACACATAGCAAGGATCCGGTCGATTATCCGAAGATCGCCAAGGCCGTCGCCGAACTCGTAGCCTCAGGTGCTGTCCGCTTTGGAATCATAGTGGACGGCGCCGGAATCGGGTCGGCTATGACCGCGAACAAAGTGCCCGGCGTCCTTGCCGCAGCCGCGTATAATGAGACACTTGCACGAAACAGCCGCGAGCATAATGATGCAAACGTTCTGACGCTCGGCGCTGGGCAGGTCGATGTCGAGACCGCAAAACGGATCGTGCAAGTTTTCCTCGAGGCGGAGTGCACGGTCGACCGGCATCGCGCACGGGTGAAGATGATCCGCGAGCTCGACAGAGGAGGGCGTGGCGTGAATCCCCCGAGTAAGGGTCTGTCATCTGAGGACATTGAGCGGATCGCCGACAGGGTGAAACAGCTCCTGCAACAGAGCGCCTCGGCTTCGCCTGTGATGACCGCTCTTCCTCCCGAAAAGCTCGTGAAGCTGATTGACCACACACTGCTGAGGCCGGAGGCCACTGCAGGGGACATCGAGAAACTCTGTCAGGAAGCGTCGCAATATGGTTTCTACTCCGTGTGCGTGAATCCGACGTGGGTGGCGAAGGCGAAATCGATTCTTCGCGGGACGTCGGTGAAGGTCTGCGCGGTGGTTGGCTTCCCGCTCGGCGCGCAGTCGCCGGAGATCAAAACGCTCGAGGCGCGCCGCGCTCTGAGGGAAGGAGCGCAGGAGATCGACATGGTGATCAACATCGGCGCGCTCAAGAGCAAGGATGACCGGCTCGTGGCCCGCGATATCCGTGGTGTCGTCGAGGTCTGCGTCGAAGGTCACGCGGTCTCTAAAGTCATCCTGGAGACCGCTCTGCTCAGCGACGAGGAAAAGATCCGCGGATGCCAACTGGCCATGAAGGCCGGCGCCAATTTCGTGAAGACCTCAACCGGCTTCTCAAAGAGTGGTGCGACAGTGGAGGATGTCGCGCTGCTGGCGCGCACGGTGGCTCCGCGCAAGCTCGGGGTGAAAGCAGCAGGAGGGATTCGTACTTTCGCCGACGTGATGAAGATGGTGGAGGCAGGCGCCACGAGGGTCGGAAGCTCCAACAGTGTCAAAATCGTGGAAGAGGCTACGCAGATGGCCTCCGAGAAGAGGTGAGAGGTGGCCGAACTTCGCTGCTTCGTCTTCATCGACAGCCTGCAGCCGCAGTTCGCCTCATTTCTCGGAACAGTGGCGCAGGGATTCCTTCCTGTCCCTGGACAAGCGTCGTTGTTCGTCGAGGTCTCGCCGGGCATGGACATCATGCGGGTCACTGATGTCGCGCTGAAAGCGACCGACGTCACCCCGGGGATGATGATCATCGAGCGCCTCTACGGCATGCTCGAGCTCCACTCGAACTCGCAAGCCGACGTGCGGCAAGCAGGACGGGCGATTCTCGAGTCCTTGAGTCTCAAAGAAGAGGATCGCCTCAAGCCGGAGATCACCTCGAGCCAGGTGATCCGGAATATCGCCGACTATCACACGCAGCTCATCAACAGGACTCGCCACGGCCACATGATCGTTCCGGGGCAGACACTGTACGTCCTGGAGGTGGCTCCCGCCGGTTATGCGGCGATCGCGGCGAACGAGGCGGAGAAGGCGGCAAACATCAACGTCCTCGAGGTGCGCGCGTTTGGAAGTTTCGGGCGCGTCTATCTCGGCGGCGAGGAACGCGATATCGATGTGGGTTACCGGGCGGCGGAACAAGCAGTGACATCAATCGGCGGGCGGAAGGCAGAAGTGAAGGCAGAAGGCAGAAGGCAGAAGGCAGAAGGATGAAGGATGAGTGAAGGCAGAAGGCAGAAGGCAGAAGGATGAAGGATGAAGGATGAAGGCTGAAGGCAGCAGACGGGATTTTTCTCACTTCTGCCTTCTGCCTTCTGCCTTCTGCCTTTTAAGGAGGATTCATGACGGACGCACTGGGCATGATCGAAACGAGGTCGTTTGCGGCGGTGGTCGAAGCCGCCGACGCGGCAGTGAAGGCCGCACGCGTGGACTTGGTCTCCTATGAGAAGACCGGCGGCGGCTACACCACCATCGTCGTCCGCGGAGACGTTGCTGCGGTACGAGCAGCGTGCGACGCGGCGCAGACTGCGGCAGGACGGGTCAGCGAGATTGTTGCCGTGCACGTGATCGCTCGGCCTCACGACCAGGTCGACGCCATCATGCCGCTCGGCCGAAAGCCGGCGGCGCCGAGTCGCGAGAAGAAGTAACAGGACCCACGTCCATGCAACTCGCGAGAGTCGTGGGAACCGTCGTCGCCACGCGCAAGGAGGAGAGTATCCAGGGGATCAAGCTCCTCGTCGTGCGTCCTCTGGACGAGGAGGGCCACGACAGCGGAAACCCGTTGGTCTCGGCTGACGCCGTTGGCGCAGGGCCGGACGAGATCGTCCTGATCGCCGCCGGCAGCTCCGCCCGGCAAACTACGGTCACCGACAAGCGCCCGATCGACTCGGTGATCATGGCCATCGTCGACAGTTGGAGTGTCGGCGATAAAGTGAAGTACAAGAAGTGAGTCGCCAATGGCTCGCCTGACAGACCAGGAAGTCGACGAAATCGCACGCCGGATCGTGACAGACATGGCGCGTGGTGGAGGACAGACGCCCTCGCCTGTCCAGCCCCAGCAGTCAGGTCTGGGAATCTTCTCCACGGTCTCCGACGCCGTGCGCGCCACAGCCGTTGCTCAGGAGCAGTTCGCCGCGCTCAAGCTCGCGCATCGTGGGCGCATTCTCGAAGCGATGCGGCAAGCGATGCGTGAGAACGAAACGGTTCTGGCGAAAGCGGCGCATGAAGAGACCGGCTATGGACGTTGGGAAGACAAGGTCGTCAAGAATCGCCTTGTCACCGACAGGACGCCGGGGCTTGAAGACCTCACTCCCGACGCCACGACTGGCGACTTCGGTCTCACCCTTGTCGAGCTGGCGCCGTTCGGAGTCATCGGTGCGATCACCCCGGTCACCAATCCGACCTCCACGATCATCTGCAATTCGATCGGGATGCTCGCTGCAGGCAACGGCGTCGTCTTCAACGTCCATCCGTACGCGAAGAGCTGCAGCATGCAGACGATCGCGCTCCTCAACAAAGCGATTGTCGCAGCAGGCGGTCCTCCGAACGTCATCACCGGTGTGGCCAACCCGACAATTCAATCGGCGCAGGAGCTGATGAAAGACCCGGGCGTGCGGCTCATCGTCGTGACGGGCGGGGGGGAGGTTGTCAGGGCGGCCATGGGCAGCGGCAAACGGGCGATCTGCGCCGGCCCGGGAAATCCGCCGGTGGTGGTAGATGAGACGGCCGACATCGACAAGGCAGCGCGCGACATCATCCTCGGCGCCTCCACCGACAACAACATCATCTGCACCGACGAGAAGGAAACTGTTGCGGTCTCCTCCATCGCCGACGCGCTCATCGCCTCGATGGGACAGCAGGGGGCGGTCGTTCTTTCGCGCGAACGGCTGCCGGAGTTGGAGAAGGTGGTGTTCGAGGAGATGCGCGGCCCGCGGCAGAGAGGCCGGATCAACAAGAGCCTCATCGGCAAGAACGCATCGGTGATTCTGTCGAGAATGGGAATGAGCGTTCCCGATTCGGTCCGCCTGGTAGTCGTCGAGGTCGATGAGAACCATCCGCTGCTCTGGACCGAGCAGATGATGCCGGTGATGCCGGTAGCTCGCGTGTCGGATGTGAACCGGGCGATCGACCTCGCGGTCGAAGTGGAAGGGGGGAACAAGCACACTGCGGTGATGCACTCGAGGAATCTGGACAACCTGAGCAGGATGGCGAAAGAGTGCGACTGCTCCCTTTTCGTCAAGAACGGCCGCTCGCAGGCAGGTCTCGGCCTCGACGGCGAAGGCTACTGCTCGTTCACGATCTCCAGCCCGACCGGCGAAGGGATGACCGGTCCGCGAACATTTTCGCGCTCGCGGCGCTGCGTGCTCGTCGGTCACTTCAGGATCACGTGATGAAGAAGACTTCCGCTCTGGCAGTTCTCGATTTCGCAGACATTCCGACGGGCGTCTGGGCCGTCGACGCGATTCTCAAGAAGGCGTCCATTGCCTTCGTCCGCGCCGGAACGGTGTCGCGCGGCCGCTACCTCGTCGTCTTCGGCGGCTCGACCGCCTCGACGTCCGAGTCGCTTGCCGAGGCGCTGGCGACGAGCGGCCGGTCGGTCATCGATCATTCTCTCCTTCCGGATGTGCATCCGGCACTCATGGAGACCGAGACGGCTTCCTCGATCGTTCGCGCAGTCGAAGCGGCGCTCAAGGGCACGCCGGTGGAGCTGATCGAACTGCGCTTGTCCGACATGGGGCTGGCGGGGAAGGGGATCGCCTTGCTCGCCGGTTCGCTCCATGATGTCGAGGCTGCGGCGGTGCTGGCGGCTGCGGGCGCCGGAGTCGATGCTCCGCCGCCGCGCGGCTTCTCGCATCGACTCATCGCTGCACCGCACGAGATCGTGGAACGCGAAATCACCGCAGCAACGCGATTCGACACCGCCCCTCTTCTCGAGCTGGATGGGGAGGGCGGCTGATGCTGCTCGGCCGCGTCATCGGCCAGGTCGTGCTCTGTATCGTCACGCCCGGGCTCGAAGGAGTGCCAATGCTCCTCGTGCAGCCGCTCGATAAGACGCTGAAGCCGAAGGGGAAGGCGCTCGTCGCCGCCGACGCCACGCGAATGGCGGGACCGGGCGAGCTGGTCTCATACGAGGGAGGGCGTGAGGCGGCGCTGGCGCTCGAGAAAACATTCGTACCGGTGGACCACTCCATCGTGGCGATCGTCGATGGAGTCGACATCCATGGATTTTAGATTTTGGATTTTGGATTTTGGATTAGGGCGGAGCCACGTGACAATCCAAAATCCAAAATCCAAAATCCAAAATGAGAGCAAGCGATGATCCTCGGGCGTGTCATCGGCGAGATCCACGGGACGATCAAGCATCCGTTCTATGAGAGCAAGAAACTCCTCATGATCGAGAGGACCTCGATCAGCGGCGGTGCGACCGGCGACTATCTCATCGCCGCCGACGCGGTCGGAGCCGGCGCCGACGAGCGCGTCCTGGTGCTCGATGAAGGCAACGGCGCGCGACAGGTATTCAATTCGAAGGACGCTCCGGTTCGTTCCGTCGTGGTCGGGATCATCGACGACATCATGAGCGACTGAACAAAAAAATGCCCGTTCCTTGGCCGGAGGAACGGGCTCGGCGCGCTAAAGTGCGCCCGCTAGGCCGCTGCGATTTTTCTCTGACCAGCGACGGCCACAATCTAGTTCCGCCGCGGGCAAGTGGCAACTACTATTTTGGAAGAGGATGCGCATGCGATTTGCCGACTTCATCCTTGATACCGATCGACGCGAAACGATCAGCCGCTGCAGGTTGCCGGGAAAGCGCTGCTGTTGCTGCAGATCCTGATCGAGAACCGCCCGAAAGCGGTCGCACAACAGGTACTCTTCGAAATCAGCGCGACGCTCGCGGCTCGGTCCAGAGCTGGTTATCGGCAAGCCGCGCATGCTTTTCGAAGGAGACTTCGATCAGGACTACGACGTCACTGCGGATGGCCAGCGGTTCGTCACGGTGAAAAACGCGAAGTCTCCGCCTTCGACCCAGATCAACGTCGTCCTCGGCGCGTTCGACACGCGGAAGCATTAGGCCCCGCTCGATCGGGGCTGCTGTATCTATGCTCGAATCGCCTCGAATCCAGCCACAGCGGAGTAAGCAAGGATGGACTCGTCCCGCGTGACCAGCCGGTACCCCTCGGTAATCGCTTGGGCAATGAGTAAGCGATCGAACGGATCGTTGTGAAGCGCCGGAAGCGAGGTGAGCTGGAGCGTGTGCTTTGCTCGGACCGGGAGCTCTTCGAATGAATCGTCTGCAAGCGCTGCGAGTAATTCTCCGAGATTGATGTCAATGCGACGCAGGCCGATCTTGATGGCAATCTCCCAAAAGCTTGCCCCACTGACGACAACTTCATTCTCGGCCGCTGCAATCAGATCTCGAGTTTGTTTGGCAAGGCGACGATCCGCTGTAACCCACCAGAGCAGCAGGTGGGTATCGAGGAGGAGTCTCACGATTTCTCGCTCTCAAAAAGTTCGGACGGAAGTGGCTCATCGAAGTTTCGGCGGATGCGCACGCGACCGCGCAAGCGTCCTGCTTTCCGCTTGGCCACGGATGGCAACGCGACAAGACGGGCCACCGGCCGTCCGCTCCGGGCGATGATGATTTCCTCGCCTTTCGCCGCGCGATCGACGAGCTGGGAAAGGCGGGTCTTCGCCTCGTAGATGTTGACCCGTTGGCTCATGATCTGGTCTAGTCAACCTAATGTAGTGGCGAGCCATTCCCACTGTCGAGGGGGTGTATCCTTCAGTTCTCCTGTGAAACTCGCGTCCGATGTGCGGCTCGGGAATTACGCGATCTCTGATTCGCTGGATGTCTTCACGTCTGTGCTGCAGAAAGTGTCGCGCTGACCGGTGCGCGTTCGTTTCAACGATTTCATCCTTGACACCGACCGTCGCGAGTTGTCGCGCGGCAACGAGCGCCTGGCTGTTCGGCCCAAAGCGCTGGAGCTGCTTCAGATCCTGGTCGAGAACCGGCCCAAAGCGATCGCCCAGCAGGAGCTGTACGATCAGTTGTGGCCCGACACCTTCGTGGAGAGAACCAGTCTCCACAAGGTCGTGCATCATCTCCGCGAAGCGCTCGACGATCGTGAGCGCACGATCATCCGCACCGTCTACGGCTTCGGGTTCTCGTTCGCAGCAAGCGCCGTTGATGACGCGCCAAGCGCGCCGCCGACGCACTGGCAGGTGGTGGTCGGCAACCGCGAATTCGATCTGCGCGAAGGGGAGAACATCGTCGGCCGCGAGGTGGGCGCCGCGGTGCGCATCGATGCGCCGTCGATCTCCCGCCGTCACGCACGCATCATTGTCAACGGCGAGCAAATCACCCTCGAGGACCTCGGCAGCAAGAACGGCACGTCGCTGCAGGGCAAGCGAATTCGCATCGGTCAGCTCAATCGCGGCGACATCATTCTCTTCGGGACCGTCGTGGCGACGTTCCGCGGACTCCCTGCCGCTCGCAGCACGGAGACGGTCCAATGATGCAAAAGGACAAGTTTGAGAAGAGTTTGGGAAAGGTGATCCACGCGAGCGACGCACGTTTTTCGCGTGCACTTCCGACGGCCCGCTAACTTCCTTCCCTCGGGAAAATCCCTTCCTGACGCCCAAAAAAAGGAGCCGATTATGTCCAGACTTTCTGCAGTCTTCATGGTGACCCTTGTTTGTGTTGCAGTACAGGCGCAGACAGTGAAAGTCACGCCGTTAGCAGAAAAAACAGGTGAATTCTGTGTCATGGACCGCGCGTTTCTGTTCGAAGATCCGACCGGCGTGCGCATCCTCTACGATCCCGGCACCACGATCGCCGGCGGAACGGATTCGCGCCTCGGAGATGTGCATGCAGTTTTAATCACTCATGCGCACGGGGATCACATCGGCGGCGCAAAAATGACTCAGAATCCGGACGCTCCGGAAGCTCTCTGCACTGGGGCATTTGCCACGACCCCGGCAACGCCTGAATCCAACGCGGCGCAGATCGCGACAGCCAAGAACTCCGCGATTGTCGCTGCCCCTCCGCTGAACGTATTTCTCGGGTCGAAAGTGGCAGCTTTGCGCGGCGGAACGCCGACGTTGTTCTGTGCGGGCATTGGTGCGCGCAATGAAGTCACGGTTCCACTTGCCATTCCTTGTGTTGCTTTTGTCGGCGTGGGAGGAAAACTCACGATCCGCTTGAATGCCGCGAGCGCGGGAGTCCAAGTGGCAAGCGTGCCGGCAGCCCACCCAAACGAGCTGCTGCCTGCATTTCTGAGCGATCCGGAGAAAACGAATCTCGCCGGCAACGCACTCTCGGCGTATCTCGGCCTGGCGACCGGGTTCGTGGTCACGTTCAGCAATGGGTTGGTGGTCTATCTATCGGGCGACACCGGTGTCATCAATGACATGGCCACGATCGTCAGCGGACTGTATGGTGCCAAGCTCGCGGTCCTGAACATCGCCGACCAGACCATGATGGGTCCGGAGGAAGCCGCTTATGCAGCGAAGACCCTCATCAAAGCCAAATCCGTGATTGTGTCGCACGCAAGCGAAGTGGCCACGACAGGCGGAGTTGTAAATGCCGGGACCCGCACCGCGCGGTTTATCGATCTGATGCGAGCAGCGGATCAGGGACACAATCCGCTTCTCGACTACGCCCCCGGTGGCGTTGCCGGTGGCAATGTGTTCGTCCCGCGCAGCGGAATCACCATGCAGTTCGACGCTCAGGGCCGCTGCGTCGCCAACTGCGGCAAATAAGGTGTAGGGGATCAGGTCTTCGGACGAAAGTACGAAGCGAGGGCCTGACCCCTTCGGAGTACTCTTAGCCTGCTGTGAAACTCGCAGCAGGAGCGCGGCTGGGGCCGTACGAAATCGTCGCCCCAATCGGGGCGGGCGGGATGGGGGAGGTCTACCGCGCGCGTGATACGCGCCTGGGGCGGGAGGTGGCCGTCAAGGTCCTCCCAAAGGACCTGACCCGCGATGCGCAGCGGATCGCCCGCTTCGAGCGCGAGGCCCGCAGCTCCTCGGCCCTCAATCACCGGAACATCGTCACCATCCACGACTTCGGTTCGCAGGATGGCGAGACGTGGCTGGTGATGGAGTGGGTCCGCGGCGAATTGCTGCGCGACATCATTGCGCGCGGGCCTGTGGCGCCGAAGAAGCTCCTGACCATCGGTGCTGAAATCGCCGACGGTCTCGCCGCGGCTCACGCCGCCGGAATCATCCATCGCGATCTCAAACCGGAGAACGTGATGGTCACCAGCGACGGTACACCCAAAATCCTCGACTTCGGCCTGGTCAAACAAACAGGGATCACTGCCCCGACCAACTCGCCGACGGAAATGCGGGTGACCCAGAGTGGGGTGATCCTGGGGACTGCGGACTACATGTCGCCCGAGCAGGCCCGTGGCGAAGAGGTCGACTTCCGCACCGATCACTTTTCTCTTGGTGTGATCCTGTACGAGATGGCCACGGGGAAGCATCCGTTTCGACGCGCCACGACGGCGGAGACGATGGTGGCGATCCTCAAGGATGATCCGCCGCCGCTCCATGAGACGTTTGACTGGATCGTGGAACGCTGCCTGACGAAGAATCCGGCGGACCGCTACGGCTCGACGGCGGATCTTGCCCACGATCTGCGCCGCCTCATTGGAGGGCAGGCGCTCCGTCCACTCCGCAGCGAGAGAAGCGTCGTTGCCGCGCGGATCTGGTGGCCAATCGTTGCCGGCGTGATGGCCATCGCCATCGTCGTCGCGGTCATGTTGACGATGCGGCCGAAAGACGGCCTGGGTCCGATGGAGGTCGCCCTTGCGGCTCCAGGCATCGAGCAGGTCACCTTCGGTGAGACCGCGGCTCCGGTCACGATCTCACCGGACGGAAGATTCGTCGTGATCAGCGCCGTAGGAAGCAATGGCATTGACAGCCTCTGGCTCGAGGACTTGCGTACTCGCGGCATGCGGCCGATCGCCGGCAGTGAGTATCCCTATGGCGTGGCGTGGTCTCCTGATAGTCGATCGATCGCCTACTGTGCCGCCGGCAAGCTAAAGACAAACTCAGTCGACGGCGGCCCGGCACGAATCATCTGCGACGCCCTGCCTCCGGGCGCACCGACATGGAGCGGCGACACGATTCTCTTTGCCGATCTTTCAGGGATCCACCGAGTTAACGCCAGCGGGGGGACGCCGCAGGCGATTGTTCGGATCGATCCGGCGCATCCAAGGGATATTCGGACTTGGCCCCAACTCCTTCCCGATGGGAAGCACTTTTTATACATCGCCCTCAACCGGCGAAACGAAGAAGTCGAACATGAGCTGCTGGCCGGCGCGCTCGACGGCGGACCGCCGAGCAGAGTGGCGTCGATTGATTCTCGTGCGATCTTTTCCAATGGATATCTTCTTTTCGTCCGCGATGGAACGTTGCTGGCGCAGCCTTTTGATGCGAGCGCGATGCGATTCACCGGGGAACCGCAGCCGTTGACCGACGACATCCATTACTTCCGAACGCCGGCCTTCGCTGCATTCAGCACCTCGAAGAACGGCCTGCTGGCTTGGAGAAGTGCCCGCCGGCCGTCGCGCCAGGTGTGGCTCGACCGCGCCGGGATTGAAGTGGGCTCCATTGGCAGCGGCGTTTTTTCCGGCGGACGGCTATCGCCAGACGGCCGGCGCTACGCAGCCGGATTGATGGATACGAAACAAGGGTCGGCGGACATCTGGATTTACGATCTATCGCGTCAGAACGCCGAGCGGCTGACTTTTCGATTGACCGAAGAGAACAACCCGGTGTGGTCGGCGGATGGACGGACCCTTTACTACCGCTGCGATGTTTTCGGGCCGCCCGACATCTTCCGTTGGAAGCTCGGTGAGGATCATGGGACGTTTTTGTACGGCGGACCGGCGATCGACCAGCCCGAAGACGTTTCGCCTGACGGAAAGTGGCTGCTGTTCATCTCCTACAACCGTACCGCCGGAAGCCGGATCATGGCCCTGCCTCTCGATCGGCCAGGACAGCCACGCCTGTTCTCGCCGACGCCGTTCA
>WNEY01013205.1_pt1 | contig 11070 bp, 6 predicted proteins | sample 5400531 | NCBI WGS metagenome assembly WNEY01 (sample SAMN13153338, study PRJNA577476) | soil metagenome | isolation source: 200 cm saprolite under Douglas fir tree site 1 | place: USA:California | collected 2015-04-18
CGACTTGCTCGTGGAGGGCTTCGGGATCGCTGTGATGGAAGCCTCTGCGTCGGGCATCCCCGTGCTTGCGGGACGAGAGGCTGGTCTGATCGACGCAGTGCGCGACGGCGAAACGGGATTACTCGTCGATCCTTACTGCCCCGCGGCGGTCGCCCAGGGACTCAACCATCTGCTTGCGGACGCCACGTTGCGACAGCGGCTCGGCGCGGCCGGGCGCCGCGCGGTGGAGACGTACTTCAATTGGGACCGCGTCGTTCGGGACATCGAGGACATCGAGGCGAGTTGCGGCTCAAGAGCCGGCGGATAACTTCGTTGGTCCTCCCCCCTCGCGGAGCCTCGAGGAATGATCATGCGTCGCACCGTACTCAAAGTCGCGGCACTCGTGCTGTGCGCGGCACCGCTTTCGGCTCAGACCGCCGACAGCCTCGTCGCAAAATACATCCAGGCGTCCGGCGGCATCGCCAAGATCCAGGCGCTGCAGTCGCTACGCCGCACCGGAAGATTCACAGGCGGCGGCGGATTCGAGGCGGTCGTGGTGCAGGAGAACAAGCGCCCGAGCAGCGTGCGCGAGGAGTTTTCGATCCAGGGGATGACCGGGATCAACGCGTATGACGGACGCGACGGCTGGAAGATCGAGCCCTGGAACGGCAAGCGTGATCCTGAGGCGCTCGGTGAGGAAGAGATGCACGGTATTCTCGACGACGCCGACTTCGACGGTCCACTCGTCAACTATCAGGCCAAGGGCAATCGCGTCGAGTTCCAGGGGCTCGAGCAGATCGAGGGAAGCGACGCCTACAAGCTCAAGGTCACGCGCCCCAACGGCGACATCAGCTTCTACTATCTCGACACCGAGTACTACGTCCCCATCCGAATTGACACGCAGCGCATGATCCGCGGCGCCCCGCAGGAATACGAAACGTCGCTCGGCGACTACAAGCAGGTGGCCGGCGTCTATCTGCCGTTCTCGTACGAGTCCGGCCCCAAAGGCTCGAGCAGCACCGACCGCTCGAAAATCACATACGACAAGATCGAGGCCAACGTCCCGCTCGACAGTTCGCGGTTCGCGCGCCCAGGGACTCGGCCATGAACGTTCTCCTGCTACTCCTGCTCGCGCAGCAGCCGGCTGGAACTCCTGCCGTGAAGGTGGATTCGGAAACCATTTCCGGCCTCGGTGTGCGCAACATCGGATCGGCCGCGATGAGCGGGCGCATCGCCGCGATCGACGCCGTGCATGAAGGAGCGCGGCTCACGATCTACGTCGGGTCGGCGAGCGGCGGTGTGTGGAAGTCGACGAACGGCGGCACGACCTTCAAGCCGGTCTTCGACAAGCAACCGGTGCAGTCCATCGGCGCCGTGACGATCGATCCCAAGAACCCAAAAGTGCTCTGGGTGGGAAGCGGCGAGTCGTGGATGCGCAACAGCGTGTCCATCGGCGACGGGATCTATCGGTCGGATGATGGCGGCGAAAACTGGACGAACATGGGGCTGCGGAACTCCGAGCACATCGTCAAGATCCTCGTCGACCCCGCCGAGACCAACACGGTGTACGTCTGCGTCCCCGGAAAGCTCTGGAGCGACAGCGACGAGCGCGGCGTCTACAAGACAGCCGACGGCGGGAAAACGTGGAGCAAGGTGCTCCGGGGCGCCAACCTGTCGACCGGCTGCTCGATGCTGACGATGGATCCGGCGCATCCCAAGACGCTCTATGCCGGCATGTGGGATTTCCGGCGGCGCGGCTGGACGTTCCGCTCCGGCGGCGACAGCGCGACGGCGCCGAGTGCCTCTGGCGTCTTCAAGAGCACCGACGGAGGAGCCACCTGGGCGGAGCTGACAGGGAGTGGACTCCCGCCGAAGCCGTGGGGGCGTGTCGCGGTGACCGTCGCGCCATCGAAGCCCGAAGTCGTCTACGCATTCATTGAAGCGGTCCCGCCGCTTAACGCGCTGTACCGGTCCAATGACGCGGGCAAGACGTGGCAGATGCTCGATCGCAGCCAGAACATGATCTGGCGGCCGTTCTATTTCGCGAACCTGATCGTCGATCCGCGCGACGCGGACCGCGTGTACAAGCCCGACGGTGGCCTCATCGTCAGTACTGACGGCGGCAAGAGCTTCAGCGGCATCGCGGGAGGCGCGCACGGCGATTTCCACGACGTCTGGATCGACCCCAAGAACACCGACAACGTGATTACCGGCGACGACGGGGGGCTCTGGTTCTCCTACGACGCCGGCAACAAGTGGGTGAAAAACGAGAATCTTCCCGTCTCGCAGTTCTATCACGTCAGCGTCGACATGGCGCGACCGTACAACGTGTACGGCGGCCTGCAGGACAACAGCTCCTGGGTGGGGCCGTCGGAGTTTCCCGGCGGGATCACCAATCACCAGTGGGAGAACATGTACGGCGGCGACGGCTTCTGGATGTTCGCCGACCCCACCGATCCCGACTACCTGTACGCCGAGTACCAGGGCGGCGAGATCGCCCGGGTCAACCGCAAGACGCACGAAGGCCGCAACATTCGGCCGTTGCCCCGCTACCAGGAGAAAAAGCTCCGCTTCAACTGGAACACGCCGATCCATATCAGCGCCACGCAAAAGGGCACGGTGTACATCGGCGCGCAGGTCCTCTTCCGGTCCAAGGATTTTGGACAGACGTGGGAGCGCATCTCTCCCGATCTGACGACGAACGATCCGCAGAAACAGAAGCAGGAGCAGTCGGGCGGCGTGACCGTCGACAATTCGGCCGCCGAGATGCACACCACGATTTACGCCATCGCCGAGTCGCCGCGGGACGGGCAGGTGATCTGGGCGGGCACCGACGACGGGAACCTGCAGGTCACGCGCGACGGCGGGAAAACGTGGACGAACGTCGTGGGCAATATCACGGGCCTTGCGAAGAACGCGTGGGTGTCCTCCGTGGAAGCCGGCCACTATGCTCCGGGCACGGTTTACGCCACGTTCGACCTGCACACCTTCGGCGACATGCGGCCCTACGTCTACAAGTCCACCGATTTCGGCGCGACGTGGTCGCCGGTGGTTACGCCGGACAGCCCCGTGCGCGGCTACGCCCACGTCATCAAGGAAGACCCGGTGAACGGGAATCTGCTGTTCCTGGGGACCGAGCTGGGGCTGTGGGTCTCGGTGGATGGCGGGAAGCAATGGGCGCATTACAAGGGCGGCGATTTACCCGCTGTCGCGGTGCGCGATCTGGCCATTCACTCCCGCGACCACGACCTCGTGATCGCGACGCACGGCCGCGGGATCTGGATCGTGGACGACATCTCGCCGCTCCGGGCGTTGACCCCGGACGTGCTCGCGAGTGCCGTCGCATTTCTGCCGGCACGTCCGACGGCGCAGCACCTGCAAGCGGGCGGTGGCTGGTCCAACGGCGACGCGATGTACGTGGGCCCGAATCCGCCCAGCGATGCCGTCATTACCTACTATCAGCGGCGCCGGCACATCTTCGGCGACATGAAGCTCGAGGTCTTCGACGCGAGCGGGAAGTTGCTCGGCACGATGCCGACGAGCAAACGCCGCGGCCTGAATCGCGTGACGTGGTCGATGCGCCTGGCCGCTCCGCGCGTGCCGCCGGCGGCGAGCGCCGCATTCGGCGCGGCCTTCGGCCCGCGCGTATTGCCGGGGACCTATACGATCAAGATGACGAAGGACACCGCGACCTACACGACGCAGCTCGTGCTGGTGCCCGACCCACGCAGCACGCATACGGCGCTGGAGCGCCAGGCGGCGTTCGATTTGGCGCTCAAGATGTCGGGCACACTCACCGACATGACGTTCGCGGTCGAGCGGATGAACGGCGTGCGCCAGGCGCTTGACGAGCGCGCCGGGAAGCTGCCGGCGGGCGACGCCGTAGCCAAGCGCCTCCGCGCCGCGTCGGCGACCGTGGACGCGCTGCGCAAGAAGATCGTGGCGACCAAAGAGGGTGGGATGATTACGGGTGAAGAGCGCCTGCGCGAGAATCTCGCCGATCTGTACAGCAACATCGTGTTTTACGATGGTGGCCCGTCGCAGACACAGACCGAGCGGGCGGACGCGCTGGCGCGGGAGCTGGGCGATGTGGTGCGGGATTTCGACGCGTGGGCGACCCGCGACCTGGCCGGCATCAATGCCGCGCTGAGAAGCAAAAAGCTCGAGCCGATTACGGTGCTGAGCCGCCAGCAGTGGGAGGCGGCTGGCCAGTAGGCGTGCGATACGGAGCCTTGCTGGCAATTGCGGTTCTGGCCGCGTGTTATAGCGCGGGAGCGCCGCCGCCGCCCCCCCCCCCCCCCCCCCCCCCCCCCCCCCCCCCCCCCCCCCCCCCCCCCCCCCCCCCCCAATCAACTGGTCGACACGGCCGGCCGCGTTGTTCTGCTCAGGGGCGTGAATCGCTCCGGCACCGAGTACGCCTGTGCGCAGGGATGGGGCATCTTCGACGGCCCGTCGGACTCCGTGTCGATGGCAGCGATCGCCTCGTGGAAGGCCAACGCGGTCCGCGTCCCGCTCAACGAGACCTGCTGGCTCGCCATCAACGGCGTAGCGCCGGCGTACTCGGGTGCCAACTACGCCCGAGCGATCAGCGATTACGTGGCGCGGCTGAACCGCGCCGGACTGATCGTCATCCTCGACCTGCACTGGACCGCAGCGGGAACGGCCGTGGCGCTCGGCCAGGCGCCGATGCCGAATCGGGACCACACGCCGGCATTCTGGCGCCAGGTTGCCGCTGTCTACGGCGGCAACAACCGGGTGATCTTCGACCTGTTCAACGAGCCGTTTCCGGACAACAACTCGAACACGGTCGAGGCGTGGCGCTGCTGGCGGGATGGCGGAACCTGCACCGGCATGAGCTTCCAGGCGGCCGGGATGCAGGAGCTGGTGGACTCGGTCCGCAGCACCGGCGCCACGAACGTCATTATGGTGGGCGGCGTGCAGTACGCGGCGACGCTTTCGAGCTGGCGAACGTCCAAGCCCAGCGATCCGCTCAACAACATCGCGGCCTCATGGCACATCTACAACTTCAGCTGGTGCGCCAGCAAAGCGTGTTGGGACAGCACGGCAGCCCCGGTTGCGCAGCAGGTTCCACTGGTACTCGGCGAGTTGGGGCAAGACGACCGCGGCAACGCATTCGTCACCTCGTTGATGGACTGGATGGACGCGCGCCCGGGGGGCGGGGGGAGCTACCTCGCCTGGGTGTGGGACGTGTGGGGGAGTCCGCTCGACCTGATCACGAGCTACGATGGGACGCCCACGCCGTACGGTCAGACGTTCAAAACCCGGTTCTCGCGCTGACCCCCCCACCGCAGGCTGGCGCGCGCTCACCGCATCGGGCGCTGGTAACCGGTGGAGCGGGATTCATCGGCTCCCACATCGTCGATCGCCTGTTGGCGAGCGGCTACAGCGTATGCGTGGTGGACGATCTCTCCACGGGATCCGCGGGCAACATCCCGCCGGGGCCTCAGTTCCAGCGCGTTGATATCTGTGATCTGGTCGCGCTACGGGACGTCGTCGCCCGCTTCAGGCCGGAGATTGTGTTTCATGCGGCGGCGCAGACGGATGTGCGCCGGTCGGTGCGCGAGCCGGACTTCGACGCACGAGTGAACGTGCTGGGCGGCCTGAACGTGCTGCGCGCGGGCATCGCGGGCGGGGCGCGGCGCATGATTTACGCGTCGTCGGCCGCCGTCTACGGCAATCCGGCCCAAGTGCCGGTGTCCGAAGCCGCCCCGACGCGCCCGACCTCGGAGTATGGCGCGAGCAAGCTGGCGTTCGAGCACTATCTCAGCGCGTACGCTGCCCGCGGGCTGATCGAGTACTCGGTGCTGCGATACGCAAATGTGTATGGCCCGCGGCAGCGTTCCGACGGGGAGGCCGGTGTCGTGTCGATCTTCACGCAACAGATGCTCGCCGGCGAGCCGGTGACGATCCGCGCTGCCGCCGGACCCTCGGGGGTCGTCGCCAACGTCGGGTGGGGGCGGAAGTGTCAGACCTCGCGTTGTTCCGTGCGGTGGCGGTCGCCACGAAATACCCGAATGAGCCGATCTTCGCCGCGGACCGACCCGGTGATATCGCGCGGAGCTGTCTGGATCCCACGCTCGCGCGGCGAACGTGGGACTGGCGTGCATCCGTGCCGCTCGAGGACGGGTTGCGCCGGGTCGTGGAGCACGCGAGGGCTTGAGCGCACCCGCACTCGTCATCCTCGCGGCGGGATTGGGGAGCCGCTTCGGCGGGCCGAAGCACCGGGAGGCCGCAGTAGTCGATGTGCTCGCCGATGAGGTTCACTCGACCGGGCGCGCGCACGACGTGCTTCATCTCAGCGGCTAGCGTGCGTCGCTACGCGGATCTGGGCGCACCGAGAAGGTCTGAGTGGATGCCCGGCCATTGACGGTCAACCGCGCCGTGAACGTACCGGTGAGCCGCGCGCCGCTGCCGCGTCGCGGTCCGCCCGCACCGCCACCCGGAGTGGCCGGTTCGGGGGGCGCGACCGGCCGCCAGGCAACGCGGTGCATGCCGGCGTTTGTAGCGAAGACCTCCGGCACGGGCTGCCAGAGCGGTGACACGCGCGGCAGCCCATTTCGCGTCGACGTTCCGCTCGCCGGTTCACCAGGCCATTTCCGCACGACTTTCCCCGCGGCATCGATGATCTCCAGCGTGACCGCGGCCGGCGCCTTGAGATAGAAATCGATGAACGCGCCATCGGGCGGGTTCGGCGCCTGCGGCTCGTCGCGCTGGAGCGGTGTGCCGTCGTCGTCGCCGGGAATGATGTTGATCGCGTCCGCGGGCCGGAAGAGCCAGGCGTCGGCCTGAAGCACCGCGTCGCTGACCTGCCGCAGCGCGCTGATGTCATCCATCACCCAGAACCCGCGGCCGTGCGTGGCGACGATGAGGTCGTTGCCGTACACCACGAAGTCGCGCACCGACGTCACCGGCAGGTTGCGCTGCAGCGGCTGCCAGTGGTCGCCGTCATCGAACGACACGAACGCCCCGCGCTCGGTCCCCGCAAACAGCAGCCCACGGCGCAGCGGATCTTCCTTGACGACGTGGACGTACACGCCCTCCGGCAGGCCCACCGTGATCGGCTGCCAAGACCGGCCCTGATCGCGCGTGCGGTAGATGTACGGCGCGAAGTCCTGGAGCTGGTGCCGGTCTACGCTCGCGTACGCCGTGTCCGCGTCGAAGTGCGACGCTTCGATGCCGGTGACTCGACTCCACGCAGGTATAGCCGGCGGCGTGACGTCGCGCCACGTCGTGCCGTCATCGGTCGTGACCTGGATGAGCCCGTCGTCGGTGCCGATCCAGATCATCGGGGCGCGGAGCGGCGAGGGCGCCACCGCGTAGATGACGCCGCGCTTGCCGTTCCGATCGGTGGCCGCCGCGGCCGCCTGATCGAGGTTGGACGGGATGCCGGGATCGGGGCGCGTCAGGTCGCGGCTGATCTGGGTCCACGTGCGCGCCCCGTCGGTCGTCTTGAACAAGAACTGGCTGGCGTAATACAGCGCGTGCGGGTCGGCCGCCGACAGCACCAGCGGCTGAGTCCAATCCGCCCGGTCGGTCTCGGTGCCCTTCGGCGCCGCGATGTTCGGGACCGACAGGTTGGTCTCGAGGTCCCAGCGGCTGCCCTCGCCGCCGTAGATCACGCCGGGATGCAGCGGGTCGCCGGCCGCGTAGCCGCTCTCGCCGGCGGCGCCGATCGGTTCCCAGTCGCGCTGCGAGATCTGGGCGAACTTGCCGCGCGAGCGCACCGCCACCGCGCCCGAGTCCTGTTGCGCGCCGACGACCCAGTACGGGAAGCGATAGTCGACCGATGCGTGGTAAACTTGCGCGGTGGGCTGATTGAGCCACGAGCTCCAGGTCATGGCGCGCGGATCGGCGGTGCGCGCATTGCGAGTAATGATTGTGCCCTGGTCGCTCGCGACGATCAGGATGTCGGGGTTATCGGGTGAGATCCACACCTGGTGATAATCGTCGCCGCCGGGGGAGCCCCGGATGACGTCCCAGGTTGCGCCGCCGTCGCGGCTGCGGTTCACCGCCACGTTCGGCACGTACACGATGTCGGGGTTCTTCGGATCGACCGCAATCTTTTCGAAATACCAGCCGCGGCCCCACAGCGCCTGATCCGCACTGACGCGCCGCCAGGTCGCACCGGCGTCGTCGGAGCGGAACACGCCGCCCTGGCCGGGCGCCGCTTGAGCGGGGCGTCCCGGCGCAGGGGGCGGCGGCGCCGGCGCAGTCGGATCGGGCACGAGGCAGTCGACCACAGCGTACGCCCGCCGCGGGTTGGACGGCGCCACGGCGATGCCGGTGCGTCCGATCCCTGCGGGAGGCAGGCCGGCCGTGAGCTGGTGCCAGGTCGATCCGCCGTCGGTGGACTTGTAGATCCCACCACCGGGGCCGTTGGTGGGAGCGTAGGTGAACCACGGCGGGCGGCGCGTATTCCACAGCCCCGCGTACACCACGCGCGGATCGGCCGGATCGATGACGACCTCGACCGCCCCGACGTTCTCGTCCTTGTAGAGGACCTTCTGCCAGGTGCGGCCGCCGTCGCGGGAGCGAAACACCCCGCGGTCCGGGTTCGCGGCGTAGAGATGCCCAATCGCCGCGACGAAGACGACGTCGGGGTTCTTCGGATCCACCGCGATCTTGCCGATGTGTTGAGTGTCGCTAAGGCCGAGGTGGGTCCAGGTCTGGCCGGCGTCGGTGGATTTGTAGATGCCGTTGCCGAAGCCCGTGGAGTCGCGCAGGGTGGACTCGCCGGTGCCGACGTAGATCACGTCGGGTGCCGACGGCGCGACTGCCAATGCGCCGATCGAGGCGACGGGCTGGTCATCGAAGATCGGCAACCAGGTTCTGCCGGCGTCCACGGTTTTCCAGACGCCGCCGTTCACATGGCCGAAATAGAACTCGTCCGGTCGACCGGGCACGCCGCACACGGCGTCCACGCGCCCGCCGCGGAACGGGCCAAGCATGCGCCAGTCGAGGCCGATGGGAACGTCGAGGAGCCTGGAGCCAGGAGCCTGGGCACGCGACGCGAAAGGCGCCGGATGCTCGGGGAGCTGCAGCACGGACAGCGCGGCGCCGGCTTGAGCGATGCTGACGAGGAAGTCGCGACGAGACGGCATGGCGTTACGGGGTGACGCTGCCGAAAAAGACCTCGAGGTTCGTGGGGAGAGTGCCGAAGGTCTTGCCCGGCCCCGTCCACGTCATCGCGGCGCTGCCGGGCAGCGAGACGATGCCGTCGTAGTCGCCGATGAACGGCCGGAAGCCGCTGGCGCAGCCGGGGCAGGGCACGCCGAAGGCCGACGGATCCCAGCTCTGCTTCGTGACGCGCGTCGTCGCCCACGTCCCGCCGCCGTCGGCGCTCGTGATGTATGAGACATCGAACAGCGTGTTACCGCTGTAGCTGCGATCGTTGGTCATCAGATCGAGCCGGCCGCTCGACGGCTCGACGCTCAATTCGACGTTGATGCGATCGCCGCTCGCCGGCGCAACGATGGCCGGCGGCGACCATGTCGTGATGTCGCTGACGTTGGCGGAGGTGAGGAAGATCTGCGCCTTCCCATCCACGATGTCCGTATAGGCCACGTAGAGGCGGTGCGTCGTCGGATCGAATGCGGGAGCGGGATACGATCCGGGAGCGCGGAACGGCGCGCCGGAAATGTTGAAGCAGAATGGCGGGAAGAGGCAGACCGGATTCTGGAACGTGGCGAACTGGAGGGAATTGCTCCACGTCGCGCCGCGGTCCTTCGACACGCTGACGTACATGGCCGTGCCTTTGCCGCCCTGGATGGAATTATCGAACGTCACGTAGGCGTAGCCGGTCGCCGGATCGACCACGACGCGCGCGTCCTGGTCGCTGCGCACGGAACCGCTCGAGACCTTCACAGGCAGAGCGAAGCTGTTGCCGCCGTCGTGGGACACGCCGATGAAGATCGGCGAGTGGCCGCTGAATCCCGTGAAGTGCGCCCACGGCACGTAGATCGTGCCGTCGTTGGCGACCGTGATCGACTCGTGGTCGGGGAATTGCCCGTTCGATCCTCTCGCTCTGCCGTCGCCCTGGAACGCGCTGACGAGCGTGAGCGGATGATCGGGGCCGCCCGCGGTCCAGGTGCGGCCGCCGTCGCTCGAGCGGGAGAGCCACAGCGCGACTTGCTTCCCCCGATATCCGAAGCAGGTGAAGTAGGCGGTGCGACCATCCGGGCTGAACGCGACGCCGGGATCGCCGGCGAAGTCATACGGGCCCGTCCCCGGAACAGACGGGTCGTTCGTGAATTGTGTGATCCCGGGGATGAAGCCGCTCGGCAAGGTCGGCGTCCACGTCTTGCCGCCGTCGAACGTCGCGTTGACGCCGCAGCCGTCGTTGAAGTTCCAGTCGTTGTTGCCGGTGATCATGTTGCTGGGATTCGCTGGATTGACCGCGAGTGGGGTCTCGTTCTGGGCGGTAGTGTCGCGGCTGACGTTGACGACTAACGCTGAGCTCGTGCCGAGGGCGCTGAAGCTGGGGGTGCCGAGTTCATGGGTCGTCGTCGGAGCTTCGCGGCAGGCGGCAACGAGGATTACCGTGGCAAGGACAGAAGCGTGACGCATAGCGTGCTCCAGAGAGGAGTCAGAGGGCTTGAATAGATGCCGTATCTCAGACCCCTGCAACCTGCCTGGCGTCTACTTGGCGTCTTGCCGCCTACTTTCTATCTTCCCTCTCCGATTTCGGCCAGGTAGCTCAGTTGGTAGAGCAGCGGACTGAAAATCCGCGTGTCGGCAGTTCGATTCTGCCCCTGGCCACTTGCTGCACAACGGTTTAGCGGAAGCCTGGTCTCTCCAATTCTCTCCATTGTCCCCCTATTGTCCCCCGCGCCCGTTTAGAACTCGAGCCAGGCGGTCACAATCCTTGACGAGGTATCGCTTCGTTTTTTTCCCCAAGGTCGATGTATGGGATTCGGAGGCGCGTCATGTGGTGGGCTCCTTCGGCGCCTCTAGGAATCCGGGAAAATCCCACAGGATTGTGGATGAATCAGCTCCGCGTTGCTCTCGTGATTTGTCAATCAGTGACTGCCTGTGTGCTGCGCCCACGAGAAACACTCCATTGCTGAACGT
>WNEY01004067.1_pt1 | contig 11069 bp, 7 predicted proteins | sample 5400531 | NCBI WGS metagenome assembly WNEY01 (sample SAMN13153338, study PRJNA577476) | soil metagenome | isolation source: 200 cm saprolite under Douglas fir tree site 1 | place: USA:California | collected 2015-04-18
GAGCTTCGGCTGTTTGGTGGACTCGACCTGCGGAGGAGCGACGGGCGAGAGCTCGAATCCATCCTCACTCAGCCCAAGCGCGTCGCCCTCTTGGCCTTCCTCGCTGCAGCCACTCCGCACCGCTTACACCGCCGCGACACTTTACTCGGACTCTTTTGGCCGGAGCTCGACCAGGACCACGCCCGCGCTGCGCTGCGCCAGGCGCTCCACGGTCTGCGACAAAGTCTCGGCGCCGACGTGCTCACGAGCCGAGGCGATGAGGAGGTGGGCGTCGGCGAGCAACTGCTGTGGTGCGATGTTCGCGCGTTCCAGCATGCGCTCGAGGCGAGTGACTGGAGCAGCGCGCTCGAACTCTATCGGGGTGGTCTGCTCGAAGGCTTCTTCCTCTCGGATTCGCCCGAATTCGAGCGCTGGCTGGAGGATGAGCGAGCGCGGTTACGGAACCGAGCGTGCGAGGCCGCGTGGACTCTCGCACAGCGCGGAAAGGTGGAAGGCGATTTCACACGCGCCGGGCATTGGGCACGTCGCGCGGCGGCCCTCGTCCCCGGCGATGAAGAGACGCTCCGCCGCCTGGTCGCGCTCCTGGACGATCTAGGCGACCGCGTGGGGGCCGTGCAGGTGTACGAAGAGTTCGCGAGGCACGTCGCCGTTGAGTTCCAGGTCGAACCGGCCGCCGAGACCAAGGCGTTGATCGCTCTCGTGCGCTCGCGTGAGGCGGCGTCAGCGCCCGCGTTGAGCCGGGCTCCGGGGGCACAGCCGGCCTCAGCCGCGTTGAGCCGGCTGGCGGCGCGTCGATTCACCATACCGGGCAAGCGCTGGGTCTTCGGGACCATCGGCGTGGCCCTCCTTGTTGCCGTCATGGCGATCCGGCACCAGCAAGCCAACGCCCGCCTGAGCCACGCCTCCGTGGGGATCGTCCCGTTCGCTAACCGTTCAGGCGACACGATCGACGCGTATCTGAGTACCGCGCTAACCGAGGACCTCACCCGCTCGCTCAGCGCTGCCCACGTCTTGCGTGTGTTTCGCGTGCCCCAGGCGCGGCCCGATCTGGATTACATCCTGACCGGGAGCGTGAGGCATGCGAAGGACACGCTCGACGTCACCGCCCAACTCGAGCGCAACGGCTCTGGTGAGATCGTATGGGCGACCCGGCTTGCGCTCCGCAGCGAGGGGACGATTACCGTCCCTCGGACGTTGACCAGCGAGGTTCTCGGCGCGCTGGGGGCTCGGGCGCATGCTCCCACCGAGCGCACCCCGCTGCCTCCCGATCCCGTCGCCTACGACCTGTTCTTGCGGGGCCGCTACGAAGCCTCAAGGCGAACGGCACCCAGCCTCGGCCGAGCGGTGGCACTCTTCTCCGAGTCGATACACAAGGACTCGACCTACGCGCCCGCGTGGGCTGGACTCGCTCGCGCCCTACACCAAGCGAATCGGTGGGGCTTCCCTGTGCGTGGAGTCTCGTCCGACTACCTGCTGAATCGAGAGATCATTGCGAGCGACCGCGCTCTCCAACTCGATAGCACAAGCGTTGACGCATGGCTGACTCGCGCGTTGGTCTCGGAAGACGTGGATCCAACAGGCCGTGCACCCGCCCTGCGAGCGCTTCGTAGAGCGCTCGCGATTGATTCGCTCAACGCCGAGGCGTGGGACCAGCTGGCAATGGCGCTCGAAGAAAGCGGAAGTCGGGACGGCGCTGGGGGGGCATGGCACCGGGCGGTCGCCCTGGATCCGGGACGCCTGAATGCCCTGGCGTTCCTCGCCCTCCACTACTGGTGGTGGCGTGCGTACGACACCGCGGCCATGTGGGCAGACAGCGCGGTGGCGACGGATCCGTTGTACGGGCTCGGGCGCGTCGCTGCCGGACAGATCGCGCTCGCACGCGGCCGCCACGACGAGGCGGAATCGCAGCTCGGCGCTGCCCGTCGCCTACCGACGGGGCCGGGGAGTGCGGGTCTTTCCGGATTCGTCTCGCTGGCCGTCGCGGCTGGAGACACCGTGGCCGCGCGCCGCCTTGTGGCCGAAGCCGAGGCTCGCACGGACCCCGCGGCGCCCGACATCCATAGTGCGGTCAACATCGCGGCCGCATATGCAGCCCTCGGCGAGGTCAGCCCGGCGCTGGCGTGGCTCGACCGCTACCGGCCAGCACGCGATCTGCACTTCCAGCTGCATCTGAGGCTCGACCCGCCACTCGATCCGCTACGGCGCGAGCCTCGGTTTCGGGCGCTGTTACTCAAGCGATAGGCTCCGACGAACCGGGCGCTTCTTCTTCTCCTCTTCGTCGTCGGCGCCGAGCCCCTCACGGCCCAGGGAGTGACCACGGCGTCCGTCCGTGGTGCGGTGCTCGGAGCCGACGGCACGCCAATCGACGCCGCAGCGGTTCTGATCACCAACCTCGCCACCGGCGAGCGGTGGCAGGGTCTCACAAGTAGCGCCGGGCGCTACTTCGTCGACGGTGTCGCGGTGGGTGGCCCCTACGTACTGGAGGCTCGCCGAGTGGGCTTTCGGTCGCTGCGGCGGACTGGGATCACGTTCGCGTTGGGCCAGCGATTCGTTGCCGACTGGACGCTCGAGCCCGCCGCCGCCGAGCTCGAGCCGGTGACGGTCGAGGTCGCCGCCGACCTCATTGGCCGGACCGGTCGCGCTGGGCCCGTAGTCGTCGTTTCGGAGTCGGCGCTCGCACGGCTGCCCACCCTCTCGCGCGATTTCGCCGACCTCGCCATCCTCAGTCCGCACGTCGCGCCGCGGCCGCTTGGCGGGGTCTCGATCGGCGGCCAGAATCAGATGTACAACGCAATCCGGATCGACGGCGGCGAGAACGCCGACCAGTACTACGGACGCGAGCCGGGCGGCGCAAGCCCGATCGGCGGATTGCCGCAGGTTCTGCCCCGCACCATTTCGCTCGAAGCGGTGCACGAGTTCCAGGTGCTCGTCACACCGTTCGACGTACGCGAAGGGGGCGCCGCCGGCGGGGTTCTCAGCGCGGTGACGCGCTCGGGCTCGAACACCGCTCGCTACTCGCTGTTCACTTCCTTCGCGAACCAGGATATCGCCGGCAGCGGCGCGGTGGCGCCCGACGTCACGACCTGGCAGTGGGGCGGCAGCGTGAGCGGACCCATCGTGCGAGACCGAGTCCATTACTTCGCGAGCGCCGACTTCCAGGCTCGCGCGGTGCAGGACCGCGGCCCGTTCATCAGCGACACGGCGGGCGGAGCGGATCTTGCGCGCATCGGCATTTCGTACGCGAGCGCGGCGAGGTTCCAGCGCATCCTCGCGGACACATACGCGTTGAAGCCGGGCACGCTGGGCCCCGTGAACGGGCGGGTGCCGGCGCAGGACCTGTTCGCAAAGATCACCGCGCAGATCGGCGCAGCCAGTCACCTCGAGATATCGCACCACTATTCGCACGCAGCCCGCCGCAACTTTCTCGATGCCGGCCTGATCGGCTACGTTCCCGGCGCGATCACCAGTCGCGGCTTCGGCTACTACGGGCTGTCCTCCGTCGGCGAGGAGGACCGCACGACGGCGCAGACCTCGCGTCTCATCTGGCGGGCCCAGGTGAACAGCCGCTGGTCGAACGAGCTGATCCTGAGCTACGAATGGCTCCGGGACGACTGCCTCCCGAACGCAATCTTTCCGCGCATTGTCGTGCTGATCGGCTCGAGCCAGCTTGTCGCCGGCCCCAACTTTTTTTGTCCGACAGACACCGTCACGCAGCGCGCGTTCGAGTTCACGGACAACGTCACGTTCGCGCTGGGCCGGCATGTCGTGACACTGGGCACGCACGACGAGCTGTTGCACTTCCACGACGCCATCCTGCAGCAGTCGCCAGGCTTCTGGACCTTTCCCAGTCTCGACTCGCTGGCTGCCGGCCGGGCGCAGCGTTACGAACGCTCGCTGCCCGGTCCGTTGGGCGCGGGCGTCGACTTCGCGGTGCGCCAGGCGGGCGCGTACCTGCAGGATTCGTGGTCGCCGAGCGCACGGATCCTGGTGGCGGTGGGCGTGCGGCTCGACGTACCCTTTCTTCCGAACACGCCGGTAACGATCGCCGCACTCACCGATTCCTTCGGAGTCGAACCGGGAAGCAAGCCGACCGGCAACGCGCTGTGGTCACCGCGCGTGAGCGCGACGTACCGCCCCGGGGGCGACGACCGCACCGTCCTGCGCGGCGGGATCGGCTTGTTCGGCGGCCGGCCGCCCTACCGGTGGATCGGAAACGTCTATCGCGACGGTGGGCTGCAAGAGGAGCTGCTCGTGTGTCGTCGGCCGGCCGTGCCGCTGTTCACTCCAACCACGCAGCCCGCGACATGCCTGGACAGCACGGGAGCCGTTCCCGCGGTCAGCTTCATCGATCGCGGCGTCAGGTTTCCGCAGAACCTCAAGATTACCCTGGGCATCGATCGCGAGCTCGCCAGCGGCCTGCTCGGCACCCTGGAGCTGCTCTATACGCGTGGCATCCAGGAGCTGTACTTCACGGACGTGAATCTGAAGCCTCCGTTCTCGGTCGAGGCGGGTGAGGGCGGGCGCGCCATGTACGGCACGATCGATGCGGGCCCGTCCACCAACCCCAACGCCCACCCGTTTCGCCGCGACACGACGCTGCTCCAGGTGATTCGCGTTTCGAACCGGAGCGGCGACCAGGCGTACTCCCTCGCGGCGCGATTGGAGCGGCGATTCCGGAGCAGTCGCCTCAGCGCAACGTACGCGTACGCGCACGCACGCGATCTCTTCTCCCTGAACAACTTCAACGCGCGCCCGACCCTCCAAGGCACGCCGCTCGACGGGACACTCGAAGACCGGCGCCTGGCCACGTCCTTGTTCGACACACCCCATCGGGTCACCATCACGGCGATGTTCCAGCTCCCGTTCAACATGGGGGCGTCGTTGCTGTACAGTGGCAGCTCAGGAACGCCGTTTTCGTACATCGTCAACGGCGACGCGAACGCCGACGGGATCGGGGAGCGGGTCGTCAAGAACGACCTCGTCTACGTGCCGCGGGACTCGCTCGACATCAGGCTCGTCGCGGAATCGACCTATGCGCAGCTCAACTCCTTCATCGAAAGCGAGCGATGCCTGCGCGACCAGCGCGGCCGAATCCTGCGGCGTAACAGCTGCCGCAATCCTTGGGTCGGTGGGTTGAACGCCCGGCTGACCAAGATGGTGGGGTTGCGGAAGGGACAGTCGCTGGAGATCGGCGCGGACGTCTTCAATGTCCTGAATTTGCTCAACGCGCGCTGGGGTCAGTACCGCTACACGGTGTTGGGGCCCTCCGTGCAACTGCTGACACTGCGTGGCTACGAGGCCGCGAACCAGCGCGGTATTTACGCACCGATCCCGGTCGTGAGGAATCGGGTCCTCGAGGACGCCTCGCGGTGGCAAGCTCTGCTTTCCGTGCGGTATCTCTTCTGATGCGGAGTCGGGACGGCGGGATTTGAACCCGCGACCCCTGGGCCTCATGCGCCGATTTAGTCGGTCGAGTTACGACGACGAGTAGTAATCACGCGATGTTCTGGGCATCGGTGTTGTGACTCGGGAACCAAAACCGGCCAGGCCCTCTGAGCCCTAACGGCTCTCCTGCCGGGGCGGGCCTCCTCGCTAACGACGAGCGTCAGGTTCGGACACCCCCGCTTACACGGTCGAGTCGTCGTCCACCGCGCCGTAAACTCGAGTCGGCCAGCAACTCCGCCGCCCCTCGCAACCGCTCGACGTCTCGAATAGGAGGCTCGCCGAAAAGCTTCTTGTATTCCCGGCTGAAGTGTGACGCTTCCGCGTAACCCACCCGATATCCGGCCCTCGCGGCGTCCACATCGCCGGCAAGGAGGAGCCGCCGGGCTTCCTGCAGCCGAAGCTGCTTCTGGAACTGCAACGGGCTCATCGCTGTGACTGCCTTGAAGTCGTGGTGGAAGGTCGAGACACTCATCCCGGCCTGCCGGGCGAGGTCGGCGACCCGAAGCGGCTTGCGGTAGTCTTTCCGGAGGAGCTCGATCGCTCGAGCGATCCGATGCGCGCGGCCGGAGAGGACGGCGATCTGTCGAAGCCGTCCGGCCTGCTCTCCGTGCGTCAGTCGGTACGCGATCTCGCGGACGACAAGCGGCGCGAGCACCCCATAGTCGCCGCGCGCGTCGAGCAGCCGGATGAGCCGGACTACGGCATCGAGCAGACTCGCGTCGAGCCGGCTTACGGCTATTGCCTTGATCCCGTCGTCCATCTGGGAGCCGAGTACGCCGGCCTCGATCAGGACTGGAGTGACCATGCCGGGGTCGAGCACAATGCGTACAGCCAGGTAAGGACGGTCCGGCGACGCTTCGACGACGCTGCCCACCACGGGAAGCCCAACCGAGACGAGCAAATAGTGGCCCTCGTCGTACCGGTAGCGCTCCTTCCCGAGTAGCACTTCCTTGCCGCCCTGGGCGATGACGCAGAAAGACGGATCGGTGACGCCGTGGAAGGGCCCGGTCGGCGACGAAAAGCGGTAGAGGAAGACTCCCGGAGCCGCTTCGAGGATCCCGTCTCTGGGCAGATGTCGAGCGATCCGCTCGGCGAGCTCGTCCCTGCTGGCCCGCACGTGATCGAGCTCGCGCTCCTCCAGTCGAGACTTCGACCCCACGGATGGACCCCTCCTCCTGAAGCGCGCGCTTCGCCCGATCCACCTGCCAGCCTGCAGAATTGTACCACCAATGCGCAGGATTGTTATACCGCCCGCCGCCTTCGCCAGCCTAGAGTTTTGGAGGAGGCTTCACGATGAAGATCGAAGTGAACGGATCGGTGCACGAGGTCGATGCCGATGCGGACATGCCGCTCTTGTGGGTGCTCCGCGATCTGCTCGGCCTGGTGGGAACAAAGTTCGGCTGTGGCATGGCGCAGTGTGGAGCGTGCACCGTACACCTCGACGGCAACCCGGTTCGCTCGTGCATCACGCCGGTCGGCACCGTCGGCACGCGTGCGGTCACGACGATCGAAGGAATCTCCCCCAACGGCTTGCACGTGGTGCAGCAAGCCTGGACCGAGACCGACGTCGTGCAGTGCGGCTACTGCCAGTCGGGCCAGATCATGACGGCGGTGGCGCTGCTCGCGAAGCAGTCCGATCCGAGCGACGACGACATCGACGCGGCGATGTCGGGCAATGTCTGCCGCTGCGGCACGTACCAGCGCGTGCGCGAAGCGATCCATGTGGCCGCCCGCCTGCAGCGAGGTGGCAAGTGACGGTCACGAGGCGCGGCTTCCTGGAGACGGCCGGCGGGCTCGTCCTGAGTTTTTACGTTCCGCGGCTCGTGCGCAGCGTACCGCGCCCGCAAGGCCCGGCGGCGTCACCGCCGCCTGCGCCGAACGCGTTCCTCCGCATCGGCGCGGACGACTCGGTGACGGTCGTGCTCGCGCACTCCGAGATGGGCCAGGGCGTCTGGACCGGGCTCGCGATCCTGATCGCCGAGGAGCTCGACTGCGACTGGTCGAGGGTGCGCTGCGAGCATGCGCCGGCGAACCTCGCGCTCTACGCGCGGCCGGGGGTCGGAATCCAGATGACCGGGGGCTCGTCGTCAACGCGCGGCGAATTCGATCGCTACCGCACCGTCGGCGCGAGCGCGAAGGACATGCTCGTCCGCGCCGCGGCGGCGCGCTGGAAGGTGGCGCCCGGAGCTTGCCGCGCCGAGAACGGGATCATCACGCACGGCACCAAGCAGCTGCGCTACGGTGCGGTCGCCGATGCGGCGATGAAGCTCGAGCCACCGACACAGGTGAAGCTCAAGTCGCCGCAACAGTGGAAGCTGATCGCGAGCGGGCGCGCCGTGCCCATGAGCGCCTCCACACAAGCAGCATAGACTCGACATTCCTGAGCAATGCGTAAACGCAAACTCGGCAACAGCGGACCGGAAGTCTCCGCGCTCGGATACGGCTGCATGGGTCTGGACGCGAACTACGGGCCGCCGACTGCGCGCCCGGAGGGCATCCGGATCATCCGCGCGGCCGTCGAGCTCGGCGTAACCTTTTTCGACACCGCCGAAGCCTACGGCCCGTTCGCGAACGAGGAGCTGGTCGGGCAGGCGCTCACGCCATTCCGCGAGCAGGTGGTGATCGCCACCAAATTCGGGTTCGGCATCAACCGGGACGGCTCGCGGTATGGCCTCGACAGCCGGCCCGCGCACATCCGCGAAGTCGTGGACGCCTCGCGCAAACGACTTCGGGTCGAGAAGATCGACCTGCTTTACCAACACCGCGTCGATCCGAGCGTGCCGATCGAGGACGTCGCCGGCACGGTGAAGGAGCTGATCCAGCAGGGGAAGGTGAAGCACTTCGGCCTCTCCGAGGCGAGCGCGCAGACCATACGCCGTGCACACGCGGTGCAGCCCGTGACGGCGGTGCAGAGCGAGTACTCCCTATGGACGCGCGACCCCGAGCACAACGGCGTGCTGGCGACGTGCGAGGAGCTCGGCATCGGATTCGTTCCTTTCAGTCCTCTCGGCGCGGGCTTCCTGACGGGAAAGATCGACACGAGGACGACGTTTGACATCACCGACTTCCGCAACAGGTCTCCGCGCTTCGCCCCCGACGCCCGCGCGGCGAACCTGGCGCTGGTCGACCTGCTGCAGGGAGTCGCCGAGCGGAAGCGGACAACGCCGGCGCAGATCGCGCTCGCGTGGCTGCTGGCCCGGAAACCGTGGATCGTCCCGATTCCCGGCACGACGAAGCTGCACCGCCTCGAGGAGAACCTGGGTGCCGCTGACGTCGAGCTCACGCCCGACGACCTCCGCGAGATCGGGGGCGCCGCGGCGAAAATCCAGGTTCAAGGTGCTAGGCTTCCCGAGGAAGTGCTGAAGCTGACGAACCGCTGAGGCAGAGGGAAAAACCCCACAGCGAAAGTCGCTGCAGGGCTTGATCTTCACTCCAATCGGGACGGCGGGATTTGAATTCAACGGCCCCCATGCGGGGCCGTTGTTTTATCGGCACTTACATGCATGAACAGACCGCATTGGTAGGCGTCGGCAGGCATGGAACGGCAAACATTACGGCAAACATATTCAGAGATTATGATGACCTAGGAAGTGCTGATTAGGCAGGTCATTCCAATTCAACGTTAGGCGGCCCTTCAAATCAACGCGATGCGTATACTCGCCGTAGTGCTGTTCGCTCTGAGCGCCTTTTTCATTTTCTATACGGTGCGTCTGTTCGCGGTGACCGGTGCTCTGACGCATACGCGGCCGGGCGGTCAGGGCGCATACATCGGTGCAATCGTCTTTCCGCTTCTCGCCCTGGTCTTTGCCTGGGCGGGCGTACGCTGTTGGATTCGTAGGGGGAGAGCAGGTGGCCCGGCCGCCTAACAAGCGCCTGAAGCTGACGGCGCCCGTCATCTAGGGTAGAATTCCATTTGTGAATATTCCCGTTCGGCGCCGCAGCTTAGGCGCGCCCCGTTAGGCTGCTGAACTCCATTCGTGATGACGAAGATCTTCTCAGCCTCGGATTGGGATGAAGACTTCCGCGCAATCTTCGCACGTAGAGTGACCCCACCACCTTGCCCTGGCTGCCACCGCTCTGGTTTTCACGGTCCCAGGAAAGCCGACGATCGGGTCTACGAGATGTGCAAGTTCTGCGGACGTTATCAAGCGCCAGGGCAAAGCCCTGTTCAGCTGATTGCAACGGTTCACGGCTGCCCTCAATGGCCCGAAATAGTCGGGGCGCCGTACATCTGGTGGGCTCAGCCGCACGAGCAACGCTATGAGTGCCCTTATTGCCAGTCAGTAGTGATTGTCTCGAACGCAAAGGTGAAGAGACCTGTCGACGATCCAGATCATCCTTGGTGGGCGGTTCCTCAAGGAATGACGTTCGAGGAGGGTCGCCACTACTGGGTCGGGCACGGACAGCATCGTGTCTATTTGTGATCTTTTATCAGCAGCCTAACACGCGCTTGAAGCTGCCGGCGCCCGACCTCAACGAATCCGGAGAACGTTCTACATGCGGTCTGGTAGAATTCCCTTTGTGAACACTTCAGCTTGGCGCCGCAGCTTAAGCGCCATCCGTTAGGCGGCGGCATCGCGCGAGGATAGAACTGTTGCATGGACGCAACGAAACTCCGTGAATCAGCGAAGCGTCGGACCCTCCAGATATACCTCAACAAAGGAGGAAACCATGACGCCGTCCCAAATTCGCAGTTTCATCGCAGCCGCGTTGATCGCCGTCATACCAATCACCATAGTCGCCGACGCGAATAGCTGTGCTCCAGTCTTTTCAGCGTTGGGCGTGGCGACACTCGACAGCGCCGAGGCGGTCGCCATCGCCCAACGAAACTTGTGTGGAGGGGCAAGCGGGCCAACATGTGCGGTGCGCGACTACCGTCGAGACGGGGGGCGCTACATCATCACCCTGGATCGTCGACCTCCGGCCGGGAACGATCGAGTCATCGTCACCCTGCGAAATAATGGGACAACAATTGAGGCGGCTGAGGCTGACTCGGTGATGCAGAAGCCCAAATGACGGGCCGCCGCCTAACAAGCGCTTGAAGCTGCCGGCGCGCGTAGGATATTGAATCACACCTTTTTCTTCAGCGCGCCGCAGCTTAAGCGCGATCCGTTAGGCGGCACTCGTCCATCCAGTGACCACCACGAACCGAATCATGTGCACTCGGTGTGGCCGCCACCCGGCCCTCAGCGAACGCAACGCCGGCGTTCGGTTCGCTAAAAACGCCGGCCTGCTACCTGAGGCACCGATTGCTCCCCCTGGCATCTGTATCGAATGCTTGCTCAAAGATCCCGAGAGCTACTGAGACCCGTACGGGCTCGGTGGAGCGAGGTCGCTGCGCGGGGCAAGCAGGGGGTGCGAGAGTCCTTCCGTAAGCTCCGCGCGCTAATTGCACGCTCACTTGAGGTGATCGATCGCTTTGTGGGCTCGCGACGGTGAGTGTGCCGCCTAACATGCGCCTGAAGCTGGCGGCGCCCGTCCTCGAGGGTAGAATTGCGTTTGTGCACCGTACAGTGTGGCGCCGCAGCTTAGGCGCAATCCGTTAGGCTGCCCAGACACTCACGTCGAATGAACAGAATCTTGATTGTTGGGTCCGTTGCCGGGTTCGCCCTTCTCGCTTGTGA
>WNEY01004068.1_pt1 | contig 11067 bp, 9 predicted proteins | sample 5400531 | NCBI WGS metagenome assembly WNEY01 (sample SAMN13153338, study PRJNA577476) | soil metagenome | isolation source: 200 cm saprolite under Douglas fir tree site 1 | place: USA:California | collected 2015-04-18
TGCTCGGTACTTGGTACTACATGAGCTTCCTTCTCACCATATCGAGTGCCTGTGTGGTCGCGAACCATCGAACACGCTGCCTGTCGCCGGGAAAGTTTCGTTGCACCACTTCGGTTCCGCGTGCGCCGGCCAAAGCGTGGAACACCAGACCGACAGGCTTTTCCGCGCTGCCGCCTGTCGGTCCGGCAACACCGGTAATGCCAATGCCGAACGTCGCTCCGCAGCGTTCACGGATTCCCTCGGCGAGTGCTATTGCGACTTCCTGACTTACCGCTCCATGCTTCTCGATCAACTCCGCGGGAACACCTGCAAATTTGGTCTTCAGTTCATTTGAGTAAACGACTGCTCCGCCAAGAAAATACCGTGAGCTGCCACTGATAGAAGTCAGGCGTTCGGCAAGCAAGCCTCCAGTACACGATTCTGCAGCCGCGACGGTTGCATTGCGCATCTGCAAGTAATAGCTGACGATCTGCTCCAGCGAATCGCCGTTGTCGGAATAGACAAATTCGTCAAGCTCTTCCTCAAGTTCCTCAACTAGCTGATTGACACGCTGCTGGGCGGCCTCAAGCGAAGTCCCGCGCGTCTTCAGGTGTAATTGGATTTCACCTGCCCCGGCCAGGATCGTGGTTTGCACGTCCGTATAGCGTTTGTATATTGGTGCAATCCGGGCATCGCATTGCGATTCAGCGATCATTGCGATTTTGAGCACACGCGTAACGATAAATTGCGGAGGCACTTTCGCGCGCAGTCGATCCATGCACTGCTCCTCAAACAGCGCGGTCAACTCGTGCGGTGGACCGGGCAGCAGGATGATGATCTTTTCCTTGCCTTCATATTTTCCCGTAAGCCACTGCCCCGGCGCGGACCCATTCGCATTCTGCAACACGGTTGCCCCGGAAATCACATCTGCCTGCTTCGAATTGTTTGCGGTCATTTTGTAGCCCCGCGCGGCGAAGCGACGCTCCAGGCTGGCGACGATCTCGGGATCGCGCCGCAGTTCGAGTTGCAGCGCATCAGCGACCGCTTCGCGGGTGAGATCGTCCTCGGTAGGCCCGAGTCCACCCATAAAAATAACAATATCGGCACGCGAAAGTGCGAGGCATGCAGCTCCGGTGAGATGCTCGCGGCTGTCGCCGACGATAGTCTTGAAAATCACCTCAACTCCGAGCTGGTTGAGTTTTTCGGTGAGATAAAGCGAATTCGTGTCCTGGCGGAACGGGGTCAGCAGCTCCGAGCCGATCGCGATGATCTCGGCGTCCACGCGTTAAAGTGTAAATGATTCACGACAGAGGAGGCCGGGCACTTCACACTGGCTGCTCTGCCACCAGGGGCAGGCCTTGCAGGTTCCACGAAAGATGGTGAACTGCATTCGTAGTAGCTAAAACCGCAGCCCGCCCCGGCGCGAATGCAAGCCCAACCAGTCCCTGGCCTGAGACTTCTAAAGACGCTTTGCCCTGGGACGTGATCTTGACGATTCCTCGTTTTCCGGAAAGCGAAGCCGCGACGTACATGTTTCCTTCTACATCGAACGCCAGTCCCTGTGGGCGACCGAGGCCTCGGTAAAAAATGGAAACCTCTCCCTGCGGATTGACCTTGTACACGCAATCGAAACTGGAAGTGGTAGGCCCGGTAACGAACAGATCTCCGTGTGGCCCAAACGCCAGGTGGTACGCAGAGATGCTGGGCTCAAGCGTAGCGAAGACAAAGATCTGCCGGTCGCGGGCGATCTTAAAAATTGTGCCGCTGCGGTCGCCGACGTACAAATTCTCAGCGCGATCAAAAGCGATCCCAGTTGCAATGCCCATCCCCTCCGCATAGGTGGACATCGTCCCGTTTGGCGCGACCCGGTAAACGGCGCCGTCATGTCGCGACGAAACGTACATCTGTCCGGCTCTGTCGAAGGCGATTGCTGTGGCATTCATCAGATCTCCGAGGAAGGGTTTTGCACTGTAGTTGGTGTCGATCTTGTAAATCGAGACCGGCACTTTTTGTCCCCGCGAACCGGAGAAGGTCGCGTAGATGTTGCCTTCGGCATCAAGGGCGGGATTGGTGACGGGGTGAAGATTCTCTGCTATAGGAACCGCCACCTTGATTTGATGCGGGTTGCTGGAGTGGCCGTTAGTCGAGACGACGACCGGGCCGGAGGAAGCGCTGGCGGGCACGCGAGCGACTAAGAATTCGTCTGAGCTGATGAGCACCGCGCCCTCAAGTTCGCCGAAGCGCACGCGTGGACGCCGCAGTTCCGGTGGCCGCAGGCCGGTACCGGTAATCCGCACCTCGCCCCCGGGCAGGGCTGCGCTGGGATGTACGGCTTCAATCCGCGGATTGCCATTTACGTTCTTCTTGCCCAGCAGGCGATCGGAAATTCCCATGGCCTTCGGCTTCCTTGCGCGCGGCGAACTAACGAGGCAACCAACCGAAATGCAGAACCAGCTGCATGACGACCAGAGCGTAAAGGCCCGCTCCTACGTCGTCAACTACAATTCCCACGCCTTCAGGAAGTTGCTCCAGGCGGCGTAGCGGCGGCGGCTTTATAATGTCGAACCCTCGAAAAAGTATAAAGCCGAGCAAGAGAGATTTCCACGATATAGGCACGGCGATCAACGCGATCAGTTGGCCGGCTACTTCGTCGATGACAACCCACTGTGGGTCTTTCGAACCGCTGGCCCTAGAGACGCGGGTTGCAGCAGGAATTCCGGCAGCGACAGCAAGCAACGCCAGCAGAGCCGCTGTCCAGGGCTGCCAGTAGGGCGGAATCCATCGCGTGATCAGCCACCACAGCAGAATAGTTGCTGCCGAGCCCCATGTGCCCGGCCCAGGTCGCAGCCGCCCGATGCCAAAAAACGTGGCAACCAGCTCAGCCCAGCGGGGCGTATGAGCAGGGGGAGATCCCGCCACAGCCGGCGGGACGCCGGCGCTACGACCGGAAATATCAGGATCAAGATCCGTGTCAGATACCTCAGCTTCATGTTTCATCGATGGTATCGCCGACAGTAGCGCCGGCGTCCTCGCCGGCTGTCGTGCGGGCGTCCCGCCCGCACCCCCAAACCCATTTCCAGCCGTGTAAGCCAGCCTTCGCCGGGTTCCCCGCGACATAGCGAATCGCTCGCTCCAATTCCTGCGCATCGCGTATCAAATGGTCGTAATACTCCCGCCGCCACAAAAATGCCTCGCCTCTCGAGCACATAATTCGCCTGCTTAGCGGTGAACGATTTCCACGAGTGAACCACATCAGCTAGCTTATTGCCCGGCAAAAGCCGCACGACCACATGAACGTGATTCGGCATGACACACCAGGCAAGCAGCCGGTATTTCTTATTGTCGAAGTGATTCAGGGCATTAGCTGCGATATTGGCGATCTCTGGGCGGCGAAGATGGCAGGCACCTGCTCCATTGTCAAGATATTGCTCGACAATGCGAGTAGAGAGCTTCTGGATTTTCTTTGTTTCGTCCGCACTTAGATTGCGCCGGAGTTGGATTGCGGTCTTGACGATGCTTTCGCGCTCGGAGGTGATTCGGTCGAGGACAGACCTGGGCAGCGAATCGGCAAGTCTGAAAGTTATAAAGTAGGTCGCGCCTTCCTTTTCCCAGTGAGGCAGGTGGCCGCGGTGGCGAATCTTCACATCACCGAAGCGGGGGCGGGACGCCCCCGCCACAGCCGGCGGGACGCCGGCGCTACGGTCGGGAACGCGGCTACGCAGATCCGTATTGGCGACTTTAGCTTTGTTGTTCATTGATATTAGCGCACCAGTGCTCGATCTCTTGAAAGTAGCGCCGGCGTCCTCGCTGGCTGTCGTGCGGGCGTCCCGCCCGCTACTTCGGCTTTCGAGACTCATCCTCCTGCAGTGCATCACTCGTATCCCGCACCGGAGACGAAATCACATAGCCGCCGCTTGCCCACTTGCCTAAATCAATTAAGCGGCACCGTTCGCTGCAGAAGGGAAACTCAGAATCTGTGTTCTTTACCAATTTCTTGCATGTGGGGCAGCGTAGCTTGAGAGATCGCTTGCGAGGCATGGCGCTTACACAATTTTGGCGATCAAATCGTAATCGTGAGCTTCGGTAATCTTGCATCGATAGAATTCGCCAGCGACCGGCTGGAGCTTATCTGGGGCATCATTCACGAGGACCTTGCCATCAATTTCCGGAGCGTGCATTGCGGTGCGGCCTTCAAGCAGCAGATCGCTTTCCTCGGAGGTTCCTTCGAGCAGGAGATCGAATTCTTTGCCAACTAGGGCTTTCTTTTTCTTTTTGCTGATCGTGCGCTGAATCTGCATCAGATGTTTGCGGCGGCGCTCGATTTCGCGAGCAGAAATTTTGTCTTCGATGGCGTAGGCGCCAGCTCCGTCTTGGTCCGAGTAGCCGAAGGCTCCCATCCAGTCAAATCCGGCCGCGCCCACGAATTCACATAACTCCTCGAATTCGTTCTCCGTCTCGCCAGGAAACCCAACGATGAAGGACGATCGCAGCGTGACTTCTGGAATCGTGCGACGCATTTTTTCGACTGAGCGCAGGAAGATGTCCGCGCCTCCACCCCGCTTCATGCGCTTCAATACCGCCGGGGACGCATGCTGGAGAGGCACATCGATGTAAGAGCAGATCTTGTCATGGGCAGCGATCGTCTCAAGTAAACGTCGAGTAATCTTGTTTGGGTAGGCATATAGAAAACGAATCCAGCGCAGATCTTCAATACCGGCAAGTTTTTCGAGGAGCAACGCTAAGCCATCTTTCAGGCCAAAATCTTCGCCATAGCAGGTGGTGTCCTGGCCAATCAGCGTGATCTCGCGTACGCCCGAGCGGGCCATGCGCTCGGCTTCGGCAATCACCGATTCAAAACGCCGCGAGCGAAACTTTCCACGCAACTGCGGAATAATGCAAAAGGTGCACGGATGATCGCAGCCCTCAGCGATTTTGATGTACGCGGTGTATCCGGCTGTAGCCAGCACGCGCGGCGTGGCTTCGTCGTAAAGATAATTGGGGAGGTCGGCAATCGCGCCATCCCAGTTCTCGCGTGAGAAGCGTCCCTGAGCGGCTCGAAGATCGCCTTCCGGCCGCGACTGCAAAATCTTGAACGGTGAGTTATCCCGAGCAACGTTCTCAACTCCCGCTGCAGCAAGAATGTTCTCCAACTCGCCGGTTCCAACCACCGCATCTACTTCCGGGATGTTCTTGCGAATCTCGTCTCGAAATCGCTCAACCAGGCAGCCCGCAACGACGAGCTTACGCGCGCGTCCGACGGTCTTATGCCGCGCCATTTCAAGAATCGTATTTACAGACTCCTGCTGCGCAATGTCGATAAACGAGCAGGTGTTTACCACGATGACGTCGGCATCTTCTGCGCGTGAAATCAGCTCGGCTCCTGCTTCGACCAGCATGCCCATCATGACTTCGCTGTCTACAAGGTTCTTGGGGCAGCCGAGGCTAACAAAGCCGACTTTGGTGGGCTGAGCGACAGGCTCAGAGGCTTTAGTTGGTTCGTCTAAGATTACAGAAATGGTTTTCAATGTCATGTAATCTCTTGATTTTAGCATCTTGAATCTCACTTCTTCGGCCCGGGACGCTATATCCGGAGCGTGAAATCTCCGCATTCTCGTAGCGGCGGACGCACCAAATGAGGCACCCTCCTGCCATAATCGGCGCGCATTTCGCGTGCTAGCCTAGGCACAGTTTTTCTTTCGTTTCGGTTACAGCGGCGGTGGGAGGTGAGATGTCTCCAAATCGGTTCTCCATAGCAATCGTGGCCCTGCTGATAGGTTTTGCAGCAAATGCCGGCGCCCAGAGAAATGAGCTCAGCGCAATCGTTGGCCGCACCTTTATCAGCGATCAGGGAGTGAAGGGCGTACCCTCGTTCGACACCAATCTTCGCTTCGGCAAGGGCACGAGTTTCGAGGTGAATCTGGCACGCCAACTGCGAGGCGGCGAAGGCATTGCCGCTCTGACCGTCGAAATCCCGATCGTTTACAACCCGGACGAGGATATCCACTACAGCGTCAATGTGGTCCCCAAGCAATACAGTTCGATCTTCATTACTCCATCACTACGCGCGAATCTGCTTCCTGAGGCGCCATTTTCGCCCTGGCTAAGCCTCGGCGGCGGATATGGCCATTTCAGCGAAGATTCCAAGTTGGAGTTTTTTGGAGACAATCCTGGGAAAACAGGAACTTCTACTGGTGTTTTCCAATTTGGCGGGGGCCTGGACGTGCGAGTCTGGCGTTGGCTGGGCGTGCGAGCCCAGGTACGCGATTTTTATTCCGGTGTGCCACACCTTAACGTTGATACCGGCAGGAGCCGACAGCACAATTATTTGGTCGGTGGCGGAATAGTCTGGCATTTCTAGAGTAGCGGCACGCTTCATGTTTCATCGGATAAATCAAATGAACCACCAAGGAACACGAAGTTTCACGAAGGTCTCTTGCGAGGATTTCCTTCGTGCACCTTCGTGTCTTTAGTGGTTATCTGCCTTGCGGCAAACTGATCCAATTCTCTTTGTGGGCATGCCAGGTTACCAACTGCGAGTCGCAGACAACACTTCCCCATACAACTCTGGCAGGTGCTGCGCGGCTTCAGCGGAATTCCCGAAACGCGCATTCTCGTAGATTCGCGTGAATTCTGCTACTCTCTTACGCAATCCGGGTTCATCTATCCTGGCCGCAAACTCGGCAGGAGTTTGCTCGGGCATCTTGTGCCAGCCACGTCGCCGGAGCCTGCGAGTCATCCGTTCATACCAGATGGTGGCAGCCTTTCGCGGGAATCTCTCAGGATTCGCCGCAACTCGCTGCCGGTTGAGGAGCCGCCACAAGCGGCTTGCGTTTGCACCCAGGAACAGCAGCGCGAATAGCAAACTTCCCCGCAAGCTCCAACGCCCCGGCGACTCGGTGATGATGTCATGCACGCGTCGCGCCACGTTCAGCAGGGAATCGTATTTCCGCTCCCGCCACTTGCGAAAATTCTCCAACCATTCCCGGCTGTTGTGCCGCGCCACGAGTGCCAGTGTCTGCTGATGGCCAAGGTCATAATTTACGATCCACTCCCGCCAGAACGATGCCATGGCGTCCACGTACAGCATGGCGCGATCCCAACCAGTCGGTGCAGGAGCCGACCCCGCAGGGGTAGGATCGAATTCAATCCATCCGTAGCCGGGAAAATAGACTTCAACCCAGGCATGTGCGTCACTGGCGCGGACCACGTACTGAGAGCTGACATCGTTGAATTCTCCACCGCGAAATCCTGTTGCCACGCGCGCGGGAATTCGCAGAGTTCGCAACATCACCGCCATAGCCGAGGCGAAGTATTCGCAATGTCCTTGCTTGCGTTCGAAAAGGAAATTGGCCAGAGGGTCCGACTGCGGAGTAGTGGGAAGTCGAAGCGTATATCCGAGCCTAGTGCGAAGGTAGGTTTCGACCGCGGCGGTTTTGTCGTACTTGTTCGCAGATGCCGCAGTAATCTGTCCGGCCAATTTCGGGATACGCGGATCAAGCGCCGGCAGTTGGAGATAATTCTGCACGACATCGAAAGGATATTCCTCGGTCGTGGCTCGCAGGTGCTCGGGATCAGGCTGCCAGACGTTGGAAGTTGCCTCGTACCGCGCCACCGGATGTTCCGCATCCAGATTACTCACGCCGCCAGTATGGCCGAGTGATATCGCCTTATACGTCCCTTCCAGAACCTTTGCGAGAGGAGCGAGAAAAAAAACGTTGGTCCCTACAGGCTCCATCAGGACCCGATAGTGGATGGACTTCGCGGTCTGCCGCAGATCTCCGCCTTGGACCCGCAGTTCGAAACGGCCATTCTCCGAGCGAATGACCGGCGGATTCTTTTCGGGATTTAGCCAGCTTGTGCCGTCGAAATAGCTGAAAGTGCCGCCGCGCCACTTGAGATCGAAGCCGCCCGGCTCATCGCCATCGATCTGAATGTGCATGACGACGGAACGCGACTGCTGAATTTGTCCGATCTGGCCTAATTGCACGCGGTCGCTAAAACCGGTGGTGAGCTCACCGCCGGGAGCGTAAGCGCTGAAGTATCCGGCGGAGATGCGCGGCAAGAGAAAGAAAATTCCCGCCGCCCCCAGCAATATAAGTAGAACCAACACGGGTGAAGCACCGGCCAGCGAAAAAGCCATATAGCGATGCGCCAATTCGTCTTGCAGTTCACTGGCATGAACTGTGGATTTCGCCGCAGCGTGCCGCATCTCCATAAGGATGACGGCGACTACCGCAACGATCATGAAGCCGGAAAAAGTCAGCAAAAACATGCTGCCTACAGTGAGAACTGAGGCCGCAAGCACCATCAAGAAGGCGATCACCGCAAGGAAGTAATAGTCGCGCTCACGCCGCGCCGAGAACAAACGCACGACCAGCGCAAAAATTACAAGATGTATGGTCGCGTTCAGGAAACCGCCGGAAATGAAAAAATAATCCAGTAAATAAAATCCAGCGTACGCGACGGTAAGAACGGTGGTCCACCGCTCGGGAATCAGGAAGGTGCGCCGCGTAGCGAGCAGATATCCACGGAAGAGCACGGCAGCGCCCGCCAGCAACATGGTGGGAAGATCGACTCCCCCAGTTGAAGCCAAAGTGCCGAACCCGGTGAGCACGAGCAAATACAGTGCGACTTCGAAGTAGCGCTGAATCGCCGCGCGCAGTGTGATTGCTCCGGATTGAGAATGAGCCAGAAGCATGCAATCTGATTATTGTTCGCGATTTGCCGCACAAAAGGAAGAGTACGGAAGGTACGCGTAGCGCCGGCGTCTCGCCGGCTGTGGTGAGGGCGTCCCGTTCTCACATCAACAGATACTCGAAAAGCAGATGCTAGAATCAAATTGTCAGGCATCGGTCCCGCGCAACGCGTTCCCGCCAACCCCGCCAGGTCCGGAAGGAAGCAACGGTAACGGGCTCTTGCGTGTGCAGTGGGCCGCCGGTGCCTGGCTTAATTGAGAATCTTGCAGCATGAAAATTCTGATTCTAACTGCGCTCTTATGTTCAACCGCCCACGCTGTGTGTTCTGAGGGGCGCCCTTCCGTGAAGAAGGAATACGGGAGTTCGCAAGCAGTCATCATCGCGACGGTGACACATCAAAATCCCGTACCGGAGACCCGCGACGGCTCGGTCTACGAAGGCACAAATTATCGATTGAAAGTCGACCGAGTTTTCCGGGGCCGATTCCTGAGCGGGCCTACTATTTTCAGCGAAAACTCCTCTGGCAGATTCCCAATGGAAGTTAATCGCAAGTATCTCCTGTTTATCTATCAACAGGGCGGAAGGTACAGCGTTGATAACTGCGGTAACTCCGGTTTGCTCACAAGTGATCTTGCTGTCCTACAAGCGGTGAAAAAGCTGCCGCATACGAAGTAAGTGTTGGACTTTGGCTTTTAGCTGAGTGAGAATAACTCGTTTCAAATTCCAAACGGAGAATTCAATTCATTGACCCAACTTGTGCGCGCGAAAATTAGCGCTCTCGCTACTTACGTCCCGCCCCGCATTTTGAGCAACTCTGATCTTGAGAAAATGGTCGAGACTTCTGACGAATGGATCACCAGTCGCACCGGTGTCCGCGAGCGCCATATCGTAGACAAGGGAACAGCTACGAGCGATCTCGCGGTCGCTGCTGCGCAAAAGGCGCTCGCCGAGCGTGGCTTGACGCCGAATGACGTTGAAGCCATTGTGGTCGGAACCGTTACCCCGGATATGCTCTTCCCCTCGACCGCCTGTGTGGTGCAGCACAAGTTGGGAGCAAAGGGCGCTTGGGGGTTCGATCTCTCAGCCGCGTGCTCAGCATTCGTTTATGCGCTTCAAACCGGAGCGCAATTCATCGCAACGGGCGCTCACAAGAAAGTTCTTGTGATTGGCGCGGATGTGATGTCTTCGATAATCGATTACACCGATCGTGCGACCTGCGTAATTTTCGGCGATGGCGCGGGCGCGGTGCTTCTGGAGCCAGCGGAAGACGATTCCGTAGGGCTGATCGACTTCATGCATGAGATCGATGGTTCCGGCGGATGCGCACTCTACATGCCAGGCGGTGGCAGCTTGCACCCTTCAACCCACGAAACCGTGGAAAAAAAGATGCACTACGTTCATCAGGACGGGCAGGCGGTTTTCAAGTACGCAGTGCGCAAGATGGCCGATCTTTGCGAGAAGATTTTGCGGCGTAATGGCATCAAAGGCAGCGACATCGATGCTTTTATTCCGCATCAGGCCAACCGGCGCATCATTACCGCCACTGCGGACCGTTTGAATTTAAAGCCGGAGAGCGTGATCATCAACATTGATCGTTACGGCAACACTACCGCAGCCACGATCCCTCTGGCGATGGAGACCGCTCGCGAGGAAGGCAAATTAGAGAAGGGGAGCTTAGTGCTGCTTGCGTCCGTGGGGGCGGGGTTTACGACAGGGGTGACACTGCTGCGCTGGGCTTATTGACGTTCCGACGTTTCAGTCCGTTCTAAGCTTCTTACCCGTGCTGCTCTTTTACTTGCTCAAACGGCTTCTGCAAGTATCTCCTGGCCTCTTCCAGCGCTCCTTGCGTGTTGTCGTTGGTCTGCAGTGCCTGGCGATACTCGTTAGTCGCGCGCTCGCGTTGCCCCGTGACGTCGAAGATCTTGCCAAGTTGGATGTGACTCCATACCTCGGTCCAGCGCGGATCGCCATCGCCGTTTAACGACTCGCGGTACGCATTCGCAGCAGCCTGATAGTTGTGCTGAAGAAAGAAGACCTCAGCAATGCGATAATGTGCCAGCGAGCTGTTCTTATTTACCTCAAGGGCTTTGTTGAATTCGCTGAGGGCGCCAGAAAAATCTCCCTGCTGGATCAAACCCTGCCCACGTTGAATCGAAGCGCGCAGCTTAATCTCCGCAGAGTTTTTCAGCACCCGATCATCGGGATCAATGACGATCCTGCGCGGCTTGCCAAATGTTTCTATTGAGAACGGTGAATCAGTACCGACAACTTCTATTCGCTTCTGTTCGGTCTTGCCGTCCGTGTCAATCTTTAATTCCACCGGCATGCGGAATAGGTCGAGGTCCTGTGAGATTTGCCCAACCACACGGAATCCCTTGCCATTCCCGAGCCG
>WNEY01004069.1_pt1 | contig 11065 bp, 9 predicted proteins | sample 5400531 | NCBI WGS metagenome assembly WNEY01 (sample SAMN13153338, study PRJNA577476) | soil metagenome | isolation source: 200 cm saprolite under Douglas fir tree site 1 | place: USA:California | collected 2015-04-18
TCGCAGGCACGAGGTCGGTGTACTTCTTGTATTCGACCGGATCGTTGATCTTCGAGCGCGCAACCCAATAGGCGGGCATGGCCACCTCCTCGGCGATATCTGACGCGTCTGTTTCGTCGAGCGCGACAACAGCAGGTGTGATCGGATAGATCAACCGAGCGTTGGCGCATGTCCCGGAAAAGTGGGCACCGGTTTTCCGAAAAGGACATGCGCAAAATGAAACCAGGGAGACGCTCGCCATGCCGCGCAGACTGATCGACATTTCGGTTCCGCTGGAGAACGACGTCGCGGCCGATCCGCCCGGCTATGGGCCGCAGATCGACTACTACACGCACCGGCAGACGGCCCCCGACGTGGTCAAGTTCTTTCCCGGCCTGCGCGAGGAAGATCTCCCCGACCGCGAGGGATGGGCGATCGAATGGATCAAGCTCTCCACCCACAACACCACCCATCTCGACGCGCCGTGGCACTTCGCCTCCACCATGGACCGCGCGTGCGCCGACGAGCCAGGCGAGTGTCCGGCGCACGCACTTGTTGGAGAGGCCGCGCTGGCCGCTCGCTTCGCTCGCCAGCGCGGCAAGCGCGCCATCACCATCGACGAGGTGCCGCTCGAATGGTGCATGCAGCCCGCGCTCAAGCTCGATTTCCGCCACTTCTCCGACGGCTATGTGGCGACCGCGCGCGACGTCGAAGCCGAGCTCGAGCGCATCGGGCATCGGCTCGCGCCGCTCGAGATCGTGGTGGTGAACACGAGCGCCGGCGCCGCCTATGGACGCCCCGACTATGTCGCCAAAGGCTGCGGCATGGGCCGCGAGGCAACGCTCTATCTGCTCGAACGCGGCGTGCGCGTCACCGGTACCGACGGCTGGAGCTGGGACGCGCCGTTCGTTCACACCAAGGAGAAATATCTCGCCACCCATGACGCGAGTCTGATCTGGGAGGGCCACAAAGCCGGCCGCGAGATCGGCTACTGCCATCTGGAAAAGCTGCACAATCTCGAGGTGCTGCCGGCCACCGGCTTCGTGGTGTGCTGCTTTCCGGTCAAGGTGCGCGGCGGTTCCGCCGGCTGGACCCGCGCGGTGGCGATCATCGATCAATGATTGCGCGATGCCTTATGCCGCGTCGCCGCGAGGTTGACCCCATCCGGCGCGGCTCCTAGCATCCCGGCCGACACGAGATCGGCAGCACTGCAAGCCGGACCAGACCAGGAGCACCACGCTTGGACAGACGAAGCTTTGTCGTAGGCTCGGCCGCGGCCGCCGCCGCGCTCGCCACCCGATCCACGATGGCGCAGGAGACCTATCCGACCCGCGCCATCACCCTCATCAACCCGTTCCCGCCGGGCGGCGCCGCCGACGTGGTCGGCCGTCCGTTCGCCGCCGTGCTGGAGCCGATGATCCAGAAGCCGGTGGTGATCGAGACCAAGGCGGGTGCGGCCGGCGCGGTCGGCGCCCAGTTCGCCGCCGCCGCCAAGCCCGACGGCTACACGCTGCTGGTCCACATCGTCTCGATCTCGGGCTTTGCCGAGGTGGACAAGCTGTTCGGACGGCAACCGAAGTTCACCCGCGACGACTTCATCCCGATCGCGCGCTTCATCGCCGATCCGATGGTCATCATGACCAACGACCAGCAGCCCTACAAGACACTGCAGGAGTTCGTCGACGACGCCAAGAAGCGGCCGAACGAGATCATCTTCAGCTCGTCCGGGCTCTACGGCGCGCTGCATCTGCCGACGGCGTTGTTCATGAAGGCGGCCGGCATCCAGATGCGGCACCTGCCGACGCTCGGCGGCGGTCCCAACATCACCGCGCTGCTCGGCAACAATTCGCAGGTTTGCGCCTCGGGGATCGCACCGGCGATGGGGCAGATCAAGGCCGGCAAGGCGCGCGCGCTCGCCTCGTTCGGGGCCCAGCGCTCGCCGGCGTTGCCCGACGTGCCGACGCTCAAGGAGCTCGGCTACGACGTCGAGTTCTATCTCTGGGTCGGGCTGTTCGCCCCGAAGGGCACGCCGGCGCCGATCGTCACCACGATCCGCGAATTCACCAAGAAGGCGGCCGCGGCCGATCAATTCAAGCAGGCCATGGGCAACCTCGGCCAGGAGGTCGCCTATCTCGACCAGGCCGAGTTCAAGGCGTTCTGGGACGCCGATGCCAAGCGCGTCGAGGACGCGGTGCGCGCCATCGGCAAGGTGGACGGGTGACGGCCACGATCGCGCAGGCCGGACAGACAGGGCAGCGCGCGTGACCTTGCGCACCGACCACATCGCCGGCGCCGTGTTCATCGCCTTCGGCATCGTCGTATTCGCGCTCAGCGGCGATCTGCCGTTCGGCAGATTGTCGTTCCCGGGCGCCGGCATGATGCCGAAGCTCGATGCCGCCTTGATGATCTTCTTCGGCTTGCTGCTGGTGCTGCGCGCGGACGAGAGCGAGGCGCTCGCGACCTTGCGCTGGGGTGACCTCCCGCACGCCGCCCGGGTGGTGGCGATCACCGCGGCCGCGGTCGCGCTCTATCAGACCCTCGGCTTCCTGGTGACGATGACGCTGCTGCTGTTCGCGCTGATCTTCGGCGCCGAGCGCCGCAACCCGATCTACGCCGCCATCTACAGCCTCGGCGTGGTCCTGCTCACCTACCTGCTGTTCACCATGGTGCTGAGGACGCCGCTCGATAGAGGCATCTTCGGATTGTAGGCATGGGGACCCTCGACAGCCTGGTGCTCGGCTTCTCGGTCGCGTTGCAGCCGGCCGTGCTGGGCTATGCTTTCCTGGGCTGCCTGGTCGGCACCATCGTCGGCGTGCTTCCGGGCATCGGGCCGCTGACCGGCATCAGCATCCTTCTGCCGGCGACCTTCGGGCTCGACGCCACCAAGGCGGTGGTGATGCTGGCCGGCATCTATTACGGCTCGCAATACGGCGGCTCGACCACCGCGATCCTGATCCGAATTCCCGGCGAGGCCTCCTCGGTGATGACCTGCATCGACGGCTACGCCATGGCGCAGAAGGGCCGCGCCGGCGCGGCGCTGTGCATCGCCGCCGTCGGCTCCTGGATCGCCGGCACGCTCGGCGTCGTCGCGCTGACGTTGATCGCGCCGCCGCTGGCGACCTTCGCGCTCAGGTTCGGGCCGCCCGAATACACCGCGCTGCTGGTGCTCGGCTTGGTCTTTCTCGCCTACATGTCCTCCACCTCGCTGCCGCGAACGCTGTTGATGGCGTCGTTCGGGCTCATGCTCGGCACCATCGGCATCGACAACATGACCGGCCATTTCCGCTATGCGTTCGACATCCCCGAGCTCGGCGACGGCATCGGCATCGTGCCGGTCGCGGTCGGGCTGTTCGGGCTGGGCGAGATCCTGGCGACGCCCTCGGCCGGCGTCGTCGGCAAGGTGATCGCGCCCAAGCTGCGCGAGCTGTTGCCGACCCGCCGCGAATGGCGCGAGGCGGCGATGCCGATCGCGCGCGGCAGCGTGCTCGGCTTCCTGGTCGGGCTCACCCCGGGCTCCGCCCATATCATTTCGAGCTTCCTGTCCTATGCGGTGGAGCGGCGTGTCTCCAAGCATCCGGAGGAATTCGGCAAGGGCGCGGTGGCCGGCGTCGCCGGGCCCGAATCGGCGAACAACGCCGCCTCGACCGGCGCCTTCGTGCCGATGCTGGCACTCGGAGTGCCGACCGGTCCGATCACCGCCGTGCTGATCGCCGCGCTGATGATCCACGGCGTGCCGCCAGGACCCTCGCTGGTGACCGACCGCCCCGAAATCTTCTGGGGCTTCGTCGCCTCGATGTATGTCGGCAATGTGATGCTGCTGCTGCTCAACCTGCCCTTGGTCGGGCTGTTCGTGAACGTGCTGCGCATCCCCTACGTCTATCTCTATCCGCTGGTCATCATGTTTTGCGTGATCGGGGTCTATGCGGTGAGCAACTCGATCGTCGATGTCTGGATCATGCTGATCATGGGCGTCGTCGGCTATGGCCTGCGCAAGTTCGGTCTCGATCCGGCGCCGTTGGTGCTCGGCCTCGTCATCGCGCCGCTGCTCGAGATGAGCCTGCGTCAATCGCTGATCATGTCGAACGGCAACTGGATGATCTTCTTCCAGCGTCCGATCGCGCTGGTGCTGGTCGGAGTGTCGGGGCTGCTGCTGCTGCTCGCCGCCTGGGCGGTGCTGCGCAAGCGCAAGGACTGGCGCAGCAAGCTGGCGGCCGCGGAGGCGGGAGAGAGCAATTGAACCGCGCCGGCGCCGGCGGCACCGTGCGCTTCAGCCACACCGCCGTACTCGAACGGCCTGTCGCGATCGGTTAGTCTGCGATTCGCGCTATCGCGGAGACGTTTGAACAAGATGCGTAGGATCCCCGTCGGGACATGCCGGAACTGTGGCGCCGAGGTCTCCTATTTCGCCCGCTCGTGCTGGCATTGCGGGGCCTCCAATCTGCCCAACCCGGTCGTGACGGTCTTGGCGATTGCCGTGATGGCGGTGGTCGCTGGGGTGGTCGTGCTCGGCTCGCTGATATTCATCCGCGGCAAGGACGAAGCACCCGGCGGCCTCGCGGCGCCCGAGCAGAAGGCGGAGGCCGGCGAGCAATACGGATGGCTGGTCAAGGCGATGGCCGAGTGCGAGGAGGAGGCCAAGCGAACGACCGACAAGCTCTATTTCCTGATCGCGCCGGTGACGCGGACCACGACCAACGCGGCCGGATGGGTGCCCGGCCGAATCGGCATGGTCGGCGATTCGATCGAGCTGCTGCCCTCCACCAATGCGGTGATCGGGCTCAGGAACGGCTCGCTGGCGATCTACCGCACGCCGCTCGCATTCGCGGTGTCGGACCCGGCCACCAACACCGTGTTTCGATGGAAGCCGGCGGCGGGGGTGACGGTGCTGACGCAGCGCGCAGCCGGCCTCGATTCGCTCAAGCTCGGATTCCAGGTGGCCGAGGGCAAGGATATCGACTGGGGCATCACGATTACTTTGACCCCGGGCACGTGTTACTGGATTTATCCGCTCATTCGAACTGGCGCGCGTGGTGGGTGAGGCGCGGCAAAAGGAAACGCGCTCGTAGCCCGGATGAAGCCAACGGGTCGGCGCGAGGCGCCGCCCGATGACAGGCTCCGCGCAATCCGGGATTCTCACCACCTGGAAGGATCGACCCGCATTTCGCTCCGCTTCACTTGTCCGCCGAAGCCCGCCTTCGCGGGCGAAGGCGGATGCGGGCTACACGTACAGCCGTTCCTGCGCGAGGCCCTGGTAGAGGTGGGCCACGTAGTCGCCGTAGCCGTTGAACATCAAGGTCGGACGGCGCTCGCCGAGCCCGATCAACTCCTCGGTGGCCTGGCTCCAGCGCGGATGCGGCACCTGCGGATTGACGTTCGCCCAGAACCCGTACTCCGACGCCTGCAGCGCTTCCCAGAAGCTCTTCGGGCGCTGGTCGGTGAAATGAAAGCGCACGATCGACTTGATCGACTTGAAACCGTATTTCCACGGCACCGCGAGTCGCAGCGGCGCGCCCATCTGCTTGCTGACCGGCTTGCCGTAGGCGCCGGTGACCAGGAAGGCGAGCTCGTTGGTCGCCTCCGCCATGGTCAGGCCCTCGACATAGGGCCATGGGTACCAGGTCTGGCGTTGGCCTGAGGCGGTCGAAGAATCCATGAAGGTCTCCATCCGCACATATTTCGCCGACGCCAGCGGCTTCGCCAATTCCACCAGCTTGGCGAATGGAAATCCGGACCACGCGATCGCCATCGACCATGCTTCCACGCAGCGGTGGCGATAGAGCCGCTCCTCCAACGGCATCTTGCGCACGAGGTCGTCGATGCCGATCTCCTGCGCCTGCTCCACCATGCCGTCGATCTTGATCGTCCACGGCCGCAGCTTGAGCGCCTGCGCCGCCTTGGCGATCGTCTTGGAGGAGCCGAACTCGTAGAAATTGTTGTAGTTGGTGTTGATCTTCTCGTCGGTGATGGGACGGTCGATCGCGTATTTGTCGTTGCGCTTGACCGGGTAGAGCGCGCCGGTCGGATCAGGCAGGTCGGCGATGCGCTGCGCCAAAGCGAGCTCGGGCGAAAGCGCGAGCGCGGCCGCGCCGCCCGCTGCCAAGAAGGCGCGACGGTTGAAGAACAGGTGCTCGGGCGTGGCGAGCCGTTCGGGAATTTCCCATCCGCGGCGGCGAATGACGTGCATGGGCGGCGTGCTCCGGATTCGGGAACTCCATCGATACGCCCGCGGCTGCTCACGGGCAAGTCACTGGTGCGCCAGAGGCTCGTGATTCCCGCCCGGATTCCACGCTGATGTCGGGGCTTTCGCGCTCTATCCGACGGCGCGACGCGCCGCCGGCTGCGGCTGCGCGCCGCCACCGGGACCCGGCATCAAGCGCCTGCGCATGATGCCGATGAGCTCCCTCTTCGGCATCGGCTTGGCGAACAGGTAGCCCTGGCCGACGTTGCAGCCGATGCCTTGCAGCTTGTGGCTCTCGTGCGTCGTCTCGACGCCCTCGGCGACGGTCTTGAGCCCGAACCGCTTGCCGAGCTCCACGATCGTCTCGCACAGGCCGGCATTGATCCGGTCCGTATGGCAATTGGTCACGTAGCTGCGATCGATCTTGAGCTCGCTGAAGGGAAGCTGCCGCAGGCGTGCCAGCGAGGAGTAGCCGGCGCCGAAATCATCCAGCGCCAGCGTGCAGTTGTAGGCACGCAAGGCATCAGCCACCTCGTTCGCGATCTTGAGATCGTTGATGATCTCGTCCTCCGTCACCTCCATGATGAGGCCGGGCCAGTTGGACGATTGCGGCCGCTCTTCGCGCAAGATGGTCGGGATCGGCAGCTTGACCAGCGCCGAGACCGGCACATTGACCGCGAGCTTGACCGACATGCCGTTGGCCGCGCAGGTCTCCCAGTCCTTGAGCGCGGTGATGATGACGCGTTCGGTCAGCGCCAGCATGTCGTCCTCGCTCGCGCCCGGCAGGAAGACGCCGGGAGGAAGCACGCCACGGGTCGGGTGGCGGGCGCGCACCAGCGCTTCGGCGCCCACCAGCCGCATGGTCTTGAGATCGATCTTCGGTTGGTAGAACAGCTCGAACCAGCCGCGTTCGAGGACGTCCGCAAGCGTCACCTTGCCGTCGCCCGCGTCGGCCTTGCCCTTGTCCGACGAAAACAGCTCGCGCAGGACCTTGAACATGCAGCGCTCTTCACGTCTCGGCGCGCCGGTGGCGGCGCCGGACTTGCGGTTCGGGGTTCAATTATGAGTGAAATCAAAGCAATAAGGTTAAGCACGGCGGCCGAAACGCAAATATGCTTTGCAATTGGTAACCGCGCCCACGCGCAATTCGTCAGCCGGCGTCATACCGCGCCACGCAGGGCGAGATGAGCGCCCAGCAGCAGCAGTCCCAGCAGGAAGCAAACGCGGAACACCTCCGGGCGCACGCGCGCGCGCACCCACTGCCCGAGCGCCATGCCGATCAAAGCCGGAACCAACGCCAACAGCGATGTGCGCGCGATCGAGGTCTCGAGCGCGCCGTCGTGCGCGAGTATGGCTGCGAGCGCAACCGTCGAGACCGTGAACGAAACACCGCAGGCCTGCACCAGCTCGTCCTTCTCCAGTCCCAACGCCTGCATGTAGGGAACGGCCGGGATCACGTAGACTCCGGTCGCGGCGGTGACGAGGCCGGTGGCGACGCCGATCGCCGGCGACAGCCACGGCTCCGCGCGCCGAGGTACCGAGAACTCGACCGACGTCAGCCCGAGCACCGCGTAGAGCGCCAGCGCCGCGCCCAGCGCCAAGCTGGCGCGCGCACCGCCGGAGAGAAGCCCCGCGCCGGCCCACGCTCCCAGGCAAATTCCGAGCAGCATCGGCCACAGCCGTCGCAACAGAAGCCCGACGCGGGGACCGAGCGCCAACTGCCAGACATTGGTGACGAAGGACGGCACCACCAGCAGCGCGGCCGCCTGCGCCGGCGCCATCACCACGGCCAACAACCCCATCGCGATGGTCGGCAAGCCGAGGCCAATCACCCCTTTCACGAAGCCGGCCAGCAGAAGGGTCGCGAGCGTGAAGCCTGCAATGAGCGCCGGCGCGTCCATGCGCGGCTTGTAGCAGAGCGCTTGCGCGCCGCCTCTTCGAATGTCGCGAAGACAGGATTCGGAAATGCAGAGGGCGGAGGACGGACGATCGCGGACGGATCAGAAGTCATCCGTCCGCTGTCGTCCGTTGTCCGTCGTCCGCTACGCCGCCGCCGATTTTCTCGCCGCGACGATCTGGTCGGCGTTGCGGCCGCTCAGCTCCGCCATATGATCGAACTTGAAGGTGAAGCTGCCGACGCCGGCCGTGGCCGAGCGCACTTCCACGATCAGGTCGCCGATCTCCGCCTCCGGCATCTGCAGGCGCACCACGTCCCAGCCGTCCCAGCCTTCGCGGGTGTCGAAGCCCAGGATCTGGCCGCGCCGCCCCGACATCAGCGCATTCATCTTGGCGGTCGCCTCCGACGGGCAGACGATCTCCACCTGATAGATCGGCTCGAGCAGGACCGGCTGGCATTGCGGCAGCCCTTCGTGGATGGCGAGCCGGCCGGCCAGTTGAAACGCCATGTCGGAGGAGTCGACGGTGTGGTAGGAGCCGTCGATCAGCTTCGCCTGGATGTCGACCACCTGGAATCCAAGCGGACCGTGCTTGAGCGCGTCGACCACGCCTTCCTCCACCGACGGGATGTAGTTGCGCGGCACCACGCCGCCCTTGATCTCCTCGGTGAATGTGAAGCCCGAGCCGCGCGGCACCGGCTTGATGTCGAGCACCACGTCGCCGTATTGGCCGTGGCCGCCCGACTGCTTCCTGTGACGCCCGCGTTGCACGATGCCCCTCTTGATGGTCTCGCGATAGCCGACGGTGGGCTTGTGCGAGACGGTGGCGACACCGAAACGATCGGTCAGCCGCTCGGTTGCCACCCGCAGCTGCATCTCGCCCTGCCCCCACAACACCACTTCGTGCGCCTCGGCATTGTGGACGACACTGATCGAGGGATCCTCTTCGAGCAGCTTGGCGAGCGCTTGGCCGAGCTTGACGTCGTCCTTGCGTTCCTTGGCAGTGACCGCGATCGCCAGCACCGGCGGATAGGGCGCGACCTTGGCGACCGGCGGATGCGCCTGCTTGCCGGCGGTGAGGGTGTCGCCGGTATTGGCGTGGTCGAGCTTGCCGAGCGCGACCGCGTCGCCGGTCTGTGCCGCACCTCGCTTTTCGCTGCTCTGGCCGCTGAGCTTGAACACGCCGGCCACGCGGCCGGCCTCGCGTTCGGCCGAGATGAAGGTGGTGCTGTCGGCGACCTGGCCGTTGAGCACCCGCACGATCGACATCTTGCCGCCGTGGGCGGTGTGGAGCGTCTTGAGCACATGGACGACGGCGTCGTTGCCCGCCTTCACGGCCAGCCGCTTGGCCGTATCGGCGACGCCGGGCGCCTCGTGGCGCAACGCCTTCATCAGCCGCAGCACGCCGTTGGTGCGGGTCGCCGATCCCATCAGCACCGGGCAGACCAGGCCGTCGCGCAGCTCCTTGGAGAGATCGTCGAAGACCTTGTCGCGCGGCGGCTGGATGTCTTCGAGCAATTGCTCCATCAGCTCGTCGTCGTGATCGGCGAGCGTCTCCAGCATCGAGAAGCGCGCCGTCTTCTCGCGATCGAGCGCGTCGCCCTCGAGCGGGATGACCTCCGACGCCGCGTGCTCCTTGTAGACGAAGGCACGCTCGAGCGCGAGATCGACGAAGCCGGTGATGAGCTCGCCCGCGAAGGTCGGAATCTGCCGCAGCAGCAGCTTCTTGCGCGAGGCCGGCTGCAACACCGTGAGCACGTCGTGGATGGTCGAATTAACCTTGTCGATCTTGTTGAGGAACAGGAATCTCGGGATGTTCTGGTCTTCGAGCTCGCGCAGAATGAGCTGCAGCTGCGGCACCTTCTTCTCGTCCAGCTCGCAGACCACGACCGCCGCATCAACCGCCGGCAGCGCCGCGCGCATGTCGTGGACGAATTCGACCGAGCCGGGACAGTCGATGAAGGTGTAGCTGTCGCCCATGAAACTCGTGGTGGCGACCGAGAGTTCCACGCTCATCCGATGGTGGCGCGCCTCCTTGCTGGCGTCGCCGACCGTCGTCCCCGCGTCGACGGTGCCCTGGCGCGGGATCGCGCCGGTGCGGGCGAGGATCGCCTCGAGCAGCGTCGTCTTGCCGCTCTGGAACGGGCCCACCAGCGCGATGCACCGTGGACCCGAAGCTCTTGTGCCGTTCTGTGCCATATCCGCCTCCCTTGCTCACCCGAGACGCGGCCTTCTTGAAACCATGGGCCGGGCAACTATCGTTTCAGGCAACAGGGGGGATTGGCAAGAGCCCGCCCCGGACCTGATCCGGGGGCGAGCGATTATGGCGCACCCGCCCGGCGGCCGCCTTGACCCCGCCATCGGAACGGCGGCAACTGTGATTTACCGCGGCGGTCGCAGGGATAAGCTCGGCAATGCGGTGGTGGTCACTCCTCGTTTTGGCGCTTGTCGTTGTTGCGCCGTTTGCCCGCGGCGGTCCTGACGCGGCTGCGGCCGAGGCCGAGGCCACGGCGGTGCGGCCGATACCGCCGGTGGCGGCGCGCAAGCCGGTCCGGCTGACCACGCACGGGATCGAGCGGGTCGACGATTATGCCTGGCTGCGCGCTCCGAACTGGCGCGACGTGATCCAGGATCCAGCCCGCCTCGCGCCCGCTATTCGCGCGCATCTCGACGCCGAAAACAACTACGCCGAGGCGGCGCTTGCGCCGCTCTCCGGCCTGCGGGTCAAGCTGGTCGAGGAGATGAAAGCGCGGATCGAGCAGAACGAGTCCGGGGTTCCGTCGCCGGATGGACCCTACGCCTATTGGAGCAAATACCTCCCCGGCGCCGAGCACCCGCGGATCGTGCGCGCGCCCACCGGCGGCGGGCCCGAGGAAGTGCTGCTCGACGGGCCCGCGCTCGCGGCCGGAAAGTCCTATTTCTCGTTCGGAGACGACCTTCACAGCCCCGACCATCGCCGCTACGCCTACACGGTCGACGAGACCGGCTCCGAGAGCTACACGCTGCGCATCCG